>Ga0315280_10004924_pt1 | contig 19392 bp, 14 predicted proteins | sample YL17G06_40_MG_FD_203697 | JGI IMG/M metagenome (GOLD analysis project Ga0315280, IMG submission 203697) | Sediment microbial communities from Yellowstone Lake, YNP, Wyoming, USA - YL17G06_40 | ecosystem: Environmental > Aquatic > Freshwater > Lake > Sediment | place: USA: Wyoming | collected... | reverse complement strand
TACGCGCTCTACAGCATACTGTGCTTGGTTCTGAACAGAGAAGCAGCAGAAAACCTCAGAAGACCAGACAAAGCAGTCTCACCAACATACTTCAACACGTAATAAAGGGACAAGGCAGCGCGCTATTTAAACGCAAACGTAATATGAGCGAGCCTCATATAGCAAAAACTGAATTGGGAGCATGATACAGTGATGTGTACTGTTGAGGATTACGACGAGGCAATTGAAAAAGCGGGACGATTCCTTAGAACACGCCAAAATACAGACGGATCCGTGAAGGGCATTAAACCCGATACTTTTTGGGGCTACTATACTCAACCTTTGGCTCTACGAGGAACCGGCTCATCCGAAGATTGGAGTCGTGCTAACCGGTGTATCGACTACATCAAGAAAAAATTTTTGAATTCCGATGGAAGCTTCAAGCTTGTGACGGAACCTAGATGGAAAAAGAAGGTGGTCGCGGGAGATTTATATGCAGCTACATATATGATTCATGGCGCCTCTCTTTGGGAACGCTTCGACGTGGCTGGTCCATCTGTGAAGTACGTGTTGAGATTTCAAGACAAAGAGAGTGGTGGAATCTTCTACCGAACTAAGGACCCGAGGTTTATAGACCCTTCGGTTACTGCCAATGGAGGGATCGGTATGATATTGACGGGATACTTGAAGGAGGCTAAGAGGGCGGGGGATTTCTTCGTTAACCTTCACAATTTGCAACCCGATATGGACAACAGATACTTAACGATTTGGGATACGAAGAGGAAAGGGTTGTTAACTGATTACGAGAATGTTAAGGGTATTCCTGACTCCATACAAATTCGCGAGAATCCAAATAACGCTAATGCCTACTGGGACTCGGGTTATATTATGGTTTTTATGGTTTACCTCTACCATGCAACAGGAGATAAGGAGTATCTAAGAGTGGCACGAGAACTTTTTGGCGTGATTTCAAAGTATAAGGATTTTGAAATTCACGTCTGGAAAACACCTTGGGCCTGTGCCCGTCTATATCAGGCTGCTGGAGATCAGAGGTGTTTGGAAGCTGCAAGGACAATGGCTGATCGAATAGTGAGTATGCAGCAAGAAGACGGCAGCATCTGGTCAGAAAGCAAATCCAGTTATTCGGAGCTACAATCAGACGTTGTTACACTGGTAGACATGACATGCCAGCTGGCCTATTTCCTGTCAGAAGTCCGTGCAGTTCTGTAAGGCTATTGCATTCTGGCAGACAGCACGCGCTATGTTAGAAAAAAGAGCTGAAACAGAATGTAGAACTGTTTCCGTAAAAGCTGTGCCAGGCTTAGTTACTCGTAAAAGTGGTAGCTGGCACCCATCGCGGAGTGCGTTTGGCCTCCAATCAAGCTTACTTGGGCGTGTAGGGTCCAGCAAAGCATTCTTGGAGAGTGTTGCCGCCGTCGAAAACTATCTGCGTTCCTGTTATGTACTTTGACTCATCCGATGCCAAGAATAGAACAAGTTCTCCAAGTTCTTCTGGTGTTCCCATTCTGCACATTGGTATGTTCCGCCCTATTCTCTCCACATATTTGGCTGGGTCTTCACCCTTTGGACTCTGTAGCCTAACTCCGGGAGTGTCGACATAACCAGGGCATATACAATTCACGTTTATGCCGTACTGAGCTACCTCCAACGCTAATGCTTTCGTGAATCCCCACACTGCTGCCTTTGTGGCCGCATATGCGGTATACCCTCCTCCAGGGTCAGAGACCATCGGTCCAGTAACGGATGAAAGATTGACGATTTTCCCATACTTCTGTTTCATCATTGTCGGGATAATTATCCTTGAGCACCTGTACATACTAAATACGTTGATGTCGAAGATTTTTTGTAGAAAATCGTCTGATGTATCGATCAAATTCTTTGGAGGATAGATTCCTGCGTTGTTAACAAGTATGTCTATTCTACCGAACTTTTCAAAAACTTTTTGAATCGCTTGATTTACTTCGCCTGTTTTTGTGACATCCATCTTTAGGCCTATCGCCTTTTTGCCATCCTTCCGAATGCTCTCTGCAGTAGCTTCGACTGCATCTATTATGTCCGTAAGCACAACGGAAGCTCCATGTTTGGCCAAAACTCTCGCTATACCCTCGCCATTCCCTCGCCATGCACCTGTAACGATTGCGATTTTGCTTTCAAGTCTTCCCATTACAATGGCCTCCTTTTGTGGCAAGCAATAGAGTCGTGCCTTTATTTACGCATTTCTCTTTCAAGGTTTCAGAAGCGCGCTAGGTGAATAAAAGGCGCAAGGTCAGAAAAAAGGAAGCTCATCGTTTTCGCGTAGCACGCTCATTGAGGCGGGCTCTTCGGCGTACCTGATGGCATGTATTTAAAGACAATCTTGGAATTGAATCTCATCTTGGCATAAGATTTAGCTCTCATGAGAAACAGTGTTTTAATAGAATTACAATTCTGAATTCTTGTTATCTTACTGGCCCAAAACTAATAAACTAGCTCAAGCGCATCATTCGATTATGACTTTTCACATGAGGCGCAAAGACAAAGAGATAACCGATGAAGGGCTCTTGAAGAAGATACTCAAGACTTCCAAGTACATAACAATCGCTCTCTCTATGGACAACCAGCCATACCTAGTATCCCTCAGCCATGGTTATGATGAGCATCGCAACTGTTTTTATTTTCACTGTGCGAGAGAAGGCAAGAAGCTTCAATATATGAAATCAAACAACGTCATATGGGGGCAAGCACTGCTAGACCACGGCTATTCTGAAGGCGACGAATGCACACACCTTTACGCCTCTGTCCACTTCTCCGGAAGAGTCACTCTGATCGAAAACCTTGAGGAGAAGCAGCAAGCCATGAAATGCATGATGAATCAACTTGCCAAGAATCCTGAAGCCCTCATGGCCAAGTTGACCCCTGACAGATTGAAGAACGCTGGAATAGGCAGAATCGACATAGAGTACATGACGGGCAAGAAATCCAAAGAAGCCACAATTTGACGCGTCAGCTGGTCAGACGAGAGCAGGTCGTGTTCTGGCTACCCAAAACTGCGCGGCGGACAATTTCGACATGAAAATGCAACTGATAAGAATTCTGGAAAGCTGACAGAGCTCGTTGCTTCTGCTGTCTTCTGACGTAGGAAAGTATATCAACTTATTGTACAGCTATTCCTAGCGACCGAGGATCAAACAAAAAATACGTGCATTAGAAAAACTGCAAAATTGGGAAAACTCAGTCAGTGAAGGGTGATGATATGGCTGGAGATAATGAAGGATTCTATTATTCTGGACAGGTTATCGGAATAATAAAAGAAACGAGAACGACGGATTTCTTCAAGAAGACTTTTGGCAAAGTTCCTAAGGACTACAAGGAAGATTTTCTCCTTGGGTCTCTTGAGAATGCTAGTTCATTTGAGTACCCAGTGCAATACAAGGCATTAGATATTTCTCAATGCCCAGAAGGTCCCCGAACGTTGACCCCCAGTCCAAAGCTGGGAAAGTCAATGGTTAAGAAAGCAAAGGAACTTGAGATGGAAGGCGCTAAAATTGTTTCCGCCGATTGTGGTTTCTACGTCTATTTCCAAGATGCGATGACCGAGGGCCTGAGTATTCCAGTTTGCACATCTGCGTTGTTAGTGGTGCCTTTGGTGAGTAGATTGATTGGCAGAAAAAAGAGAGTGGGCATTATAACGTGGAATTCTCGTGCTCTATCAAAGGCGCATTTGAGACAAGCTGGGATAGACGAGTCTGTCAAAATCGCGGTTGTCGGTTATGAAAAATGGGCAGAGAAGCGAAGCCCGATGTTCCATGCTGATGCAAGTCTGCTTCCGGAAAAGAGGCTTGAGATGTTAGAGGAGGATCTTGTCTCAGCGTCTAAAGAGTTGATAAAGAAGCATCCAGACGTTGGAGCAATTGTTCTGGAATGCACAGCTTTTCCTCCTGCTGCGTATGCTGTGCAAAGAGCTACATGCCTGCCAGTGTTTGATATAGTTATGCTGCTGAACTGGATAGGTGATGCGGTGGTTAGGAAGAGATGTCCTCCGGTGCCTACTTTGTAGTTGTCAAGCGAACCAAGAGAGTGACAATACGCGTTTTTTCTTGTGCACAAGTCATCACGTACAGGATGGGATGAAAGGAGAAGAACCTGTCGACCGCCTTTCTATTCCTCCTGTCGATAGCGAATTGAGAATGGGAACTTTGAGGGTTTGAGAGCTCTCAAAATTCGAGGGTCCCCGGTATTTTTTCCGGCTTTGAAACCTCGATGTTTTTGCTTGTAAGGGCCGTTTGCGGTTTGAGATGGCTTGGAAAAGGCGTTCGCAATTGTGTTCGGGTTGTACAGGTTTTTGTCGAATACCAGCGGGCGCTGAACGCTGAAGCTTTTGAAAACACTGTGGGTCACGCGTGCATGAAACGGTGGGTCTAAAGTAACTTATGCAGAGAGGTTTTCCGAGCGCGCCACAATGATGGGTCCGAGTTTATTGTTTTTGTCCGCATTCAGGGCAAAAATGTGCTGAGACTGGCATCCTGCTCTTGCAGTTGAGGCAGATTTTCAAAACAAGTTTAGGAAGCAACTTGGCCACGCAAAACTGCAGTAGTTAGAGACTGAGGAGACGTGGCTTCCACACACTGGGCAAATCAAGTATTGCACAAACAGGAGAGAAGGGATCAAAACCCAGACTCCAACATTCAATTCGATCGCTTCGTTTGAGTAAAAAGTATCGTGTCTTTTGCTTTTCCGATGGCTGCCCGCAAATACTCTGGCACGCGCTGAAATCATTGATTAGGGTTTTTACTCGTCTGAATGCCGTTGTAGCTGCTGCGAAGAGGATGAGACTCTCAGCTGTTGGCGCCGCTATCTCGATGGGTAAAAGCGGCACGTACACTGTTGCAGTTCAGCTCTGAGCATGTCCGCCGCATAGGTTAGCGGATTAGCGAATAAAACGGCTCGAATCATGAAGAGCGCGCTTCTGATGTGCTCAAATGGGCTTTCCCTAGATGTTCGCTTGAACATGAGGCTATTTCGGGATCCAATTTGTCTACTCCTTCTCAGATCGTGGAAAATACGGTTTCTGCGATTCAGCAGCGTAAGCCAAGAGACCAAATCTCCAAGTCGAATGAAAAATGTTGGAAATGGATAAAGCTGACGCTGACAGAACCTTAGATTCGGTTTCTGCAAACGGACTCAATTCAAAAGGTTTATTTTTAAGATTAGTTACTGGCATCTGACATAGAAGGATAGTTGCTGAAGATTGGGCAGGTTATCTGATAGGGTAGCTTTGATTACTGGGGCTGGTTCTGGTATTGGACGGGCCTCTGCTATACTCTTCGCTCGGGAAGGAGCCAAAGTGATCGTGGTTGACATTGTGCAAGAGGCTGGCGAAGAAACCGTTAGGCTCATCAAAGATAGTGGCGGCGACGCGTTTTTCGTCAGGGCAGATGTCTCCAAGGAAGCAGACGCGGAAAACATGGTGAAAAAAGCGGTGGAAAAGTACGGGAGAATCGACATCCTCTTCAACAACGCAGGCATCAATCCTTCAGGTACGGTTGTAAACACACCTGGAGAAGTGTGGGACAAGGTAATAAATGTCAACTTGAAGGGCGCCTTCTTGGGCTCAAAATATGCTATTCCTGAGATGGCAAAAGGTGGTGGAGGGGTGGTAATCAATACTGCGTCGGTCTCGGGGCTTGTAGGTACGGCCAACGAAATCGCGTACGTCGCTTCCAAGGGAGGGATCGTGGCCATGACTAGAGGAATGGCAATAGACCACGTAAATCAAAACATACGCGTCAACTGCATATGTCCAAGCGGAACCGAAACACCGCTGCTTAACAAATGGCTCGGGACTGTGAAGGAACCAGAAAAAGTCCGGCAAGAACTAGCTAACACAAGCCTTTTTAAGAGACTTGCGAGACCCGAGGAAATTGCCCACGCAGCGCTGTTCTTAGCTTCAGACGAATCTTCTTTTGTCACCGGATCAGCCCTTGTTGTGGACGGTGGATTTACGGCATGGTAGAGAGAATATTTTCGGCTCCTTCATAACTACGTCATTCTTGATTAAGGTGTAAAAAGTTGGTATAAAGCTCATTTGTCTAACTAATCTCTTTCAAGGTTTCCTCGAAGATATCGCTCCGACCTCGCGCAACACGTGTCCAAGGCAATCGATGTTAAGAAAATGATTGAAATCACTATTGAAAAATAGGGTCGAGTTGATATATTCTACTTTGCATGAGAAATTGTGATAGCCAATTTAAGTGCTCATGCTGTTTTTACGTTCGTTTGATATTGAATCTTATGTTTCTGGGCAACTGACGCTTAGGTCTGTATTGTAATGGATTATTCAGCCAAGAAGGATCTCCAGTATGTTTCGCACCAGTATGGGATAGTTCCTTGTGCGCTGTGATAATTGATCCAGTTGTTGATCCAGTTGAGGAATCTCTGTTCCCCTGCTGGTACGCCTGGGTGCACGTATTCTCTTGAGAGGACTATTGCTTTGCCTTTCTCGTCCCTGAGGAGTTTGACTTCTGGATGTTTTTGTAGATATATCTTCGTAACTGCTGTTTCCACGCGAGCGTCCCATTTGTCGCCAGGTTTGACCTCAGCCAGCTCCCATATCGTGGCAAGCGGAAAATGCTGCTCGATAATTTGCTTGTTCGTGGAGCCCGGCTCACATATGATTATTGCACCTTTCTTGTTCAACTCTTCCTTCTTCATGACATGACTATTAGCAGGAACAAGTATCATGACCTCCATGCCGAAAAGTCTGTCTGCAAAGTCGATTTTCAAAGCCCGTTGCGGCGTGTTCGTGTGTTTGGGAAGAATATCCACTTTTCCAGATAAGAGAGCATCTATCTGCTCACCCCAACGGATATCAACGAATTCGGGTTTGACGCCGAGGTCTTTGGCCATTATTTTCATCAACTCGATTACTACGCCTGCGGGCTCACCTGTTTTCTCGTCGATGTACATCTCAGGGGGAGCGCCATATTTGGGATCCATGTGTCTCTCGCCGTAGAAATCCACCGCGATTCGAATCACACCCCTCTTCAGAATTTGATCGAGAACTGAAGGTTTTCCCATATGAACGTCTCCGCGATTCAAGTTCATGATTTTTCAGATTTAAGTTTTGCTGTAGAAGATTTTTGAGAAAGAAAATTGTGATCCTGAGGATCAGGCGGATAAGCCACGCTTGGGAGAATAAGAGGTCAAGAACGCTGACCAAATCAAGCTGAGTTAACTAGAAAAAACGAGTGTATTCCTGGTTTGTGGGCTTTTTCCCATTCCAATCCTTCCCAAAACTTGCAAGATGCGCGTTATTGGTCATAGATTATTTGATAGCGTAAAGGTGACAAAAATCGAAGTTTTTCACATTTCCTTTTCACGCAGTCGGTTGGAAAAACTCAAAGTTTACTATATTTTTCTTGCGATATATGATCCTTCGTGGATTGCCTCTAAAATTTTGCGTGGCCTTACGCAGTCCCCAATAGCGTAGTTTTCTTTAACTCTACCTTTTGATGCTTGCATGAGCTGGTTGTTCGCCTTTGCGCCTAGCGAAAGAACGACAGTATCGCATTCAATCAAATGCCTCCCGAAATAATTGTCAACTACCGAAATACCTCCGTCCGTTATTGCCTCAATCTTCGTGTTGGTCAGCACCTTTATCTTCTGTTCGTTGAGCCTTTTTAGAAGCAGTTTTCTGCTTGATGGTTCAGCGTCAAGGGCTATATCTCCAAGCATCTCCACAATAGTTACTTTTCCACATCTATCAGCGATGAACTCCGCACTTTCACAACCTACCGTTCCGCCTCCAGCCACAACAACCTCATCACCAACCTCTGTTTCGTCTGCCAACACGTCCCAAGCAGTAGCTACGAATTTTCGATCTACCCCTGAAATCTTTGGAATTAGTGGGACAGCTCCTGTTGCCAGGATTAGCACATCTGGTTTTATCCTCTCTATCACATCAACGGTAGCCTCCTTCCCCAATTCTACTTTCACTTCCAGCTTCTTAATCTGGCCTGTGAGGTAATCCAGTAGGTTGTTGAGCTCCTCCTTGTGGGGTGGTTTGACAGCTAGGGTTAGCTGGCCGCCCAGTTCAGCCTTCTTCTCATAGAGGGTTACATCGTGCCCTCTCAATGCTGCGACTCTAGCGGCTTCCATGCCGGCCGGTCCTCCGCCGACTATAAGAACCCTTTTGGGTTTTTCAGCAGGCACTATTCTATATTCCTCTTCTTTCCCTACTTCAGGATTTATGTCGCATGTTATATGTAGACCAATCCCGGCACGCATCCCGCATCCTCGTGAGCATGCTATACATTTTCGGATGTCATCCAATCTTCCCTCGGCAGCCTTTCTTGGTAGTTCAGGATCAGCGATCAAAGCTCTGCCCATGGCAACTAAATCGGCTTTCCCCTCTTGCAAGATGTCCTCTGCCAATAGTGGATCGTTGATCCTCCCTACGGTAATAACAGGAATATTCACGACCCTTTTTACCTTCTCTGCTAGATGAACGTAGCAACCACGTGGAATCGCCATTGACGGGCTGGGGCTGTATTGGGGCGGTGACGAAGACATACCAGACGATATGTGGAGGGCATTCACACCAGCCTGCTCTAGTTTTTGGGCGATCACCTTTGTGTCGTCAATTGTGATCCCGCCTTCTACATATTCCTCTGCACTTAACCTAAAGAGGATGGGAAAGCTGTTACCCAATTTCTTTCTCGTGCACTTCAGGATTTCCAGCGCAAACTTCATCCTTCCATCTAGACTTTCGCCATACTTGTCCATACGTTTATTCGTGTACGGGGAGAAAAATTGTTCTATTAGGTATCCATGGCCACCGTGAATCTCCACAGCATCAAATCCAGCCACCTTAGCCCTCCTAGCCCCCTCAGCAAATTTCTCCACCAGATTCTCGATTTCTTTTAACGTTAATGCCCTTGGTTGAATACCCTCAATGTCATTGTACACGTCTGAAGCTGATACTGGTTGCCTACCTTCGGTGCATTCCAATCTAGTTTCTCTTCCTGCGTGATGCAGTTGTAACGCAATTTTCGTGTCATGCTTGTGAACAGCCTCAACTAAATCATTTAATCCGGCTATATACTTGTCATGATCTACACATAACTGGATTGGATGTGCAAGTTTACCTACAGGACTGTCGATGCAGGTGGCTTCAACTATTATTAGGCCTACACCGCCTCTGGCTCGTTCTTCGTAATAGTTTATCATGCGCCTAGACACAGCACCATATTCACTCGCAAATAGCGTACACATAGCAGGGATAACTATTCTGTTTTTAAGCTCCATTGCCCCGATCTTGATAGGCTCAAACAGGTTCACAAACATAGTTGCAGATTCGAGTGAAGAGATGCATATAAGCATATAGCGCCGCACTAGCAAATCTTTTCATGTGTCCGGGGCACATGTAACTTGTTTCAAGTTTAGATAGGTGATCGTGAAATCTGGTTTAAGGGCGAAAATCTACTCAAGAAAAGCGAGAAAGAGATGAGAAAAGCAAGAGGAAAAGATATAACGATGGTCTTTCAAGATCCCACAACCTATCTCAATCCAGTTTATGCTGTTGAGACCCAAATTGGCGAAGTCTCTTCCACAATGATCTTTCCGACCCTTGCGAATTCTGGAAGAACCAATTTGGTTCCCTCACAGCCTGTTCTTGCAAATCAATAAACCAACGATTATTATTCTTCTCTGTACCATATTCCGAAGACTACGTCTCCGCCGCTAATTGTGGGGGTTGTTGTTATACGGATTATGTAACCGTCTACTGGGGATTTAATTTGTTCCTTAGTTTCGTAAAGAAGGTTTGTAACGTCGCCTAATGTTTGCCCTTTTGAGACATGTTCTGCTAGCTTTACATGGGAGCGGAAGAAGCCTCCACGTTTAGCTCTTAAATCGTTCAGCCACGAATTGCAAACTACTTGTTCCGCAGGCACTTCGGGTTGCCCCTTAATCATGCTGATGTATTTCATTATGTTTGTAATTCCTCTCGCATGCACCTTTACGGATTCTTCATCTACTCGACCGCTTTCTCCACAGAATGAGAGAATTGAAAGGATACCTCTGGAATTCGCTAACATGTGGGATCTGCCTGGGTATTTATCCCGATCCCGACCCCTAGGGCCCTCTGCATCTCCTAAGAATCTTGTCCCAAATGCTTTCGCTAGCTCGAGTAGTTTATCTTTCATTTCTTTGGTTGGTGCTGGGTAAAAACTGGTGAACGGGGTGTAACATGCTCCTGGTGTCAAATTGCTGATAGCTATGAAATAATTTGCCTTGTAAATAACTTCGTTAAGTAAACAATCAGCTATTCTAGGTGTTAGGCTTCCAGCTGGACTTCCGGGAAAAGCTGAAAATAAATCTGTTTGTGTGTTCTCAAATATGTTCGCAGTACTTCTTGTTAGGAAGGCTGGCCTATTTGCAATGGGAACAATTAGTAGTGTTCCTTTAAGCTTCTTGGGATCTGTGTTCAAGATTACTCGTCTAGCAGCTTCAATCGCGCTAAAGTCCACTCCGCCCATCCCTGCAACCACGGCTAATATAGATCCAGACTCTGCCCCATTCACTATAACAAGAGGTATACTCGTCCATGTTCCATCAGGTAACTCAGCGACCTTTAACTCGCCGTAAGCCTTTGCTCCAGCTTCCGCAGATATTTCACCAATTTTAAAAGGTTTCATCCATCCATACCTCTTTTCAGCGGTATTCGTACCCATCTCTATTTAAGCTTTGTGTGGAACATTATTTAAGAAAAAGGAGGGAGAGCGCATGCTTGTTCCGAAATTGGTGTAAAATGGTTTTTATTTCTTTTTTGGGGTTTGGGGGCATTCTTGGGCGTCGTATCTGTTCTTGTTTTCTTTGAGTATCCGCCCTTCTCGAACCGGGAGAAGTGCGCGAAAAGAGGAATTAAAACCATTTTTAACCATTTTAGGAACACGCATGCGCGCTAGTTCTAAAAGGGGAATGATGTGTCTCCTAGTCCATCTCCAATCAAAATGAGCACTGCAATTGCAATCGCATGCGCTAACAGAATCGCAATTTAAGCAAAGTATATATGATGGCGTTCGTTTCTAGACCAGAGTGTTAGGAAGCATGACAAAAGATAGCCCTCTCTTGTCTGTGCGAAATTTGCGTACGTATTTTTACACTTACTCTGGTGTAGTCAAAGCACTCGACGGCGTCCATCTAGATATATACAGAAATGAGATTGTTGGATTGGTAGGCGAGACTGGGTGTGGAAAATCTCTTACAGCGCTATCAATTATTCAACTTGTTGATCGTCCCGGTAAGATTGTCGATGGTGAAATCTGGTTTAAGGGCGAAAATCTACTCAAGAAAAGCGAGAAAGAGATGAGAAAAGCAAGAGGAAAAGATATAACGATGGTCTTTCAAGATCCCACAACCTATCTCAATCCAGTTTACACCATTGGGGAACAAATTGGTGAAGCAATAAAACTACACCAAGGTTCCACGGAGGATAAGAATCGAAAGAGCGTCTTGAATAGAAAGGTTATAGAGGTGCTAAAGCTGGTGGGAATGCCCGATCCAGAAAGAATCGCCAAACGATATCCCCACGAATTAAGCACGGGAATGAGACAACGAGCGATGATTGGAATGATGATTTCTTGCAATCCAGATTTGCTAGTAGCTGATGAGGCAACAACTGCTTTGGATGTTACTGTACAAGCACAAATTCTCGAGTTATTAACGAAACTAGCAAAACAACTGAACACCTCTATACTTATCATAACGCACGATCTTGGAATTATTGCTGAAACATGCAATCGAGTGTATGTTATGTATGCTGGAAACATCGTAGAATCTGCTGAGACAAAAGAACTTTTCGATAATCCTCTGCATCCATACACGTCGGGACTACTCAAAGCGGTTCCTGCACTTAATAGCAGCACTAAAAGACTTGAAACAATTCCCGGTTTCGTGCCCAACTTGATTTCCCCACCCAGCGGTTGTCGGTTCCATCCCAGGTGCCCGCATAAGATGCCGATCTGTGTGGAAAAGAACCCACCAAATGTAAAAGTTGGTCCCGACCATTACGTGTCCTGCCATCTCATCAAAGCGCGCACTATGGAGAACAAGCGAGGATGGGTGTGAACGTGTCTGAGTCATTGGTTGCAACCAAGAATTTGACAAGAATTTTTGAACACAGCGCAGGATTAAGGAAGAAAGTTCTGGTACGAGCGGTGGATAATGTAGATTTATCCGTCAAAAAAAGTGAGACGCTAGGATTGGTCGGTGAATCCGGATGTGGAAAGACGACTATAGGAAGATGTATATTACGTCTTATTGAACCTACAAAAGGCCAGATTTATTTCGAAGGTAAGGACATAACAAATCTAAGTCAAAAAGAAATGAGAAAACTGAGGCCTGACATGCAAATAGTTTTTCAAAATCCCCAGTCATCTCTTAATCCACGAATGACCGTTGAAAAGATTGTCAGCGAACCACTAATTATTCACGGTAAGGCCCAAGGAACTGACTTGAAGAAGAAGGTTACTGAACTATTAGAGATAGTAGGCCTTAATCCCACCGATCACATGAAAAGACTTCCACATCAGTTTAGTGGCGGGCAGCGGCAACGCATATGTATCGCCAGAGCTTTAGTCCTTAATCCAAAATTCATCGTGTTAGATGAACCGACCTCCTCATTAGACGTATCTGTGCAAGCTACAGTTCTGAACCTTCTGCAAGATTTACAGGAAGATTTAGGACTTGCTTATCTTTTCATCTCACATAATCTTTGCGTAATCGAACATGTAAGTCATAGAATTGCGGTCATGTATCTAGGGAAAATTGTTGAGACAGCCACAAAAGAGGAGTTATTCCAAGAACCATTACACCCATATACTAAGGCACTACTCTCAGCTATTCCTATACCAGACGTGCACATCGTTAGAAGAAAAATACTTCTGAGAGGAGATGTCCCAAGTCCAGTTGATCTCCCTTCTGGTTGCAGATTTAATCCAAGGTGCCCAGAAGCCAAACCCGAGTGTAGGGAAGAAGAACCTGAGCTAAAGGATGTTGGAAACGAGCATTTCGTTGCATGTTGTCTTTGCGGCGCATAGGATAGACTTTTAGGATATTGGCGCGCGAACTTTCAGAGAAGACGCCATGAACGCTTTCCTAAGAAGCCCAGAATACAGAGAAAAACACAAAAACACACATGGATGTATCAGACGTGAGACCCCCCAATTTGAAAAAGAAGTTGTGCACTTTGATGATGATAATTGTGACGGTTTCTCATGGTGACTTTGACTTCTGTGTCTTCAGTGACACTTTTCTGTGTTTTCTTTTCGTTATTCTGTAAAGTTCCTAACTACCATCCATCCTCTCAAACTGTTCGCACTAATACCAGCAAATAACGAAAAGGACACTAATAGTCGTGTAAAAAGTCGCACTGTTTACCGTAGCTTTCAATCGCGGATTCCGTATCTGGATGAGGTAGCAGATTTTCCAATCAGATTCGACACTGATACACTTAAATCAAATGCCAAAATTTGAGAGCGAGGATAAGGCAATCTGAAATCGAACGCTATCCCGTCAGCTTCTCTCCCGGTTCAGTTAGAAAGAGAAAGAAAAAAGCCACTGAAACAAGCACTATCGACATTAAACCGCGAGACAATTCATCCACTATAATCCTCCTTTAGACTTGAACTAGTTCAATGGTATACTTTTCCAGTGCTTCGCAAGCCCTTTTTGTAACCAACATTGCCCTCTCAACGTGGAGTGGAACTGAGTATCCGAAAATGGGATCATATTTCTCTATAAATAGTCCTGGGTCGATGCTGAAGACCATTCCAGGGACTAGCTTGGTCATGTTTCCCTGTTCAAGTCTGGGAGCCTCATGTCCCGGTCCGAGGCCCACACCATGGCCTACCTTCCAAGGCTGCGTATAGTTGGGTATGATGCCCTTCAACCCTTCCCTCATCAGTGTTCTACAGGTTGTGTCGAGCTCGTGGCATGTGACGCCCGGACGCACCATGGCCTCGATCTTTCTGTAAGTATCAACAATTACCTGCCACATCTTCCGTTCCCTATCGGTCGGTGGACCTATGAAAATGTCTCGGTCAACATCCACGGAGTAGCCGTGTACGGGATACATGGCTTCTAGATTGAATACGTCTCCCTTTCGTATTATACGCGACTTACTCTCTGTAGGAATGCTCACACCATCAGGTCCCGCGTTGAATACAGCTTTTGCGATTTCCAATTGGACTTCGCCTATAGTTCTCCCCTCCCTGTAATAGTCCGCGGCTGCTTTAAAATAGATGTCCCCTATCTCCGCCGATTTTCTCAGCCACTGTATTTCCTGCTCGTCTTTAACCTGACGAAGCGTGTCAATTAATGTCTGTGCATTCTTTATCTTTGCCTCAGGCGCCACCTCCCTGAGAACCTCGTAGTCTCCAAATGCCATGCTGTTCTCAACCCCAATCGTAGCCTTGTCCAGTTTCTTCTCCTTCAGCAGTGTTTTAAGTTGGTTGAAGGCCTTTTCTCTATCTCCATCGAAGTACGTCCTTACGTCAGTTACCCATCGTTTTTCTTTCCCACTCAAGTAGATCTCTTTGTGCATCTCAGTCAGTATGAATGACGCATCACCGTCTAATGGAATGACCAGAGGTGACAGCCAATAGGGCCAACCCCAAGGATAGGAGCTCCAACCTGCAAAATAGGTTTGGTTCGTCCCTCCCAAAATGTGCAGGCAGTCTAAACCTTCGCTCTCCATCAACTTCCTAGCCTTTCTAACCCTCTCCTTATAATTCACCGACATACTCTATCACGCCCATCTCTTTTCAGGTCAAGAACATATAAGTATTATGGCGCGGGCGCGGCTCTTACGTGGTGTTTCCCCCTATTTCTTTATGTCAGTTCTGGCGTCCATATCAGGATAATCAGATCCCCAAAGCAGTTTATCGAAAACTCCCCAGTGTCTTGCCATTGATAGATGACTGGCCACTCAATCAACTGGGAAGAGCAAAAACCACAGCCCCATGTACGCGCTATTCATCATAACTCTCATTTAAATGGGTTTAATGTTCAGGCAACAATATGGAGGTGCAATGTTGAGAAGAGGTTAATCACCAGCACCGTCTCATCTTCTTCATTTCAGCGCCACTGAACCATCATCATTGGGCGTCGGCTTCAACATCAAAAGGGAACTTCCAAGAAAAAGGAAGTTGGGAGTTTTGTCTCCTAATGAGGCAGTATTTCTCCGTCTTCCACGATGAGTTTGCCATCTGCGTATATGGTCGGTTTAAGTATTTGGCAATCCCAGTGGCCTTTCGCCTGTATTGGTGGCAGCTTCTTGGGGTATGGATGCAGACTGTTATCTCCGATTCCAATCACAAAGCTTCCCCGATACCTCTCCCACTCCGGGGCTGCAGGATCATTTTTAGCATTGGGGTTGAATCCGATGCCAAAATGAGCAGGAAGCCTATAAATGTTCGGATCATTCAGTGCATCCAATCGAGGCTTTATAAGGGGCCACAGCTTCTTGTCGCCTTCAACATCAACGATAATGTTGTTCTTAATCTTCATTTTTATAGGTTCGCTGAAAAAGTCACTTATTTCTCCGTATTCGCAGATGCCGTCGAAGACGATGGTTCCCTCCTTTATTGGTGCGCAGTCAATAATGAAGGTCGTGCCTGGAGGCATGAATTCAAAATTAATTGGAGGCAAAGCGTGTCCCGTACCTGCATAACATGTTAAACCCTTGATGTCGAAGGTAACATCTGTTCCGAGCTTCGACGTTATCCTTACAGTATCCGACTTATTCCACAGGGCTGCGGAGCTCCTTATCTCCTTCCATAGCTTAGGCATGTCAACCTCTCCGATTGTTCTTATCAACGATTCGACTAAGGCAGGTTCGGGAGTTCCAGTGCTGACACATCGCAACCTTCCTGCTTGGCATGCATCACGTAGAAAAGTGCTGTAACCAAGAACAGTTGTAACGCATACATCGGTATTCTTAACAGCAGCTTCCACTGAAGGTGGAGGAGGAAAAGCCTCACCGTAACGTACACCAGATGGGGGTTTCGGTATCTCCATAAGCGTTGCTCTTGCACCAGCTACGATTGCAGCTTCCCTAAACACATTGCCCATTTGGATTTCTCGATCCCTTGTATCTGTTAGAACAAGGAATTCTTCACCTGGTTTTGTGCCAAGGAAATCGCTTACTATTATTTTTGCTACTTTCGCGAATTCTGGAAGGACCATCATCTCACCCTTCACTTATTTTTTTTAGTCAAGCATTTCTTATTTGCTACTATTTATCATTTACCAACTGTACAGTGCAGTGAGCATGCATTACTGTAACTGGGCTCATATTTTGGATCGGTAATAATGGCTACTTTACAAACTTCTTTGATCTTGCAAAGATTAAACTCCCCATCTTTGAACAGCTTGCTCAAATCATGCGATTTTTCATACCAAGTAAATCTCCAAGACCAAGCCCTAAGTCAACCTCCAAACTTGTAGTTCGTCATAACACAACGTGCCAATATGTTTTTTGTCAGATGATGAAGGAAGCAGATACGAGGATACAACTCGACTGTAGAATGCTACTTGGTAATAACAGACTCAGACAAATTGAACATTGCTACGACCTTTATGGTTGCCGCGCATGCGGTAGGCGCGGACGCCGTTCTGGCGCTCATGAAGCCTCGAAATAGAAATGGTGAAGAGCCACCTAAAAACGCGGCAGAGGCTATGAGGCGTAGTATGTCATCTTGACGCAGACGTCTTATTCGCTTACCCATACGCAAGCTCGAATGAGGGCTATGGAGACTGGAGGTAGAATAGCGAGCATGCCGGGAATCACGGAGGATATGATGACTTCTTATGGATTAGCTGCAGATTACAAAGATTGCTGAGGTTTCATCGAAACTGATGAACGTCTTGAAACAGACCAAGGAATTGAAGATAACAAGACAAATAGGCACGGACATAAAGATGAGCGTGAAAGGTGCCCTCAGAATACCACCTGAAACCGGTCTGTATTTAAAAATCAGGCGAGTTCGGAAATCTTCCAGCCAGTAGTCCGCCACAACACCGGTCGAGGGCACTGCTGAAGGCATTGTGGTAGTTGACGCAGCTATGTCTCCATGTGGGTTATTGAGCGATTCTATAAAACTGTCATTGAAAACGCGCGAGCTGAGTAGCCGAGTTTGGTTTTGGCACAAATAGAAAAGCGTGTTTAACTGGTAACATTATGGAAACCGAAAAGTTTTTAGGGACAGTTCACATACGACTCCGTACCAATGTAAGCATGGGGAAATATTAAGAGCATGACACACAACGACGGAATTATGTTGAACCCACAGTTGGGCGCGTGCCCTAATTAGATGGTGAAGCCGTTATAAGGGATGGCGAACTTGTTATAAAATTATAAAAATCATAAGATGTGTAGCGCTATGTCAGGAAAAATTAAGGTATTATATATCGATCCAGTCGGCGGTAACAATGCCTTCGACGAGCACCTAAAAAGAATTTTAGAGTCGGTAAAACGATCTGATGCTACTGTTGACGTCACCCACTTCCCCAAAGGACCAGAACAACTCGAATATTGGTCAAACGAATCTGTGATTCTAACCGACTTGTTTAAGACCATATACGAAGCCGAACAAAAAAACTACGACGCTGTAGTTATCGGTTGTTTTGGCGATCCAGGGTTAAGAGGAGCGCGAGAGCTGGTGAAAATTCCAGTCATCGGACCAGGAGAAGCTTGCATGCACGTTGCCAGCACTCTTGGACATAAATTCTCGATCCTTGCCAGTGAAAAAAAAGCGATTTCGATTTTAGAGGATTTAGTCTATACCTACGGCCTAGAAAAGAAGCTTGCTTCAATTAGAGTTGTAGATTTCACCCCAGTTAGGATGCGCAAGGAACCGCAGAAACTGCAGGCAGCTGTCTCCAGCGAAGCTCGAAAGGCCGTGGAGGAGGATAATGCTGAAGTAATCATACTAGGTTGCACTTGCGAGTCCGGCTTCATGAGAGAACTGATGAAGGAATTAGGGGTACCCGTAATTGACGTTGTTGTCGTTTCCTTCAAATACGCAGAGATGCTGGCCGATCTATACCGTAACACAGGGCTCTCACACAGCAAAATCTACGGATATCAATCACCACCAGAGGATGAGTTATTTCTCCGCTATATCTAAGCAAGAGCAGCATTCCAATTGTAGAACTCGTTCACAGAACTCAAAATAACAGGGGCGCTTGTGAATATACATTTTAGCCATCAGACGAAATTTCATTCATCGGGCTGCTGAGCTGTGACTTGTTTTGATGATGTGCAAATCCTCCGAAAAGAGAGAATAATACATATGGAAATCAGATTTTCCGGCTTTTCACTATTTTTTATTTCCGTTAACACAGGAAGATGGTCAGTCTCTAAACGCTCGATGATTAGTTCATTGTCGTCCAAAACCCAAAACTTTATTAGTTTTTAACTATAACGTTGACCCATCTTTGAGGATTGAAGATGAAGATAAAAGTAGTTAATCCAGTGGCAACGGATGTTTGGGACCAACAGCAGTTGAGATTGTTGAACTTGTTTAAAGATTCTGACACGAAGATAGAATGGGTAAACGTCAAAAAGGGTGTGACAGAGATTGAACAATACTATGATGAAGCTTTCGCAATAGGGCCCGCTGTTGAGGAAATGGTGCAGGCTGAAAAGGAGGCTTTCGACGCCGTTTTGATGCCGTGTTTCGGCGACGTTGGGTTGGATGCCGCTAAGGAAGCGTTAAGCATACCGGTGGTGGGAGCTTGTGAGGCTTCTGTTCACCTTGCCTCGATGCTAGGGCGGAAGTTCTCGATTCTAGCCACCACAAAAAAGGCAGCTAAAAGTTTAGGTGATCTTGTTTGTAAGTACGGTCTAACTCCTAAGCTTGCATCGATTAAGACGGTCGGCCTCTCTCCGCTTGAATTCTCTAGGGAAAAAGAGAGACTCAAAGAAGCTTTGTTGAAAAATGCGAAGGAAGCAGTAGAGAAAGACGGGGCGGATGCAATAGTCCTAGGGTGCGGAGGCATGGCCGTTGCATCTTGGCTGCAAGAACAGATAGGAGTTCCAGTTGTGGAACCTATGATTGCTGGCCTCAAAATAGCGGAAACATTTGTGAAAATGCAGTTGGCCCAAAGCAAACAAGCATTCGTAAAACCTTAGGATGGGAACAGAACGTTGGTTGCTCACCCTTATTGGGCATGTGAATATCCTACCCTCTTTTATTTTTGAGGTCGACTCTAAGCTTCTAGCGCGCATGCTTGTTCCGAAATTGGTGTAAAATGGTTTTTATTCTTCTTTTGTCTATTCAGGCTTGATATGGACTTGTTTGATAGGCGCATCTTGGCCGTGTTGAAGGATGGAAAGCCTAGGGGTTT
>Ga0315280_10004923_pt1 | contig 19398 bp, 18 predicted proteins | sample YL17G06_40_MG_FD_203697 | JGI IMG/M metagenome (GOLD analysis project Ga0315280, IMG submission 203697) | Sediment microbial communities from Yellowstone Lake, YNP, Wyoming, USA - YL17G06_40 | ecosystem: Environmental > Aquatic > Freshwater > Lake > Sediment | place: USA: Wyoming | collected... | reverse complement strand
CGCCGGCTGGAGGTGAAGCCGAGCGAGCTGCTGCTGAACGTGCTGCGCGAGCGCCTGCAGCTCACCGGCACCAAGTACGGCTGCGGCCTGGGGGAGTGCAGCGCCTGCACCGTGCTGCTGGACGGCCGCCCGATCCTTTCCTGCCAGACCCTGGCGGTCTCGGTGGCCGGGCGCAGCATCACCACGATCGAGGGGCTGGCCGCAGCGCCGGCCGCCGAAGGGTTAGCGCCCGGAGCACAGCCGGGGCTGCATCCGCTGCAGGAGGCCTTCCTCGAGGAAGGGGCCGTGCAGTGCGGTTACTGCACCCCGGCCATGATCCTCACGGCCAAGGCGCTTCTGGACCGCAACCCCGATCCCTCCACCGACGACATCCGCCACGCCCTGAGGGGCAACCTCTGCCGCTGCACCGGCTACGTGAGCATCGTCCAGGCGGTGAAAAGAGCGGCCCGCAAGATAAGGGAACGGGGCCCCTGCTCGGAGGGCTGAAGGTTAAACGCTTCCTACGATCGCCTCGTTGGTCCACTGGTAGTCCGAGCCGGCCAGCAGGCGCAGCAGGCCGATCTGCCCGGAGTGGTAGCACCAGTGCCAGTGGAGCTGGGCCAGCACCCCCCGTACGTTCACGGTCCTGCCGCCGGCCGAAAGCGGGCCATCGATGTCGGCAACCGGGGCCAGGGCGGGGGCGGTGTAGCGCTCCTGGACCTGGCGGCAGAAGGCGATCAGCCCGCCCGCCGTGCCGATCGATGCCGGAGCTTTGGCGAACTCATCGAGCCCTCCCAGCTCCAGGGTCGGGGCCAGGTCCTCGGGCCAGGCCTTGCCGGTGAGGTTCCGCACCCAGTTGGCCTCGGCCCAGGCCAGGTGCACCGCCAGGCGGGCGATCGAGAGCCGCGTGCCTGCGGGCGCCTGGTCCAGCGCCTCCAGGGGGAGGTCGGCGATCTGGTCATAGACCCGCTCGGCCAGCTCCCGCAGCCAGGCCGCCTGCATGGCCAGCTCTCGGTTGGCGAAGCCGGGCACTGGGGCCAGGTCGTAGCGCCGCGGGCGTCCGATCTTGTCCGGAATGGGCTTCATGCCCTACTTATGCCGGCTTGGCGGGTCCTTGTCAAAGGCCGCGGCCTCAGGCCCAGTACATCCTTCCCGGTTCTTGGGCCATAACGGCCTCCCGCAGCAGGGCCACGGCTTTGGACAGGCCTTCCTCGACGGACATCAGGGCGTCCTCGTGCTCGATCGAGATCACGTAGTCGTATCCGGCCAGCCGCAGGGCGCTGACAATGTCCTTCCAGGTCTTGGCGTCGTGGCCGTAGCCGATGGTGCGGAAGGTCCATGAGCGCAGGGGGATTTGCTCGTAGGGCTTGCAGTCGTTGCAGCCGTTGATCGAGACGTTGAGGGCATCGACGGCGCAGTCCTTGCCGTGCACGTGGAAGATGGCCTGGCCGAGCCGGCGAATGGCCGAAGGCACGTCCACCCCGTTCCAGAACAGGTGGCTGGGGTCGAGGTTGCAGCCCAGAACCGGGCCCACCGCCTCCCGCAGCCGCAGCAGGCTCTCCACGTTGTAGACCAGGAAACCGGGGTGCATCTCCACCGCGATCTTCACGCCGTGCTCCTCGGCCAGTTTGGCCGCGGCCTTCCAGTAGGGGATGGCCACCTCGTTCCACTGGTAATCCAGCATGCGCAGATTGTGCGGCGGCCAGGGACAGGTGACCCAGCTCGGGCTCCTGTCGCCCGGCGCTCCGGCGGGCAGCCCGGACAGGACGTTGACCACCGGCACGCCCAGAGCCGCGGCCAGCCTCACGCTCTTGCGGAAGACCTCGTCCGACTCCCGGGCCAGGGCGGGATCCGGGCTCAGGGGCTCGTAATGGCAGCTCAAGGCGCTCAAGGCGAGCCCGCGCGAGCTGATCGCCTCCAGGTAGCCCTTTCGTTTGGCCTCGCTCCCCAGAAGTTCCTCCACCGGGCAGTGCCGGCTGCCGGGGTAGCCGCCGCTCGCGATCTCCACCGCGGAGAGCCCGGCCTCCGCCACCCGGTCGAGCATCTTCTCGAAGCTCAGGTCCTGGAACAGCACCGTGAACACTCCGATGCGCATCTACTCCTCCTCCAGGGCGTCCTGCTGCCGGCGCAGCCGGACCACCGTGCTGGCCTCGTCCAGCTCGACCTGGTCCCAGCGGACCACCTGGCCTCGCTCGACCGGCTCACGGAGCACCGCCCCCGGGGCCAGGCCCGCCGGCAGCGCGTTCAGCTTGCTGGCCTCCTCGGCCCGGTCCAGGCTCCCGCGGAAGGTGTACCCGCCGAAGGCATCCAGCTTCGCTCCCGCCGGCAGGTCCTTCTTGGCGATCGTGAGCACCTCGGCCACCGGGCGGTCCAGCGGCACGAGCCAGGGCTCCTTCCGAAGAAATGCCCGGGCCACGGAGATGGGGGCCTCGAGGAACCACAGATGGTAGGGCCGGAAGAAGGCGGCGTACCTGCCGTTTCCGGCCTTCAGGTACTTCAGGTCGTCGGCGATGCGCCCGCCGGCCACCCGCACCGTGATGAACACTCCCCCGGCCAGGTCGCTGCCCTGGGCGAAATCCACGACCCCGGGGAACGGCACGATGCCCCCGTCCTCCTCGAGGGCGAACACATCGCAGACCGTGCGCCGGTCGGCCGCGGGTCCCACCATGCCCCGCCTGATCGGCAGGCAGCCGGTGGCGTTGGCCGCGCAGGCCATCTCGAACATCGTCTTGGTGCCGTCCACGTACGAGGCGATCTGAAAGGGGTCCTTGCCGTCCCGCCGGGCCGACTCGCTCACGCTCTGCGGCGTGGCCTCCGGGTCCAGCGGGTTGTTCTTGCCCTTGCCGATGGCGATCGGCTCATAGCCCAGGGTGTTCACGTATTCCCACAGCTCGGCCAGGCAGCCCGGCTCGTCCCCGGAGGAAACCGTGTACAGCGTTCCGGCCTTGGCGGCCAGCCTCTTGAGGATCCTGCCCACGGTGACATCCGCCTCGATGTTCACCATGACCACGTCCTTGCCGTTTTGGATGCAGGACCAGGCGGTTTGGGCGCCCACCGCCGGCGAGGAGCCGGCGTCCACCACGATGTCCACCTCGGCGCACTGGGCCGCCAGGCCGTAGGAGCCGCTGACCACCCGCATTCCCCTGCGCAGCGCGTCCTGGGCCGGACCCGGGCTGGAGGCCTCTACAATACGGTCCGCCGGGACCCCGGCGGATTCGAAGGCCCGCCGGCCCAAGGCCACCTGCTCGTCGGCCAGAAGCGTGACCTCCATGCCTTTCATCTGCGCCACCTGGGCCACGAACCCGCCGCCTATCCAACCCGCCCCGTTCACCCCGACGCGGATCGGCCTGCCGGCGCTCTGCCGCTCCTCCAGTTCTTTCAGCAGCATTCAGGCCCCCTTCTTGGCCCGCACGGCTTCCCGGGCGGAGCGCACGACGTCGGCGGTGGAGAAGCCGTACTTGGCCATCAGCTCCTCGACGGTGCCGGATTCCAGGTAGGTGTCCCGGATGCCCACGAAGCGCATCGGCACCGGGTGCTCCTCGCCCACCACCTGGGCCACCGCCGCGCCCAGGCCCCCGCGCACGAGGTGCTCCTCGGCGGTGACGATGGCCCCGGTCTGGCGCGCGGCCGAGACGATGGCCTGCCTGTCCAGCGGTTTCACGGTGTGCATGTCGAGCACCCGGGCCTGAAGGCCCTGCTCGGCCAGATGGGCGGCCGCGTCCAGGGCGATGCCGGTCATCAGGCCGCAGGCGATGATCGCGAGGTCCCCTCCCTCGCGCACCATGTTGGCCTGCCCGATGCGGAACGGACAGGCCCCCTCCCCGTAGATCCTGGGGAACGCTCCGCGGCTGGAGCGCAGGTACACCGGACCCTGGTGCTCCGCCGCCGCCTGCACCGCCAGGGCCATCATCGTTTCATCGCTGGGCACCAGGATCACGAAGGGCGGCAGGCCGCCGACCAGGGCGAAGTCCTCGATGCTCATGGAGGTCGGCCCCTCGCGGCCCGTGGAGACGCCGGCGTGGCTGCCCAGCAGCTTCACGTTCAGCCCGGCGATGGCCACCTGAAGGCGAAGCTGGTCGTAGGCGTTGGACAGCAGGAACGCGGGCAGGCTGCCCACGAACGGGATGAAGCCGGCGGCGGCGAAGCCGGCGGCCACCCCGATCAGGTTGGCCTCGGCGATCCCCAGGTTGAAGAAGCGCTCGGGAAATTCTTTCCGCATCCCGGCCATTCCGGTGGAGCTGGACAGGTCCCCGTCCAGGGCGACCACCCGGGGATTCGCCCGGGCCACCTCGAGCAGGGCGGCCCCGAAGGCGTCGCGCATCTGCCGGCTTCCCGCCTGAAGGCCGGCTTTCTCCCCTATCCGCACTCGAGCTCCTCCCGGGCCTTCAGGTACTCATCGCCGGTGGGCGCCCTGGCGTGATAGGTGTAGTCCCGCTCCATGAAGGAAACCCCCTTGCCCTTGCGGGTGTGGGCGATCAGGGCCTGGGGCCGGCCTTCTACGCGCGCCAGCGCCGCCAGCCGCTCGCGCAGTTCGCCCAGGTCGTGCCCGTCGGCTTGCTCCACGTGCCAGCCGAAGGCCCGCCACTTTTCGGCGAACGGCTCCAGGGCCATCTCCCGCTCGATGGGCCCGGTCTGCTGGTACTTGTTGTAATCCACGATCGCCGTCAGCCTGTCCGCCCGGAAATGGGAGGCGGCCATGGCCGCCTCCCAGACCTGCCCCTCTTCGCACTCCCCGTCGCCGGTGAGCACGTACACGCGAAAATCCTTTCGGCCCAGCCTCGCCGCCAGCACGGTGCCCAGGCCGAAGGAAAGACCCTGGCCGAGGGAACCGCTGGTCACCTCGATCCCGATCGCCAAGTCCTGCTTGGGGTGGCCCTGGTACGGAGCGCCCAGGGTGCGGAACCTCATGAGCTCGGCCGGGTCGAAGTAGCCCGCTCGGGCCAGCACCGAGTACAGGGCCGGAGCCGCGTGGCCCTTGCTCAGGATGAAGCGGTCCCGTTCCGGCCACTCCGGCTCCTTGGGCCGGTAGCGGAGGATGCCGCCGAAGTACAGGACCGCGAGGATCTCCACCGCCGAGAAGCAGCTGGAGGGATGCCCCCCGTAGCGCGAGGTCATTTCCAGCACGTCCAGGCGGACGCTCCGCGCCAGCTCCCTCAGCGCTGCCAGGTCCGGCGGATTCCCGTTCATCCGGCGCCACCGGAAAGTTCGTGGTACAGGATATAGCGGTCGGCGCGGTAATAGACCCGCAGGAACTCCACGGGAACGTCGTCCTGGGAGTAGGATACCCGCTCGATGTACAGCAGGGGAGAATTGGCCTTGAGCCCGAGCACGCGGGCCAGCTCGGCGGGGGCCAGGATGGCCTGGATGGTCTGCCGCGCCCGTGACCAGCGGATCCCGTACTCGCGCACCTTCACCTCGCGCAGGGATTGGGTGGAAAAATCGTGCCGCAGGATCCCCGGCAGGTACTTGTGCACCAGATAGGACTGCTCGACGCACATCGGCTGCCCGTCCGCAAGGCGCAGCCGGTCCAGGCGGGCCAGCTCCGTGCCTTCCTCGATGCCCAGCGCGCGGGCGATGCTCTCCGGGGCGGGCATGAGCCCGGAAAACAGCAGCTTGGTGCCGGCCTCGAAACCCCTCTGGCGCATGTCGTCCGTGAAGCTCACGATCCGGGTCATGGCATGTTCCAGCCGGGGATGGGCCGCATAGGTGCCCCGGCCCCGCTCCCGCACGATGAGCCCCTCCCGGGCGAGCAGCTCGAGCACCTTGCGGACCGTGATGCGGCTCACCCCGTAGCGCCGGACGAGCTCCGACTCCGGGGGCAGCAGGTCTCCGGGCTTCCACTTGCCGGTGGTGAGCTCGTGGTGCAGGATCTCGAAGAGCTGATGGTACAGCGGGAGCAGGCTCTTAGGGTTCAGCGCGGCAGGAGCGGCCTCCGTTCCTTGGGACCTCTTACTTGACAGCTGTTGCTCTTTGAGCATAATGTATTAATGTCATATCAATTTAGGCCAGCCTGCTGATGAAATCAAGAGGCCAAAAGAGCAAAATCGTCTGCCTCGGAGAGTTCATCCTCGACCTGTTCCCGGCCGAATCCGGCAGGGATCTCGCTTCCGTTTCAGCCTTCAAGCCGGTGCCCGGGGGGGCCCCGGCGAACGTGGCCGTGGCCGCCGCGCGGCTCGGTGTGCCCAGCGCCTTCATCGGCAAGGTCGGGGATGACCCGTTCGGCCGGCGCCTGGCTTCGGTACTGGGCAAGTGCGGCGTGGAGACCCGCGGCATGAGGTACGACCCGAAAACCCGGACCACGCTCAACTTCATCGCGCTCCCGGATCCGAACAGCGCCGAGTTCCTGTTCTACCGCCAGCCCGGCGCGGACCTGATGCTGCGGCCCGGGGAGCTGGACCGCGAGCTGCTGCGGGAGGCCTCGATCTTCCATTTCGGCTCGGTCAGCCTCACCGCCGAGCCCTGCCGGACGGCCGCCCTCGAGGCGGCGCGCATCGCCCGGGAGGCCGGCGCGATGGTGTCCTTCGACCTGAACTACCGCCCGATGCTCTGGGAAAGCGAGCGCGACGCGCTGGCCGCCTTCGAGGCAGCTCTCCGGCTGGCCGATCTGGTCAAGGGCAACGAACGGGAGCTGGCCATGTTGGAGCGGGCTCAAGACCCGCAGGAGGCCTGCCGGGCCGTAGCAGAACGGGGACCGGCGCTTGCCGTGGCCACCCTCGGGGCGCGGGGCAGCGCCTGCGCTACGAGGTCCGCCGCGGCGCGCGCCGCCGGGTTCCGGGTGAGGACCCGCGATGCGACCGGCTGCGGCGACGCCTTCATGGGCGCGCTACTGGCCTGGCTCGCCGGCGAGCTGGGAGCCGAAAAAGCCCCCCTCGCCGATCGGATATCCTCCCTGCCCGCCCCGGCGCTGCAGGCCGCCCTGTCCTACGCCAACGCGGCGGGGGCACTCACCGCGACGAAAAAAGGGGTCATCCCCGCGCTGCCCTCGGCGGCCCAGGTGGAGCGGCTGCTCAAAAGGGCGGCTCACAAGCTCAAAACACTTGACAAAAGGCTTTCCTGTGATAGTTTCAATTAAATATCTGTCAGAAGGAGGAAAAAGATGAAACGTCTGAGCATCGTTCTGCTCGCGGCTGTTCTGCTCCTGGCGGGCGCCTCGCTGTTTGCCGCCCCCAAGGAGGTGATCATCCTGTGGGCGCAGTGGAGCCCCGCCGACTACCTGCAGCAGATCGGCAGCATGTACGAAAAGGAAACCGGCATCAAGGTCAAGGTGGTGCAGGAACCCTGGGGCTCGTTCGGTGACCGCTTCTTCACCGCCATGGCGGCCAAGGGCACCGAGTGGGACATGGTCGTCGGCGACAGCCAATGGCTGGGCCAGGGCGCGACCGGGGGCATCTACGTGGACCTCACCGACTTCCTGAAGAGCACGGGGATCGCGGATTCCGTCACCAAGGCCACCCTGACCTACTACGGCGAGTACCCCACCGGCTCCGGCAGGTACTGGGCCTACCCGACCGAGGGCGATGCGGACGGCTGGGCCTACCGCAAGGACCTGTTCGAGGACCCCAAGGAGAAGGCGGCCTTCAAGGCCAAGTACGGCTATGAGCTGGCCGTTCCCAAGACCTACAAGCAGCTGCTGGACATCGCCAAGTTCTTCACCCGCAAGGACAAGGGCCTCTACGGCGTGGCCATCTACACCCAGAAGGACTACGACGCCATCACCATGGGCGTGGAGAACACCATGTTCTCCTGGGGGGCCAAGTGGCAGAACGAGAAGAACGAGGTCCTGGGCGTCGTCAACTCCAAGAAGGCGATCGAGGCGCTGCAGTTCTACCGCGACCTGTACGAGGCCGCGCAGGTGCCTGGCTTGAGCAACGCCTTTTACACCGAGACCAACGACGCGATGATCGGCGGCAAGGCGGTCATGGTCATGAACTACTTCGCCTTCTTCCCCGCCCTGGCCAACAAAGGGACCAACCCGAACTACTGGGACAAGGTCGGCTTCTTCCCCAACCCCGCCGGCCCCTACGGCAACCAGCACGCGGCCCTCGGCGGCCAGGGAATGAGCATCATCAAGTTCATCAGCGCCGACCGCCAGCAGGCGGCCAAGGACTTCATCAAGTGGTTCGCCCAGGAGAAGGTCCAGACCAGGTGGGCGGAGCTCGGCGGCTACACCTGCAACGCCAAGGTGCTCAAGAGCGACGCCTTCCTGAAGGCCACCCCGTTCAACCCCGCGTTCGCCACGACCATGACCTTCGTCATGGACTTCTGGAATATCCCCGTGTACAGCCAGCTGCTGCAGGTTACGCAGCGGGAGTTCAGCAAGTTCGTCGTCGAGGGGCAGGGCACGGCCAAGGCCGCCATGGATACGATCGCCAAGGAGCACGACAAGATCCTGAGGGAAGCCGGCTTCATCAAGAAGTAAGGCCAATACCCGTACGGGGGAGGCGGTCTCAAGGCCGCCTCCCCGCTTGTTTTCATCGAAAGAGGTAGGGATATGCCCGCCATGAAAGCCCACCCGAACGCCCCCGGAGCCGGCCTGGCCGATCGATCCGGCCGCCACCTCAGCGACCGGGCCATCCAGAACCTGTTCATCTGGCCGACGCTCACCCTGCTGATCGCCATGAACCTCTTCCCGCTGCTGTACAGCCTGTTCCTCGGCTTCACCGATTACTCGGCGATCGCCAACAAGCCGCCGGTCTGGGTCCTGTTCCGCAACTTCGGCGACATCCTGGCCAGCGAGCAGTTGTGGAAGTATTTCGCCACCACCGGCCGGTACGCCATCATGTCCGTGGGGCTGCAAACCGTAATCGGCTTCGGGCTGGCCATGCTGGTGCGCAGGAAGTTTTTCGGCAGCGGGCTGATCACCACGCTCATCCTGGTGCCGATGATGATCTCGCCGGTAGTGGTCGGGCTGTTCTGGAAGCTGATGTACAACCCCACCTTCGGCTTCTTCAACTATCTCCTTGGCTTTACCAATGCCGCCAAGGCCCCGGATCTGCTCGCCAGCCGCTTCGCGGGCCAGCTGGTTCCCGGCCTGGCGCTGTTCGCGGTGGTGATCGTGGACGTGTGGATGTGGAGCCCCTTCGTGATGCTGCTGGTGCTCTCCGGCCTCAACGCCATTCCCGAATACCTCTACGAGGCGGCCGCCATCGACCGGGCCAGCGCCTGGTTCCAGTTCTGGCGCATCACCCTGCCGCAGGTGGCCCCCCTGCTGCTGATCGCCGTGCTTTTTCGTACGATCGAAGCCTTCAAGTCCTTCGACCTGGTGATGGGCATGACGGGCGGCGGGCCGGGAGACCAGACCGAGCTGATCGCGGTCAACCTCTACCGCCAGGCCTTCCTCGGCAGCTTCCGTACCGGGCCTTCCAGCGCGCTGGCCTACATCATCCTCATCATCATCATCGCGGTCAGCAACCTCTACATCCGGTATCTCAACCAGATCAGAGGGGAGGCTTGAGCCATGGCCAGATTTTCCGAGCACGGGCCCCGCGCGCCGGTGACCGAGGCCATCCGGGTCGACAAGGTCAATCCGCGCGCCCGGGCGCTGCGCCGCTTCATCGCCCTCATCGCCGTGGTGGTCGCGGTGGCCATGCTGATCCCGGTCCTGGTCATGGGCATCACGGCCTTCAAGACCCGAACCGACATCCTGGCCAGCCCGCCGAAGGTCCTGTTCAAACCGACCCTGGAGGGTTTCGTCTATCTGCTGTTCGATCGGGCGATCGCCACCCAGTCGCGGCTGGCAGAGCTGGAGCAGAACGCCAAGGCCGGAAAACTGGGCCTGCTCGACCGGATCGCCCTGCAGGCGGGCATGGAGATCACCGGTCCCAGCGACTACGTGTTCCGCCTGCGCAACTCGGTGATCATCACCGGCATCTCCACGGTCTTTTCGGTGCTGCTGGGGCTTTTCGCCGCCTATGCCTTCAGCCGCTTCAAGATACCGGGCAAGGGCGACCTGCTGTTCTTCATCCTCAGCACGCGCATGCTCCCCGCCGTGGTGGTTACCATCCCCCTGTTCCTGATGTACCGGCAGCTAGGCCTGTACGACAGGCACCTGGGGATGATCCTGCTGTATATCGCCTTCAACCTCTCCTTCTCGGTCTGGCTGCTCAAGGGCTTCATCGACGAGATCCCCAAGGAGTACGAGGAGGCGGCCCTGGTCGACGGCTACACCCGCCTGCAAGCCTTCTTCCGGGTCGTTCTGCCCCAGGCCGCCACCGGAATCGCGGCCACCACGGTGTTCTGCCTGATCTTCGCCTGGAACGAATACGCCTTCGCCCTCATGCTCACCAGCGAACGCGCCCGCACGGCGCCCCCCAGCATCGCCACCATGCTCGGCAGCGGCGGCCTGGAGTGGTCGGCGATCGCCGCCGGCTCCCTCGGCTTCCTGATCCCGGTGGTGATCGTCACCTTCGCCCTGCGCAAGTACCTGCTGCGCGGCATCACCTTCGGGGCCATTCGCGGGTAACGGCGATGGCGACGATCGAGCTTTTAAAGGTGGAAAAGAGGTTCGGCGAGCTGCAGGCGGTCAAACCGCTGGACCTGACCATCCGGGACGGGGAGTTCGTGGTCCTGCTGGGCCCATCGGGCTGCGGCAAGACCACCACGCTGCGGATGATCTCGGGCCTGGAGACGGTCACCTCCGGCAGGATCCTGCTCGATGGCCGCGACGTGACCTACAAGCACCCCAGCGAGCGCGACGTGGCCTTCGTCTTCCAGTTCTATGCCCTGTACACCCATCTTTCGGTGCGGCAAAACATCGCCTTCCCCCTGCAGGCCCAGGGGGAGAAACGGGAGGTGATCGACAGCCGGGTAAAGGAGGTCGTCGACATCCTGCGCATCGGGCACCTGCTGCGCGCGCGGCCCGGAAGGCTCAGCGGCGGCGACCAGCAGCGGGTGGCGCTGGCGCGCGCTCTGGTACGGCGCCCGGCCGCCTTCCTGATGGATGAGCCCCTGGGTGCCCTGGACGCCGAGCTGCGCGAATCCATGCGCGCGGAGATCAAGAACCTGCACATCGCCCAGCAGGCCACCACCGTATACGTCACCCACGATCAGATCGAGGCCATGGCCATGGGCGACCGCATCGTGGTCATGTCCGACGCCGAGGTTCAGCAGGTCGGCTCGCCCGCGGAGGTGTACTACGACCCGGCCAACCTGTTCGTGGCCCGCTTCATCGGCAGCCCGGGCATGAACCTGGTGAACGGCCGGCTCGCCGAGGGCGAGGTGCGCCTTTCGGGGACCAACCGCTACGCCGTCCCCCCCGCCTGGAAAAAGCCTCTGGCCCAGGCGCTGGTGGGCCGGGATGAGGTGTTCCTGGGCTTCCGTCCCGAAGCGGCCCACGTCAACCCGAACGGAGCGCTCGCCGGCGAGGTGTACGCCGCCGATATGCATGGAGGCTACACGGTGCTGCACGTGAACATCGACGAGAACGAAATCGTGCACATCCGCAGCGACCGGCAGGCGAGCCCGGCGATCGGAACGCCGGTGCGCTTCGATCTCGACCCCGAAATGGTCCGATTCTTCGATCCCCGGACGGAAGCGGCGGTGCGCCGGGAGGCGGTCCGATGAGCCAGGTGGAGCTCAAGGGGATCAGCAAGCGCTTCCCCGGGGTGCAAGCCCTCGACGGGGTCTCCTTCGCCTTCGAACACGGGGAGTTCTTCGTCCTGCTGGGCCCCACCGGGGCGGGCAAAACGACCACGCTGCGCATCATCGCCGGCCTGGAGCGCCAGGACCAGGGCAGCGTGCTGCTCGACGGCCGGCCCATCGACGCCCTGACTCCCGCCGAGCGGGACGTGGCCTTCGTGTTCCAGCAGTACTCCCTATATCCCACCATGACGGTGTACGACAACCTGGCCTTTCCGCTGCGCTCTCCGCTGCGCAGGACGCCGGAAGCCCAGGTGAGAAGCCGGGTCCAGGACACCGCCGAGAAGCTGCGCATTGCCCACCTGCTCAACCGCAAGACCGCGCAGCTTTCCGGCGGCGAGATGCAGCGCGTGGCCATCGGCAGGGCGATCGTGCGCCAGCCGCGCCTGTTCCTGATGGACGAACCGCTGTCCAACCTCGACGCCAAGCTGCGCGAGGCCCTGCGCCTGGAGTTGAAGCATCTGCAGAAGACCCAGGGCAGCACCACGCTGTTCGTGACCCACGACCAGATCGAGGCCCTGACCATGGCCGACCGCATCGCGGTCCTGAACGAGGGCCGGATCGTCCAGCAGGGCGCCCCGGTCGACATCTACGATCGGCCGGCGACGACCTTCGTGGCCCAGCTGGTGGGCACCCCCAGGATCAACCTGCTGGAGGCCGGCAGGGACGGCGGCGCCGTTTCCGTCAAGGGCGGTGGGTTGAGCCTTCCGGCCCCGCGCCTGCCCCTGCCGGAGTCCTTCCTGCTGGGAATCCGCCCGGAGGACATCCGCCCGGAGCCGAAGGGCGCTTTCCTCGGCAAGGTCTTCCTGACCGAACCCCTGGGCGTGGAGACGATCCTGCACATCCGCTGCGGCGAGCTCACGCTGCTCAGCCTCGTTCCAGGGATGGCCGCCCAGCGGGTCGGCGAGGAGCTGCGGTTCGGCATCGCGCAGGAGAAGCTGCACTACTTCGGCCTCGACAAGAAACGGATTACGGCGGAGTGATTATGGGCAGGATTCGACGTCTGATCCCCTTGAAGCTGCTCGCCTCGGCGGTGGTCATATTCGCCTTGAGCTTCGCGGCCCGGCCTCTGTTCGCGGCGCTGGTGCCGCCGGAGCAGGCCTCCTCGAACATCCTGCTCATCGCCGTCCCGTACCTGCTGGTATTCCTGCCCATCATCCTGGGCTACATGGCGCTGATCGTGTTCGCCGGGAAGCTTTTACAGGAGAAGCTGCCCGAGGCGATCTACCGGATCATCGAGTACGTGTTCATCGCGGGCATCGCCCTGGGCGTGCTGGGCATGTTCCAGCCCTGGCAGCAGGCCCTGTTCAAGATCGGCTTCTTCCTGTTGCTGTTCTGCACGTTGGGCTTCATCCTTTGGAGCCACGTGTTGTTCAGGAGGGCGCGCCGGTGAGATAGGCGTCGGCCTGCGGCCTCATCCAGGGCCGGGGCCTCATAATAGTCAATTAGGAGGCGATCATGGGCAAGAAGAAGATTTCCGTTGGCGCCTGGGCCTACATCTGGGGCGGCTACGCGGACAAACCCATCCCGCTGCCGGCGGTGGTCGAGCGCCTCAAGGCCCTCAAGTTCGACGGCGTGGAGTTCGCCGCCTTTCCCCCGCACCTGCAGCCCAATACCCGCGAGAAGTGGAGGGAGATCAAGAAGCTGTTCGCCGATGCGGGGCTGGGCATCTCCGGGGTGGCCGCCCCGTTCCCATCCCCCTCGACCTCGGACAGGGCCAAATATCTGGACGCGGTCAAGGGCCACCTGGAGATGTGCGTCGAGATGGGCATCCCCAAGCTCCGGGTCGACTCGGTGGACCCCCCCACCGGGATTCCGGGCGGGATGGACTACGAGCGCTGCTTTTCCACGGTTGCGGAGCGCTGGCGCGAAGCCGCGGGGATCTGCGCCGGCAGCGGGGTGAAGCTGGTCTGGGAGTTCGAGCCGGGCTTCCTCTTCAACAAGCCCAGCGAGGTGGCGCGCATGGTGTACAAGGTGGACCACCCGAACTTCTCCGTCCTGTTCGATTCCTGCCACGCGCACATGTGCGCGGTGATCGGCTCGCGGCAGATGGGAGCCAAGGAGACGCTGCCCGCAGGCGTGGTGCAGTTCGCCCATCTGCTGACCGGCAAGATCGGCCACGTGCACTTCATCGACTCGGACAACACGCTGCACGACAATGAGACCAGCACCCATGCCCCGTTCGGCAAGGGGGTTCTGGACTTCGGGGCCATCGTCAAGGCGATCCTCGAAGCGGGTTATACCGACGAGTGGTGGCCGATGGACCTGTGTTTCTGGCCGAACGCGCTGGAGGCCACGGCGCCGGCCAAGAAATTCATGGACAAGCTGGTGGCCAAGCACGGAAAAGAGTGATCGAGCCGGCCAGGCGCGCCCCGGCGGTGCGCCTGGCCTATTTTTTGCCAAGGAGTGAAAGTTATGGCGGAAAAAATGAAGGCCCAGGTGTTCTATGAGAAGGAGAAGATGACGCTGGAAGAGCGATCGGTTCCGCAGGTTTCGGATACGGACGTGCTCGTGCGCGTCAAGAACTGCGGTATCTGCGGATCGGACATCTCCTACTATTTCGGGTACAGCCCCCTCGGCACCCCGAGCGGCAAGGGCCCGCTCATCCTCGGTCATGAGTTCACGGGCGAGGTCGTGGAGGTGGGGGCGGTCGCCAAGGCGATGAAGCTCTTCAAGCCTGGAGACAGGGTCGTCGTGAACCCCGTGCAGCACTGCAACGCCTGCTACGCCTGCGCCTCCGGGCACACGAACATGTGCACGAACATCCGCGTCCTCGGGGTGGACTCGGACGGAGCCATGGCCGAATACTGCCGTTCCCACTATACCGGCCTGTTCAAGCTGCCCGACAGCGTAAGCTACGCGGCCGGCGCCTTCACCGAGCCGTTCGCCTGCGCGGTGTACGGAGTCAAGAAGCTGGCCATCGAGCCGGGGCAGTTCGTGGCCATCTTCGGCCCGGGGCCGATGGGTCTGACCATGGTGCAGCTCTGCAAGTCCGTTGGCGCAGGGAAGGTGGCCCTCATCGGCACCCGCGATTACCGGCTCGAAGAAGGCAAGAAGTGGGGCGCGGACTTCCTGTTCAATACCAAGGACACGAAATCAAAATACTACACAAAGGACCTCAAGAAAGCCGTCGCGGACGTGACCCATGGCGCCCTGGCGGACAGGGCCATCGTGCCCACAAGCGCGAACGAGGCTTTCGAGCAGGCCATCGACATCACCGGCAATGCCGCGATCCTCGTGCACTTCGGCCTTCCAAACGCGGGCGATGTAATCAAGGTTCCCGCTCTCTCGACGCACACGATGGACAAGGAGCTCCGCTTCTCCTGGCTGGCGCCCATGGTCTGGCCTACAGCCATACGGGCAATTGCGGAAGGCCTGGTCAGGGTCGACACCTTCATCAGCAGCACCGTCAAGCTCCCGAATGTGAGCGCCGCCCTTCGCGATCTGCGAGAACGGGAGGGTGACCCGGTGAAAATCCAGGTCACGCCATGATCAGCTACGGCATCAACACCTTCACCTGGACCTCCCCCTTCCGCACCGCCGACCTGCCGCTCCTGGACAAGGCCAAGAGGCTGGGTTACGACCTGGTCGAGATACCGGTGGAGGGCGAGCAGGACCTCGACTACGCCAGGGCCGCGGAGGCCTTCAAGGCGAGCGGCCTGGGCTGCTCGCTGTGCGCCGTGATGGGCGCCGGCCGGGACCCGGCGCACGAGGATGAAAGCATCCAGCGCGGCGGGGTGGACTACCTGCGGCACCTGGTGGACGCCGCCGTCACGGTCGGGGCCAGGCTGATCGCCGGCCCGATCTATGCGGCCGTCGGACGGACCTGGCAGGCGACGCCGGAGCAAAGGAAACGTGACCTGGAGCGCTGCGCCAAAAATTTAAAAGAGGTCGCCCGCTACGCCGAGGACAGGGGCGTCACCCTGGCCATGGAACCGCTCAACCGCTTCGAGACCAGCTTCATCAACCTGGCCGAGCAGGCGCTGGAGCTGATCCGCATGGTGGACTCTCCAAGGCTGCGCCTGATGATCGACACCTTCCACGCGAACATCGAGGAGAAGAGCCTCGGCAAGGCCATCCAGACCGGCGGAGCCTACCTGGTGCACGTGCACGCCAACGAGAACGACCGGGGCACCCCGGGCAGCGGGCACGTGCCTTGGAAGGAGATCGCCAAGGCCCTGAAGGCGATCAAGTACCGCGGCGCCCTGGTCATCGAATCCTTCACCACCACGGTGAAGGAGATCGCCCGGGCGGCGGCGATCTGGCGCCCGGTCGCCTCCAGCCAGGACGAGCTGGCCAGGGAGGGGCTGGCCTTCCTGAAAAAACTGATGTCCTAAAGGAAAGGAGAGGGACGATGGCAAGAGCGGTTACGTTGTTTACCGGCCAGTGGGCCGACCTGAGCCTGGAGGCGCTGGCCAAGAAGGCCGGCGCCTGGGGGTTCGACGGCCTGGAGCTCGCCTGCTGGGGCGACCACTTCGAGGTGGACAAGGCGCTGGAAAAGGATTCCTATCTGAAAGAGAAACGCGACCTGCTGGCCCGGCACAAGCTGAAGTGCCTGGCCATCAGCAGCCACCTGGTGGGGCAGTGCGTCTGCGACGACCCCATCGACGAGCGCCACAAGAGCATCCTGCCGCCGAGGCTGTGGGGCGACGGAAAGCCCGAGGGCGTGCGCCAGCGCTGCGCCGAGGAGATGAGGAGGACGGCCAGGGCCGCCAAGCTGTTCGGGGTGGAGGTGGTGAACGGCTTCACCGGCAGCTCGGTCTGGTCCAAGTTCTACTTTTTCCCCCCGACCGGCCAGAAGGACATCGAGCGGGGCTACAAGGACTTCGCCTCCCGCTGGCTGCCGATCCTCGACGAGTTCAAGGCCCAGGGGGTCCGCTTCGCGCTGGAAGTCCATCCGACCGAGATCGCCTACGACCTCATCACGGCCCGCCGCGCGCTGGAGGCGGTCGGCGGCCACCCGGCCTTCGGCTTCAACTTCGATCCCAGCCACTTCATCCACCAGTTCGTGAACCCGGTGGCCTTCATCGAGGAGTTCCCCTCGCGCATCTTCCACTGCCACGTCAAGGACTCCCGCCTCCAGCTCAACGGGCGCAACAGCATCCTGGGCTCGCACCTGGACTTCGGCGACGCGCGCCGCGGCTGGGACTTCGTCTCCCCGGGGCGCGGCGACGTGCGGTGGGACCCGATCATCCGCGCCTTCAACCGCATCGGGTACAAGGGGCCGCTGTCCATCGAGTGGGAGGACAGCGGCATGGACCGGGAATGGGGCGCGCCGGAGGCTCTGGCCATGATCCGCAAACAGGACTTCACGGCTTCCTCGGTCGCCTTCGACGCCGCGTTCTCGGCTAGGTGACGACCATATGAGCGAAAAAGCCGCCTTCACTTCGATGGCCGGCCCGCAGGCCAAGGGCAAGGCCCCCGAGGTCGGCGTGGGCATGCTGGGCTACGCCTTCATGGGCAAGGCGCATTCCAACGCCTACAAGAAGATCCCCTACATGATGTACCCGCCGCCCGCGATCCCGAGGTTGATCGCGGTCTGCGGCAGGAATGAGGCCGCGGCCGCCGAGGCCGCCCGCCGCTACGGCTACGATGGGTACCACACCGACTGGCGCAAGATGCTGGAAGACGACCGCATCCAGCTGTTCGACAACGGCGGGCCCAACGACACGCACGCCGAGCCGTGCATCGCGGCGGCCAAAGCGGGCAAGCACCTGTTCTGCGAGAAGCCGCTGGCCCGCAATGCCGAGGAGGCCAAGAAGATGTGGGACGCCGCGGTCAGGGCGGGGGTCAAGCACCAGGTGGGCTTCAACTACCGTTTCGTGCCGGCGATCCGCCAGGCCTACGAGCTCATCAGGAGCGGGGCTCTGGGCAGGTTCTATCACTTCCGCGCCTCCTACCTGCAGGAGTGGATCATGCCGCACTACGAAAGCCCCATGATCTGGCGGACCGACAAGAAGAGGGCCGGAAGCGGCGCCATCGGAGACCTTGGCTCGCACATCATCGATCTGGCCCGCCACCTCTGCGGCGAGATCAAGAGCGTCAGCGCCATGACGCGCACCTTCATCACCGAGCGCCCCCTTCATGCGGGCAAGGGCAGCGCCAAGGTCGAGGTGGACGACGCCTTCGTCTCGATCGTCGAGTTCGCCAATGGGGCTATCGGCACGCTGGAATGCTCGCGGTTCGCCGCGGGCCACAAAAACCATGGGACCTTGGAGATCAACGGCGAGAAGGGCAGTATCCGCTTCAACCTCGAACGCCTGAACGAGCTGGAGGTGTTCTGGGTGGGCGAGCAGCCGCGGGAAACCCAGGGCTTCCACCAGGTGCTGGTCACCGAGGGTTACCACCCGTTCATCTCCAACTGGTGGCCGCACGGGCACCTCATCGGCTGGGAGCACACCTTCGTCCACGAGCTCACCCATCTTCTGGACTGCATCGTGAACGACAGGGAGGTCGCCCCTTACGCCGCGACCTTCGAGGACGGCTACCGCAACGCCGTCATCTGCGACGCGATCATGGAGTCGGCGGCGGCCAAGAGGCAGATCGACGTGAAGTTCTAAAGCAAGGGAGAAAAGCGATGAACCGGAATGACCCTGTTTTTCAGCCCATCAAGATCGGAAGTCTCACCGCCGCGAACAGGTTCGTCATCAATGCCATGGAGTGCTGCGATTCCGACGAGGAGGGAAACCCCACCGAGCGGACCTATCGCCGATACCGCAACCTCTTCGAGGGCGGCGCGGGGCTCATCGACCTGGAAGCGATCACCGTCCAATACGAGTCGCGCAGCCGGAAGTTCCAGCTCTCCGTCATGCCGCGCAACCAGAAGGCCCTCACGAAGTTCGTGGCGGAGATGCGCAAGGTCAACCCTAAGCCCCTCTTCGTCTGGCAGCTGACGCACTCCGGCGAGCTCAGCCACCCCGATTTTTCGCGGCGCGTCTGCGTCAAGCCCCTGGCCGGTTTCGGCGGGGAGATCATAGACGAAGAATACGTGGAGAAAACCATAGAGCAGTTCGTAGCCGCGGCGAAGATCGCCCATGACTGCGGTGCGGACGGTATCGATTTCAAGAACTGCCACGGTTACCTGGACTCACAGATTCTGCGGCCCTACAACGACAGGAAGTGGAAGTACGGCGGGCCCTGGGAGAATCGGACCCGTTTCACCTACACCATATACGAGCGGATCCAGAAGGAGATCAACGATCCGAAGTTCATCATGGGCTCGAAGGTGTCCATCTGGGAAGGATTCCCGGGGGGCCAGGGCTCCGCGGGACCCGACTCTCCAGTCATGGACCTGACGGAATCCCTGGATCTGGTCACGGGCATGGAGGCTCGCGGAGCGAAGTTCATCATCGTCTCGGCCGGCAGCCCATCGATCACCTTGGCATTGTCCCAGCCCGACAAAAAGGTTCCTGACGACTGCTACCTGCACTTCACCTTCCAGAAGCGGGTGCGCGAGGTGCTGAAGCCCGAGACGGTCGTGATCGGCTCTGCGTATTCCGTGCTCAACAACGGGAACAACGAGCTGCAGGCCCGCAAGAAGGAGGAGAACTCCCTCTGGTTCTGGGCGAACAAGAACATCCGCGACCGGGTGACGGACATGGTGGCCATCGGCCGGCAATCCCTCGCGGATGCCCAGCTGCCGAGGAAATTCGCCGAGGACAGGGAGAAGGACATCCGCTGGTGCACGGCCTGCGACAACTGCATTGAGCTGCTGATCCGCCAGAAACCGGTGGGCTGCACGACCTACGACCGCGAATACAGCCAGGCTTTGAAGGCCATACA
>Ga0315280_10004922_pt1 | contig 19401 bp, 16 predicted proteins | sample YL17G06_40_MG_FD_203697 | JGI IMG/M metagenome (GOLD analysis project Ga0315280, IMG submission 203697) | Sediment microbial communities from Yellowstone Lake, YNP, Wyoming, USA - YL17G06_40 | ecosystem: Environmental > Aquatic > Freshwater > Lake > Sediment | place: USA: Wyoming | collected... | reverse complement strand
GCTCTTCGATTTCTTGCCCAAAACTTGTGACATCGAAAGCGTGCGCCGGACAATATCCCGCTATGTTGATTCACGGATAACGGCAGTCTAGCCCAAGTTCGTCAGTTGGAGGAATTTTCAGGCAATTTTTAGGGCGGAATCCTCAATAAGATTGCGTCTATCGGTGTTTCCCCCTCTGCGGCAATTGTAGTACAGACTTTGAGTGTAAAATGCCACGAATAGACCAATAGATGCAAAACAGCCTCACAACTGACGAACTTGGGCTAGTAACCGTTCACGGGGTAACATGTTAAATTTTAGCCGGTTTTCGTTATTGCGATCGCGGCAATCCACGGGCTACGAAAGGTCAAGATTGCTTCGGCCTACAGGCCTCGCAATGACCCGGGCCTGCCATATAACCTGGTCACACACCCACGACCCCGCAAGTGAATTATGTTGTTGATCTTAGGTTCTTGGAAGCTATGATATGGCACACAGTTGACGTAACAGTATCTAAATGCAAATGAAGGTACACGCCTGATGAACGTTTGTGGAAACAAAAGTGTTCTCGTTGTTCTTACCGTTACCTGTCCATTTTTATGTGCCCCAGGCCGCAGCAACGGCTCTGCCGAGCTTGTATTGAATCCCACGTTTGCACCGTCTGCAGATAACGGATTACCTGCTCATTGGTCTATCTGGACGCCGGTTTGGGAGAAGGCAGCCTGTACCGTGAAAACTGTCCCTGGCGGACTTCTGATCGAAGCGCCGTCAAATCCTTATGCTGTGGGGGGCGTCACACAGGAAATCAAAAACATCCAGGGCGGGCAGAACTACGCCGTCGAAGGGACTTGCCAACTGCAAAATATCTCTGCCGCGTATCGCTCTGTGCTCATGCGTATCAGTTGGACTTCCCGCGGCAAATTGATTCATCCTGCCGGTATGCTCGTGCGGGGCCCAATTATGAACGGCGATCTCGGCAAGTTCAAAGACAATCTGGCGGCACCTGAGCAAGCCGATGGTGCTGAGCTTTCTCTGGAGGCGAAATGGCCGGGCAAAGGCTCAGTGCTCTGGAAACAAGTAAGTGTTCGCTTGGTGCCGGCTTGCCCTTCCCGAAAGGTAAAGGTTGGCACTGTGTACCTGCGACCCCGAAACAGCACGCCGGAAAACAATTTGAAGCTTTTTTGTGAACAGATCGACTCGGCCGGCAAACTGGGACTAGACATCGTTTGTTTGGGTGAAGCAATTACGCAGGTCGGAACGGACCGTTCTATCAAAGATTGCGCCGAGCCGATCCCTGGTCCCTCAACGCAGCAGCTCGGTGATACAGCAAGAAGAAACCGCATTTGGGTCGTTGCTGGTCTTACCGAACGAGAGGGTGATTTCATCTACAACACCGCCGTCTTACTGGATCGCCAAGGGCAACTGGCCGGCAAGTACCGCAAAGTGCATCTGCCGCGCGAAGAATGGAAGAAGGGAATCGCGCCCGGCCATTCTTATCCGGTCTTTGGCACCGACTTCGGAACGATCGCGATTCAGATATGTTATGACTGGTTCTTTTCCGAGCCGCAAGAGATTTTCGCCCTGCAAGGTGCAGAAATCATCTTCGCCCCAACGTGGGGCAATACGCTGCCCGATGAAGATGGCTGTGCCAATGGCGAAACCGTATTTCGCGTGCGTGCCTGGGACAACGGAGTCTATATGGTTCCTTCGGTGTACGACGGCAACAGCCTTGTTATCGACCCGATGGGCAGAATCGTGGCATCCAGCGAGGGAAAACAGGGCGTTTTCTGGGCAGAGATTGACCTGAACTGCCGCGAAACGCTTCCGTGGGTAGGTTACTGGCGTTCCATCGGGCCGCGTCATCGTATGCCCGACACCTATACGCCTCTCGTACGCGCTGCTCAGAAGCCGACATACTGAGGTAGCAGGACCATCCTGGGGCTCTCTACGTCAGCAGGCGAAAATCAGCATGCAGCCAGACTCAGAACACGCGTTTTGAGGCAATCTACAATAAAACAGCAGTTGGTATACGGGCACTGGCCGTTTGATGTTCCAAAACACGGCCTGTTGTGTTCTGCTGTTTGAATAGCGTGGATAAGGTCAACCTTTTTCATTTTTCCAGGCGTTATGCCAAGCCTCTCAGCCTTTTCCTTGATTTCAGACATTTTCATAGCTTTCTCTACTTTCTCCACTACCTCTTGATAGCCCTGTGCTCTCTGTTCATGTGACCGTCAGTGGTGTGGACACATGCCCACACAGTCGTTGCAGAAACTCGATGAAGTCTGCTCGAGTTTGCCTTTTACTATGTCGGCTGTTTTGACGTGGCTTTTTATCAATTTTTTGCACACTGCGAATAGCAGCCTAAAGGGCCATAATGGAGGTTTGCAACCGCACGTTTTAGGACGAAAACCAACGCCCGATAAATCTATGAGGAGAACCCGCCCCAGGAAACTAAAAGTGTAAAGCGTAAAACGAAAAACCGTGAAAAATCTTAATTTCACGCTTTTAGCTTTGACTTTTATGCTCTCAGTTTAGCGATTGAACCTACTCCTTTAGAAGCTTTCTCAGCGATGCCGCCGTGTGCATTGCCAACAGCATCAAATAGTCCAGGTCGCTAAGACTGTAGTGCTCGTGTATCATGGCGTTGTCGACATACAATACCCCGTAGCAGCCGACCGGCCGCCTAACCGCTGCGATCATAGCCGAGCGTATTCTCTCCTTTTCTTCTATATCCGCAGCGACTCGCGGCAGAACCAGCGACTGTCCCTTCTCAACCGCCTGGTTGATTTTGTCGCTGAGCTTTATCTGGCTCAAATCTACCGCTCCGCCGTCTCTTCTCTTGCCGGCGTGGTATGTCATCGGCCCGCTGGCCTGCTCTCTCAAGGCACACCAGGTGTGAAACGCGCTGAATTGCTTCAGCGTAACATCCAACAGGGTCAGCAGCAACTGCTCGATATTGTTGGCCCCAGAGATAACCTCCGTAGCCTGGGAGAAATCCGTCAGTCTCTTAGCAGCTAACCGCATCGCCGGTGCGTGGCCAGCATCAGGTTTTCTGACCACAATCTCGTGAGGCGGCGTCGCCAGCGCAGCTTCCAGATTGAGCGTATCTTCAAGTTCAGCGGTCTCATCGACAGCGACCTCATCTTCGAGATGGATTTCGACTGTAAAGTCAGTTATGCGCAGACAGTCGCCGCTCTTGATTTCAACCTTGTGGATCGGCTCACCGTTCAAGAATGTTTTGTTAGCCGAATCCATATCCTGGAGCATCCATTTGCCGTCATCGCCTATAAAAATGGTGGCATGCTGTTTCGAGACGGTTCTATCAGCCAGAAAGATATGGCTGTCGGCCGCCCTGCCAATGCAAATGGGGCCTTCGGCGAATTGATATTCCTTCGTCTGGCCGTCCTTTTGTTTTACCAGCAGGCGCATAGTATTACCTCCGCCTTTAGATTCCCAAGTTTATTTTACAATTATCCTAAATCTACTATGATTTGTCAAGAAAAGTATTACACGTTCTTATGTGCTTTTCGAATGCGATGGCGATAGTGGTCCAGGATAACGGCGGCTACAATAACGCAGCCCGTAATGACCCGTTTTGTAGGCTCTTGTGCCCCCATCTGGGTAAGCCCGGCCCCCAGCACCGCGATAATCAGTACGCCGAAGAATGTGCTTATCACCGAGCCGCGACCGCCCATAAGGCTCGTGCCGCCGATGACTACAGCAGCGATTGCACTTAGCTCCAGACCTTCTCCGGCGTTGGGATCTGCCGCTTCCATCCGCGCAGTATTTATGACCGCAGCTACCGACGTCAAAAGGCCGGATAGGGCAAAAACCGTCAGTTTGATCGGGCGAGGGTCGATTCCCGAAAGCCGCACCGCCTCCTCATTTGTGCCGATAGCAATCATATATCGCCCGAAAACGGTCCGTGCCAGCACGAACTCTCCTACAGCAACAATCAGCACCGCCAGAACGAAAGGAAGCGAGAGACCCAAAACCGAGGTAGCAGCAATTACGCCCACCGGTCGGCCAATGTACATGGTTTCCGAGCCGGTCATCAGATAAGCGGCACCTCGGGCGATTTCGAGCATGCCAAGGGTGACAATAAAAGATGGCAGCTTCCACTTTATGACGACCAATCCGTTGGCTGCGCCGCACAGACTCCCCACACATAGACATCCGGCAATGGCAACAGGAAGAAACATGCCGTGCTGAACCAGACAAACGCCCAGCACTGCGCCGCCCAGCGCCAGCACCGAGCCTACCGACAGGTCGATCCCGGCTATTATCAACACAAAGGTCATGCCCACGGCTACGATTGTTTTATCCGGGATTTGATTGGCAATCGTCTTGAAATTTCTCCAAGTAAAGAAATTCTCCGCAAAAACGCTGAAAATCACCAGCTCCACGGTAAGCGCAAGGGCCATGCCGAGATAATCTTTCAAGAAAATCAGCAGGTCTACTGCCCTTTTATTCATCAGTGGCGACTCCGCGCCGAGAGATATTTAGCCCCACGTTTCACGTGGGGTATTTTCTTTTGGCGGTTTCACCGCAGGTTTCTGCCCGCGCGGCACCAACGTACTGGCTGAACGCAGCCGTTATGATTTTTTCTTCGCTCCACTGGTCGGGGCTGAAGGTCGCCACCAGACGCCCAGCGGACATTACCGCGATGCGGTCACAGACAGCCATAAGCTCTTTGAGGTCGGACGAAACCAGAATAATGGCCTTGCCTTTTTCTGCCAGTTCCGCCAGCAGCCGGTATATCTCAAACTTTGTGCCTACGTCAATGCCCCGCGTCGGCTCATCGAAAATAAGTATATCGGAGTTTTTATATAGCCATTTAGCGATGACAACTTTCTGCTGGTTGCCGCCGCTCAACTGACTGCAAGGCTGCTCAGGCGATGAATATCGCACCGACAAAACCGCACCGTACTTGCCGGCAACATCTCGCTCTCGTGACGTGTTTATCCAGCCGAACCGGCTCACATCCAACAGCCGCGTCAGCGAAATATTCACCCGCACAGAAAGCGGCAAAAGCAGCCCCTGCTCTTTGCGATCCTCGGTCAAAAAAGCTATGCCGCTGCGGACCGCGTCACTAGGCCTGGTGATTCTAGCCGGTCGCTTCGACCCATGCAGGTAGATTTGCCCGGCTTCAGGGCGGTCTGCTGCGAATATCGCCCGCATTGTTTCGGTGCGGCCTGAGCCAACCAGGCCTGCAAAGCCGAGTATTTCGCCGCGGTGAACCGCAAAAGTGACATCCTTGACTTTATCGCCCAGGCAAAGTCCTATTACGCTAAGGGCCACTTCCCCAGGCGCGCCGCTATGACGCAGATGAACCCTGTCCAAATCTCGTCCGACCATCATCCGAATAATCTCATTTAGGCCCAATTCACCGGTTGCTTGCGTCGCAATGACCTTTCCATCCCGCAGCACCGTTACGCGGTCGGCGATGCGCGTCACTTCTTCGATGCGGTGAGAAATATAAATAATGCCGACGCCCGTTGCCTTCAGTCTGGCTATTTGCGAGAAAAGAAGCTCAATCTCTTTGTCGGTCAGTGACGCAGTCGGCTCATCCAATGCCAGGATTCGGCATCGCTGTGACAGGCCAGCGGCAATCTCAACCATCTGCTGCTGGCCGATGCCCAGAGTCCTCACCGGTGCAGCCGGGTCCACATCACCCAAACCCACCTGTTGCATTATTTCACCTGCGGCGGCATTGAGCTTGCCATAATTGATGACCCCGAACGTATTGGGCAGCTTCTCGATGAAAATATTCTCCGCGACCGTAAGGTTGCCGATTAAGTGCAGCTCTTGCATCACCATCCGGATGCCGTGCGATTCAGCATCCGCCCTGCTTTGCGGCTGATAGGATTGGCCAGCGAGAAGTATCTGGCCGGCATCAGGCTGTTCCATTCCCGCTATGATCCGGGTCAGGGTGCTTTTGCCGGCGCCGTTTTCGCCCACCAGAGCGTGAACCTCACCTGGCCGCAGGTCGAAGTTAACTTCAGATAGGGCCTGCACACCTGGAAACGACTTGCTGATTCGGCAAGCTTCAAGCAGCATTTTGCCGGTCGTGGAAGTCATTTGAGGGTTTCTGCCGTGATAAGATCGACCGGAGTTTCCCTGTCTGCCGGCAGGGACTTATTCTTGAGCATTTCAAGGGCATACTCGATGCCATTTATCGCCAATTTATCCGCGTGCTGATCAATGGTACAGATGATTTCTCCGGCCTGGAGCAATTTCTGCACCGCTGAGATATTATCGAACCCGACTACCAAAACATCAGCGGACTTGCCCGCTGCTTTGAGCGCTGCCAGCGCCCCAAGAGCCATGCTGTCGTTAGAACATAGAACAGCCTTGAGTGCCGGATGCTCGGTGATGACGCCGGATACGACTTGATTAGCCTTTTCCATTTCCCAATAGCCCGACTGCGAACTGACAATGTTCATTCCCGCCGCCTTGGCCGCGTCCTCGAAGCCAAGTTTGCGCTGGATTCCGTTGAAGGTATTGGGCGCTCCTTCGATAATCGCCACATCGTCTCCGGGCTTTAGTTTTTTAGCCAAGTATTCGCCGGCAAGTCTTGCCCCTTTGCGGTTGTCCGGCCCGACAAACGGAATTTTGACACCCTTATCCGCGAGCACGGTTTCATCGAACTTGTTGTCAATGTTCACCACGATAATCCCTGCATCCATTGCTCGCTTACAAACCGCCACCAGAGCCTTGGAATCGGCAGGAGCAATCACGATAGCGTCGACCTTCTGGGCAATCATCAGCTCAACGAACTGTATCTGCTGGGCGACATCCAGCTCATTCTTGATGCCAACGACGGCAAGCTCATACTCGCTAGCGTGCTCGGCCTGATGTGTGCGAGCGCCATCAGCCATCGTCTTAAAGAATTCGTTGGCCAGCGATTTCATCACCAGAGCAACCTTCGGCTTGCCCTCTGTACGCTGCTTACAACCTGGCAACAGCACACAAAAAAAAGCCACGCCCAAGACAAAGGGCAAAGGCACAAAGTGGCAAAGGCACAAAGGCACAAAGCCCTGTGTGCCTGTGTGCCTGTGTGGCTGTGTGCCTCTTGTGGCGGAACTTTTACCGTTTCTCATCGCTTACTCCATTAAGTGCCCTGCTTTGATAAAACTCTCCACTTCTTGCCTATTCGGCGTAGAAGATTGTGCCCCAACTCTGGTTACGGATAAAGCAGCCACATAGTTGGCAAAACAAGCTGCCTCAAAAAGCCCTTGTCCTTGAGCAAGGCCGACTGATAGAGCCCCCGTGAAAGCATCGCCCGCCGCCGTGGCATCAACGGCATTTACTTTTATGGCGGGAACAAATTCCGTCCGATCGCTGTCGGCCAGCAAAAAGCCCTTAGCTCCCATAGTTAAGATAACTGCCTTTACGCCCTGCTTTAACAAATTTTCAGCCGCCGCTCGGGCGGAATCCTGGTCCGTCACTTTGATGCCCGTAAGAATCTCAGCTTCTGTTTCATTGGGTTTGAGCACATCAGTTGCCGATAGAATCTGCGAATCGAGTTTTTGCGCAGGCGCAGGATCCAGAATAAAGGGCACGCCCGAAGTATTGGCTAAGTGGGCGACGAACTGGACCGTTTCCAGCGGCACTTCCAGTTGAGCAACCACACAACCCGATGAGGCTATGTCGGATCCGGCCTGCTTGACATCTGCCGGGGACAATTTCTGGTTCGCGCCCGAGGCTACAACAATAATATTATTGCCGCTGCCATCAACCATAATCAAAGCTACGCCGGATGGAGCCTCTTTGGTTTGCTTAACATACTTAGTGACAACTTTTTCCTTTTTGAAGTTCTCAAGCGACTGTGCTCCAAAAACATCCTCGCCCAATTTGGCTACAAAGTAGACCTCTGCCCCCAGTTTAGCTGCTGCCACTGCCTGGTTTGCGCCTTTGCCGCCGGGGTTCATCATGAAATCTCCGCCCAGGATAGTTTCGCCGACAGAAGGAATCCTGGTGGATTTCACTACCAGGTCCATGTTAGAGCTGCCGACCACGACAATTTTCGGTTTGCTTTTTCTGATTTTCGCAGCCCTTGCCTATCGCCAAATTCAGTCCGCGTTAGAGCATCTATCGCGTTTTAATCTATCAACTAAGAAATCCTCAAAGGCGCCTAAATCTTTCCACTCGGTTGCGCAGTTAATGACTTTGCCTTTATCGTCTATTCTTGTGTACCCGTCGTCCGTAACTATGATCGGCAGCTTTTCCATCTTCACCAATTCGGTGGACATAGCCAGATAAATGGCCACCGTGTCGAAAAGCGTTGTGCTGCTGGAATCGACCTTCTCAGCGACCCTTTTGTCGACCTCCACCTCGCTCAAATCCTTGTGCTCATCCAGTATCCCTTGTCTGTACCAGACCCGATAGTTTTCAATCAACGCCTGGGTCAGTGGGTTTTTGCTGCTGCAAACTTTTTGATACTTCTTGTCTTTTAGCTCGACTATGCCGCAGGTATCCAGCGGCGTGATGGTGACATCCCAGTCGGCGGTAAAGACTTTTTGCGCGGCTTGAACAAACGCCTTGACATTATATTCTGCGTTGGGCGTGGCGCTGCCGCCGTACCCCCGGCGGATACTGCCGTGCATCCCGACAAATTGCGCCTTGCCAGCTATCCGCGGCTCGCGCTCAAGTGCCGCTGCGATATTCGGCAGTGGGCCAGTGGCAACAATCTTAATCGGCTTTGAAGATTTCATAATAGTGTCAATAATTGCCTGCACGCCGTCGCGATGAATCGTGCCGGGATACGAGGACAGGTCATAATCTTTTGCCCATACCGTTTGCCTGTGCTGATTTTTATGGTGCTGCAGCCCGATTCCGACCGGAATATCTGTTCTGCCGGCAATCTCCAGGAGCCTGGCTACGACTTTCGCTTTAGCTTCGGTGTTGCCTACCGCGGTCGTGATCAATTTGACATCGAACTGCGGCGATTGAAGGAGCAAAACCAGTGCCCAAGTATCGTCGATATCGTCACAGATGTCGGTGTCGAAAATGACAGCTATCTTCTCTTTGCCCGAAGAGGCCAAACGGCTACCGGAAGCACCAAAACTATCCGGCAGAAGAAACGACGCCAGAATCCCCAGAAGCACAAGCCAGACTAAATTTGCCCTTGGAACTAATCCTTCAGGTCCTGCCGCGAATGAAACCTTTCTCTCAGACATAATCGCTCTCCTAATCTTTGCGAACATCATACAAGGTTAAACTACCAAAGCAACCTCATTTTCCCACACATTATGTGACAATATTCGTTGAGAACAAGGCGGAATGCTTGTAAAATGACCAGTGCGGTTTTTTACAAAACATTTACGAATCCTGTGCCAAAGTTTGGCTTATAATATAAATGAGGTATGTATGGCTTACGAAGAAAATGCGCACATATTAGTAGTTGAGGATGAGCAGAAAATTCGGACTGCCCTGATAGATTTTCTGGAGTTTCAGGGCTTTACGGTCACGCCGGCCGTGGACGGTCTGGAGGCGCAGCGTGTTGTAAGCGAAGGTAAGTTTGATTTGATTCTGCTGGATCTAATGCTGCCGAAGATTAGCGGCGAGCAATTGTGCTCTATATGGCGGCAGAACACCCTGCAGACGCCCATAATTATGGTGACGGCCAAAGGACAAGAAAAAGAAAAAATAAAGGGGCTGGACCTGGGCGCCGATGACTACATTACTAAGCCCTTTTCGCTCGAAGAGATGCTGGCAAGAATCAAAGCGGTGCTGCGAAGAATAGACCCTGCCAGAGCGGTCGGCCAGGCTTTTAGGTTTGGCGACCTGGATATCGATGTCGGAGCACTTAAAGCCAGGCGCAAGGATAAAGAAATAGAGATCACCAAACGCGAGGCGGCAATCATCCAGTATTTTGCCGCCAATCCGAATCGCGTCATCAGCAGAGAAGAACTGTATAAGGAGGTGTGGCACGATACTTTGACCGATTTAGGCACTAGAACAATGGATATGCACATCGCAAAGCTAAGGAGCAAAATCGAGCCTGACATCGCCAATCCAACGATCATCAAGACGGTCAGAGGTGCAGGCTATAAGGTTGATTGTCCATTGTTCGTTGTCGATCGATGAACTATGAACGGTGAACAAAGAACGAAATGTACGTGCGCTTATCTATTCTGTCTGCGATAATCCTCGCCGCCGTGTGCGGGTCGAGCTGGCTTGGATACCGTGCCATCGAGATACGGGCACAGGGACTGGAAGGGGCCCGGCTGGGCCAATTCGCAGAAGTGGCGGAACAAATCCGGCAGGATGTCAAACACAAACTTGACCAGTTCATCAAGAGAGAGCAACACCGTCCCTGGACTGACTACCAGTACTACTATGTGCCCGAGAACATGGTAGCCGATCAGCAATCCGCCAGAGGCGGACTGTTGCTGCGTTCGCCGCTTGCTGACCGGCTGGAGAACGAATTCGCGTACGGCAACTTTCAAATCGAGCCTGAAGGAACAATTGTTACTCCGTATTACCGGCAAGAACGGTCACAGCAAGGCGGGCAAGATGAGCAAGCCGGCAAGGTCGATGCTTACATAGACAACATCCGGCAGAACCTGCTGCCCTCATTAAGCTCCACTTCGAGTGGATTCAAGTTTCCTTCCAGCAAAGGCAAAGAGCAACTGGCCCCGACCAAAGACGGTCGCAAGAAAGAATATGCTATCGAGAGCTTCCGGGATGTGTCTGGCCAGGCACAGGTTATCAATCAGCCGCGTTCAATCGTGACCTCTAATGTGGCTCAGAGCACCGAGCAAGTCCAGCAGCAGATTCAGAGCCAGGAGCTTGAAGCGCAAAGCAAGTCAATGCGCCAAAGGCCGGCTGTCCAGGCACAGATAGCTCAAGGCCCGCCGGCGCAGATGCAACAATCCGCCCAGCCTCCTCCTCAACTTCAGATATCCCAAGGGCAGAGCCAAACTGAAACCGTGCAGATTCGGATCGAGCCATTCGCGCCGCTGGTTGTTCCCATCAAGGAAGGTCAGCAATCTGTGTTTGGTGGGCAGGTTTTTCTGCTGCGGCACGTGCAAATCGAAGACAGGCACCTGTTGCAGGGATTTCAGCTCAATGAAAAACAGTTGATTGCGGAAGTCAAGGAATCCGCAAAACGATTTATGCGCGAAGGGATGACGTTTGAATTGGTTCAAACACGCGCCACCGAGGCAGCGGAATCTGATCTTGAAAAAGCGGTGGCTTACACCGCCATATTGGACTTTGGCTTTGGTGATTTGATATTAAAACTCAAAGAAGTTGACCCTGCCTGGATAGCTAAACAGATAACTCAAATCCGAAACTGGTATTTCAGCATTATTACGATGGTGCTTCTGGCGGTGATGCTGGCACTGGGTAGCTTATGGCTGGCCGCACGGGCACAAATCAGACTGGCACAAAAAAAGGACGACTTCATATCGGCTGTCTCCCACGAACTGAGAACTCCGCTGACTTCAATCCGAATGTACTCGGAAATGCTGGAAAAGAACTGGGTGAGGTCTAAAGACAAGCTGACCGAATACTACAAGAGCATGCGTCAGGAAAGCGAAAGGCTCAGCCGACTAATAGAGAACGTGCTGGACTTTTCCAGAATCCAGAGAGGCCAAAAAAGATACGCCTTCAGCCTGGGTGACATCAACGCCTGTATCGCAGAAGTTGTCGAAATGATGACGCCTTACGCGGCAGAGCACGGCTTTTCTATAAGGAAGAACTTCGGCGAGCTTACGCAAGCGACTTTTGACCGTGACGCCGTCACTCAGATAGTGGTCAATCTGCTGGATAACGCAATCAAGTACGCGCGCAGCGCTGAAGATAAAACTATTACGGTTCGCACGAGAAGCGACGCTCAATTCGTTACGATTGAGGTCGAAGACCATGGCCCCGGGGTGCCGCATCGCCAGCGAAAGAAGGTCTTTGAGCAATTCTATCGCTGTGGCTGTGAGGCCACTCGTGAAACAACTGGCACAGGGCTGGGATTGGCACTTGTGAAAAAATTTGCCCAGGCACACAATGGTTTTGTGGAAGTCCTCACCGCCAAGCCCACCGGAGCAATCTTCAGAGTGGCCTTGCGTTTATAGGAACTCAAAACTTAAAAGTCAAAGTGTAAAACTGCGGAATTCCATACTTTTTAGCTTTAAGTTTTAAGTTTTCAGCTTTTTGGGGGAGCCGAAACAAATAAACGAAGTCAGGATTAGCCCGGCACCAACAAAAAATAGCGCCATTTGCCGGCGGGGTTCACTACAGCGACTAAGCCAAGCCGGGACCGAGTTGGTCGGCAATTTTGAATCTTGAATTTTGAATTTTGAATTCAGAGCCAGGGCACGTCTTGCAATTGCTAATTGCTCTAGAGTTGCGCTAGGGTACACGGTGTTTTGCTCCTGATGCTCGATGCCCAGAGCAGCCGGGGCAATCCGCTCAAAGAGGTTGGGGTCTGCGTCTAACTGACTAAGCAGCTCATCATACTCGGAGTTTAACGATTCCAGTTGGGTAATTGCTTCTTGCGCGTCGTCCAACAGAAGCTTATTCCGAAAGTAGGCAGTCAGGTCGTCGCAGAGTATCGAGCCGGCCACGGCTGCCGCGCCGATGCCGAAAAAGACCATGAATATGAGCTTTCGGATGATGTTTTGCCCATCCATAGCCTGACCGATTTTCGATTTACGACTTTCAATTGAAAATTGGCAATCGTCAATCGTAAATCACGCCGGATAGACAGGTAGCTCTTTTCTAAGCAGCTCGTAAATCTTTTCGTTCTTCTCGATTGCCTGCTGAGCAGTCTTTCTAAACAGAGTTTTCAACTGCTCAAAGTCCGTAGTTTTAAGAGCTGCCAAATCCTTTTTCTGGCCATTGCCGGCATTTGCCACAACGAACTTTGCCATCGTTTCGGCTGCCATTTCACGAATGAGCTGCCATAGCTCCTTGCCTTGACTGGCGGCAATTGCCCGACCCAAAGCCAGCGACAAAGACAGGATGGCATTCATTCCCAGAACGCCTTTTCTTTGCATCACATGTATCTTATCCTTAACTGCAGCCCCTTTGGCGATCATTCCCGCAGCCGCCGCTTGTTCGCTCTCGAGGCGGAGCAGCTCTCTGTCTACATCAAGCAGACTGCCGAGTTGTGCAAGCCTCTTTCCCGTGAAGGCTTTGGCAAGCACGGTTTCGATGTGCCGGACTGCCTCCATACAGCCTTTGCCGTCGTAGCGTCTGGCCTGCCTCCAGCGATCCAGCAGCTTCTGGTCGTTCTTGGCTTTGATAGTGGGAAAGTCCAGGCCTTTCTTGAAGCGATATGTGCCGTCTCCCGCATCATTAAACAGATCCGGGTACTTCTTGGTGAGCTCACCAGCGGTGATGATGCTGTCAATATAGTGGACGGCCTCATCCATTCCGGCTGATTGTCCCAGAGGTGTTGAGCCTTTGAAGCGAATTACTCCAGTCCTGCCCAAGAATAGGGTTGCCGCAGCAGAGGGGATGCCGGCATTGGTCGCCTCCTCAGTTCCGCTGACGGATTCAATGGCCAATATCTTCATCAATAGGGCAGCGATGTCGATTTCAACCGCATCGGGCGCCATATCCACATCTTCCTTGCCGGTCAATATCCGCACCAATTCTTTGACGGTTTCTTCTATTTCTTTCCTTTCCTGGTCTGTCATTTCTCTCTGCGAGGCTTTAACCAGGGCTATTATTTCCATGACGCGACCGTACTTTTGCAGTCTCTCGGTATTAGCCCCACCACCTGCCTTCATACCGAGGGCGTTCATCGCTGTGGAGATTTCCGCCTCGAAGGGATCGTTCGGCGACTTGGAACGGTGAGAGACCACCAGCTCTGCCCCATAACCGATTGCCGTTAGCATTGCCAGCACCGTTTCCGAGAGAGTTCCAATCTGGTTGGCTTTTATAAGAGCGGCATTGATTTCGCCTCCCTTGGCGCAGGCTTCAATGTTCTCGTCTTTGGTGGTAACCAGATCGTCGCCGATAATAAATATCTTGTCCCCGAGCTCCTTCATCAGTAGTTTCCAGCCGGCATGGTCTATCTCGCCGAATCCGTCCTCGATGGAAAGGACGGGTATCCCTTCGTCCATAGCTTGCTTGTAAAGTGCAAGTATCCCATCCCGGCTCATGTCGACCTTACCCTTGTCTCTCCAGAAGCGATACATTCCTACGGAGTCCTTCTGCCCGGTCTCTTCGCGGTAGGCGTTTTCCAGCTCCGACGCAGCCGGATCAAGTGCAATCGCGATATCTACGCCGGGCACATATTCGCAGTCCAAAATGGCCTGCTTCATCATTCTCCACAGCCTCTGTTCAGGCACTCTGTCGTTGGGTTCTTTATCCACGTAGGTGGCGATGCCCCCTTCGCTACCGACGCCCATAACCTTCGCCCCGGGTGCGGACTCGATGATCTCCTTCAGACGATACTGTAATTTCACTGTCATTTCCTGTGCATCTTCGTACGTCTTTGCTGACAGCGGCATAAACATGCTTTCCTGCATACTTATGTTACTTTCGGGGTATTCCTTTTCGGTATGCCGGCCGCCCATCGCGCAGTTTCTGAACTGCCAGGGGGCGGTAACCTTGCTGCCGTCCGGCAGTCTGACTTCTTGCATCCTGGTCTTGAGCAGTTTTTCTTTTACCTGCTTTACCTGATACATCCAGCTTTCTTTTGAAATTGCTGCTGCGGCCCTGGCGGCCTGCTCTGCGGCGATTTTTTCTCTGGCCCTGAATTCTCGCAGCTTGCCGGGGTCAGCAAGCAGCCGATCCAGAAGGGCCACGCACCCCGGAGCCATGAAGAACCGACCTATGTAAACAAGGATATCTATTTTGGCGGCCAACCCCACGCATAAGCCGATGACAGCAATCGGCAAGAATATCATGGCCAAATACCCGCTCCAGATCGGTGCGGACGCTGCCACCGCCAGGTTGTATGGTGCGTCGGGCGCGAAGTTGCCGCCTTCCTTTTTGACGCCGTAGAACCTGCCCCACGGTATCAGCAGAAACATCTTGGCGTACCATCCGAGCTTGCCGCCTCCGCCCTGAACAATGGCGTCGGCTTTGTCCTGAGAATCCTTATTTAGAGCCGTCAACCTAACGGCTGTTAAAAAGTGGCCCATCTCGTGGATGGCAATACCGATATGCCAGGACAGATACCAGATAGCCAAAGAGATGAAAGTCTCCCAGCTTAAGAACATAAAACGCAGGGTCTCGAATTTGCTCTGGACGTCGGCTGGAACACTCAACACCGAGGAAATAAACGCAGCGTGGAAGGAAACCAGCTTATGGTTGGCGATTACCCAGCCCCGTTCCAGGTATCCTGCGGCTAATCTTGTCATTTCAACTTTTTGGTCTTTTACATCTAACATTTTACTCATTCTAAGTTTCTCCTAATTTGCTCACAGTTCGTTGTTCATTGTTAATCTATGAACAATGAACTCATAACAATAAAAAAATCAAATCGCCAATTAGCAATTAACAAAAATTTGGTATATTTTGCTGATTTTATTGATTCCGTCAATAAAAACTTTATTGGTTTATGATCAGCAAATATTACCTTCATACTCATCTAACGGTTTCTATTAACCGCTACTGCCGCCATTTTGAAAAACGGAAGCGAAGCCAATTGGGCTATCATTGAAAACACAATTAGCGCAGTTATTGATATGTCGTAGAATATGCCCATCAATGCGCTGCCAAGAAACCAGAACAATCCATACCCGGCGTTAAAAATTCCGTAAGCTGAACCCCTTTTATTTGATGGAATCATATTGGCGACTGCCGCTCTCATTATAGATTCCTGTGCCCCCATTCCGATCCCCCATAAAGTTATCCCGAAGATCACGGCGTGAAAGCCGCCCAGAAAGACCAAAGGAGCAAAAAGCGAAGATATTATAGAGGCGGCGATAAGAATAGATACACCCCTGCGGTCAAACATCCGTCCAAATAGAATCGCTGACAGAGCATCAACGCCCATAGCAAAAGCGTAAAGGATGGGTATCCAGTTATCCGAAGCGATGGAGGTCTTTTTGAGATGATAAGCCATCAATGGAAAATCAACATATCCTGCGGCCACAAGAGCCACCGCGCAAAGGTATACCCAAAAAACAGGCGGAAAACCTTTGGTTTCCAGTGTAATCTCGCTTGCTTCTAAATCACTCGGTCTTGGATAAAGATGCCTTGATACCAAAAGGACAATTAATGCCAAAAGGGCGGGTATAAGTAGTGTTGCGAAACTTGCCTTATAGCCGCCTTTGACGTAAAGAACCGCGGCGACAATTAAAGGCCCGGTCATTGCTCCTATTTGGTCCATTGCCTCGTGCAGGCCGAATCCCCTGCCTCGACCGATCCCTTTGGTTGCATGTGAAAGCATTGCGTCCCGGCTGGGAGTCCGAATTGCCTTGCCTATCCTCTCAGTAATCATCAATGCTGCGGCAATTTCCCATCGCCCGGCAATCGCCAAAAGCGGAACGGCCAGGAGATTAACTACGTATCCGAAGATTGTCATAAACCAGTATCTGCCGGTCTTGTCGGTGATATACCCGGATACGAGCCGAAGTGCATAACCGACCAGCTCTCCCAATCCCGCAACAATTCCGACCACCGTTCCGCTTGCACCTAAAAGAGCAAGATAAGGGCCTGTGATGCTTCGTGCGCCTTCGTATGTCATATCAGCCAATAAGCTGACTATCCCCAACAGAATGATGAACCTAAAAGCCGTCTTTTCAGGCTTTATTTTGTTGTCTGGCACAGGTTTCCTTTCGCGCCTTCAATTATATAACTTTATGGCCGTTATCATCAAATTCATCGGCCTCAAATGGACGATTGCGCTTAATTAACGCGGTTTTCCATAAGGTCGTGAACCCAATCCTCGAAAAAAAATGGGTATAGATGGAATTTTTCGCAGGCCAATCTTAGTCCTTCCTTAGAAAACAAGGCTTTCACCTTGTCTTTATGGCTGTGAAATTGTTTTGACAGCCATTTATGATATAGATTTATCAGTATTTGCAATCTTTGGTTTTTAACTTCCTGGCTTTCGCCCGACGCCCTGAAGAAACGCCGCACCGCGTCCGTACTCATATTCTGGTGGCCTGTAAAATAGGGGACAAGGCCCTTAGGAAGGTCGGCTGAAATCACAAATTCTCTATCTATTCCCATACATATAAGTTCATCGGGTTCATAATGAAGGAGAGGGTCATAAAAGAAAGCCGCCGGAGAATATTCAACTCTGTAATCGGCCAGATAGAGGACGAAATAATCCAGCGATTTGCCCGCTTGGAAACCGGGGCCATCTCCAATCAGAATGATATAACACAACCTGTTCAGGTCTCTACGATTATAGCCGACGACTTTAGTATATGCCCTTTGAAGCAGCGGCAGGGTTTTTCTTCTGACATCAAGAATCAGCACTTTTGAAGATACGGTATCGAGAGCCGCTTTATGGATGTAGGTTACTTCAGGGAACGGATTTATCAGCCGATACCGTTTCAACCGCGGATCGTAATGAATCCTCTCATAAACATCATCTGCAAGGACGGTATCAAGCGTAAGAATATGTATCTTTTTTTGCCTGTTGGGATGGCTTAATATATCGCCTGCCATGTTTATTTACCACTGTGCTTTTGCATATAGTCGGCTATGAATAAGTCCCATCGTTATCGATGATTATCAAATTTATCGGCTTGGAATCCATGACCAAGATAGTGTTTTCGTACAAGGTCATTGCGAATGATTTCTTTAGGTGAACCGGAGCCGATAACCTTACCATGGTCTATTACATATACCTGGTCGGCAACTTCGAGAGTTCTTTCAACATTATGATCGGTAATCAGAAAGCCCATTCCTGAAGCAGTAAGTCTTTGAATTTCAGCTTGCAATTCCTGGACAACGATGGGGTCAACACCACTAAAAGGCTCATCCAGCAAAATCAGTGCAGGGTCGGTAATCATTGCCCGGGCAACTTCAAGTTTTCTGCGTTCGCCGCCTGAAAGGAACCTGGCCTGGATATCGGCTACCTCAATCAAATCGTAACGTTCCATTAAAAGGTCGGTTCTTCTATTGCACTCATCATTGGTTATTGACATAGTTTCGAGTATGGCCAGAAGGTTGTCGCGAACGGACATTCGCTGGAAAACACTGGGTTCCTGTGAAAGATATCCCATACCGAGCCGTGCGCGTTTGTACATAGGAAGTTTAGTAATTTCCTGGCCTCGAAATATGACCGAGCCTTCATCGGGCGTTATCATTCCAATTATCATTCTGAATGTCGTGGTTTTGCCGGCGCCATTGCGTCCGAGAAGACCGACGATGCTTTGCTTATCAACTGAGATATCAACGTGATCAACAACAGCCCTGCCGGAATATATCTTAAAAAGTTGTCGTGCTTCAAGAATGGCCATAACAAATGTCCAGCGAAACCCGTTATTTAAATATTAACGGCAATATAAATCCTAATAACAAGCCCAAACCAAGAAAGAAAACAAGAGTAAAAAAGGCTACCTCAAGGGCTGCTTTCAGAATTTTTCGCTTGTCGGTATAATGATGCGTATATTCTTCGTAAGTAATCATAAAAGCCATAAGAGCTGCCAAAAAGCTGAAAATCGCTCCAATACAAAATAGAGCCTTTGTTAGCCCCATTTTCTGTTTAAACACCACTTCTACCGACTATTTTTTCGATGGCCTGAAACCATGCCTTTTTTTCGTCTTCGGTCTGTTTCCATCGTTGAGGTGAATACCTTTTACTGATGAAACTGCAGGCATTGGTTCTAATTCTTTCTAATTGGTATATTTGCGTCTCATATAAAAAGACCATAAGCGAAGCATCATCAATATAGTTTATGGCCTTTATGTAGTGTGGGATACAAAGTCCACAGCTATGTTCATATACTGGCTTGAACCCATTGTGTTTCAGAATAACCAGTAATTCCTCAAGATACCCACCTTCTTTTTCTTTCAACTCAAAACATAACGGACATTCAGCGAACCAAGGATCAGAAATCTTCTTTCTATGTTTAAGAGCATTGTCAGGGCACTTTTGTTTATTCATTCCTAAGATTTCCAATAACTTCTCGATTAGTTGAGCACCGATGTTAGCGATGCCATAATGAGTGCACACTTCCTGAAATTGCCAAAAGTGATAATTGCAGAATCCGCCTGCATCTAAAAACTGCCTTATTCGCCCAGAGTTTTTGGCTGTATTATTGCTATGGCTTACCCATTGATACAAACTATCAAGCTCATCCCGCCGCAAAATAGCACACAAAGGGCATCCATCCGAAGAAAACGATTCAATAATTCTCGTGTGAGTGCCTTTCGTTTTTTCCATATATCCCCGCTGCACTAATTAACTCAAGTTGACTGACTTTTTGTGTAGTTTTTCATGCGGCTACCAGAAGTCGCTCCAGCTCTTTGACAACCTGCGTTCCACTGGCTAAACCTTTG
>Ga0315280_10004921_pt1 | contig 19402 bp, 14 predicted proteins | sample YL17G06_40_MG_FD_203697 | JGI IMG/M metagenome (GOLD analysis project Ga0315280, IMG submission 203697) | Sediment microbial communities from Yellowstone Lake, YNP, Wyoming, USA - YL17G06_40 | ecosystem: Environmental > Aquatic > Freshwater > Lake > Sediment | place: USA: Wyoming | collected... | reverse complement strand
GTATTATCGTATATTGGTGTTCCGGCATTAATACAGGGAGAATTTGACAAGAGATGATAATCATCGTTCGTTGGATTGACAAATTGGGGATTTACGCCCCACAGGTCGGACGGCTGACGTGCCCCTGATGATCCTGGCGGAGTACTCCCATTGGAATTGTAGGTGCAATTATTGCCAATATCCAAACCTGTATAGGTCGTTCCTAACAGATAGATAGCATAATTGATCTGATTATAGACGATATTGTTTTTGACCGTTGAATTGGGGCAATTTTCTAAGCTGATGCCAAGGGGCCAACGGCTTTTGGGATAATCCAGTCTGCCGATGAACGTATTGTTTTCGATCCTTAGATGATGACAGCCTCCTCCCCCAGTTTCCGTTCCTGCAAACGCAATCATAATATTGTTTCTGATTGTTATATTACTTGCACCCGCCAACATAAATGCGCAGGATGAAGAACTCAAACTCGCTTTATATTCAGGCACAATGATGAGGTTTCTCTCGAATAATATGTTCGACCCTGCCCCCACTCCATTGGGAAATGTTTGAAAGGCATCAATGTGGGGAGAATACGCCTGGTTTTCAGGATCATTAAATGAAATGTCGTGGATATAGTTCCCTCGGAAGATATGCCCATACCCGAAATACATCATGCCATTCGCATCATTCGTCAGCATTGACTGCGTGGGAGTATGATAAACAATCGTCCCCCATATCTCATTATTCTCAACCAGATGATTGGTTCCATCAATTTCAAGGCCATTAAGAGTATTTCTATGGCATCGATTATTCCTGATGGTGCAACCATTCGAAGGGATTGCCGTATTGATTCCCGCGTTCGGACAGTAGTAAGCATAATTATCTTCAATGACGCAATAGTCTCCTTCGACATAGATGCCGTACGCGTCCTTATTCCACCCAGACGTAGTAGCAGTTACCGTGAATCCTTTAATTCGGATGTAGTTACGTGTAATCGTAAAACCCTGGCATTGAACCGTCCCCTGGGCTATGAAGCTGATCAAGGAACCATTGCTTCCATGATAACTAGTGATATAGACTCTCTCATTATAGGTTCCCTGGTTAACAATTACCGTATCTCCTGCCAGCAAGGTGTTGGCCGCTTTCTGTATTGTTTTCCAGGGCAGTGCTTGTGTCCCAGGATTCGAATCGTTTCCAGTCGTGCTATTCACATAGTAAGTACTACCGGCAAGTGCATGTACCGATCTTTGGTTGGTTTGTTCAGGGAGCAGCCGCGTCTGCGGACTCAAATTGTTTGCCACGGCAACCGCAGTGACAAGGGTAATCGAAAAGATGATTTCCGCTATTTTCAAGCCAATAATTTTCACATCTTTCTTCATCTTAATACGCCTCCTTCATATGACAATAATTGGCAAGCGTTGTCAATACATGACTGACACATTTTTCGTTTTACAGTGGTTTAGTCGCCGAGGAGAGGCTAATTCTCCTCCTCTTTAGGGGTGATTTTCGAGGTGATTATGGGATAGGCTAAAATCACCCCCTCAGGCCGAGCCAGCTAGATAGCGATAAACCTCCTAATTGTTTTTTCCTCGGCGATATATGTCCAGGAGGACAGAACAGAAAAGTGTCATAAAAAGGAGATATGACGATGAACATTCCCTTTGTCGACCTGAAAGTCCAGTACCTTTCTTTAAAATCCGAACTTGATGCGGCGATCCATTCTGTGATCGAAAAGACCGCCTTCATCCGGGGCCCATTTGTTGAAGAATTCGAAAAATCATTTGCGGGAAAATATGGGGTGAAACATTGTATCAGCTGTGCCAATGGAACGGATGCAATCTATATCACTCTTAAAGCCCTTGGGATTGGGCCTGGTGATGAGGTGATAACCGTCGCTAACAGCTGGATCTCAACTTCTGAAACGATCACGCAAGCAGGCGCCAAACCCGTCTTTGCCGATATCGAACCGGACTATTATCACATCGATCCTCAAAGAATCGAGGAAAAGGTCACTCCCAGAACCAAAGCTGTCATTCCGGTCCATCTTTTTGGCCAGGCGGCGCGCATTGATGATATTCAAAAGATCTGCGAAAAGCACAACCTTTTTCTTATCGAGGATTGCGCCCAAGCCCATTTTGCGACATACAAAAGCCGAAAAGTCGGCACGTTCGGGATTGCCGGGACGTTCAGTTTCTACCCCGGAAAGAACCTCGGAGCTTACGGCGATGCCGGTGCCATTATCACTAGCGACGACGCCCTGGCAACACGGGCCCTCATGTTTGCCAATCACGGATCACTTCGAAAACACACGCATGAGATAGAAGGCATAAACAGCCGCATGGACGGGATTCAGGCGGCGATCCTGAGCGTAAAATTGAGATATCTCGATGGATGGAATCTCTCTCGGAACAAAAATGCCCTAATTTACAATGATCTGCTCTCAGGCATTCCTCAAGTCAAAACGCCGAAGACCCACGAGAATTCATTGCACATCTTCCATCTATATGTCGTCCGGGTTGAGAAACGCGATGAATTAGCCAGTTTTCTGAAATCAAAAAGGATTGAAACAGGAATTCATTATCCAACGGCTCTGCCTTTTATGCCGGCGTACAAGTATCTTGGGCACCAGGCGAAAGACTTTCCCATGGCTCATAAATATCAAGGGGAAATCATCTCCTTGCCTATGTTCCCGGAATTGAAAAATGACGAGATCGAATATATCGCTGATTCTATTAGAGAATTTTATAAATAATTCATTAAAATGAATCGATTGCTCGCCTTCAAAAGCCATTCTGTCTTGCCGTCTTTTGATCTTTGGAATATTCAAAAAATGTTTCAGGTGATTGTCTTCCTCCTCTCGGCCATGATCCTAAGCTGGCTGATAATAACCTTTTCTTCATTCCAGGTCATTCTCGTCCCGGTTGGAGTTTTTTTTCTTTATATTATTATTAGAAAGCCGGAAATTGGGATCCTTGCGGTTATCGCCATAGTAGCCAGCATCATCTACAAGCTAGATATTCCGCGCATCCATATACCAGGCGGAAGTCTTCTCGTCACAGATGTTATTCTTTTAGCTTTGTTATTGCAGATCCCATTCAAAGCTTTGGCTGATAGGAGCTTTCGACTTCTGACTACACCATTAGATTTTCCGCTTCTTCTTTTTATCTTTGCGGCGTTTATTTCGGCAGGCATTTCGATTTTTAAATACCGGCTAGATTTCAAAGTGATTGTTGGTACCGGCCTTCAAACGATTATTTATTATCTTCTTTTTTTTACGATAACAAACTTAATCCGTGAAAAGAAACAGCTACGCGTCTTATTCGGAGGCTTATTTGGAATCGCCACCGTTGTCTCCCTAGCGATGATCATCCAAGCGAGGGTCGGGCAGTCTGTTCGTTTAATGTACGGCAGAATAGAGGCTGCCGAACAAGGTTCTTGGGCCATGCGCATTATTCCGCCCGGAGAGGTAGTAATTTTTGTCACGTTTATCTCAGCCGTATGTGCGATCGCTATTATGAATAAGCCATTCTTCAGAACAGTCTATTTCTATCTTATCCCAATATTGGGAGCCGGGTTGCTGTTGACCTATAATAGACAATATTGGGGCTCTATAATTTTTTCCTTGTTCATTTTTATGCTCTTGACCTCGGAGAGAGGAAAGAGACGATTTCTTAGCTGGATTGCCATAGTCTTTATTTCTGTAATTTTAGTTATCCTTCCTATAACAACACTTAGCAAAACTATCAGAGTTTATTCTGATTCAATAATAGGAAGATTTAGTTCCCTTTTTACAGTTAAGGAAACGTTAGCCGGCTCAAGTCTCGGATGGCGAAAAATAGAGAATCAATATGCGTGGCGGAGCATCGTCAAACATCCCTTCCTTGGGATTGGGTTGTACAATACATACAGGCCCCCATTGCCTGGAATGGATATAGGCAAAACGGGCTGGGATTCGAAGCGCTTTATTCATAATGGCTATTTATGGGTTCTGGTTAGCATGGGGCTTCTCGGTTTCCTCCCCCTCATGTGGTTCTATATCTGTTTTCTGGTCCGCGGCTTCTCGAACTGGCGGAAAATCAGATACCCCATAGAAAAATCGGCTGTGATCGGTTATGCGGTAAGTGGTATAGCGCTTTCTCTATCTATTCTAGTTGAACCCAGGATCATGCAGTGGCATGGAATTGTGGTCATCGCTACTATCACAGGACTGAATGAGGTCATTATTCGACGGAACGAAAAAGAATTCCACGGAAATAGCCTTTTAAAGGTAGAAAACCATGAATGAAGCGGCTACACAGGCGGTGCCGCATACAGGAATTTCCACCTCTCGAAGGTTCATAAAAAACTGGGCCTATCTTTTTACCTCATCTGTGTTTTGCCAAGCACTCGGCATGATTTCAATAATACGTGTTGCCCGTGTGCTTGCGCCGGCTGGATATGGCTACTTCAATATAGTTCAGACGACGGCCGGCATAGGGTTGATTATTGCTGGCCTCGGGATGCGCAACGTCATTATTCGAGATTGCGCCCGAAATCCTGAAAATACAAAAGCCCTCTATACTGCAAGTCTGTTCGTAAGATTCCTCTTTAGCACCGTTGTGGGGATAGGGATTATACTGTACGCGCTGCTTAGTCCACATGTTCTGCCCATCTCATTGAGCCGTTTTGCCATCCTGCTTTTAATCGGTCAGATGATGTGGGATACCACAGAGAGCATTTCGTTTGGACTACAACAGATGCAGTTTTCTTCTCGGACCAATACAATAGGTAGCGCAATATGGCTCCTTTGGGTCTGGTGTGTTCCCGCTTCAGTATTAACCGTCGCGGCTGTAAGTTTCTCGTTTGCGTTACTGCAGATATCTAAAGCCGTTCTACTTGGCTGGCAGGTAAAGCGTGTCCTTCCACCGGCCTATCCTTTGGCAAGAGCGACTCTAAAAAAAAATGCCCTCAGTCTTATTACAGCCAGTCTTCCATTCTATTGGATGATGTTATTGGAAACGGTATCCCATGGGTTACCGGTTCTTATATTAGCGCAACGATCAAATCCTGAACAGGTCGGATTATTCAATGTCGGTTTCCGCCTGCTCAACCCGCTGCGGTTTCTATTTTTGACAAGCACGTCTGTCCTATACCCGTATCTTTCAAATGCGAAGGCAAAAAATCCCGCTCAATTTTTACGGGTCATTGAAATAGCACTAAAGGCAACTCTCGTTATCGGAAGCGCCTGCGCGTTTCTTGTCTTTTTACTTCGCGTAGAAGTCGTAAGCTTATTGTTTGGGGAAAAATATAGCGGTTCCTCGGATGCGATGGCATATCAAGGCTGGTTTATAGTCCTCTTGGCCATTCAATATCTTTTCGGAACAAGCTTTCTTGCAGGTGACAGACAACGTTTGTGGGCCGTCTTGACCACCATCTATACAATTATTATACTGCCCATTGTTTGGTTTGGAGCAGGTCATGGTGCGACAGGGCTTGCCGCAGGGATGGCTGTCGGAGTTGCCATAACCTTGATTTTCATATGGCCTTTCTTTAAAAAAAGCCTGCCCAGCGGATTTCATTCGAGGAATGTCATCCACTCTTCCATCGTTTTAGGCATTGCGATTTTGTGCAGTTGGCTGATACCGGGCAATATTTCTTTAGTTATAAGAATTCCTATTGCATGCACTATCCTTTTCATCCTGGCGATTTTTCTGCTGAAAGAATGGAAAAAGGGTTCTTTCTCACTGCCATAGAGCAGGGAACGTAACAAATATGCATAAAATTGGGGAATCCATTTCATGTACAGATGAAAAAAAGCTCGCCCGATGCCCATCGTTCCGATAAGATTATGAACCTAACAAATACTCCGATCATAACATATCACCAGATTACTTCAGATAGCCTGTATAAAGATTCCCTAAGTCTGACTGTTTCAGTCCACCAGTTTGAGCGCCAAATGCGATATCTCCACGAGCATGGCTATAACTCACTATCCGCGAGGGAGCTAATACAGTCTCTGGGAAATGATCAACAGCCTTGGGGCAAGAGAGTCTTGCTGACATTCGACGATGGGTATCAGAGTTTCTTTAGGCTTGCTTATCCAGTTCTTTACCGTTATGGATTTACCGCGACAGTTTTTTTAATTACCGACTTTATTGGAAAAGACAATGATTATCTGAGTTGGGAGCAGGTGTTGTCCTTGAATAAAGACGGCATTTCTTTTGGTAGCCATACCTGTAAACATCTCGACCTGCTTCAGCTATCCGAAGAACAAGTAAGGCGTGAGCTAGTTTTCTCAAAGGAGTATCTCGAGGATAGATTGGGCGAGAAAGTGCAATTATTGGCATATCCTCACGGGCACTCAAATCTTGAAATCCAACATATGGCAGAAGCAGCTGGCTACGAAGCCGCTTGCGGGATCAGAAGAGGACGGAACAGTCGCTTCAATTTGTGGCGCACGCAATGCCATACAGAGGACACACTTTTGGGCTTTGTGTTTCAATTGACGAAATGGCCTTATTATGCGAGACACTTTCGCGATGAAACAGCTGTCGGGCAATTCATCCGAACGGTCAAACATAAGATCAGTCGATGATAAAATAGTGAGGATGGATTGAATCAAGTAGCAGCTTAATGAACAGCATCGAGGCAGACTGAATGTCGAAAACAGTTATTATGAAATCTTCTGGTCAACGGGTGCTGATGCTGCTTAAGAACCTTCCTTATCCAGCGAGCATCGGAGTGCGACATGAAGCAAGGACGCTCGCATCTGCCGATTAAATGGAGTATATGGCTTTAGGGAAACCTATCGTAGCTTTCAACCTCCCCGAGCATCGTTTTATGGCTCAAGATGCGGCTGTCTACGCTCAACCGAAAGACGAGCTTGACTTCGCAAAACAAATCGCCTTGTTGATGGGCGATCCGTGCGGCGCGAGAAAATGGGGCAAAAGGCAGAGCAAGGATAGAAAACGAGCTTGCTTGGCAAATTCAGGAAAAGGCTCTCTTTAAAGTCTACGAATCCATAATCCCCAAAACGAAAGAGTACAAAGTTGGAGATTAGAAAATGGTTTTCTCTGCGAGGGCCTGAATTTGTCAGGAAGCGTGCAGCCGTTTTGCTGACTAGATATGGAATCCTCCCTGCTAAGGCTAAGAACCGAATCGAAGAAATCATCGCTAATCTGGCCCTTTATGGATGCGCCCCTACATTCCTCGTTCCGGGGAGCCTCGTGAAGCGATATTCTAAATTCATCCGTCATCTTCAGGATGTAGGAGCGGAGGTCGGGGCACACAGCTATGACCACATTGATTTAAGAGCCTTTCCTCCGAAGGAAGCATCTGAACAGCTCGTGAGAGCTGCGCAGACCTTCGAGCATTATGGAATCGAGTTGTACGGCTTCCGCTGTCCGTACCTGGGCTATAGTGATGAGCTAATAGATGAGTTGCCTCAAGGGCTATATAGGTATAGCAGCAACATCGCAATTCAGTGGGATGTTCTGCCATTTATAAGAAATCAAAACTCGAGGATAGTGTTTGAGACGATCAACAGATTTTATCAACCACAAAAAGCACAGGATGTTGTATGTACGCCTAGGACGAAATCTGAACTGGTCGAGATTCCGGTTTGTGTGCCAGATGACTTGCAACTACACGATGGTTTAGGGCTTTGCCCTGAGAGAATCACCGAAGTTTGGAGCCAGATTCTCGATAAAATCCATAAGCGCGGAGAACTATTTACACTTATATTCCATTCTGAGTTGTCTGAGTATTGCGAAAAAGCGTTTGTAGCGTTATTGCGCAAAGCGAGACTTCTCCAACCCTCGGTGTGGATTCCCAGGCTGCGTGATATTTGCGACTGGTGGCAGGAAAAATCCAAATTTCGGAGTGAGATTTCTTACATCTCAACGGGGCTGCGAATCTGCTTTTTTTGTTCTTCACGTGCCACGTTACTCGCCAGAGGGCTAAACAGATCCGGGTTGGAAGAATGGGATGGGACATATTTTCGTTTGAATACTCTAACATTGGATGTCCCTGCCAAACCGCGTCCGTTTGTGGGGCTTGCTCCTAGCGTGTCAAGGCGCACAGCATCTTTTCTGCAGGATCAGGGCTATATCCTGGATACAAGCGAATCGGCATTGGAGTGTTCAGTCTTTCTGGACGATGCCACCCTGGCTCAACTGAAAACTCAAGTAGAGTTAATCAATTGGATAGAGAAATCAGCAGGACCTCTTGTCAGATATTGGCGGTGGCCGGATGGGGCGAAGAGCGCCTTATCCATTACAGCAGACTTGGACGCGCTCTCTCTCTCGGACTATGTCTTTAGGCTGTTTGGCCGGTAAAGGCCAAGAAGCATTTTAAATAGGGGCTAATAATTTTGGGCTTTAAGGAGGTGCCAAAATGTTAAATCTAGGTATTATCGGCTATGGGTATTGGGGGCCGAATGTCGCAAGAAATTTTTTCCAATGTAAAGGCACAAAACTAGTATCAATTTGTGACCTGAGTGAGCGTCGGCTACATCTGGCAAAATCTACCTATCCATTTATCAAAGGCTATTCAGATCCAAAGGATCTCATAAATTCTGATGAGATTCGAGCTGTGGCGATTGTCACTCCAGTTTTTACTCATTACGAACTGGCCAAAGCCGCGCTGGAAAACGGCAAGCATGTTTTTGTGGAAAAGCCTTTCACATCCAATGCCAGACAAGCTGAAGAATTAATAAATCTTGCCCGGAGAAAGAACCTCATTATTATGGTCGACCATACGTTTTTATTCACAGGGGCTGTCAGAAAGATCCGAGAAATTATTGACACTGGAGAATTAGGCTCTCTTTTCTTCTATGATTCTACGAGAATTAATCTCGGCTTGTTTCAACACGATATCAATGTTATATGGGATTTAGCGCCACATGATTTTTCTATAATGAATTATTTGATAAACAAAAAACCGCTTGCCATCTCCGCACAAGGCACAGAACATTTTGGAACCGGCATAGAAGACGTGGCCTATATTGTCGCTCACTTTGAAAACGGATTTATTGGCCATTTCCATTGCAATTGGCTCAGCCCGGTAAAGATTAGGAAAACTCTAATCAGCGGCGACAAAAAAATGCTCGTTTGGGATGATTTGGAATCTGATGAAAAAATCAAGATATACGACCGGGGTGTCGAGTTTAAGACAGAAGAAGGAATTCATAAGCTTCTGGTAAGTTATCGATCGGGTGATATGTATGCACCCAAAGTAAGCAATACAGAAGCGCTCAAACTTGAAGGAGAATATTTTTTGGATTGTATCGAAAAGAATATCGAACCATTCAATAATGGCGAAGCAGGCCTAGAAGTTGTAAGGATGTTGGAAGCGACGAATAAGTCAATAAAGAACGGCGGCGGCAAAGTTAGAATCTAGGGAGTATTAGATGGAATATTGTAGGATTGCACCCGACGTTAAATTAGGAAAAAATGTCAAAATATTCTCTTTTGTGAATTTGTATGGATGTGAAATCGGTGATAATACGAAAATCGGGACCTTTGTGGAGATCCAGAAGAATGCAGTCATAGGCCGTAACTGCAAGATATCATCCCACACATTCATATGTGAAGGAGTGCAGATTGGGGACGATGTCTTCGTCGGCCATAATGTGACATTTATCAATGATCTTTATCCGCGCTCAACGACAGGCGAGGGAAAGATGCAGACCGAGGCCGACTGGAAGGTCATCCCCACCTTTGTAAAAAAAGGTGCGTCCGTTGGGTCCAGCGCGACAATTCTTGCCGGGGTGACGATCGGCGAACATGCGATTGTGGGAGCGGGAGCAGTTGTGACTAAAGATGTCCCCCCAAATATGATCGTGGCAGGAAATCCAGCAAAAGTACTTCGAGAAATCTCATAATGCTAAAAGAAAAAGACGCCGTCCTCAGAGAAGCCATGATGGCCTTAGATGGTTTGGTCATCATCGCGGCTTTTCTCGTTTCCTTTTATTTCCGGACGAACTTGCATTCTCTATATCAATTCGACCTATTTCCTTCAAAAGATGTCATCACTGATTCCCCTTTGTTGATAAGCGAGTACCTTTTAGTATTAATCATCGCCGTTCCAATTTGGTGTTTTATGTTACAGCAGAACGGACTATATCATTCATGGCGCACGAGAAAAGCATGGACCATCATCTGGGTTATTTTCAAAGCTTCCATCATGGCCTTCTTTGTTTTTAGCGCGGCATTCTTTTTATTCAAAATAAAGTTCATGAGCAGATTGTTCTTCGTGAACTTTGCCTTATTAGGCTTTATTTTTCTTGTGTGCGAAAAAATTATCATCTTTTCATTTATGCATCAAGTACGCAAGCGCGGGTATAATTATAGACAGCTCTTAATAGTCGGAACAGGGAAGAGGGCAGCTGAATTCATACAAAGAATAAACGCTCATCCGGAGTGGGGTTTCAAAATCATCGGCACAATTGATGACGAACCAGGTCGAGGCGTTGAACGCATCGACGGAGTCAAAATAATAGGCGATCTCAAGGATATACCCGAAATTTTGCATAGTCAAGCTGTTGACGAGGTTATTTATGTCGTGCCCAGGCTGCGGCTCCATTTTATCGAGAACTCGATTCATGACTGTGAAATAGAAGGTGTTAAAGTCACAATTGCGGTAGATTTGTTTGATCTTAAAGTTGCCAAGTCGTATCAAACCGAGCTCGATGGTATGCCCTTATTGACATTTAAGACAATAGTCCCAAGCGAGTGGGAGCTCTTCATGAAGAGAGTGATCGATATTGTTATTTCGGGGCTTTGTATTTTGATATTTAGTCCTTTTATTTTGATCATCTCGATAGTCATTAAGCTAACTTCCAGGGGCCCAGTTTACTATAAGCAAGAGAGGATCGGTTTAAATAAAAGAAAATTCATTATGTACAAATTTCGGACGATGTATATTGGAGCTCAAGAAAAATTATCTCAAGTTGATATTTTTAAGGAAATTTATGAGCCGCAATGGAAGAAAAAAAAGCTGCAGTATGTAACACCGATAGGACGGGTTTTGAGAAAATTCAGCCTTGATGAGTTCCCCCAGCTCTTTAATGTCTTCTGGGGGCACATGAGTTTAGTCGGGCCGAGGCCAACTCTTCCTCAGGAAGTCAAACAATATGAAGCCTGGCATAGAAGGCGATTTTCTATGAGGCCAGGTCTGACATGTTTATGGCAGGTGAATGGAAGAAGGGAAATTAAATTTAATGAATGGATGCAAATGGACCTTGAATACTTGGATAATTGGTCTCTGTGGCTTGATATGAAGATATTGATAAAAACAATACCCGCTGTACTGTTTGGCAGCGGAGCTTATTAAACGGAGACTAAAGAACTTTAAAAATAGAACATTTTGGAGCGTAACATGAGTGACGAACATGCTAGTAATGAGCAAAACACAACGGGAATAAGTCTGCAGGATTTATGGGCAGTCGTGCTGAAGAGGAAATGGACAATCCTATCCTTTGCACTAGTTGTGGTAGCCGCCGTGACTATAGCTTCTTTTCTGCAGAAACCAACTTTTACGTCCAAAGGATTACTCCTAATCGAGGAAGAGCCGAATATTCTGACTTTTGAGAAGATTTATAAGATGGACACCTTTACCAGTGATTATTATCAGACTCAATATGAAATGCTAAGGAGCAGGGTCCTGGCGGATAATACGCTTGAACGGCTAAAGCTCTATGAGAATCAAAAATATATCGGGAAGCTCCTAAGCAAAAATGCTTCTTCTAATACGCCCGACGCGATTTTTAGGGAAAAACTCATCGATTCTTTCCTAAAGCAGCTTTCAGTCAAATCAATCACAAACAGGCTGGTTGAGGTCAGTTTTAGAGACGCAGATCCAAAATTAGCAGCTGATGTCGTTGATACGCTTTTTGAAGCTTATATCGATATGAATATCCAGAAAAAATATTTTACCACAGAGAAGGCCACAAATTTTCTTTCTAAACAAATTTCCACAATCAATGCCGAAATCGAAGAGAAAGAAAAGAAACTCCTGGAATATGGCGCTGAAAAAAATATTGTCATTTTGAGCGAAAAAGAAACGACCATGATCGAGAAGCTTAAAGCACTCAACCAAGCTCTAGCTGAGGCTCAGATCGATAGGCTCAAGAAGGAGGCAAATTACAACGAAATAAAATTCGCGAACCCTGATAATATTCCCGAATCGCTCGCCAACGAGGTTATTTTGAAGTTAAGGGAAGAGTATGCAAGACTGAATCGCGAGTATGTGAAAAAATCTGATATTTATAAAACGGATTTTCCTGAGATGCAAAGACTGACAGCCGAACTGAATTCTGTAAGGGAATCGCTGATCAACGAGACGCAGAATTTGATAAACGCTGCTTATGCGGACTACCAAGCCGCCCTGAACAAGGAAAAATATCTCCAACAAGCTTTTGGTAAGCAAAACCAGGAGGCTAATAAGGTCAATAGCAGCGCTATTCTGTACAACAGCTTACAGGCCGAAATAGAAAACAAAAAGACCGTGTTAAGAGCTCTTTTGACCAGGCAGGGTGAAACGGACGTGTCCTTACGGCTTAAAGGGTTCGGGGCTACCAATGTATCGATTTTAGACAGGGCGACTGTGCCACTTTATCCTTCAAGTCCCCAGAAAAAGCGCAATATCATCCTGGCTTTCATGGTTGGCTTGTTTGGAGGGTTAGGCCTAGCGTTTTTATTTGAGGTCCAGGATAAGTCGGTAAAAAATATTCGGGATGTGGAGAAATATTCGCGGCTTCCCGTGCTGGGAATTATACCTGCATTCAGCGTGGATGGATTCAGAAAGCATTATTATAAAGAGCAGCATGAAAAAAAGAAAGAAATTGAACAATTGGGAATTTCTGAATCGATGGAGAAAAAAGAAGAAGCTTCCAAAATAGAGTCGATCGAGCTTATTACTCATTTTTTACCCAAGTCAAGTATTTCAGAAAACTATCGCTCGATTCGCACAAGTCTCCTTCTTTCTTCGGCGGGTCCGAAGCCAAAAACGTTTGCGATTTCGAGCCCCCTTCCTCAAGAAGGAAAAACAGTCATGGTCTCGAACCTTGCTGTCACCTTTGCCCAAACCGGCAAAACAGTACTTATCATAGACTCGGATCTGAGAAAGCCCAAACAACACAAGATTTTTGAAATTAAGAATCATAGTGGGTTGACAAACTTTTTAACAGGACACATCGAGGGTGACGACCTAATAAAGAAAACACAAGTTCCTCATCTATATTTGATTAATTCAGGTCCCGTGCCGGCGAATCCATTGGAACTTCTTAGTTCTGAGAAAATGACCAACCTGGTTGATTCCTTGAAAACGCATTTTGAATATATACTCATTGATACTTCACCCCTTTTGTTGTTCTCTGATGCGATTGTCCTGGGTCCTAAGATCGATGGAGTGATTCTCGTCGTATGGGGAGGAAAGACATCCCGGGAAGCGCTCAAACGATCCAGTGAAAAACTTGACAACCACAAAGTCAAATGCCTTGGCATTATCATGAATAGCGCTGACCTGAGAGAGCACGATTATTACTATATGAAACATTATCATCACTATTACAAATATTAAAAAAAAGGACGCTATCTTGGTGGTCTGGAGGGATCAGACTGTTTTTGACTTGGTACGAATGACAGATGATAGGAAAAATGATATAAGGGAATTATGAAAGAATTTGCTGGAAAGAAATTTCTTCTGATTGAAGAAAACGGGTCGGTTCCTGTTGATTTAAGACCATGGCGTGAAGCACTGTCGTTGATGGGGGCAGGGGCAGAAGTATTTATTATTTGTCCCAAAACTAATAGCCGATACCATAAAGAAAAATTCGTCATGATCAATGGAATTCATATCTATCGATATAAACAAAACCTTTGCAACGGAACACGCTTTGGATATTTCAAGGAATATATAACTGCATTCATAAAAGTGCTGCTCTTAATCCATAAAGTGCTTTTTCGCCATTTCCCTATTCATGTGGTGCATGTTGCCAATCCTCCCGATATGTTTTGGCCTTTAGGATTTTATCTCAGACTTTACGGAACACGATTCATTTTTGATCAGCACGACTTATGTCCGGAAACCTATCTCAGCAGATACAGGATCGATGAAAAAAATGCAGGCTTAATATATAAAATACAGAAACTCATGGAAAGACTAACCTACAAGGTCGCGGACGCGATCATTTCAACTAATGAATCATACAGAGCCAAGGCCATAAACGTAAACGCCACTTATGCATCAAAGACATTCGTGGTTAGGAATGGCCCCGATACACGCTTTTTTAAGCCCCGATTGCCAAATCTTTCTTTAAAAAAAGGGCGTTCCTTCCTTGGTGTATATATTGGTGTTATGTCCGTTCAAGATGGCGTCGATTACATAGTTCGAGCAATGGATATAATTGTGAACAAGAATAAATTTACGAATCTAATAGTATATCTTATTGGTTTAGGCGAAGAAGTACCCAGACTAAAACAGTTGACTCATCATCTAAAGCTTGATGACTATATCGTCTTTACGGGATTTATTCCACATGAGCAGATCCCAGAAATTGTCTCCACGGCAGATCTCTGTCTTTCCCCTGATCCAAGAAATCCACTAAACGATTTTTCTACTATGGTTAAAATAATGGAATATATGGCATTGGGCAAGCCAATTGTATCCTTCGATTTGAAAGAATCTCGATATTCTGCAGGAGATGCTGCAATATATGTTGAGAATAATAGTGTCCAGGCATTTGCCGAAGGAATTCTAAAGTTGATCAATGATCCAAATCTTTCAAAAAAAATGGGAGAGATAGGAAAAACCAGAATCGAAAAAGAACTTTGCTGGCAGAAACAAGAAATAAATTTGCTCAATGTCTATATATATGTCTTATCTAAATAACATTGAATAAATTCTTTTGAATTCAGCAAGAAGAATATCTCCATTAGCATTTGAAAGCCCAGCTTATGTTTGAGGAGGAGCCCCGTGTCAGTGTAATCGTTTGCACCTATAACCGTGCGGAGATATTGCCAAGGATTATAGGCTTACTCCGGCACTTGGACTATCCGAAGGATAAATATGAAATCATTATAGTCGATAACGGATCTACAGATCACACTGAAAGCATAGTTGAAAGCCTGATAGGGCAACCCGGCGCGAGGGTCCGCTATATATTCGAATCGCAGCGCGGGATTACATTTGCTCGTAATCGAGGATTAGAAGTGGCACTCAATCCCTACCTTGTTTATATTGACGACGACTGCACAGTGGGGTCAGAGTGGCTACTGACTTTGATGAGTGGTTATAATTTGGATAAAGACGTTTTTTCCGTGTTTGGTCAGGTAATAAATGATTGGGGAGATCAGATTAAGCCTCGCTGGATGATGGCGGCTACAGAGAAATGGCTTGGCAGCAACAGCTTTTTGGGCCATTCTCCGAAAATATTAGAAAATAGCCATGGGACCAGGGAGGGAAATTTTTCGATAAAGAAGGAAGCTCTACGATCTTTTGGCGGCTTTTTGGGAATGGAGTTATTCGGGAGCGGAAACATGGCTTCTGGAGAGCTTAAGTATTGTCTTCTGCAGGCAAAAAAAAAAGGCGCCAAAATCGCGTATGTCCCTGGGGCATTAGCAATTCACCAAGTTGTTGCAAGGTCGCGATCCTGGATGCTTCAGCGAGCCTATTGGCAAGGAATTACAGATGGCATATTTGAATATATCATCCACAAACGAAATCGGCCGAGAACATTGATCCGTGCCTGTTATGACTTTGCGGCCATGATCGTCCTGTTCGGGTATGCGCTACTTTTTATGATTTTGTTTAATCAGCCCAAATCGATGTTTCATTTAATGCGTGCGGTCAGGCGATTAAGCCTTATTTTAAGTGAGTTACATTTAAAAGGGAATTGGCCTCGGGTTTATGCTTGGCTTCGCGAGAACTCCTCCTAAAAAATACTCTGTAAATTTTGGCTTACGACAATATAGCAGGAGAGGACAGAATGCAGTCACCCCAATATACCTCAGGGGAAAAAAGTAATCCCAGACTAGCGCTGGTTGGATGTGGAGCCATTGCGGAATCATATTACCTGCCGACGCTGGCCGATCATTCCTCAATCCTCTCGAATCTCATTGTTGTGGATAAAAATAAAAACAGAGCTCGTGAACTGGCCATGCAATATAAAGCGGGTCAATTTTCAGAAGATTATCATGAGATTCTAAGCCGCGTCGATGGTGTGATCATCGCGGTGCCAACGCACCTTCATTACCAAATCACGAAGGACTTTATATTAGCTGGTGTGCCCGTGCTGTGCGAGAAACCTCTTGCAGATACAGCCGCAAATGCCAGAGATCTTGTTCAGATGGCTTTCCAGAAGAATTTGGCTCTGGCGGTTAACTATCTGGGTCGGTTGATTCCGTCCTTTGCTAAGGTCAAAGAAGTCATTAGTCAAAAAAGTCTTGGAGAACCTCTTTCCATAAAATATTATGTTGGAGAATTGTTTGAATGGCCTACCGTGTCAGGTTTTTATTTTAATGCTCCATTAGCTTCACGCGGCATTCTGCGTGACCGCGGGGCTCATGCCATCGACCATATTTGCTGGTGGTTGGAAGCCAAGCCCCGGCCTCTACGTTCGCTGAATGATGCATGGGGGGGGAGTGAAGCGGTTGCCCATATTTTATTTGAGGCAGGCAAATGCCGGGGTGAAATTAAGTTAAGCTGGCTCGCAAGTTTTCCATGCACTTATAAAGTAATTTGCGAAGAAGGTATAATCGAAGGGAACGTCTATGATTATCGGAATGTTTTTATTCAAGCCGGATCTCGAAGAAAGCGAAAGATTCATCTCCGGACAAAAGAGAAAACCAAACTAGCCATTGCTCGTAAGATTGTGAATAACTTCATTGAAGTCGTATGCAATCACGCAAAGCCCCTTATCAGCGGCAGTGAAGTGCTTGATTCTATGGATTTCATTGATGAATGCTATGCCATTGCAACGAGATTCGATATGCCCTGGTATGAGGGGCTGGTGGATCCCCGTGGATAAGGAAGAAAGATACTTGATTACGGGAGCTGGCGGATTCATCGGCGGGTGGATTGCCGAAACTCTGTATCTGGAAGGCAAGGCAAGTGTCAGGGCCGGCATCCATCGCTGGTCTGGGGCCCCTCGATTGGCTCGATTCCCGATGGAAATCGTACCTTGCAATATCATGGACCCGAATGAGATCAGCCAAGCGATGAAAGGTGTCAGCCATGTTATCCATTGCGCCAAAGGCGCTTCTGCCGAGAGCATTGTCAAAGGGACAGAGAATATGCTTGAGGCGGCTTTACAAAATAAGGTGAGACGATTTGTCCACATGAGCACTGCCGCAGTTTACGGAGATTTGGTTGGCTTGGTGGACGAAAATTGTCAGTGCTCGAAAACGGGCTGGGAATACTCAGATTCCAAACTGGACGCAGAAAAAGTATGCTGGGACTATCATGCGAAAGGTTTGCCTATAACAATTCTCAGACCATCCATTGTCTATGGCCCATTCAGTAAAACATGGATTCTCAACATTGGATTTAAGCTTCTATCCAGGACTTGGGGAAAATTTAAAAGTATCGGTGATGGGACATGTAACTTAATATATATCTCTGATCTGGTGAATGCAATTTTGCTATCGGCACGCCACGAACATGCCATAGATGAAATATTCAACCTGAATGGTCCCGAGGCTCCTATATGGAACGAATATTTTGCTAAGTTTAATTCAGCTCTCGGCTTGCCGGAGTTGAGAGAGATTGATTCTGGGCGCACCCGGTTGCGAACAAACCTGATAGCGCCTATCCGTGCTTCGGCATTATTTGCTAGAAAGCATTTTGAACGTTCCATAAAAAAAATTGCCGGAAGTTCTGATCCAATCAAGCATATTTTAGAGAATCTGGAGCAAAAGATTAGATTAACTCCCCGACAAAACGACCTAAGTTTATATAATAGGAAAGCTTATTATTCGGCCAAAAAAATCCAAGAATTATTGGGTGTTAAGCCGCATGTCGATGTCGATACAGGCTTGAAACTGTCAGTTTTATGGCTGGAACAGATAGGGGCATTATAATTTTAAGCTCGACGATGAGTCAACCTTTGGTCAGTGTTTTAATCATTTCCTGGAACCGAAAATATGATGTCTTAGAAACCATAAAATTCGTCTTTGAGCAAGCCTATAGCAACTTCGAAATAATCGTCGTTGATAATGGATCTACCGATGGCACAATTGATGCATTGCGCCAGGCTTACCCGACGGTCAGGCTGATTGAACTAGGAAGAAACATCGGCATCGCCGCGCGAAATATGGGAGTCGCAGTGGCACAAGGCGAAATCATTTTTTGCCTTGACAGCGATGCCAATCCCGAACGATGTACAATCTTTAATCTGGTGCGTAAATTCCAGGCAAAACCCAAAGTAGGCGTCATTAACAGCAAGATTCTCAATGCGTTTACCCATGAAATTGGCAAACCTTCCGGTTGGGTTTATTCAGAAAGAGATAAGGCGGATCAAAATATCGCGTTCCTCAGCTACAGCTTTTCTGAGGGGGGTTGTGCTATTCGTAAGGAGGTTTTTAATAAGGTTGGACCGTTTTGGGAGCGGTTGTTCTTTGGCAATGAGGGAATGGAGTTGAGTCTAAGGGTCTTAGATGCGGGCTACGACATTCTTTATTATCCAGAGGCGATAATATACCATCGAGTGAAGGGCCAATCCCGTATTAAGGGAGGGGATCGCGATTATCTTAATTTTCGGAATAGCCTTTATATTTACTTGGTCCGGTTTCCTTGGTGGATGTTTCTAATCTTTGCAGCATTGAAAACTGGAGCCACCCTTTATCGGGCGGCTAAACGTGGATACTTTAGACAAATTTTGAGTGGATGGATGGCTTTTATTAAGGAATCTCCTTCGCTGATGAAGGAAAGAAAACCCATTCGGAATATAACAGCAATAAATTATCTAAAATTACAAAGGCAGCACGGTCCGTTAAGATGGGACCTGGCCACCTGGCTGAAACATAAGACCTGATAGCGTCTCTAAATCTTAATTATTCATTTGTTCTTCTGACTGCCTGAAGAGAAAAAATTTTCCTTTAGAAACAGAGAAGGGTTTATTTTAGCATAAAGAAAGGATAAGTTTAGCAAGATTATTTTAGGTTAGGTGCTAAAGCGCCTTGAAAGTCCTATTAAAGCATTAAGGAATTTAAAATATGCATTACACCCTTAAGGTGAAATACTTTTAACAATGGCAATAAATATTGATTGTATATTCCGGCGAAACCGGCCACTCGTTCCGGTTCAAAACGGCCACTAATCGGAGCGAAGCGACGCTGGATGGTCATTATACATCCTTGTGGCCGGAATGAGTCAAGGGTGCGCGGCGTTTCCGCATGGACTCCCCGCGCAGTTCCAGCCGATAAGCGTTGTGGATGATGCGGTC
>Ga0315280_10004918_pt1 | contig 19403 bp, 14 predicted proteins | sample YL17G06_40_MG_FD_203697 | JGI IMG/M metagenome (GOLD analysis project Ga0315280, IMG submission 203697) | Sediment microbial communities from Yellowstone Lake, YNP, Wyoming, USA - YL17G06_40 | ecosystem: Environmental > Aquatic > Freshwater > Lake > Sediment | place: USA: Wyoming | collected... | reverse complement strand
CCATGCGCCAGATAGAGGTCGCCGATGCGCGCCTGCACTTCGCCGCTCTGCGGGTTCAGTTGCTCGGCGCGGCGAAGGCAAGCCATAGCCGAGGGCCACTCCCCGTCGATGGCCGCGGCCAGGCCCAGGTTGGACCAGGCCAGGTCCATAGCCGGGTCCAGTTCAATGGCCGCCTGGAAGTGGCGCTTGGCCTCGTCGGTACGGCCCTCGAGCAGCAGGGCGTAGCCGAGGTTGTTGTGCGCGCCGGCGAACTGCGGGTCGGCGGCCAGCGCGCGGCGGGAGGCATCCACCGATTCCGCCAGCCGACCCATGCTCCGGTACACCACCGCCAAGTTGGCCAGCGCGCGTGAGACGACGAAACGGCTGCGCTGCTCCTGGCCGAGCCGCGCGGCCACGAGAAGCTCGCGCGCCGCCGACTCCAGGTCGCCCTGTGCGCGGAGGATGAGCCCGAGGTTGACGTGGGGCTCGGGATAGGCGGCATCCAGGCGCACGGCCGCCTCCGTCATTTGCCGCGCCTCGTCCATCCGGTCGCGGCGCATGAGCGCTTCGCCAAGGTTCAGATAAGCGCGCGGGAAGCCCGGGAAATCGGCGATGGTGCGGCGATAAAAGGCGATTTCGTCGCGCCAGTTTGCATTGGCAAGCACCGTGCGGGCCGAGTAGCCGGCCACCAGAGCGAGAAAAACGGCCAAGGTCGCGCGGCGGTTCCAGCGCCGCCCTGCTGCCACCAAACCGGCCGCCAGCAGCCAGCAGATGCCCAGCGACGGCAGGTAAGCATAGCGCTCGGCCATCAGCAGACCCACCGAAGCATAGGGCAGCAGGAAGGCCGGCGCCAAGGGAAGCAGGTAGAGAGGAACAGCCAGGAACTCCGGCCGGCGTCGCCGCCAGAGAAACCAGGCCAGCGCCGCCGTTCCCGCCGCCGTGGCCAGACCGGCGAGCACCACCGGCTCAAACGGGCCGCGATTGCGGTCCAGGTAATAAAAAGCGTGGAGCCGCACGGGCAGCGCCTGCACCGCCAGGTAGCGATACAGCAGCCCGATCGCGGTCCACAGGTGCTCACCGAGCGGCACCCGTTTGCTTTGCGCCGGCATCAGCGTGCCCAGGGCGTGAATTCGGAGGGCCAGGTAGACGGCCACGGCGGCCAGCATCGAGCCGAAGGCTGTCAAAACAGGTTGCAGGCGACAGGTGGCAGGTGGCAGGTCCTGGGTCTCAGACAACCTGGAACCTGGAACCTGGAACCTGGAACCTGCGATTTCACAGCACAGCAGCAGCAGCGGCACAGCTACCGCGATCTCCTTGGAGAGCAGGGCAGCCAGCAGCGCCGGCCCGGCCAACAACGCCAGCCACACGCGGGCGCGGCCGGCGGCTGCTCGCGCTCGCACATAGAGCCAGATGGCCGACAGCGAAAACAGCGCGCACAGCAGCTCCGGGTAGGCCGAAACCCAGGCCACCGCTTCCACATGAACCGGGTGCGCGGCAAACAGCAGGGCGGCGGCCGCCGCCGTCAGCCGATCGCGCCCCAGCCGCGCAATCACCCCGTACGCCAGCAGCGCCACACCCGCGTGCAGCAGAATCGAAACGGCGTGGTAGGGCGCGGGATCGAGCCGGAACAGCCCGAATAACACGTAGAACAGCCCGTGCATCGTCGGCCGGTAGAAATTGCTGACGCCGATGGGGCCCAGGAACTGCCAGACGCCGCTGGTGAAGATGCGCCGCAATCCATCCGGCCGCCTCAGGAACGGGTTTTCCACGATCTGCTGCCAGTCGTCAAAGACGAAGCCGTTGGGCAGGATGTTCAGGTAGAGAATGATGGCCAGCGCGGCGATCGACAGGCAGGTCCATCCCTGGCTTTTCAGAAACCCGGGCGATTGCGGCTGTGCGCTTGGAGAAACGTCGGACAAGCAACTGTATTCTAACAGGCGGCAGGCTACAGGCCACAGGCTCCAGGGTTTCGGTCAAAGGCCTGCGCCGCCCTTCCGGAGGACTCGGGTGTCCCTGTAGCCTGCAGCCTGTAGCCTACTTGTACAGCAGGTACCTGGCGCGGGTCTTGCCGAAGGCACGGAGGCCGGATTTCCAGCTTTTAGCGATCTGCCGGGGATCGTCCCCCGCTTTCAGGCGGGCGGCGGTGGCGTCGTTGCCCAGCAGGCGCATGATGCCCGCAATGTCGAACCTGCCAGGATTCAGCTTTAACACCGCGGCCACCAGCTCAATGCCGGCCGTCACGGACTTCAGCGCCTTGCGGTCCACCAGCAGGACTTCCAACCCTTCGCACTGCTGGTCCTTGAACACGCTGGCATGGGGGGTGAAGCGGCGGGCGATAAAGCGCACGCCTGGGACGCGCCGGGCATTCAGGTAATCGGCCATTTCCGCCGACTTGAACCACGGGGCGCCAACGATCTGGAAAGGCGTGTCGGTACCCCGTCCCACCGAGACCTGCCGGGACTCCACCAAGCACACGCCCGTGTATAGGATGGCCTGCACCAGGCTGCGCATGTTCGGCGAGGGATTGATCCAGGGCAGCCCGGTTTCGTCCATCCACTGGCTGCGCCGCCAGCCTTCCATCTGGATCACGTGCACGTCGGCCCCCAGTTTCTTCTCGCCGTTGTACATGCGCGCCAGTTCCCCGACCGTCATGCCGTGGCGGATGGGCATGGGTAGGTAGCCGACGAAAGAAACATACTGTTCGTCCAGCAGCGGTCCCTCGACGGCCACCCCGTTGACCGGGTCGGGGCGATCCAAGACATAAAAAGGAATCTTGCGCCGCCCCGCTTCCTCCACCATGTATCCCAGCGTGGTGATATAGGTGTAGAAGCGGGCGCCGATGTCCTGGATGTCGTAGACCAGGGCATCGACGTCGCGCATCATCTCGTCGGTGGGCCGGAAGCGGCGGCCGCGCTCCTCTTCCTGGCGTCCGATCAGCGGCCCCTGCTCGGGCTTCTCGGGCTTCGGCTGGCTCAGGTTGTACAGGCTGTAGATGGGAACGCCGGTGGCCTCGTCGCGGCCGGATTCGATGTGCGCGTCGTCGCGCGCGCCGCTAATGCCGTGCTCGGGGGTGAAGATGGCGGTCAGGCGGAGGCCTGGAGCGTGGGCCAGCAGATCGATGGTGCGGCGATAGTCGGGCGTCACGCCCGTATGATTGGTGATGAGCCCGACGCGCTTGCCCTTCAACGGCGCGAATCCCTGCGCCTCCAGCACCTCGATTCCGGTCTTCACCCGCGCCACGGCCGGAACCGCCGCCAGCAGAGCAATTAGAAGCAATCGAAGCATGGGGGTGAGCGTAGCACGGAAACCGATCCGCAGATTTCGCAGATTCCACAGGCATGTCCGATTCGGGCATGCCCGATTCGGGCATGCCGGGCGCCAAGCCCGGCGCTACAACTTGGGCTGATAGGCGACGGCATTCACCAGGATTTGCGCGTAGGCGGGATTCTCGAAATCGCGGACCGAGTGACCGGCCATGAAATACATCACCCAGCCCTTGCCCGCGGGCTTGTACCAGCCGGCGCGGTCCTGCATATAAGTGATGCCCGACTTGGCGTCGGTGTACTTCATGCCCAGCAGGATGGTTCGCGGCCCGGTGAAGGTGTGGTTCAGGTAGACCTCGCTGTCGGGCAGCGTGAAGCCGTCGAGTTGCCTCTCGCCTCCCTCAACATCCGAGCGCTTGTAAGGAATCCGCTTCTGGTACTTCACGTTGTGGGTGGTGATGTAGTGCTTGGGCGCCAGGTTGACGAAATCGAGCGTCACGGGTTCGATCCACTTGTACCCGCCCTGGCTCACGTCACCCTCCGGCAGCGAGATGCCGAGCGTCGGGAACCACTGCTTGTTGGCGCGCTTGGAGGCGCTGATGGAGTGGTGCAGCAGGATCAGCTTTCCGCCGCCCATGGCGTAAGCGACGCAGGCCGTTTCCGTGGGCACAAGCAATTTGCCGTGGATGTAAACGATCACCGAGGAGTATGGACCGAAATCCGGCGGCAATTTGTCCTGGGTGACGATGGTGCTCTCGACGTCCGCCCCGGCCTTCAGCTTGCCCGCCAGGAACTCCATGGCCGGGACCTCGTCGGCAATGATCAGCACCTTGCCGGCGGCGAACAGCGGCGAGCAGAACAACAGTGAAACGAGCACAGCTTTCAACATCACGGACCTCCGATTCACCACAGAGGCACAGAGAACACGGAGAAAAAACAAATGGGACGCAGATCAACGCGGATTCAATCCTGGAACGATCTGCGTTCCTCAGCGTTTATCTGCGGCCTGTTCCTTCTCTGTGCTCTCTGTGCCTCTGTGGTGAATCAACTCTGACCTTTCACACCGTCGGAAGCGTGTACGGCGCCCGGTATTCCTTGGTCAGCAGCCGGTTCGCTTCCTTGTCGTTGCCGAACGTCTCGGTGGCCGGATCGAACTGCACATCCCGGCCGAGCTTGTAGGAGATGTTGCCGAGGTGGCAGAGCGTGGTGCTCAGCCGCCCGATTTCCACGTCGGAATTCGGCCGCTGGCGGCTCTTGACGCACTCGATGAAATTCCCTTCGTGCGAGCCGCCGCCCGCTTTCGCCGCCGGACCGGGCTCTCCGTTCTTCATGGAGACCTTCCAGCCATCGCCGGTGAGGACCAGTGTGGCGTCGGAACCGTAGAACGCGGTGTAGAAATCGGTGCGGTCGCGGGCGGGCTGTCCTTGGTGCAACGCGTAATCGAACGCGAAGCTCCGCAACTCGAACGACAGCAGCAGGTCGCTGTACTGGTAGTTGACGATCTGGGTGTCCGGCACTTCCTTGATGTCATCGAGCCAGAAGATGCCGCCGGTGGAAGAAATGCGGGTGGGCAGGCACTTGTCCATGCCCCGCATCTTCTGGATGGCCCAGATGGCCACGTCGAGCACGTGCACGCCCTGGTTGCCCAGCTCGCTGTTGCCGTAATCCCAGAAGAAGCGCCAGTTGTAATGGAAGCGCATGGGGTTGAAGGGGCGCTTGGGCGCCGGCCCCAGCCACATGTCGTAGTCGGCGCCGGCCGGCGGCGTGCCGTCCGCAGGATGCCCAATGGTGGGCCGCACCTGGTAGATCCAGGCCTTGATCATGCACACTTTGCCCAGCTTGCCGGAGGCCACATATTCAACGGCGCTTCGGAAGTGCTCCCCGCTGCGCCGCTGCGTCCCGACCTGGACCACGCGGTTGTACTTGCGCGCCGCCGCCCGCATCTGGTGACCCTCGTGGATGGTTTGCGACAGCGGCTTCTCGATGTAAACGTCCTTGCCCGCCTGACAGGCCAGGATGGTGGCGCGGGCGTGCCAGTGGTCGGGCGTGGCGATGATTACGCCGTCGATCTCCTTGTCTTCCAGCACCCGGCGAAAGTCTTTGACGAACGCCGGCTTCTTCTTCTGGGCCTCGCCGATGTCGTTCCCCACTTTGGCCAGGATGGCGTCGTCGATGTCGCAAAAGGTCTTGAACTCGGCGCCCTGCTTGATGGCGCGCAGCGCCACGCCGCGGCCCTGGTTGCGCCCGCCGATCAGCGCCAGCACCACCTTTTCATTGGCGCCCATGGCGGACGGGTTGAGATTCACGAAGCCGCCGGCGGCCAGCATCCCGGCGCCCGCACGCTTCACAAATGATCTGCGATTCTCAGCTTCCATAAATGCCTCCAGCCCCCAGTTTCCAGCCGCCGGCCTATGCCGCGGCTTTTTGTCGCTTGGCGGCAGGCTCGTTGCCGTAGCCCTTGGCGCCTTCGGCCCGGCAACGCCGCTCGATTTCCTCCGGGTCCTCGCCCAACTCCTTGAGCAACACCGCGTGCATGGTCCGGATGCGCTCCTCCTGGCCGGGCCGGCGCGCCAGGTTGTCGAACTCCATGGCATCGGCCTTCAGGTTGTATAGCTCGCGCTCCGCCGGGTGCTGGCTGTCGGGCGAGGCGTGGTACACGTACTTCCAGTCGCCGGTGCGCAGCATGGCGTAGCCGGAGCAGATGTTGTGCGCATAGTACTGGCTGACGGCCAGGTCGCGCCAGCGCGTCCTCGGATCGTCGAGCCACGGCGCCATCGAGTTGCCGTTCCAGTCTCCGGGCACGCTGGCTCCGCCGATGTCGGCGATGGTTTTGACCAGATCGACCATGGAGCAGGCGCCGCGCCGGCGCTGACCGCCCGCCCAGCGCGCCGGCCAACTGACCAGCATGGGGATGTGCGCCGCCTGCTCGTACACGCAGTTCTTCCACCACAGGCCGTGCTCGCCCATGTTCTCGCCGTGGTCGGTGGTGTAGATCACCACCGTGTCCTCGCCGAAGGGGCTCTTGCGCAGCGCCGCCAGCACCGTGCCGATCTCGTTGTCCACCCATTCGGTCAGACCGTGGTAGAGCTCGCGCCCGCGGCGGGTGATGTCGGCGCCGTACTCGGTCACGCCGAAGCCCCAGCGCAGGTGCTTGTAATTGAGCGGCATGGCGTCGAAGAAGCCCTCCGGGATCACCGGCATGGCCACCTTACCCTGGTAGTTCCGGTAGCGATTCTCGGGAACGATCAACGGAAAATGAGGCGCCAGGTAGCCGGCAAACAGGAAGAAGGGCTTGTCGGAGCGGCCGCGCTTGGACAGGAACTCGAGCACGCCGGCGGTCACGCGGCGATCATGTCCCAGGATGGAAGATTCGTCCCCGGTGTGGAAATCGGCGGCGCGGGCGCGGCCCGCGGCGACGTTGACCGTGGTGTCGTCGGCCGCGCGGCGGGCAACGTGCCCGGTCATCACCCCGTTGTTCATGTTGCCGCCGATTTCGATGAAGCCGTAGCGCCGGTCGGAAGCGTAATGCTGCTTGCCGCACAGGAACGACTCGTAGCCGGCGGCGTTCAGGATGCGCGGCAGCGCCGGGAAGTCGTCGCTGGGCAGCGAGCAGTTGTTGTTCCAGGCGCTGACCCGGTGGACGTACTTGCCGGTAGTGAAAACCAGCCGCGAAGGCACGCACAGCGGCGAGTTGCAGTAGGCGTCCTCGAACACCACGCCGCGCTCGGCCAGCCCGTCCAGGCATGGGGTGCGCACCAGCTTGTTGCCGTAACAGCCGGCGATGCGGTGGTTGTGCTCGTCGGTCATGATAACGAAAATGTTGGGCCGCCGCTCTCGCGGGCCCGCGCGCCGTTGGGCGTACAGCGCGGGCGCCGCCAGCGCGGTCGCCGCCCTCTTCAGGAAATCGCGTCGATTGATGGCCATTGAGTCAACTCCATATTGAGGACTGAACCCGCAATTCTACTCGCCCTTGCGCCTTCTTTGAACCACAAAGACGCCAAGGCACCAAGCTTGGTGTCTTTGTGTCTTGGTGGTGATAGCATTGGGCGCTTGTGCCGTCCGGGGAACGCTCGATGAAACGTACCGTGGAAAAGCTACTGGGCAGGCGCGGCTTGCTGAAATCGTTCGGTGCGGCGGCAGCCGCGGGCTTGCTGGCCGGCGAGGAACTGGAAGCCTACCCGCAAAACGTCAACCGCAATTCCAGGCCCTCGGAGCTGAGAATCACCGACATGCGCATCGCCTGGGTCACCGGCGCGCCGGCGAGTTGCCCCCTCATGCGCCTGGACACGAACCAGGGGATTTCCGGCCTGGGCGAAGTGCGCGACGGCGCCAGCAAGACCTACGCCCTGATGCTGAAAAGCCGGCTGCTGGGCGAGAACCCCTGCAACGTCGATAAGCTGTTTCGCAAGATCAAGCAGTTCGGCGGGCACGCCCGCCAGGGCGGCGGCGTCAGCGGCGTGGAAATGGCCCTTTGGGACCTGGCCGGCAAGGCTTACGGCGTCCCCGTGTACCAGATGCTGGGCGGCAAATTCCGCGACCGCATCCGCCTTTACGCCGACACCGCCATGTCGCCCGACCCCAAGGAATATGCCCGCCGCATGAAGCTGCGCCTGGAGGCCGGCTTCACCTGGCTGAAGATGGACCTGGGCATCGGCCTGGTCGCCAAAAGCCCCGGCACGCTGAGCCGTCCGCTGAACCAGCGGTTCGGCGACGGCAACACCACCCAGCACATGTTCACCGGCATCCAGATCACCGACAAGGGAATCGCCATGATGGCCGATTACGTGGCCGCCATTCGCGAGGCCGTAGGCTACGAGGCGCCACTGGCCGCCGACCATTTCGGCCACATCGGCGTCAACAGTTGCATCCGCCTGGGCAAGGCGCTCGAGAAATTCCAGATGGCCTGGCTGGAGGACATGATCCCCTGGCAGTACACCGACCTGCTCAAGCAGATCACCGCCAGCGTCGATGTGCCCATCCTCACCGGCGAAGACATTTATCTGAAGGAGCCGTTTGCCGAGCTTGTCCGGCAGAAGGCCGTGGACCTGATTCAGCCCGACCTGGCCACGGCCGGCGGCATCCTGGAAACCAAGAAGATCGGCGACCTGGCCATGGAGGGCGGCGTGGGCATGGTGATGCATTTCGCCGGCACCCCGGTATCTTGCATGGCCAACGTCCACTGCGCAGCGGCCACCGAGAATTTCCTCTGCCTGGAAAACCACTCCGTCGAGGTGCCGTGGTGGCAGGACCTGGTGACCGGCATCGAAAAGCCGATTGTCGATCGCGGCTACATCAAGGTGCCGGAGACGCCCGGGCTGGGCGTGGACCTGAACCCCGACGAGGTGAAGAAGCACCTCCGCGACGGCTATTTCGAGCCCACCCCGGAGTGGGACCGCGAGCGCTCCTGGGACCGCCTGTGGAGTTGATCTCAAATTGCGGATTTCGGATCGCGGATTGCGGATTTCGATCAGACCAGAGCCACCTCGCGATCCCAGGCGGGCTCCTTAGAGGCATGGAGCCTAAGGCCGACGCCGCAGGCGGCGGCGATGCGCTCCAGCATGCGAAGAGATTGGCCCTTGTATTCAGCATCTTCCAGGCGGGCAATCACGGACTGGGTAGTGCCAACCCTCTCGGCCAGTTCTTCCTGTGAAAGGCCTGCTTGTTCTCGCATTTCGAGGACCAGGATCGCGAGGTCGATACGGCGAACCTGCGAGGCGAACGCACGCCGGTACCGCGCGCTTTTTTTCGCGCGCTCTTCGGTGTAGTCGGCATTCATGTCTCTCCTCATAGCCCGTGCTCCCTCGATATTTGTGCGCGTTGTTCCGCGGATTTTGGGTAGTTGTTGCGGTATTTTAGCCAGACCTTTCTCAATGCTTCTGCGCGCTCGATTTCGACCCACGGTACCTGTTCGGTCCTCTTCTGAAAACCCGAAGTCACAACGATCACCCGGTCAGGCTGATAGAAGAACAGCGCCCGGAAAATTCGGTCGAAATGCTTGACCCGCAATTCGAGAAGCGCCCCGGTAAGCTTCTTCACGAACTTGGCAGGCATGCCTGGGCCGAAAATAGCCAAGCGGTCAATGAACGCGTTAATCCGCGCGGCCGCCTCATCGTCAACCGAATCAAAAAACTCCCGGACAGGAACCCTGCCGCTTGGAAGCACCACGTATTCGATCGAGAAGCGCTCAGCCACGCTGTGCAGCTGCCAGAATCAACTTTATCGCAACGTTGCTATACAGATCAACTCACTCGCGCGAGATACCGAGCTGCCTGATTTTCTCCTGCAGGCTTTGGCGCTCCAGGCCGATGGCGGCGGCGGTGCGGGTGACGTTGCCGCCGTGCTCCCGGAGCTTGCGGGTTAGGTAGGCGATTTCGAACAGGCGGCGGGCTTCGCGGTAGTCCGGGGCGTCGAGGGAAGCTTCGGGAGGCGGAGGCGTCGAGGCAGCGGCGGCGGCCGCGCGGGCGGGCGCCAGCGCCGCAGCCACATCCTCGGTGGTCACGCGCTCCTGCCGCGCCAGCACGAACAGCTTCTCGACCGTGCTGCGCAACTGGCGCACGTGGCCGGGCCAGCGCGCTTCCTGGAGGCGCAGGATGGCGTCGCGCGTCAGTTCCGGCCCCGGGCGGCCGTACTTGCGCCGCAGCTCTTCCCAGAATCGCTCGACCAGCAGGGGGATGTCGTCGCGGCGCTGATCGAGCGGCGGCAGAAACAGCGTGACGCCGGCCAGGCGGAAGTAGAGGTCCTGACGGAAGCGCCCTTCGGCCATGGCCGCCTCCAGGTCCTGGTTGGTGGCGGCGATCAACCGCACGTCCACGCGCACGGCGCGCGTTCCGCCCAGCCGTTCAACCACGCCCGACTCCACCGCACGCAGTATCTTGGCCTGGGTGGCCGGGGTCATGTCGCCGATCTCGTCCAGGAACAGCGTGCCGCCGTCAGCCTGCTCAAACTTCCCCGCACGGGCCGCAGCCGCGCCGGTGAACGCTCCTTTTTCATAGCCAAACAACTCACTTTCCACCAACGTTTCCGGCAGCGCGGCGCAATTGAGCGCCACCAGGCGCCCGCGCGCCCGCGCGCTGCGGACGTGGATTTCCTGCGCCAGCAGGTCCTTCCCCGTTCCGCTTTCGCCGAACAGCAGCACGGAGAGGTCGGTCTGGGCCACGCGCTCGGCGGTGCTGAACAGCTCGCGCATGGCGGCGGAACCGCCCACCATGCCGCCGAAGGCGCCTTCCGCGGCCAGGCGCTCGCGCAGGTCGTGAACCAGGGTGCGCAGCTCCTGCCGCTCGATGGCGCGCGCCACCACCAGGCGCAGCTCGTCGAGCTCATACGGCTTGGCCAGGTAGTCGTAGGCGCCGGCCTTCATGGCCTCCACCGCGACGCGCTCCGAGCCGTGGGCGGTAATCATGATGATGGCGGGCGCGTCGTCGCCCGCGGCGATCTCGCGCAACAAGGACAGGCCGTCCTCGCCGGGCAGGTTGTAATCGAGCAGCACGACGGCCGGACGGTCGGCGCGCAGCCGCTCGCGGGCCTCCCCGGCCGTGCCCGCCTCCACCATGCGGTACTGGGCCTGGAAGGCCTGGCGGAGCGCGTAGCGCGCCGCCGCTTCATCATCCACAACCAACAAGGTATGAACCATAAATCAGCCGGATTGTCCCACGCCTTCAATCAGCGGAATCTGCGAAATCTGCGGCTTCGGCCCGTCGGAATCTCACTTCGAAGCGGGCGCCGCGGCCTTCACGCGCCGGCGAGACACAGCGGATGTCGCCGCCCGCCTGGCGGGCGCGGCGGCGAGCCAGCGCCAGCCCCAAGCCGGTCCCGCCCGGCTTCAAGGTGAAGAAAGGATCGAAGATCTTCTCCAGGTGCTCGGGGCTGACACCCGGCCCGGCGTCCTCGACAGCCAGAATAATCTGAGAACCGTTTGAGGCGGTGTCCCGCTGGCACGACACCAGCACGCGCGAGCCGGCCGGCGCGGCATCCAGCGCGTTGCCAAGCAGCGAGGTGAGTATGTCGTGCAGCCAGTCGCGGCGTGCCGGCAGCCGCAGGCCGCTGTCCGTCCGCCACTCGAGTGTTACTTGCTTGCTGGCCGCGTCGGCGGCAAACAGCCGGACCGCTTCCTCCAAAGCCTCGGCGGCCGCCGCGCTTTCGGCCGGTTCCCCGGAGCGCGGCTCATCGGGCCGCGTGAATCGCAGTAAGTCCGACACCGCGCTGCTCAGCCGGCGCACTTCGCCGCGAATCACCTGGCAGGCTTCCGCCGCTTCCGGCGAGCGCTCACCGATCAGTTGCACCAGCGTGTTGATGGCGCTCAGGGGGTTCTTGAGGCGATGGGCGATGAAGGCCGTCATTTCGCCCAGGGCGGCCATTTTCTCGCGCTCGGCCAGCTCATGCTCGATGCGCAGGCGCTCGGCCAACAAGCGGGCGCGCGCCAGGGCTTCGGCCGTGTTCGCTTCCAGCACGCGCAGCGTGCCAACCTCGCGGAACTTCAGCTCGCGTCCCGCGCCGGGCTGAAGCTCCCCCTGCAGGCCAACGACAACCGGAAAGCCCAGGAACTCGCTGATGCGCTGCTGGGCCCAAGCGCGAACCTCTTCCGGCGAGGCGGCCAGGGCGCGGGCCTGAAACTCCGCGTTGATGGCTTCCAGCCGCAGCAGCTCCATGGAGACGCGCTCCGCCATCCAGCGCCGGATTCGCCGCCAGACCGGCTCGACCAGCACCACCAGGAAAAAGACCAGCACCGCTTCCGTGACCGCCGAGGGGACAAAGCCGGCGCTCTCCAACCGCCGGGCCAGCCGCTCGATGACCAGCGCGTAGGCCAGCAGGCCCAGCAACCCCAGCGCGGCCAGGCCCACCGTGCGCTGTGCGGCGGCCTCCAGGAAATTAAAGCGGAACATCCAATAGCCGACCAGAGAGCTGGGAATGATGGAGGAAAGCATGAGCAGCGACTGCGCCGCCTGTAGCGCCGGCGCCGCCGGGGCCACCAGAAAGGCGTAGACGCAGGCCAGGGCCAGCGCCCAGAACACGATCGCCAGCGTCCAATGGAAGGCGCGCAGATGGCCGGCCGCCCGCCGCGCCAGCCGCAGGTTGATGAGCCCGGCCACTGCTAGGGCGGCCGCGAAGTACACGATGAAACCCGCGGTCCAGGGGCCGGTGGGAATCGCGATCTTCTTCGCGGCGCTCCAGATGCCCCAGCCGCCCAACGCCAGCGGCAGGTAAAACAGCCAAAGGGCGCGGCGGCGCGCCAGCCGGGCATACTCGGCGTGGACGTCCACCAGCAACGCCGGCAGCGCGGCCAGCCCGCTGAAGGCCAGCATGCGCGCGAAGCGCAGCAGCACCAGCCGGTGCGCGCCTTCGAACGACGCAATGCCGAGTTGCAGCAGGTTCCCGGTGTGCCAGGCGAACAGCGCCGCAAACAGGAAGAAGAAGACCCGGTCGAGCCGCCGTGGCGAGGGTCGAGCCGCCACCAGGATCAGCAGCACCAAGTGCAGCAGCATCCCGGCGGCGAAGCCCGCGCCTAAGCTGGCAGGAATCATCGCGGAAAGAGTAGCAGGTCTGAGTTCCAGGTTCCAGGTTCCAGGTTTCAGGTTTCAGGTTCCACGTTCCAGGTTTCAGGTTCACGGCACGACTGCCTCAAACTTGGAACCTGGAACCTGGAACTTGGAACTTCACCTCGGCTTCAGGGCGATCTTCACGCCTTCCTCCGGGTAGGCGGCGTACAGGTGGCCGGTCTCGGAAAACTGCAGTGCGGGGAAAATGCGCTCGGAGCGGGGCAGGTAGCCGGGCGCCTCGGCCGTGACGATCAAAGCCACCACGCGGTCTGCCGCCAGGTGGGCTTCGCGGATGCGGAAGACGAACCGGCCGGCCGGATCGGTGTCCACCGGCCCGGTCACTTCCTTTTCCTCGTCTGAAACCGGCACATAGACCGGAAAGGTTACCCGGCGGCCATCGCGCTGCAGGGCCTCGAAGGTGACCCTGGAAGGGCCGATACCCCGGCCCTGCTGATCGACCACGCGCCACTCGCCCAGGGTGTCATATTCGGTCAAGGCCGCGGCCGCGTCTTTCGGCACGCGGACGTTCAGCACCACTTCCTTGCGATCGGCAGGTCCCAGGAAGGCGAACTCGCTTTGCGGGCGTTGCCGGCCCGGCAGCGTCAATTGAATCTCGTAGCGGCCGACCGGAAGCTCGATGGAGTACTTGCCGTCCGGACCGGTCACCGCCGTCTTCTTTTCCGGCGATCCCCACAGCAGGAAATCGAGGCGCACGCCGCCGACCGCCGCGCCCGCGGTATCCTCCGCCGCGCCGTGAACGGTGAGCGGCGATGTCTGGGGGACCCCAGCGGCAACAGTAAGAAGCAGAAGCGCGACGAAAACACACAACCGCATTGAATCAAGTATAGAAGAATGGGCCGCAGATGAACGCAGATACACGCAGATTCAGTCTGCGTTGATCTTGGCTTTTCCGCGTTCATCTGCGTTCCCGTCCCCCTTCTGCTTCGCCTTGCGCAGGCGCGCCGCTTCGTCTACAGTGAGAGCCTGTGCCAATCACTGAAATGACGCGTTATCGTAAGGTAGCGGCGGCCTTTCTGCTGGTAGTGAGCTGTGTTGCCACGGCCTGGGCGGCCAGCCCGACGCCGGTGCGCGCCCGCCACGGGATGGTGGTCTCGGTCGAGCAGCACGCCTCGCAAGCCGGCGTCGATATTCTCAAGCAGGGCGGCAACGCCGTGGATGCAGCCATCGCCACGGCGCTGGCGCTGGCCGTGACCCATCCTTCGGCCGGCAACATCGGCGGCGGCGGCTTTCTGCTGATCCGCTTCGCCGACGGCCGCACCACCTTCCTGGATTTTCGCGAGCGCGCGCCGGCCGCCGCTTCCCGCGATATGTACCTGGACGCCTCCGGCAAGGTCATACCGGAAGCGTCCACGGTTGGTCCGAAAGCGGCGGGCGTGCCGGGCACCGTTGCCGGCTTGGAATATGCCAGCCGCAAGTACGGGAAGCTGCCGTGGAGCAAACTGGTGGCGCCCGCGGTCCGGCTGGCGGCCCGCGGCTTTCCAGTCAGCTACGAGCTGGCCCGCTCGCTTTCCAGTGCCAGCACCACGAAGTTGCTCAGCCGCTTCTCCGAGTCCAAGCGCATTTTTCTGCGCGACGGACGGCCGTATCAGGAGGGCGAGAAGTTCGAGCAGCAGGACCTGGCGCGCACGCTCAAGCGCATCCAGCGCGGCGGGGCCCGCGAGTTCTACCAGGGGGAAACCGCACGCCGCCTGGCCGCTTTCATGCAAACGGCCGGCGGGCTAATTACCTTGGCCGACCTGGAGGGCTACAAGGTAGTGGAGCGGGCGCCAGTGACCGGCAGCTATCACGGCTGCCAAATCATCAGCGCGCCGCCGCCCAGTTCCGGCGGCACGGTGCTGCTGGAGATGCTCAACATCCTGGAAGCCGTGCCGTTGGCGGAAAAGGGCGCACAGTCGGCCGACGCCATCCACTGGACCACCGAGGCCATGCGGCGGGCATTCGCCGACCGCGCCCGCTACCTGGGCGACCCGGATTTCGTCAAGGTCCCGGTGCGCGGCCTGATCGACAAGAAGTACGCCGAGAAGGTGCGCGCTTCGATCGACCCCCAGCATGCCAGCCTGTCGAGCGCGGTGGGCGCGGGCGACCCGCTGCCGTATGAATCGGCCGAGACCACACACCTTTCGGTCATCGACAAGGACGGCAACGCCGCTGCCCTCACCTACACGCTGAACGGCGGCTACGGCTGCGGCGTGACCGCCGAGGGCCTGGGGTTCCTGCTCAACAATGAGATGGATGATTTCAGCTCGAAGCCGGGCGTGCCCAACAGGTACGGCCTGATCCAGGGCGAGGCCAACGCTATCGCCCCGGGCAAACGCCCGCTTTCGGCCATGACCCCGACCATTGTCACGCGTGAGGGCAAGCTGGCGCTGGTGACCGGCAGCCCGGGCGGGCCGACCATCATCAACACGGTCTTGAACATCCTTCTCGATGTCATAGACTACAAGATGGGCGTGCAGCAGGCCGTGGACGCGCCGCGTTTCCACCACCAGTGGCTGCCGGATGAATTGCAGGTGGAGCCGGGCTTCTCGCCGGACACCCTGGGGTTGCTGAAAGCGCGCGGCCACCGGATCGTGGCGCGCGGCTCGATCGGCGATGCCCACTCCATCGCCGTGGCGCCCGACGGCCTGTTGCTGGGCGCCGCCGACCCGCGGCTGGGGGGCAAAGCCATGGGCTATTAAGCAGGTGTTAGGTGTTAGGTGTTAGGTCTTAGGCACTTAGGAACGTCGGCGACCCGTTGAAGTCCACTGCCAAGCGCTAACACCTGGGCCCTAACACCTACCACCTAGAACCTAACACCTATGAAAGGATTATCCACGCACCTGTTCGTCGGCGAGCGCCTGACCGTCTCGCTGCTGGAGCAGATCCAGGACGCGGGCCTGGAGCTGCTGGAGATTTTCTGCGCCCGCCAGCACTTCGATCATCACGACCGCGCGCAGATGCGCGAGATCGCCGCCTGGTTTCGCAATTCGCGGCTCCGCCTTCATGCCCTCCATGCCCCCATGTACCGCGACATGGTGTGGGGCAAGAGCGGGCCGCAGTCGATCATCTCGGTCACCGAAGTCGAGAAAACCCGCCGCATCGCCGCCTGCGATGAGATCAAGCGGGCGCTGGAGATGGCCGAATATGCTCCGTTCCGCTACCTGGTGCTGCACGTCGGCATCGCCAACGAAGAATACGATTTGCGCAAACTGGACGCCGCCTTTTCCAGCGTCGAGCACGTGCGGATGTTCGCGCGGCAGCGCGGCGTCGATCCCGTGCTGGAAAACACCCCCAACGAGCTGTCCACGCCCGAGCGCCTGTTGGGGTTCATCCGCTACACGCACTTGAGCGATCTGGGGCTGTGCTTTGACACCGGCCATGCGCACCTGGCCGAGGGCGTCGCGGCCAGCTTCCAGCAGATGTGCCGCCTGGTGAAGACCACCCACTTGCACGACAACCGCGGCGAGCGCGACGATCACTTGTTCCCCTTCGAGGGCACCATCGACTGGGCTCGCACCATCCGCGATTTCCGCGCGGCGGCGGACGATATGCCGCTGGTGCTCGAGCTTCGCGGGCAGCCCGAAATCAACAATCCGCTGCAGCGGATACAGGAGATATTCCGCAAGTTCGAAGAATTATGAGCGAAGAAGCCAAGGCACAAGCGCCCGTGGCTACCATTGGTGGGATCGCCGCATACGACGGGCAGGAAGTGACCATCCGCGGGTGGCTATATAACCTGAGAGAATCCGGGAAGCTGCTGTTTCCCATCTTCCGCGACGGCACCGGTGTCATCCAGGGCGTCATGTTCAAGAAGGCGGTTCCGCCCGAGATGTTTGAGGCGCTGAAGAACCTGCAGCTTGAATCGTCCGTGCAGGTGACCGGCAAGGTGCGGGCGGACCAGCGAGCGCCCGGCGGCTTCGAATTGGATGTCTCCGGCCTGCAGGTGGTCCAGGCGGTCTCGCAGGACGATCCGTTCCCCATCACGCTTAAGGAACACGGCGTGGATTTCCTCATGGACCACCGGCACCTGTGGCTGCGCACGCCGCGGCAGAACGCCATCCTGCGCGTGCGCCACGAGGTGATCCGGGCGGTGCGGGATTATCTGGATGACCACGGCTTCGTGCTGGTGGATACGCCGATCTTCACCCCCGCCGCCTGCGAAGGCACTACCACGCTGTTCGAAACCCAGTACTTCGACCAGAAGGCCTATCTGACGCAATCGGGCCAGCTTTACAACGAGGCCACCTGCGCGGCGCTGGGCAAGACGTACTGCTTCGGTCCTACCTTCCGCGCCGAAAAATCGAAGACGCGGCGGCACCTGACCGAGTTCTGGATGGTGGAGCCGGAGATGGCTTTCGCCGGCCTGGACGACGTCATGGACCTCTGCGAGCAGTTCATCAGCTACATCGTGCAGCGGGTGCTGGAACGGCGGCCGGCCGAGCTCAAGACGATCGAGCGGAACACCGCGCCGCTGGAACGCGTGCGCCCGCCCTTCCCGCGCATCAGCTACGACGAGGCGATCGAAATCCTGAAGCGCAAGAGCAGCGAAATCCAGTGGGGCGGCGACTTCGGCAACGCCGACGAGACGCTGCTGGGCGAGGAATTCGACCGGCCGGTGATGGTGCACCACTATCCGGCCGCCATTAAGGCCTTCTACATGCAGCCGGACCCGCAGCGGCCGGACCTGGCGCTGGGCGTCGATGTGATCGCGCCGGAAGGCTACGGCGAGGTGATCGGCGGCGGCGAGCGCATGTCCGACTACAATCTTCTGCTCCAGCGCATCGGCGAGCAAAACCTGCCGCCCGAGGCCTTCGCCTGGTATCTGGACCTGCGCAAGTACGGCAGCGTGCCGCACGGCGGGTTCGGCATGGGCATCGAGCGGGTGGTGGCCTGGGTGTGCGGCCTGGAGCACGTGCGGGAAACCATCGCCTTCCCGCGCATGTTGTACCGGCTCTACCCTTAGTGACGAGTGACAAGTGGCCCTGCCGCGTTTTACTCGTCACTTGTCACTCGTCACTTCCAGCAAGTGTCCGGAATGAAGAAGATACGGATTATCGGCGTGCCGCTGGACCTGGGCACGGACCGGCGCGGCGTGGACATGGGGCCGTCGGCGCTACGCCTGGCCGGGCTGATGGCGTGCCTGCGCGAAATCGGCTACGCCGTCGAGGATGCGGGCAACGTGCCGGCGGCTATCGCCGAGATGCACGGCAGCGGCGCGCGCAAGGCCCGCTACCTGCGTCAGGTGGCCGACACCTGCCGCCGGCAGGCCCGCTGGGTGCAGAAGACGCTGGAGGAAGGGGCCATCCCGCTGGTGGTCGGCGGCGATCACTCGGTGGCCGTCGGCACCGTCTCCGGCGTGGCCACCTTTCACCGCCGGAGAAAAGAGAACATCGGACTGATCTGGCTGGACGCGCACGCCGACATGAACACGCCGGAGACGACGCCCAGCGGCAACGTACACGGAATGCCGCTGGCCGCCTGCCTGGGGCTGGGGCCGGGGGAGATGACGCGCATCGGCGGGTTCAGTCCCAAGGTGGAGGCCAGCCGGGCGGCGCTGATCGGGGTGCGGGACATCGACCGCCTAGAAGGCGGCAACGTGCGCGGCTCCGGCATCCGCGCCTTCACCATGCGCGAGCTGGACGAGCGCGGCATGCGCGCCGTCATGCAGGACGCCATCGACATCGCCTCCCGCGGCGCGGCCGGCTTCTGCGTGACCCTGGACATGGACTTCGTGGACCCCGAGGAGGCGCCCGGCGTAGGCACCCCGGTGCGCGGCGGCGCTACCTACCGCGAGGCCCACCTGGCCATGGAGATGATCGCCGATGCCGGGCGCATGCTGGCGCTGGAACTCGTGGAGGTGAATCCGGTCATCGACGAGGCCAACCGTACCGCCAAGCTGGCGGTCGAGCTGGCCCTCTCGGCCTTCGGCAAAAAGATTCTGTAGTTTCAAGTTCCAGGTTCCAAGTTCCAAGTCGTTGCCAACCTGGAACCTGAAACCTGGAACCCGGAACCTGCTTTTTATGGCGGTGTCTAAGAAACTGCGGGTAGGCGTGCTGTTCGGCGGCCGGTCGGGCGAGCACGAGGTGTCGTTGCGCTCGGCGGCCTCCATCATCGACGCCATGGACAAGAGCCGTTACGAGGTGGTGCCCATCGGCATCACCAAGGAAGGGCGCTGGCTGGCCGCCGGCGAGGCCGAGCGGCTGCTGGGCGGAACGTATCGGGCGCTGCCGCGGGCCGACGCCGGCGAACCCGCCGACACCATCCGCAGCGAGGCGGGCGTGCTGGAGCATGGGCTGCCCATGGTGCTGGCGCCCGACCCCAGCCAGCGCGATGCCGCATCGCCGCCGCTCGATGTCATCTTCCCCATTCTCCATGGGACGTTCGGCGAAGACGGCACCGTGCAGGGCCTGCTGGAGCTGGCCGGCATGGCCTACGTGGGCGGCGGCGTGCTGGCTTCAGCCGCCGGCATGGACAAGGACGTGATGAAGCGGCTGTTTCGCGACCACGGCGTGCCGGTGGTCCCCTGGCTGCTGTTCCTGCGGGCGGAGATCGAGGCCCATCCCCGCCGCGTGGCCGCCGCCGTCGAAGCCCGGTTCCGCTACCCGCTGTTCGTCAAGCCGGCCAACCT
>Ga0315280_10004917_pt1 | contig 19407 bp, 15 predicted proteins | sample YL17G06_40_MG_FD_203697 | JGI IMG/M metagenome (GOLD analysis project Ga0315280, IMG submission 203697) | Sediment microbial communities from Yellowstone Lake, YNP, Wyoming, USA - YL17G06_40 | ecosystem: Environmental > Aquatic > Freshwater > Lake > Sediment | place: USA: Wyoming | collected... | reverse complement strand
CCGTGCCACTATAGCGTATATGAAACTTCGTAACCTTCATGTTGTCAACATTAGGAGACATCCCTCCCAAGTACCGATAGTTTGAGTGGGTCGCTGAGTTCGTAAAGGCACTAGAGGTAATTCCCCACACATCTGTTCCACCAGTATTTTCCTCCGTTAAAGTGTCATAGAAAGAATCTGCATATTGTTGAGCAGTAAAGTTTCCATGTGAACCCTTGTCTGCTGGATCATTGCCATCTATGTTACTTGAATCGTTATCCACAAAGTTTTCAGTGTTATTAACTGCTCCTCCATAGTCACCCTCTGTCAAAGTATCATAAATTGAATCATAATTTTTTTGTGACATAAAGGTTGAGTGCGTTCCTTTGTCTGCAGGGTCACTGTTGTCCACATTGCTTGTATCGAGGTCAACATAATCGTATTCTGGAGAACCCATTGCCAAGTATTCATGCCATATGAGACTTTCTGCGGATAGGATGGGTGAGACCTGAACTATAGTAAGCATAACGATGCAAAAGATGAGGAGGAAATAAATGTGTAGCAGTTTTCGCTTCAAATTATATCACCAGATTTCTTGTTTACAGATACGACCTTTCGCATGTTTAACCAGCCGTAATATAAACTGAAGTTGACATTTCGGGGCAGTATGGGACTCCGCTCAACCATGGCCAGTTGGTGAAGGCACACGCATGGACAGATGCAGACCCTACCAGTGTCCAATGGGGAATCTCCACATTGAATATTAAATTGTATTCATGGGTGCCTGGGGGGACTTCTAGCCATATGTCTGCTACGCCAATAGTTTGACCTGTTTCATCATGTATGCCTACGGTTAAGGTTGCGTTTTTCGAGGTGAAGGCTATGTTTTTCACATTCACGCTAAAGTAAATCTGTTCGCCTTTAGCGAAGATGTTTTTTGGTTCACCGTATTGGTCTACTGTTTCGATGTTTATTATCTCTATTATCCAGCCCATCAGGAAGGTTAGTGTGTCGTTAGCTGTTCTACCGGAGACTTCGACTGTTGTGAGCACTGTGTAGACTCCGAAAGTTGCATTAGAAGCCAATGTGAAGTCTATAGACGCTATTCCGTTTGAGCTTGTATTGCTGGTTCTGTAGAAGATTTGTTGGCCGTTTGGATCTGTTACCGTGAAAGTTACTAGTTTGTTTTCTGCTGGTTCATAGTTGTATGTGACTTCAGCGTATAGGATGACTTTGCTTTGTGGTGCATAGGCGTCGCTCGGCTGGTTTGGTCCCCTGCCGCTGTATGGTTCTGGGTGCTGTGTGTAGGCATCTATTTCAAGTTTGTAGAGTAGGACCCTTACGAGGTGGGATGTGGAATTTGTTAGCCCCTCATTATCTGTTACTGTTAAGGTTACTATGTAGTCTCCTGAAGCTGTGAAAGTATGAATTATTATGGGATTTGTGTGCGTTGTGACATTTCCGTCGCCGAAATTCCATGTGTACAATACGATAGTGCCGTTTATTTTGTAGCTTTTTGAGGCGTTAAATGTTGCTGGCTGATTATAAATTGGTTCAAGCGGGCTCCATGTGAAAATAGCGACTGGATACACTGGAGGAACTGGGACCCACGGATACATGAGGGGATACCAGTCTACTTCTAGATGTGGTATTAGTGTATCGCCTACTCCGTCGCCGGCAAATCTGCTTTCTTCCCATCTTCCAACTCCACTGCCGTCGTCAAAGCCTGCATAGTCGCTCCAGTAGTTGCCTTTTGCTCCGGGGCATACGTTTGTGTCCCAAATGTTTCCTGTTACTGAAGCATCGTAGTGTTCTACTTGGATCGTGTTGTTGATGAAGTTGTTGTAGTAGAATTGGTTTTGGCTGCAGTTCCAGACGTAGACTCCGTATTTGTTATTTTCTATATTGTTACCTATGATTGTGGAATTGTAACTGTAGGAGAGGCGGATAGCGTATTCCGTGCTTGATTTAATCGTGTTAAGATACATTGTAGTGTAGTTAGCATATTCGAGCAGAACAGCGTATTTGATGTTTGTAATGGTGTTCTTGGTTATGTCGTTATGGTGGGAGCGGGCGTAGAAGTCGATGCCATAATAGCTTGAGGCGTTTATGAAGTTCTCAGCCACTACGTTATAGTTTGAGTCGTAAAGGCTTATGGCGTATGTGTTGCGTTCTAAAGTGTTGTTAGTGATGAAGCATTTTGAAGAGCGGGAGTAGAATATGCCGTTGTTGCAGCCGATTATTGTGTTGTCTGTGATGTTAACGTTGGTGAAGTATTGTCCTAAGGGTGGCTCAACAAATATGCCATGGTAGGATGTTTTGGGAGGTTGAATTGTGAAGCCCCTGATTTTTACGTTGCTTGCCTTCACATCGACAACTCTAGGCGGGGTTGCTGCTCCAGTAATTATAGATTCGCGGTTAGTTCCTTGTAGTGTTACTGATTTGTTGACGCATACATACTCAGGATAGATTCCAGCGGCAACCAGAATTGTGTCGCCTGGACTAGCCGCATTTATTGCTGCTTGAATTGTGGGATAGTCTTCAGGAACTCTTCTAGTCGTGCTGGCTGTTGAGGTGTTAATAGTTAATCCAAACATGCTAAGTGTTAAGAATATTACCATAAAAATTGTGCTAAATGCTTTCCTTTTCAAGCTTCCTTTCTCTCCTTTCTCAGCAAACACGCTGTCTAGTATGATAAATATTTGTAGTATATTATAATAAACATTTCTGATATACACTGTTTGTGGTGTTCTTATTTTGCAACTTGCAATTGGATAATGTCTGACGAAAATAGATTCTAGAAATGTAGGTGGATTAATATGAAAGAAAAAATGGGGAGGGTAATCTGGGCGTGTTATGGGATATTGAGGCGGATTCGTCGTTTACGAGACAAAACAGTTGCTGCTATGATGGCGATTGTTGTGGCGCCTAGGAAGAGTGGCAAAAGCATGGATGCTGGGAATTCAGGCACCACGGTGGTTGTTCCGTCAAGCAGTGTTGCTTCAGTTTCATTGCCATATTGATCTAGAACTACGCCCCAGTCGATGTTTATGTTGCTTTCACCCACCGCGGTTGCGTTGAATGTGATTGTGCAAAGGGTTCCGTTGCCGCTTACTACCTTATCAACCATCAGTAAACACGTTACTTCTGGTATTTTGCCCGGTTCAGCTGGCTTCGGCAAGAACATTGTTGAGCCATTTTGTTTGAGGAAGTTGCCTTCTATGATATCTACGAAATCCAAGACATCTGGGTTCCACGTTATGTTTAAGGCCCACTGTACGATAGAAGGCGAGTCTGTGACAGTTATGTTAACTTGGATGGTTTGTCCTGGTTCAGGGACTTCTATTGAAGCTGGTTGTACAGCGAAGGTTGGTGTGCTTGCGTTGGCTCTTCTCGTGTTCGTTAGGACCATGCATAGGATAAATGTGAAGGCTACTAATGACACGAGCTTCTTTCTCAATTCTTTACACCTTGCGGTATAAGTGTATTTGTTTTGATATTTAGGATTTTCGCCATAAGGATTAAAGACGCACGGCAAGAAATGCTTTGAAACAGGAGTTAGACGTATATCAGGTAGTTTTTCCTAAATATGCCCGCGTCTCTATAGTCTATTACGCCATTGAAGTCTAAATCCGCTTTTGGGTTGTATTCGCCTATGTAGGCTCGTCTGAATAAGTATGCGTCCCAGTAGTCTATGTCGTTGTCGCCATCTATGTCGCCTAGGATGAGGACTTTGAACGTTGCGTTAGTGAAAGTGGACTCTCCCAAGTATCTTGAGGTTACGTATACGGTGTAGTTGCTTGGTGGAGCGTTTTTGGCGAGTTTAAATGTTGCATTGAAGTTTCCTGTTTCGTTATTTTGTAAGGTTGTAAGCGGGTTTTGGGTTGTTTGAGTTACGGTTCCAAGTGTGCTGTCTGTGATTTGGAATGTCGCGTTTACTTCGCTACAGTATGGTGTGCCCGCCAGTTTCGGCCAATTTGTGTAGGCGTTTGCGTAGACGGTTGCTGTTCCAAGAAAGGCGTCTTGAGGTATTGGTATGCTGATTATGAAGGTTGGATTGGAGACGGGGAATATTGTTGTCTGGATGGAGGCGAATCCGAAGGGCGTGTTGTCGGCATAGTAGGTGTTAATTGTCATGAGTGCTTCGCGTGGTTGGATGTCTTGGTTTACTACGCTAATCTTGAAATAGGCTACTGTTCCTTTTTTGAAGCTGGATTTGGGATTGCCGTTTTGGTCGCATGCGAATACGTACTCAATGAATACGTATGGCGTTTCTGGGAGGGGGTTACCCGTTGACACTGTCCTTATGGTTAGCAGTTTGTCTTGTGGAGTTTGTATTTGTATGCCTACTATTCCATTTGTAACTAGTGCTCCGTCTAAGGTTAGATTACCATAAACTTGAACTGTGTCTTTCGCGTAGTATTGTTGCTTGTCGGTTTTTACGGTTATATCTAACGGGGGGTTAGCTTGAACAGGTATGATTCTAGTTATTAGGATTAAAATTAAATATAAAAAAAGGGGGGATGTATGGATTTTCACGGAGTTGCTCACGTCTTAAGTATTATGAAGCCGAATGGCGCAAAGCGTTCTGGGCAGTATGGTACGCCGCCCGCTGATGGGTAGTCTGTGAACACGTTAACGTAGATCATTCCATTGCCAACAAATGCCCATGGTGGGATGGTTATTGTGTAGCCTGCTGCCACTCCGTCTTCTGGTCTAACTGTGAAAGCGCCTGCTGCTAGACCTATTGGTACGCCGCATTCGTCGCATGCAACTATCGTCAGTATTACGTCTTTGCTGGACATGGATATGCTCTTGAGGTCTACGTCAATAGTCATGGTTTCGCCTTTCTTGAGTGGCGAACCAATGACTGTTATGTCTCTGATTGATACTATGTAGCCGAATTTGAAGTAGCAAGTGTCTGTGCGCATTTCTTCTGAAATGCTGACTGTGCCTACGATTGACCAGTTGCCGAACATTAGTTCAGCGTTTGAGCCTTCCCATGGAATTCTGAAGCTTGTGGTTGCGATGCCGCTTGCATCTGTGTATGCTACTCTGTAGTCGCGTGATGCTCCAGTTTTGTCGATTATTTCGAAGGCCACTGGCTTATATTCAACTGGCTCGTCGTTGTAGGTTACTTTGGCGTAAACCGTCACATTTTCCTGTGGACCGAAAGCGTCACTCCAACCAAACGGATAGTCTCCGCCTGGTCCGGTGCCGCCTTTCTCAGTGTAGACGTCGATTGCTGGTCCAATGGGTGGCGTTATTTGCATTATCACGTGTTTCTCACTGTTGTGGTCAACGTAGGTGGGTGCTGTTGGCGGATTCTCGTCGGGTGCGGTTACTGTCAGTGTGATTCCTACAGGGCCTGGTCCATCGCAGTGGAAGCTAGCAGTCGGGCCGTCGAGTTCAAAGTTGATGGTTCCGTCGTTGCCTACGTCGATTTGCCATAGGTATGCAGTTATTGGGCAGGTGTGGACTGATGGAAGTGTGTCGATGCCTGGTGTTGAGGCTGTTCCGTCAAGTGGTACATCAGTGGATACTAGGAAGAATTTTCCGTCTGCTGGTGTGAACTCAGCGTTTGGCGAGGTTGCTGGTGGTGGTGGAACATGCGCTGTGCCGTCGACGGTTGTATGTGGAATTTCAGTACCGAATTCGTCAAGGAGTGCGCTATCCTCTATGATGATGTTTGGTGAACTCTCGGCGTAGCCAATGGCGTGGAACTTTATTTGAGCTAGACAGCCACTTCCGCTGGCCGTCTTTGCGACCAGTAGCAGACAAGTCATTTCTGGTATTAAGCCGGGTTCTGGCGGCTTCACCAGAAACATTGTAGTGCCAACGTTCTTCAGGAACGGACCTTCAACTATGTCGGTGTCAGGATTCACGATTTCCACCAAGGTGGGGTCCCATGAGATGACTGCCATCCATTGAACTATGGGTGGGCTATCATAGATTGTCAAGTTGACCCAGAAGCTGCTGCCGTACGCCTTAGTGATCTCGCTGGTTCCGTTTTCGAAGATTATATTCATTGATGCTCCAGTTGCGCTGACCGTCATTAGCGGCATTACTGCCAATAGCATTGATAGCACTATTGCAAGGCTTAATAGGGTTTTTCCTTTCATTTTTCATTTCCTCCATTTTATGACCTTAAAGTCCGTAAGTTCCGAGATAGCACAGCCTGAATATGCTGGCGTCCTTGTAGTTGACATTGCTGTCGCCATTGAAGTCGGCTAGGCTATATGGTGCTGGTATTGGTGGTTGTGGCACGTAAATATAGGCTGATCTGAATAGTGAAGCGTCTTTATAGTTGCATAGTCCGTCAAAATTGTAGAATCCACCAGGAGCCGGTGTTACACCTAAGTCGCCTGGGATGATTGCTGTGACCTTTTGCGGGTGGTCAGCCTTGTTGTTGGCTAAGTTCGTGTCTTCCACATCTCCACCTACAGTGCCTGTTGGACTCACGTACAGGCTTATCGTCCACACGCCGGTCTCCATAATGCCCTTGCCACCCATCTGAGTTGAAACTCCGTTTTCATACCATGTGAATGTCTCCGTGTACTCCTCGCCGGGGCCTAGAGATATAGGGTAGCTAATTGGGAAGAACCATGTGCCCTCTGTGCTGTTCCTCAGAAGCGCGATGAGGACCCACACATCCTGGGTTCCGGTCTTGTATTTTATGTGTACAGTGTAGTTTATATTTGCTGGTTTGCCGTAGTCAGGGCTCCACCCTATTCTCATTTCGCCTTGAACCACTTGTATTAATGGATAGGCTTTTGTTATGTTTATTATTGTTTCCGTGGCTGAAATGTCAACTGAGAAAACTGTTCCTGTTGTTGGTGCCTTCCATATGGTGTAGAAGTAGTAGCCAGGAGATATCGGGTTTTCGTTGTATGTGCCGATCCATCCGTGTGTCCATGTTCTCTCGTAGTGGCGCGCGAAGGAGTAGTAGACGCATAGCGTTGGGGCCTCCGCATAAAAGATGTCCATCAACTCGTTGTAGATCTTCTCTCTTACAGCAGAAAGCTCACCTACAGCTACCTCGATTATGTGGTCAACATAGGTGTTGTTGATCGCTGTAACGGTTTCACCGAGCGCATTCGTGTATGGCGGTGGGCCGTAAGATGGGCTTGTAGGCCAGGACGCAGCTATATTGCCTAGACCGTACTTGACGCCCTGTGCAACTCCGGAGTAGTCTCCTGCACTGTGCATGAAGGGGAAGAACCAGTTATGCGCATCTGGGTAGTCTGCCATCCAGCCTATTACGAAAGCAGACAGTCTCATGTTGTACATTTCCACTAGGTATGTGGACCATGGAACTGCCGTGGGCTGAATATCAACTGTCACACCCTCAGGCCATGGTATACGGTGCTCGATGATGTCTTCAAGCATCTTGGCAATGGTTTCTCTCGCTGTGTTCCCTGTGTTATATTCTATCTTGACAGTCATTCCATTGCTCCAGACTTGGCCGCCCCAGGCACTCTGGAAGTACGCTGTTGCTTTGGCAATATCGATGCTGCGTATGGGCTTCGATGCATTGTAGAAGGCAAAACTCGGTGGCAGACAAGTGGTCGGCTCTTCAGCTTCACCCAGCCAGTACTCCGCTATGTATTTTGTAACGTTAAGACAGTGTATGAAAGCCAATCTCAAGTCTCTATCCGAGAACAAGTCCGGTTTCGGATTGGGCCCGAGCTTTGGAACATAGTCGCTTGGTGTTGATATGTTGTAAACGAAGTACAGGCAGCCAAGGACCGCCTGTGGAACTTTCGCCAACCTGAAGCCTGGATAGGGATCCGCATCCTTGTTTCCGCCTGGGTGCATTTCGCGCACGTTTGCCCTAGGAACAGCACAGTAGTCAGCCTGTAGCTCTGGGTCTGTTGAGAAGAATTGAGCTTTCCTGTTCGACCACTCCTCAACATTCTTCTCTGTAACAAACTGAGCATACCCTGTGGCGCCCGGTGCAGGCCAGCCTCCCCAGTAGTCTGCAAATGCCTCTAATGACCACCAGCCAGTGTGCGGGTCTGGATTCATAGCTTTAAGCTTGTATGGCCCCGTTCCCATCGCAACTGGACCAGGGTAGACAGGACCTACCGCATCTGGTTGTGACATTAGCGGTCCTGGTGCTGACGGATCATAGCACCTCAGAAACTCCGTGTAGTTTCCATATTGCCCGTTCCAGCAGCCATGCTTTATGGCCCATTGCTTGCAGAGGCTCATGCCCCAACTTTGGCATATAATTTGCTGGAAAGGTGCAAATGGAGCCGGGAGGTTGAACCAAACGTAAGTTGCATTTGCCCCTATAGCGCCTTTGATGTCGCCTTCTAGCTTCAGATATTCACTTTCGTCTATTTTTCCGTTGTTATTGCCCCCCATTGTTATTGCGTCATAAGCCATTGAACCCGGCACGCCCAAAAGCGGCATATACATCAACGACTGCGGACCACCAGTGTGGTCCATCAATAGGCCTCTCTCGAAACTGTACTCTATGTCGTAAGGCGTTACAGTGCCGTAAGCTGGATCATGCCATTTAGCAGTAGTTCGTATCTTAAAGTACCATGTTTGATTTGTGCCTTCTGGTGCATCTGTGCGTGGTGGACTGGGTGTAATGGCGTTTCCTGGGTTTACACCATATCCAGGCCATGTTTCAGCTAACATGGCTCTGAAGGTACTAGTGTCAACGCCCGCATACATGCATAACGGCTCATAAATGTTCTGAATAAGCTCGCCACTAGCAGTGTCATAAGCCCAAGCAGGGTCAACAGTTTCAGGACCACCGAAAGTTGTGACGTATATGTGACCGGGGTTAGGAATCCCCACACCACCTACTGAAGCTATCGGAATCAGTATACTGAGTATTAGCGTCAATGTTGCAGCTATTGATAGTACTTTCCGATTCAATCTTTCTCCTCTCCTCTTTTTTCCGTGATTAAACACTCTGCAAACTACTATTTAATGGTTATGGAATTTTGTTCTAGCGTCCTTTCAAGTTCTAAAACCTGTAAAAGTCGAAAAGCAATGATTACAACCCTTATAGGGATGCATAAGGTTGAAACCGACAACGTTATAAATATCTGAGTTCTCCTTTAAAAAGGGGATCGGAAGAATGGGCTTAGCCGAATTTATGGTTAGAAGAATCATACTGCTCATACCAACCCTAATAGGAGTCATACTGCTCATATTCGCAGTCACACAATTGTTCACACCTGAACAGAGAGCCACCCTTTACATAACATCTGAAAAACAGATGAAAGAGATCGACAGCATAATCAGACAATACCACCTAAAGGAGACCATTTTTGTGCAATTCGCCGGTTGGTTCTCACAGCTTTTGCAAGGTAATTTGGGATATTCAAAAACTGGAAATGGACCTGTCTTGAGTGTAATGCTTCGAAAATTACCAGCCACGATTGAGCTGGTCTTATTTTCAATTCCCATTACCATTTTTCTAGGAATATACTTGGGCGTGCGCGCCGCGGTCAATAGAGACAGAGCCGTTGACCACGTAACTAGAACAATATCGATAATCGGCTGGTCCCTTCCAACCTTCTGGTTGGGCATAATGCTAATCGCAATTTTCTTCTCAGGCTTAGGCTGGTTTCCACCAGAAAGAATGGGAACACAAGCCTTCAACTATATTTATCTGTCTGGGAATTGGCATCACTACACGGGTTTATTAACAATAGACGGATTGCTGAACGGACAACCATGGATAAGCTTGGATGTTCTAAAGCATATGGTGCTTCCGACAATAACCCTCGTCACAATTCAGATAGCCCTAATCGTGAGGGTTACGCGTTCAAGCATGTTGGAAGCCCTCGGCAAAAGCTATATTACGACAGCCAAATCAAAGGGCTTAAGCAATAAAGAAGTTATTAATAAACACGCCCGAAGAAACGCTTTGATACCGACAATGACCGTTGCAGGGCTCCTGACTGCAGGTCTGTTAACGGGCGTAACAATAACGGAGACGGTCTTCAACATTGACGGCGTCGGAAGATGGGCGGCTGTCGCCGCAGGAGGAGGAGGCACTGTTCCTGACGTCCCTGCAATTCTTGGCTTCTCCCTTTTCGCAGGTATTGTCTACATTGTCGCAAACCTCGTAGTAGACATATTGTACGCGTATGTAGATCCACGAATAAGGTTGGGATAAACACGAATATAAGGCATAGGTTAGCAGAATTCAGAGCCGGAATTCGCCCGACGTTGAGCGAACTAAGATTTACCTTAAGAAGGATGCGAAAAAGTCCACTTTCAATAGTCGGCATTATCATAGTGGTGTTCTTCACCGCAATCGCCATTCTTGCACCGGTGCTTGCTCCTCCCGTTGACATCCGTGACCCCTACTCTATCTTCCATGATGGCTACGGACCAACCCCAAGACCCCCGGGTTCACCAGTCCTCGATACCTTCATACGTAGCACCGGTTGGGCTGTACACTATTTCGGCACAGCGGAAGGACAATTAGACATATACTACGGATGTATCTGGGGCACCAGAACAGCCTTTCGCATAGGAGTTCTAGTGGTAGCCATTTCACTTATGATAGGGATCTTAGCAGGATGCATATCCGGATACTATGGAGGGGTAATCGATGAAATTTTGATGCGATTTACAGACGTAATATTAGCTTTTCCCGGATTGATCCTTGCAATGGCACTGGTCATAGCTTTACCACCATTGTGGCCAATAGACCTTGGATTCATAGGTTTAGCGCTCGCGGCTTTTTTTGCGCCGGTGCTTGTAAGTAATTTCTATTTTAAACTTCGCGGCATATGGGCATTTATGCTTGGTCTTTCAACCCTTGCAATTCTTGCGATTCTTTACGTGTGGGTTTTGGGGACGCCCCCAATCTACGTATTGTCGTTGGATTTGACCAGTTTGGATAAAGTTCTGATAGCCCTTGCCTTGGTCGGATGGCCCGGCTATACAAGAGTCATTCGAGGAGAAATACTTAGAGTTAGACAAGAAGATTACATTGAAGCTTCTAGGGGCGTCGGATGTTCCGATTTCAGAATTATTACAAGACATCTTCTTCCCAACACGATCTATCCCGTAGTAATTATGGCCTCACTTGACATAGGATCAGTAGTCCTCCTGGCAGCAGCGTTGAGCTTCTTGGGAATAGGAGCCCCCCTAGGTTATTCAGACTGGGGACAGATGATAAGCTTCGCTAGAAACTGGATATGGACAGGATTTGAGAATCCGTGGCAATACTGGTACACATTCATCACCCCCGGCCTGTTTATATTCATCTTCGTCCTGGGCTGGAACCTATTAGGAGACGCGTTTAGAGACATATTAGACCCAACACTCAGGAGGAAATAAGACGACAGAGGACATCCTTACAATAGAAGATCTTCGACTGAACTTCTACACTTACGAAGGAGTAGTTCAAGCCCTAGACGGTGTTAACCTGAGCCTCAAAAAAGGAGAGACGCTCGGGGTAGTTGGCGAAACTGGATGCGGAAAATCCGTCACAGGGCTTTCAGTTTTGGTTATAGTTCCGCCGCCTGGAAGAATAGAAGATGGAAGGATCTTTTTCAAAGTGAAAGGAAAAACCGTTGATTTGCTGAGTCAAAATGAAGCTATTCTAAGAAAGATCAGAGGAGAATACATTTCGATGATTTTCCAAGATCCGCGATCAGCCTTAAATCCAGTATACACGGCAGGAGATCAGATCGTTGAAGTACTCCTTCATCACAGAAGAAAAGAACTAATACAGAATGCACTTGAACGATTGAACAAAGAGATTGAAACCGGAAAGGCGGGTTTCCTCACCAAGTACTACAAGGAAATCTTACAAAAAATGCTAAAAAACCCCAAAGCACCGGATGTGCAAATCCTATCAAGAATTCCTATCATTAAAAGATATAAACGAGTATTAAAGGATGAAGCAAAGAAAGAAGCCGTCAACATGCTCAGAATCATGAAAATACCTGACCCTGAAAGAGTTGCGGACATGTATCCACACGAACTCAGTGGGGGCATGGCACAACGTGTAGTAATAGCCATGGCCCTTGCGTGCAGCCCAAGAATTTTGATAGCAGATGAACCTACAACCAACCTCGACGTAACCGTTCAGCTTCAAATCTTGCAATTGATAAAGGAGCTTAAAGAGAAGTTTGCCTCATCAGTCGTTTATGTAACTCACGATATGGGTGTTATCGCTGAGATGTGCGATCGTGTAGCGGTTATGTATGCAGGAAGTGTCGTAGAGTTTGCTAGAGTCTTAGACATCTTCAAGAAACCCCTACATCCATATACCCAAGGGCTACTGGAATCTATCCCGAGACCTGGAGTTCAGTTCAAATCTATAGAAGGCACTGTGCCAAGTTTAATAAACCCGCCGTCCGGATGCAGATTTAACGACAGATGCCACTACGCTATGGACAGATGTGCCAAGGAAAAACCCAGACTGGTGGAGGTCGAAAAAGAACACTTTGTTCAATGTTTTCTACACTGATAACAAAAGGTGATTGGAATGAAAGTATTGCTAGAAATAAAGAGACTTAAAAAATATTACCCAGTACTTGGTGGCGTGCTTAGAAGGAAAGTGGCCGAAGTTAAGGCGGTAGACGGGGTCAACCTAACGATGTTCAAGGGAGAATGTTTCGGTCTAGTCGGAGAATCCGGCTGCGGCAAAACAACCCTCGGCAAAACAATCATTCGCCTACTTGATCCCACAGCGGGCAGCATCTATTTTGATGCGCCAGATGATGCCAAGGAAGAAATAGATGAACTAGAAAATTCCAATGACCGGGATTCTCGCAGATTGAAGGAGCTCAGGAAAAAATACGATTTAGCCACATATAAAGGATTAATGCTAAGGGCAATGAGAAGAAAAATGCAGATAGTCTATCAGGATCCAACAACATCTCTAAATCCAAGGATGCTTGTAAAGGATATAGTCTCAGAGCCATTGATCGTACAAGGATTGGCCAAAGGACAAGAGGCCAGAAGACGTGCTTTAGAGATTCTTTATAAGGTAAACCTTACGGAAAGGCACCTTTACAGGTACCCTCACGAATTTAGTGGAGGACAGAGGCAAAGAATTGCCGTGGCAAGAGCACTTGTGACCAATCCGGAATTTGTAGTCCTAGACGAGCCAACATCTTCAGTCGACGTTTCCGTGCGTGCTCAACTGCTCAATCTATTCCAAGATTTACAGAGAGACCTGAACCTTACATACCTCTTCGTTAGCCATGACCTCAGTGTTGTCGAGTGCATAGCCCATCGAGTTGCAGTAATGTATCTTGGAAAGATAGTCGAACTATCACAAACGGAGGAGCTATACAAAAATCCACTTCATCCATACGCTCAAGCCCTATTCGCTTCCATCCCAATTCCTGATCCTACAGCCGAAAGGAGACGAACCATACTTACAGGAGAAGTACCGAGCCCTGTTAATCCTCCATCAGGTTGCAGATTTCATCCTAGATGCAGTAAGGCTATGGAAACATGCGCAAGAGAGGAGCCTGAGCTCAAAGATATAGGGAATGGACACATGGTCGCATGCCACTTGGTCCATTAAGATACCGTTTTATCAATCTTAAAATTTCTATTTAATATTTTTTCTGTTCTCATCAAGCATCTATTGGTTTCTATTCGTCTTATTGAAAATAGGGTAGAGCTGTCTCTGAGATAGTTACGGTTCTTGAAGATCATTAAATGTGGATCACTTGGTTTGTCGAAAAATGTTTCATAAACTATTTATTCATGGAAGAAAAAGGTTATTTGACAAAGGGCCAAGTGGTTAACATTGGTTAGTATAATAATAGAAGTGAAGTGCCCTAAGCATGGTTTGGAACGTTTTAAAGTTAAGATAATAAAACGATTCAACATAGCTTCCAATGAAATAATGCCTAGACTAAGAAGGAAACCCGTAAGAGGTGAGCTATGCCTTCTATATGTCGGCAGAAATGTAAGCTACAACGAAGCTAAACGTTATTTAGTTGATTATTTCCGTGAAAGAGGAATGCTAGAACAGGTAGTGCGAATAAGAATGCTGACTTGAAATCTGGCATCCGCTCACTTCATAAGCCGACCGTGAAAGAAATCCGATAATCCTTTAAATCACGAGGGAATAATGATAATATGGATTAAACATGGAGAAAAGGTGGACAAATAAAAGTATCGACTTGACATTACTGACCAATCATATAGGAAGCTTTTTCAAAGAAAGGGATTTTGAAGCAATAAAAGGAAAAACAGCCACAGGCTACAATATCCTTGCAGAAGACTCCCCGCATTTTAGGCTGGATGGATATGTGAGTGTTATAATTGAAGGAAAACCAGAGGATTTCATAGTTAAGTTTGAACTTTGCAAAGATCAAAGAAAGCGTTCTCTCACACCTATCTTATTAACAACAATGTTCCTAGGGGGATATTTTCTTTCTAAAAAACTTAGAGCAGAGGAAGACTGGATGAAGCTGGAAAAGGAGTTTTGGAGGCACTTAGACAACGCCATATTATATTTGAATGATACGTTTAAATAACTTGTATATTAATCGCTTCAGAATTTGAGTACTGAATATTATTTTGAAAGTTGCCAGAACTCAAAGGAGTAGCAATGTTATAAAGATATGACAACGACCTAAAACACGCCAAAAAAGGCATTTCTTGTAAAAGACAGAGCCATTACTCTATTATTTGGATTCCTTACATTTCAATGATGTCAAGAAGAACATAGATTATACCTTCCTCTTTGCATTGTTGTTTTTCCATCAAAAACGGCACTGAATCCAGACCGACAAGCTTTTTAACAACAATTAAGGATTAAAATAGATGCGATTTAATCAATAGGAATCAGGGTGGACAAGATTGAAGGGAAGGCTGCTACTGCTCTTGATATTAGCCATAATCGTACCGTCTGTCGCATATTGGTATTTAAATGCTCAGTCGAGTACTACAGTATCGATATCTAAACTTTATAATTTAAACCTTCAACCCGGTCAAACCATTCTAGTAAACATAACAATTTCTGATGTTTCAGACATGGCTAGCGGCCGCGTCAACTTAGCATGGGACCCCAACGTACTTAAAGTAGCAACAGGAGACCCGAATGGTTGGACAAATCCACTAACAGGAATAAAATACAACGTATACGAGGGGCCTTTCCTGAAAAGCTTCAGTAATTCAACAATCTTCTTGGTTAACAAGATAGATAATACAGCAGGCAACATTACTGCCATATTTGTCGCTATCACTTCACTGGGCATAACTGCAAGTAGATCCGGCGTCCTCGCGACCATAAACTTTACTTGTGTCAACCCGGGTGTCACGACTATCAGGATAATCGGGCCTAGGGAAGGACACAGCTCACTTCAGAGCGGTTCAGGAGAAAAGATTCCACACCAAGACATTGATGGCTTAGTAACCAATGAGGCGCCGCCAGGAGTATGGACGCAATTCTGGTTCCAAGCTACAGTGGGTTTCGCCCTAATCGAAATCATGATTCTAGTGTTAATCTCTCTCGTTATAGTCAGATGGTGGCGATCCCAAGCTGAAGCTGTAAGCGAGGAAGACGAATTATTCTTATCTTAGAACTGTTCGAAAGTCCAACCTACAGCGATGTTATCTCCAAACTTTTTGTACGAACTCTTTTTTGCACTTCAGAGATGAAAGCGCATCGTATTGTGATTTCCTTAAGTTAAAGCAACATGCGAAAAGCTGATTGGATGCAAGCATCCACTACTTCTTGAATTTGTTCGTTCGCCTAACCTTTAATTTTTTGGTAGTTCTTATCCCGTATACCGAAACGACAACCCCAATGATGGATAAGATGCCTCCACTTTGGAGGACGAGCCCACGTGAGTTTTGATCCTCAATAACTTCTATGTATAACATTATATTGTTGGGTGGTCCAAAGGTCCAATTTAGTGTTCGTTCGATAATGCGTGCTGTGTAGTTCCGTCCTTGTTTGGTGGTAAAACGGATACGAGGATAATGTTCATCTACCTGTAAACTGTAAGAGTCAACGCTTGCATACTTCACTTCAACAACAACAGGACGGGTGCTTTGATAATACGAGTTTGAGGGAAGTCGACCATAGAAAAAAGCTGTGAGATTTGTCTCACCTCCACTAGGCGAAGTTATCACCACATCAACTGGTTGTGTATCAGGCGTATCAGGACTAGCCCTTGTGAAATCACTCGTCCAATTATCGCTAGACACAATATCTATGACATAAGTTTTTCCCTGTTCAAGATCTGCAGATATTTCCCAACTTTTAGATGTGCTGTCAACAAGCACTTGTTTTATTTCTCGCAAGTATGAACTGGCAATCAGAAAAGCTAATCCGATTAGTAGAAAAAGGATTCCTGTGTAGAAAAATGTCTTTCGCAAATATCGTTCTCCCTCATCATTTGTGCTTGAGAAAACCGCTTTATTAATCTTGCTTTAAACCAAACTGGGAGCAATTTAGTTCAGATTGTGAATCTCCGTGTTGCACCTGTCACGACTTTTCGTCTTTTTCCTTGGCTGCGAAAACAAGAAAGCTCGTCCTTTTTACTTTCAGGCATACTCTCTCAACTCAGCTTCATTGAAATCTTGTGAGGCTGATTCGGAAACGTGTGGCCCCCAATTTGCTTGAGCATTTTCCTTAAAGTATTTTCTAGTGCATAGGTTCTCAGCCTCTTAGCCTTGTCACTGAGTAAACAATGCCGAATGCTAGCAAAAAGAACAGAAAGAAATTTAGGAACAATCCATCCCAGAGTACTCGAACTAAACTGATTCCTGATACGTTTATATAGTAGTTTTCCATGGTTCCGATCGGGTTTAACACCCCTATCATCTCAAACGGAAAACCGTAGTATGAAATATGAATCTTGTGTGGTACTCCCCATTTATCTGTAATTTCTGTCATTGAAAATCTGGTGTATCCAACAAACGAGAGAAAAAGAAATAATCCGGCTAGTAACAAAGTGAGAATAAACTCCCTTGCCTCCATTTGGTTTTCAACATCTTTGAATATGTTCTTCATTGCAATTTTCCTCCCCTGTAGACATTTCTACTCATTATTTGTTGTGAACAAACCTTATTAGTTTGTTGTCATCTGTTGTTTGTTAATATATTTACGCTAGGCAGCAGACTATGAAATTAGGATGTTTGCGAATCTGGTAACAGAAAGATTTGTTGGTTGTATAAGCTCTATCTACTCTGAAGAAACTGAGGACACGAAAAAAAGAAGTAGGTTATGACTCACACGCAAGTTCTTCAAAACTTTTCTATAAGTTAAGAATTCTAGATTTCTCGATCGAGGATAGAGAACGGAGTATAAATTCAACTCAAGGGAGGCTATAAAGTCTTATGTTTCTAGCAACCACGCATCTGATGATCCGGCATTGGTTGCTCCTTTTTTCACCGTGAGAATGCTTAACAGAAGCGACACAGAAGCCAGAGCAACAACCTCCAAAAATAACTCTAGGTAAATTGAGGTTACGGCCTTAATGGATATAAGATGTTTAAAGAACAAAATGGTAAAATAAAAAGTTACAGGACATAACAGGGTCTTGGTTCTGCAGAACAAACTCCCGAGTAAAATGCCTAGAACAAAAAATGACGAGACTTCGAGGAAGAAATAAGATAGATTACCCGCCAAAAGTGAAGATTTATACAAGCTAAACATTATAGAGGTTGTAAGCAACGCGATTGGAAAGTAGCTTGTTTTTGCAAGCTTGTTCTGAATGTATCCACGGAAAATTGTTTCACTTGCAAGACTAGTGACAAACGCTAGCAAAATCTCTGAAGAAACCAGAGCAAAAGATGGAGAAGGCGAAACATAGTAACCTGTAAAACTCCCCGGTATAAAAATAGTTACAAGACTATAGACTATCGCAAGTAACAAGCTACAAGATATATATCTATGAGCCTCTTCCGGCCAAAAGTAGCCATATTCTCTAAGATTTGAGTTTTCCTTTCTGATTACTAAGAAGAGCAGAAGAACGTAAGCAATTTGGACTGTCAAATACACGAATTCACTGAGTGGTTCTGTAATGGAAAAGACGTAGAAAAGTGCGTTGATCATCTGCCATGATGCGAAAACAAACACGTAGAAAAACAAGGGTTGCCTATACACTTTAGACAAAATGCTTATCGTTCTATTTGATTGTGAATGAAAGGCGAGTGTGGTATCTTCAGGCGTGGATGAAACTTCAATAGGTCCAAGTATTAACATGTAGAACCCTAGAAGGAAAATAGCTATCATATAAACGGCTAGGTAGCTATTAACCATCAGATTACCAAGTTCAACGTATACCGCGACGGTTATAGGGAAGGAGACAACATCTTGAAGCTGCGACTTGTTTTCGTCGTACCAGTACAACTCAATTTTTAGATCATGAACAACAGGTTTTATAGTATCCCACGATGAAACGCCATAAGCTCGTGTGACCGAGTTTCCTATAGAAAGCGGCCACGGTTTCCCGCCTGTGCTATGGTATTCGTCCCACCAAAGATCTCCATCAACGTAAAGCATCAGAAAGAAGGAAGCGTTTCCTCCATGACTTGCCGAGCAATTTTTGTTGCATATTGTTAAACTCCAAGTAGTACTTTCCCCCTGATAGGCTATCGCAGGATATTTAACCCGCGTAAAATAAGCACCGCCGAGTTGCTCGGTTTTCGGTGATGGCATTAAGCTTGGATAGTTTATGAGGGCAAATAATATGACAAGTGATATTGAGAGTAAGAACATAAAGGTAAGGCTTCTACTTTTCATACCTTCACACTTTCTTTCTATATTTATGGATCTGGGGTTTGCATAAGCTTTATGGAAGGTTTACACAGTGGAGAAGACTCATCTCCTAGATTGCTTTAGGGTCAATGGCATACTGCACGAAACATGCTTAAAATCAACTTTCGCTGATCCTCTTTAATTGATTGCGATACATCTCAGTTATTTCCATCATGGTAGTGGCATCCTCTGCGGACTTATCAAAACGATAATTCCCAGTAAAACGTGGAAACCTAATTGCCAATCCGCTTCCTTTACGGATAGCGTCCATGGCGCATGTGTGGATCGGGCTTAACGTTATTTCTGCGCCTAAGATTTCAATAACCACAACAGGCTCGAACCAGACATCAGCTTCAATCATTGAATTAACCCTCGGATGCTTATGCGAAATTACATGCTTCTGCATCATCTTTGGCAGCTTCGCCAGATCCTCATCTTTAAAGCCCGTTCCGCATTTGGTGACGGTTTCAAAAGTGTCACCGTCAGGGTTGTAAGCTGCCAAAAGCAGTGCGCCATAGGTTCCAGCACGTTTCCCCCTGCCGTGGAAGGCCCCAACAACCACTAAGTCAACGGCGTCTGTCATTTCGCTTTTGTAGTCTCGTTTATACTTTATCCAGAGCCATCCCCTGGCTCCAGCTTGATAGACCGAATCTTCAGCGATGGACTTGCAGACTAGACCCTCGCAACCGTCTTCTATGGCT
>Ga0315280_10004913_pt1 | contig 19415 bp, 19 predicted proteins | sample YL17G06_40_MG_FD_203697 | JGI IMG/M metagenome (GOLD analysis project Ga0315280, IMG submission 203697) | Sediment microbial communities from Yellowstone Lake, YNP, Wyoming, USA - YL17G06_40 | ecosystem: Environmental > Aquatic > Freshwater > Lake > Sediment | place: USA: Wyoming | collected... | reverse complement strand
CCCACCATATCGATACAGCAATTCCGGAATCACCGGAATAGGCATAAAGTCAAGAATAAAGATTTGACCGTATGCCGTGTATGACGTATGACTTGTTGGTTGAAGTCCAACCGTGGGAGTTCGGCAGTTCGCCCACGTAGCTTGAGGGAGGTGTGAGGGGTAACCCAGAGCATTAAGTTCCCTGACAAAGGCTCATTCGGTGAGTCGAGCAAACCTGCGGGTTGCAGCGCAAGCGAACCTATATGTAGCCTCGTAACTTGAGATGGAGTTGCCGACCCTGTGGTCAAAAGGGGAAGGCTGGGACGCCGGTCTTAACGAAAACTGCCAGAACCGATCGGTGGGCTTCCGGGGTAGCAGGGGTGACACGCAGGGGAAGTCATGCGGGGTAGCACGGGAGGCCCTTGCAGATGCTGTACAGGGCAGCAACGGGTGGATATAAGGGAACGAAGTTCCATTCGGTCTGTAAGGGAGTCGGAGTTGCCCATAGTACCGTTTGGATCTCAGGGAGAGCAAAACCTTGGGAGAGGGAAGGGGCAATGCTTTCATCAAGTTTCTGAAGAAGGGAAGGACGGGAGATTGCGGGATGCTGGAAACTCCAGAGAGGATTCGGGAACTTCAGAGGAAACTATACCGGAAGGCCAAGCAGGAGCCTAAGTATCGATTCTATCTCCTCTATGACAAGGTGTATCGGCGGGACATCCTGAGTCATGCGTACCGGCTTGTCAGAGCAAATAAGGGAGCCTGTGGAGTAGATGGGGTGACCTTTGAGCGGATTGAGGGGATGGAAGGAGGGGTGGAGAGGTATCTGGGCCAGATTGCCGAGGAGTTGAAGGGTAAGGTTTATAAGCCGATGCCGGTGAGGAGGGTATATATACCGAAGCCGGGTGGAGGTCAGAGGCCGTTGGGGATTCCGACGATCAAGGATCGGGTGGTGCAGATGGCGGTGAAGTTGGTGATGGAGCCGATCTTTGAGGCGGATTTTGAGGAAAACTCCTATGGGTTTCGGCCGAGACGGGATGCCCATCAGGCGATGGATGATCTCTCTTTACAGCTTCGCAGGGGGAGGACGCAGGTGATTGATGCGGACATCTCCAAGTATTTCGATTCCATTCCTCACGATAAGCTTTTGGCTTTAGTGGCTCAGCGGGTGGTGGATAAGAACATCCTTCGGCTGATTAAGCTTTGGCTGAAGGCGCCCGTGGTGGAGGAGGGTGAGGATGGGAATAAGAGGTACTGGGGGAATCTCAAGGGGACGCCGCAGGGAGGGGTGATATCTCCGTTGCTGGCCAATATTTATCTCCATGTCTTGGATCGGGTCTGGAAGGTGAAGAAGGTCCAGGAGAGATTCGAGGCCAGGCTCATCCGATATGCGGATGATTTTGTGGTCTTGTGCCGAGGCAATACGCAGAGGGTGTTAGGGGGAATCAGAGCCGTTCTTCGGGGTTTGGAGATAAGCCTCAATGAGGCAAAGACCAGGGTCGTAGATGCCCAGAAGGAGCGGTTTAACTTTCTTGGGTTTACGATTGGGGTGGTGAAGAATCCCGGGACGGGCAAGAGGTTTCCCTTGGTTCGGCCTTCGAAGAAAGCCCTGACGAAGATCAAGGCGGAGATTAAAGCCCTGACGTGTCGGCAAGTTCTTTGCCTTCCCACGGACGTGGTCATTGGGAAGCTGAATGAGGTGGTTAGAGGATGGGCCGGTTACTTTTATTATGGTAATTGCACCCGGGACCTCTCCACTCTGAAGGGTTTCCTTGATGAGCGGGTCCGGATTTATCTGCGGCGTAAGCATGCGAAGAAGAGCAGAGGCTATAGAGCATACCCTTATCGGTATCTTTATGAAAATCTTGGCCTCTACAAGATACCCACCACTGCTCCATGGACTCAGGCCGCGAAAGCCCCTGGATGAAGATGATCGGAAAGCTGGATTCGGGCAAACCGAACGTCCAGTTTGATGAGGGGGAGCTGGAGATAGAGCATTAGCTACTACGCCAGCTCTCTACTCTACCCTTTTCAGACTGCGATCGTAGAAGGCATGATGAACAGCGCCACAGGCTCCACAAACCGTTTTTTTCCCCTGCGCTTAAGAGGGATGAGCCGGGCTTGGCTGTCTCCGAAGATACCGACCACCCTATGCTCAGGGCAGAAGCCGGGAAAGCGATAGAGGTCCCAAAGTCGTTTATGTTTAGCCATGAGAATTTCATAACACTTTTTTCATACCGTTTACAATGCCTAAACCCCTTGATGGACAGGCCTTTCGGAGATTTTTTGGCTAATTTTTACCCACTCGATTGGGAGAAGACCCGAAATTTCTTTTAACGGAAGGACTGATTCGATGAGTCTCTTCATATTTTATGTTTTGGTAATTATTGCCTTCATCACCGCTACAAATTCTTTCCCGTCCTCTAATTTCAATAATGCCACAGGCTCAACGAGCTCTTCTTGAATGTCATAATCTACAATCTCTCTGATCTTTCGAGCATTGATCAGCATGCGATGATACTTAGGATCGATCCTGGCTGTTTTAGCAAAATGATAGCCCAAAGCGGATTCCACGGCAGAGTGTTTCAACACCTCGATGTCTTTTGATTTGAGAAGGGCTTGGGCTGCGTAGAACATCGCATAGTAAATCTTACTGGAGGCGTCCTGGGGAAAGCCCTGCCTATAAAGAGATTCCGCTACCTCCAGGGCATGATCTGCTTTTTGAAGAAGCCTTTGAACCTCTTTTTTCACAGAGATACCCCTTTGCTTTCAATGTTTTTGTAGAAAGAGAAACCTTCTGCCAAGGAGTTGCGATAATCAGCCTCGGTAAAGACCTTAATGGAGATGATGGGCTTGAAATCGTGGTCCCACATGACCTGATAGGCAACATCCTCAATTTTACCTTCCAATTCGGGTATTTTCTGATCTACCAGAATCAGGAGGTCCAGATCGGATTCCTCCTCCCTCTGACCTCGAACCCGAGAGCCGAAAGCAACCACCTTTCGGATATGGGCCATCACATCGAGCGGCAACCTTTTTTTGAACTCTAAGATCAGATTCCGATCTCTCTTATCCATCAATGACCTCCTCACTGACCTTCATGCTTGAAACTCCTCCACTCCTTTCGCTACTTCTTTCCACGCCTTTCTGGCTACTCTATATCGCTCGACCGCATAGACCTCTTGCATCTCTACACAACGCGCGGGCTCGCAGATCAAATGGAGAGTGTCGAATTGTAATTGGGGTCGCATCTTCAAATGTCAATTTGGAACGGACGGCAAGAAAATTGCCACCTTCAGCTCTTAGCCTCTTAACCTCGCTTTTTGGTGCTGGCCCTATAAAAAGAATATTTTTCCCTCACAGGAAAACCGATTTGCTTCCTGGGAGGTTCCGGTTTCGTCATCAACTGGCGGATGGCCTCGAAGACCACCTTAAACTGAGCATCGTATTTCTTTTCCAACTCCTTGAGCTTCCGCTCCAGGTCTGCATTCTTGGCCAGAATTTGCCGCAGTCGGACGAATGCTCTCATAATCTCGATGTTGACATGGATCGCCCTGGGGCTTATTCAATACACTCGACAACATAGCTACGCCTTGCTCCGTAAAGGTATAGGGTGGATGGCGTCGACCTCCCCAACCTGAACTTGATATCGCATTTTGCGATTTCAAGTTTGGAGTCCATATCTGGGATTTTGAATTCTTGAGCTCCTCTCTGGTCAGTTGAAACATGAAATCAGCGGGAAAACGATCTCGATTTCGCTTTACTGCCTCATTCAACCTTCCAACAGTAACCCCATACAATTCCGCAAGATCTGCATCCAGGATTACTCTCTGCCCTTGAACCAGCAATATGGCCTGTTCAATTCTCTTAACTGGAATTAGGGGGGTGGTTTTGGCCTACTTCCTGAAATCAATAAGAGCTCCTTTTACCGATCCTTTTCACCTTTCTTCTTCGATTCTCATTCGCGTCCATCCATTGATCAATCTTTTCTCTTTTAAACCGCCAGGCCGTTCCGACCTTGGAAGCGGGGATCTTTCCCTGCTGGGCGAGCTTGTAGATTAGATCGGGACTCAGTTTAAGATACTGAGTAACTTCTTTAACTGTCAGCCATGTATCCGTCATACGTTTTTTCCATTCCATTCTAATATGGTCCAACATATACTAACCTATATTAAGGAACTGGTCAAATTAAGTCAACATTTTTTTTATCGAAGGGCCAAGAGGAATAAATGGTTTCTTCCTTGCTTTATCCCAGCGGGGATGGTAAGAAAAAAAAGAAAAAAATGCAGGGGAACGGACAAAAGAGGGGTTCAGCTTATAAAAAGAGCGGATATAAAAGAAAGGCCCGAGGGATAAAAATTAGGGGCTGGGACCGCCATCAAAAAACGACTGTTCCAACTCCGCGATCTTTATCCACCTTGGGAGCAGCTTCCCGGATAACCGTATAGTTAACAAGCAAAGGAGAAAGAGGCCTGATCTCGATGTTTCTTGTTTTTGTCACTTTCTCGTAACTTACTTTTATCAGATGGGTTCCGGCAACAAGATTATCCAGCCGCAAACCTGTATTCCCGATATGTTTACCGTCTAAATACACATCCAGCTTCGGCCCGGCTGTCCTTTTCCCTTCCTTTTGCCAGAAAGACTCAACCATGAGAGTCCCCCGCATGGATATAAGTTTTTTTACGGGCCGCAGATGATGAATATCGACGGTAAAGGAATCCCCATAATTTGTATTTGGTAAAAAGAGGGAAATATGATATTTCCCTTCTGTCAATTCCAACCGGCAATTTGTCAGTCCGTCTATTTTAACACCATCAACAAATACCTCAGCCCCTTGGGGATCGGTGGTAATTTCCAAGACGCCCTTCTTTTTTTCCCGCTTTTTGATTCCTTGAACGGATACGAACTTCAAATCTTTCACATGATCATAATTGGGAATGGGGAAAAGGATTGGCTGATGAATCTCCGCGAGAAGAACACCCTGAACTTTTACCTCACTAAACAGCTTCGCTACGTTGGAATAAATACTCTCCACGGATATTTCTTTCCATTCATCGTCATAGGCCTGTCTCTGGGCCTCTTTAATATTTGCGAAAATGCAGTAACTGAGAGCACCATGGCGGAGCTCACTGTATTCCGCTGATGGCTGATCCTCCCGACTGGAAGCAAGAAAAGCGATTTTTCTTTCAAGCAGCATGCTGGCATCTTTTTTCTGAACGACCGCCACGCCTCTCAGCGAACCTGTCCTGCTAAAGGATTGAATTTCATACCCCAAGTTTTCGATAAAGAGATTCCCGAAATCCTTTGTGCCGCTGTAACAGGAATCGAGGATGAGAATGATGGTCTTGGCATTAATGGAAGACAATTGTCTGGCGAGCCAGGCTTTATTGATAAAAGTTTCGTTAGCGACTTCCCCCCTGCCTGTGGAGTAAAAGGTATTTTCGGCCGTTGAGGCATCCGAAGGAGCTAAAAATATGCCTGTTTCCCTGTCTTGAATTCTACCCGGCCCACCATGACCGGCAAACATAAGGGTGAAATGATCGAAGGGTTCCTTCTTACTCAACCGAACAGCACGGTTTATCTCATCGACAATCCGGCTTTTCGTGGCCTGCTGGTTAAGCAGAATTGTCACATCCGAGGGTTTATAACCCGCAAAATCAATTAAAATTTCGGAAAAAGCCTTGACATCGGCATCGGCGTAACGCAGACAATCCAATTCTGCATATTGACTGATTCCAATGAGTAGAGCTCTACTCTGACCCGCGTAGGAAGGAGGATAGAATAACACCAGAGAGGCAATGGTAAAAAGGATATTGCGGAGGGCAGATTTCATCTGGCTATATAAATCTCCCCCTTCATTCAGGGGAAACCATATCAGGACAGGCTCTGCCCTGATATGGTTTTTTCGCTGAATTTAGAATTTATGTGAATAACCGAGCATTCCGAAACCGCCCAATTTATCCCACCAACCTATATCGCTCCCACCATCCAACTTGAGATATTTGCCCCCAAACTGAAGGTTTAGCCCTTTATAGATATTCACATAGGCTGTTGCCACCCCACCATACCCCCATCCCGTTCCCGTATATTTTGCTCCGTTATCCCATTTCTGTTCCGCATCTGAATAAAAGACCCTACCGTCAATTCTTAGACCAAAACGCTCATGGAAGGGAAATATCAAACCTATACCCAACAGGGGTGCTTTAAACGTTGTTTCATAGCTTTTCGTTGTTCTGCTGTTATAACTCCATACCCATCCGGGTGTCTGGATCGTTTCCGCCTCTTCAAGGTTAATCTGAGTATAACCAGCAAGTACATATGGGGTAAGATATCGCAAGCTGAGAGCTCGTACTAAGTAGCGAAGGGTTATTTCATGCTCTTTCTGATCTTCACTACCGGAGGTGTTAACGTTATTTGCGGTATATGTCCGATCTATATCCCATGACCCCTGCCTGTAGGCGTAGTTTATTGTAAAGTTTCCATATCCAACAAAAATATTTCCACCAGGCATACCTCCCTCAATCTTACCTTCAGCCACCCTATTTCCATTCATATCATACGTGTCATATTTCCCCTTCACATACCAGTGTTCATAGGCGCCTCCAATTACCCACTTACCTGCCACGGAAACTGTCGGATCCTTCACTACGAGGGTTTCCTCGATGACCCTCGCTGCTTCCTTCTTTTCCTCCCCCTGCACAAGAGCAACACCGGAAAAAACAAAAGAAACAACAAATGCCACTGCCAATAGAGTAATCAGGTACCTCTTTTTCATGTTCTCCCCCTCTATTTATGAATTTTACAACTGGTTTTAACTAAGTTTACTCAAGATATTGATATTTTTAAACTTTTTTGCATTACCTGCACGAGCCAAAAATTTGATAGAAACTCTCCTTTGACGGGGAAAATTATATAAAAACCCCCCTTACGTGTCAAGAAAAAAATGAGCACAGGCAATTTTTTACGCCATAGCGCTCCAATTGAGCCAACTTCCTGTGGCCAGGCGGTGCCTCCTTTCCTGTTTCTTCCTTGCTTTATCCCAGCGGGGATGGTAAATTAATAATATGTAACTTACTGAAAAGGTAAGCTATTTTTTCATGGAGCGTATGAAGAATGCCGGTGATTGATTTTCATGTGCACATCGGGGGCCCGGAAAGCCTGAAACCCTGGGTGATCACCTACTTCGAGAGTTACGGAAAAGGGTCTGGAGCTGAAGAAGTCATCGATAAAAATGGACGAATGGACCCTTCGGCTTTGGTGGACTTGTTAGGGAGGAACGGGGTTGATTACGCTGTGATCCTGGCCGAGCTCAGCCCGATAACTACGGGCATGGTTAGCAACGAGCGGGTGGCCGAGTTCTGCAAAGGCCGGAAAGAACTGATTCCCTTTGCCAACGTCAACCCCTACCTGAGCACCCGGCTGGGCGAGGAACTTGAGCGCTGCGTTCGAGACCTGGGAATGAAAGGAATTAAACTCTATCCCACCTACCAGCAATTCTATCCCAATGACCGAACCCTTTACCCTCTTTACGCCAAGGCGCAAGAACTCAAAATTCCGGTGATGGTGCACACCGGGTCCTCTTTGTTCCGCGGGTCGCGGATGAAATATGGAGACCCGGTGTTGCTGGATGATATAGCCGTGGATTTCCCCGATCTCACCCTGATCCAGGTTCACAGCGGGAGAGGATTCTGGTATGCCCAGGCTTTTTTTATGGCCCAGCTTCATGCCAACGTGCACATGGAGATTGCTGGCCTCCCTCCCCAGAACCTGTTGAAATATTTTCCCGACCTGGAGAAGAACGCGGGCAAGATCCTCTTCGGCTCAGACTGGCCGGGTGTTCCGGGGATCGGGAAGAACATTGCAGCCATCCGGGCGCTGCCCATCAAGGAGGAGACCAAGGCGAAAATCCTGGGAGAGAATGCTTTTAGAATTCTTAGAATTTAAATCTGTTCACCGCGGAGAGCGTAGAGAGCGATGAGAAGGAAATAATTAATAGGCGATAGGCGATAGTGAATAGGCAAATAGCCCATAGCCTCTTGCCCATTGCCTGAATGGTTATTCTCTGCGTTCTCAGCGAACTCTGCGGTGCAAGGTGTTAGAATTTAAGAGAAGGGAAAAGCTCATGGTGCGCAAGGTAAAGGTTTCCCGCAAGACAAAAGAGACGGAGATAAAAGTTGAGCTGAATCTGGACGGTTCGGGCAAGCACTCCATCTCCACATCCATTCCTTTCCTGGACCATATGCTCAGCCTGCTAACTGCCCACGGGCTCCTGGACCTGAAGATTAAGGCGCGGGGGGACACGGCAATTGATTTCCACCACACCGTGGAAGATGTGGGCATTTGCCTGGGGAGCGCTTTGAAGCAGGCGGCAGGGGGGAAAGAAAAGGTTCGGCGGTATGGGTCGGCCTTCGTTCCCATGGATGAGAGTCTGGCCTCGGTGCACGTTGACCTCTCGGGGCGGCCACACCTGGTCTATCAACTTCCCCTGAGGAAAAGAAAAATCGGGGATTTCGATACGGAACTAATCAAGGAATTCTTTCAGGCTTTCGTCAACCATGGGGCCATCACCCTTCACGCCCGGGTTGCTTACGGAAGCAATGCCCATCACATGGTGGAATCCCTCTTCAAGGCCTGCGGCAGGGCTTTGCGCCAGGCCGTATCGATGGATGAGAAAGTTCGGGGCGTCCCCTCAACCAAGGGAAAATTATGATCGCCATCGTCGATTACGGCATGGGGAATTTGCGCAGCGTGCATAAAGCGTTTGAGCGGGTGGGTTTCCCAGCCACCGTCACCCATGATGCGAAAGTAATCGAAAAGGCTGCCGGCCTGGTCGTTCCAGGGGTGGGTGCTTTCCAGAAGGCTATGGAGAACCTGAGGGGACTTAAGTTGGTGGGCCCGATTGTCGAATTCATCGAAAGCGGGAAGCCCTTCTTGGGAATATGCCTCGGGCTGCAGATCCTTTTCTCCGAGGGCGAGGAGTTTGGGGTTCATAGGGGGTTGGGGATTTTCCAGGGACGGGTAGTCAGGTTTCCATTCTCCACCCCCGGCTCGCCGCTGCCGGCGAATTCCCTCAAAGTCCCTCACATGGGCTGGAATACCGTGCGCATCGTGAAAGACGTGGCGGCGCTCAATGGCATCGGAGACGGCGCCTATTTTTACTTCGTCCATTCGTACTACCCGGTTCCTGAAGATAGGGGAATTGTGGCTACCATTACAGAGTATGGGCTGGAATTTGTCTCCAGCGTAAGCAGGGGAGCCTTGTTCGCCTGCCAGTTCCACCCGGAGAAGAGTCAAGCGGTGGGGTTGACGGTCCTGAGAAATTTTGCCCGTCTGGTGCATCGATGAGGTATTTCCCCGCCTTTCTTGACCTTAGAAATAAGCTCTGCGTTGTGGTGGGTGGGGGCCGGGTGGCTGAACGAAAAGTCCGCAGCCTTCTTAAGGCCGGGGCTTCCGTCAAGGTCATCGGCCCGGAATTCACAGTCTCTCTTTCCCGGCTGAAGAAAAACGGGAAAATAATTTCTCGTCCCCGGGCCTTTCGCTCCGGGGACTTGAGCGGGGCATTTTTAGCCATTGCCGCCACGGATGATCGAGCGACGAACGAACGGGTTTATCGGGAGGCAGCGGAACGGAGGATCCCGGTCAACCTGGTGGATGACCCGGCCCATTGCAGTTTTATCGTCCCTTCGTTGGTGGAACGGGGGGACCTGTTCCTGGCCATTTCCACCTCGGGACAGAGCCCGGCCGTGGCCAAATTGCTGCGGCAGAAACTGCAGAAAGAAATTGGCCCGGAATATGCGTTTTTGCTCAAGCTTCTGGGAGCCGTGCGCAAAAAGATTTTGCCCCGCGGGTTCGGCCAGAAGGACAAGCAAAAAATCTTTCGCCAACTGGTTCGGGAGGACCTCCTTTCCCTGATCCGGAAGAAGGACCGCCGGCGAATGGAAGCCCGGCTGAGAAATATTTTAGGACCCGGGTTCTCCCTGAAGGAGCTGGGGTTGGGGCGATGAACCTCATCTTTTTCCAGGCTGCTCTGATTGCCTATCTGCTGGGGACGGTGGCTTCGCTAATTTACCTGATCACCCTTAGAAAGCCACTATCCCGAGCCGGGATCGCGGCCCTCGTTGGCGGGTTCATCGTTCATTCTCTGGCCTTGATCTTCCGCTATATCGAAGCAGGGTACACCCCCATCACCAACCTGCATGAGTCCCTCTCCTTCTTTGCTTGGTCAACAGTTGGGATTTACCTCCTGCTCCACATCAAGTACCGGCTGGATGTTCTGGCGGCATTCATTTCTCCGGTAGCTGCTGTGCTGACCATTCTGGCATCGCTTTTCCCCAAGGATATTTTGCCTCTGGCTCCCGTTCTGAAAAGTTTCTGGCTGCCCATCCATGTAACCTTCGCTTTCATCGGGAACGCCATGTTTACTTTAGGGTTTGCGGCCGGGGTCATGTACCTGATCCAGGAGCGGCAGATCAAGTCTAAAAAGATCGGCCCCTTCTATTACCGCCTCCCTTCTCTCAAGGTCCTGGATGATTTGAACTACCGCTGCCTGACCTTCGGATTTCCCTTGCTGACCCTGGGGATCATCACCGGGTCGATATGGGCCGAAAGCGCCTGGGGGTCCTACTGGAGTTGGGACCCTAAGGAGACCTGGTCTCTGATCACCTGGTTCCTCTACGCTGCCCTGCTGCACGGGCGGTTAACTGTCGGATGGCGGGGGCGGAAGACGGCAGTCTTGGCCATCGTCGGGTTCGCCGTCCTGGTCTTTACGTTCCTGGGGGTAAACCTGCTCCTTTCGGGGTTGCATTCGTATAGTTGAGTGGCCTGGAAATAGGCCGCAAATAGGTTCACCGCGGAGAGCGCAGAGGTCGCGGAGATGGGAAAAAGGAATAGGCGATAGGCCATAGACCATAGCTGATAACTTCTTGCCCATTGTCTGAACGATGATCATATGTGTTCTCAGCGTGCTCTGCGGTGAAGGGTTACGAAAGATTTACGGGTATGGAAATTGTTTTAATCGGGTTAAGCCACAAGACAACTCCGGTAGAAGTCAGGGAGAAATTTTCCCTTCCTCAGGAAGGGATCAAAGAATTTCTCGGGCGGCTGGCCGGACTCCCCGACGTCCGGGAGGGTCTGGTTCTCTCTACCTGCAACCGGACAGAGATTCTGACTGTGCTTGAGGGTGAGGGGGATGGCGTCGAGAGAATCAAGGATTTGCTTGCCGGGATCTCCGGAATGACCCAGGGAGAATTGAAACCTTACCTTTACATCCGCAGGGGTGAGGATGCAGTGAGGCATTTTTTTCGGGTTACTTCAAGTTTAGATTCCATGGTCTTGGGTGAACCACAGATTCTGGGCCAGGTAAAAGAAGCCTACAGCGCGGCCGTGGAAAGCAAGGCCTCGGGGCTGATTTTGAACAAACTTTTGCATCGTTCCTTCTTTGTGGCCAAGCGGGTGCGCACGGAGACGAAAATCGCCAGTCAGGCCGTGTCGGTAAGCTTCGCCGCCGTGGAACTGGCCAAGAAGATTTTGGGGAATTTAGATGACAAGCGGGCTTTGCTGATCGGTGCCGGGGAAATGTCCGAACTCGCTGCCAGGCATTTGATCAGCCAGGGCGTGCGCGAGATTCTGGTCACCAACCGCACCCACTTCCGGGCCCTGGAGCTGGCCCGGGAGTTTCAGGGGAAGGCTGTGCCCTTTGAAGATTTTCCTAAGGAGCTCATCAATGTGGACATCATCCTGAGTTCCACTGGAGCCTCCCATTACATCATCCGGGCGGAGCAGTTGGCCGGGGTGATCCGAGCCCGCAAGAACAGGCCGATGTTCTTCATCGACATCGCTGTTCCCCGGGATGTTGACCCAAAGATCAACGAAATTGCCAACGTCTACGTCTACGACATCGATGACCTGCGGGGCATCGTGGAATCAAATAAAGAAGAACGCCAGAAAGAGGCCACAAAGGCCGAGGAGATCGTCAGCCAAGGGGTCGAAGCTTTCCTCCGCTGGCTTAGGAGTTTGGACGCGGTCCCGACCATTCTGGACTTGCGCAACCGGATGGAAGAGATTCGCAAGCGGGAAGTGGATAAAACCCTCTGTCTTCTGAAGGATGCCTCTGAGGAAGAACGGAGGGCGCTGGACTTCTTGACGAACTCAATCGTCAACAAGATTCTCCATTACCCCATCTCCCTGTTGAAGCATCAGGATCGCCGCGGTCAAGGGCAGCTCTACGTGGAGATGACCCGGAAGATTTTTCACTTAGATGGGGATGAGGAAAGTTGAGCAGGACATATTTTAAAGATGAGCTTCGGCTGGGAACCCGTGGCAGCCTCTTAGCCTTGGCTCAAGCCAATTGGGTGAAGTCCCGGATTAAGGAGCATTCCCCCGGGGTCAAGGTAACGGTGGTGCATATCAAGACCCGGGGGGATAAAATCGATTTCTCCTTAAGCCAGGTAGGGGGTAAGGGACTGTTCGTCAAGGAGATTGAGGAAGCGCTTCTCCGGGGCGAAGTGGACCTGGCGGTGCACAGCGCCAAGGACCTCCCCGGCCTCATCCCTGAAGGCTTGATGCTTATGGCCTTTCCGGAGCGGGAGGACCCCCGGGATGTCCTTATCTCCGGCGATGGAAAGAGCTGGCGCGATCTTCCCCGGGGGGGAAGAGTGGGGACGAGCAGCTTGAGGAGGCGGGCGCAATTACTACACTTGCGTCCGGACCTGGAAATTATCCCCCTGCGCGGCAACTTAGACACCCGGCTGAAGAAGCTATCGGCATTAAAGCTGGATGCCATCGTCGTGGCCTCGGCGGGCCTGCGCCGGATGGGATGGGAAGACCGGGGGTCGGAATACCTCGACCCCGAGGTCATGCTTCCGGCGATTGGTCAGGGTGCTTTAGCGATCGAAGGACGCCGCGGGGATGAGCAGGTTCGTCAGATGGTGGCTTTCCTGAATCACCCACAGACGCAGGCCTGTGTAACGGTGGAAAGGGCCTTTCTGAACAGGCTGGAAGGGGGATGTCAGGTGCCCATGGCCGCTTTCGCCAGGATTGACTCAGATAGGCTGGCTCTCACCGGCTTGGTGGCTACAGTCGATGGCCGGAAATTGATTAAGGGGAAGGTAGAAGGATCTTTAGAGAAAAGCGCGGATCTGGGAGAGAAGTTGGCCGAAGAGCTGTTGGAAAAAGGCGCTGGAGATATTCTGCGCGAGATTTACAAAACGAGATGAAAACGGGGAAGGTTTACCTGATTGGTGCCGGGCCCGGGGATCCCGGGCTGATTACGGTGAAAGGCCTTGAATGCCTGAAGAAGGCGGATGTGGTGGTCTACGACTACCTGGCCAACGAGCAATTGCTCGGCTCGGTGAAAGAGGGAGCAGAGCGGATTTATGTGGGCAAAAAAAGGGGGGAGCACACCCTTCCGCAGGAGAAAATTAGCGCCTTGATAATTGAAAAGGCCAGTCAAGGGAAAACCGTAGCCCGGCTGAAAGGGGGAGATCCTTTTATCTTCGGCCGGGGAGGGGAAGAAGCGGAGGAGCTGGCCAAAGCCGCTATTCCTTTCGAGGTGATCCCGGGCGTCACCTCGGCGATCGCCGTTCCAGCCTACGCCGGGATTCCTCTGACCCACCGGGATTTCACTCCCACGGTGGCTTTTATCACCGGGCACGAGGACCCGACGAAAGAAGAGTCGAAGATCCCCTGGGACAAAATTTCCCCGGGCGCGGGGACGCTGGTGTTTCTCATGGGGGTAGGGAATCTTCCGATGATCGCTGCCGAGTTGATGAAAAATGGCCGGGACCCGGAAACACCCGTGGCCTTGATCCGCTGGGGCACTCTTCCCGAGCAAGAGACCACCATCGGGAAGCTTGCCAACATCGGAGAGGTCGCCCGGTCGAAGAAGATCAAGCCCCCGGTGATCATCCTGGTCGGCGAAGTGGTCAGGTTGCGGGATCGGCTTAACTGGTTTGAGCGCCTTCCCCTATTTGGAAAGAAAATCCTGGTGACCCGGTCCAGGGAGCAGGCCAGCGACCTTTCGCAGCGGCTGCGGGAGTTGGGTGCGGTGCCCATAGAGTTTCCCACCATCGAGGTCATCCCCCCCGAGAGCTGGGCTGATGCGGATCATTGCCTGGAGGGGATAGCGTCTTATGATTGGATTATCTTTAGCAGCGCGAACGGAGTAAAGTTTTTCGTAGAGAGACTCCTCGCTCTGGGCCGTGACGTGAGGGACTTAAAAGGGCCGCGGGTCTGCGCCATCGGGCCAAAGACGGCCGAAGCTTTGGAAGCCTTGAGGGTACGAGTGGATTTCGTTCCCCGGGAATACCGGGCAGAATCCATTTTCCAGGGACTGCGAAAAGAGAACCTGAAAGGTAAGAGAGTCTTGATCCCCCGGGCAAAGGGTGCCCGGGATTTCCTTCCCGGTGAACTTAAACGAGCCGGGGCTTCGGTGGATGTCGTCGAGGTCTATCGCACAGTTTGCCCGCGGGAGAATGCGGAAAAGGTTAAAGAGCTGCTGAGAGAAGGGGCCATTTCGGCGATCACCTTCACCAGCTCTTCGACGGTAAGCAATTTTGGGGAGATGGTCGGGCTGAATGAAGCGCAGGAGCTGACGGCGGGAATTCCCGTGGCTTCCATCGGGCCGATCACCGCGGAAAAAGCCAGGGACCTGGGAATTGAGACAACGGTGATGGCGAAGGAATATACCATTCCGGCCTTGGTGGAAGCTCTGGCAGAATATTTTAAAAATCGGTGAAAAGCGATTTGGGGTTTTCGATGATCGGGATTTCGAAATTATATTGCGGGACCGTGGAAGCCTCTGACCCTCTGCGTTACGAGCGACACTCGGCGAAACTACCCTCCCACCTCCTGCAGTTCTCCGAGGACAAAAAGCCCGTGGTGGTCTGGAACGTTGGGCAACGGTGCAACCTGAAGTGTGTGCATTGTTACTCCCAGTCGCAGGACAGAAGCTATTCGGGGGAGCTTTCAACGGAGGAAGGAAAAGCGCTGATTGAAGACCTGGCCCGGTTTGGTTCACCGGTTATCCTTTTCTCCGGGGGTGAGCCTTTATTGAGGCCCGACCTTTTGCCTCTGGCTCAACTGGCCATGGACAGAGGGGTGCGGGCGGTGATCTCTACTAACGGAACACTGATTAGCAAAGAAATGGCCGGGGCGCTGAAACGGATCGGGCTGTCTTACGTGGGGGTGAGCCTGGATGGAATGCGGGAGACCAACGACCGCTTCCGGGGGGTCGAAGGGGCTTTCGATGCGGCCCTGAAGGGCATGCGGAATTGCCGGGAAGCCGGGATCAAGGTCGGTCTTCGTTTTACCATCAACCGCCGGAACGTCCGGGACATTCCAGAGATCTTCGACCTCCTGGAAAAGGAAGACATCCCCCGGGTTTGCTTTTACCATCTGGTGTACGCCGGCCGGGGAAGCCAGTTGGTGAAGGAGGGCCTGGAGCATCGGGAGACCCGGAGAGTGGTGGACTTGATCATTGAGCGCACCAAAGACCTTCACCAGCGGGGGAAGGCAGTCGAGGTACTCACAGTGGACAATCATGCCGATGGGCCCTACCTGTATATGCGGATGGTCCGCGAAGGATCATCGCGGGCCGCGGAGGTGCTGGAGCTCTTGAGAATGAACGGGGGAAATAGCTCCGGGGTGGGCATCGGCTGCGTGAGCTGGGATGGGTCGGTGCACGCCGATCAATTCTGGCGCCATCATTCTTTTGGCAACATAAGACAGCGTCCCTTCAGCCAGATCTGGGTGGATCTCACCGACCCCTTGATGGCCAAACTTAAGGAAAAGAAAAAACATATAAACGGCCGCTGCGCCTCCTGCCGCTGGCTGGACGTGTGTGCTGGAAATTTTAGAGTTCGAGCCGAGGCTGTCACCGGAGACCTCTGGGCTCCGGACCCGGCTTGCTACCTGACGGATGAGGAGATCGGCATCCTTTGAACCAGAGAAAGGAAAAATCATTTGCGCCCACCCTGCGCCTGGTCGCCTGGGAGATGACCCGGAGCTGCAACTTAAAGTGTGTTCATTGCCGGGCGGCAGCCGGGAGGGGGCCTTATGCCGGAGAGCTGAGCACGGAAGAGGGGTGGCGATTGTTGGATGACATCGCTTCCTTCAGCTCCCCGGTGATCATTCTTACGGGCGGCGAACCTCTGCTCCGCGATGACATCTTTGAGATCGCGGCCTACGGAAGCCGGAAAGGTTTGCGCATGGTCGTCGCTCCCAATGGCACGTTGATTGACGAAGAGAAGGCGAGGCGCTTGAAAGCCTGCGGGATTCAGCGGGCCTCGATCAGTCTGGACGGAGCCAGCGAAGAAAGCCACGACCGCTTCCGGGGGGTGGAAGGGGCCTTCGGGGGGGCCCTCAGAGGAATCGGATATCTCAAAAGGGCTGGGCTTGAGTTTCAGGTCAACACCACAGTGACCCAGAGGAATTTCCGGGAATTGCCCGCCATTCTGAATTTGGCCGTTCGCTTAGGGGCCGTAGCCCATCACATCTTTCTCTTAGTTCCTACGGGACGGGGCAGGGGGCTTGGGGGAGAGGAAGTGCAGGCTGAAGAATACGAAAGAATCCTTCACTGGTTTTGCGAACAGAGGGAGAAAGTCTCTTTGCAATTGAAGGCCACCTGCGCGCCGCACTATTACCGCATCCTCCGGCAGCGGGCTGCAGAAGAGGGAAAGAGGATCACCCCTCAGACTCATGGGTTAGACGCCATGACCCGCGGCTGCCTGGGCGGGATTGGGTTTTGCTTCATTTCCCATGTGGGGGGTGTTCAGCCGTGCGGCTACCTGGAAATACTCAGCGGAAACCTGAGGCAACAGAGCCTGCGAGAAATTTGGGAGAAATCCCCGGTCTTTCTGCAGCTGCGGGACTTCGCGGCTTACAAAGGCCGCTGCGGCCGCTGCCAGTTCATCCGGGTCTGTGGCGGGTGTCGGGCCCGGGCCTACGAAGCCACAAAAGACTTTTTAGCCGAAGAACCTCTCTGCACTTACCAGCCTGTGGGGAAGAATCGTTAACTGCAAAACCCGATGACAACCCAGAGAATAATCAATCGGGATCAATAATCCCCTTCCTGGGTAATGCCCGCGAGAACCCAGTTTTTCTCGCCCACCATTCGGGAGAAGGTCCAGTATTCCAAAAATTTCACGGGATCCGTGGCGCTGCCGGAGATGATCTGGCCATTGGCCTCGTTTACCACGTAATCGAGAAGGCTGGCGTGGAATTTCACCGTGATGAACTCTTCGCCCCGATCCTGGCCGGAATCGACGATTTTGACCTCGCGCACGGCAATGTTCTCCAAGCGGTTGATCTGTTTCTCAGTAAGAAGCCTGTCCACGTCCTGCTGGAAGGTGTTAAACATCCCTGGGGTGAGGAGGTGTCGAATGCCTCTCAGGTCGCGTTTCGTCCAGCCACTCTGAATTTTGAAGAAAATATCTTCGGCCAGCTCTTTAAACTTGGTTTCGCTGAAGGAGGAGTCCATCTCTCGGATATGACGCAGTCCCTCGGCCTCTGGTTCGTCCTGGACGGGAGGGCCATAGACCGGCTCAGGTGAGGGTCCCGTGTAAGAGTAGGGGGTAGGACCGGCTCCCGCGGCGCTCATTTGCATGGTTTCCCTGGAGCGAAAGCGCTTGACCACGAAGTAGATGATGGCCAAAATGATGAGAAGGATAAGGATGTCGCCGAAACCAAATCCTCCTCCACCCAAACCGGGGCCGCCACCAAAGCCCAGGCTGCTGAACAGCATTCCTCCCAAAAGCCCTCCTACCAAGCCGCCGGCCAGCCCGGGGAAGAAACTTCTCCCTGCGCCGGCTGGCGCGGGCTGAGGCTGCTGCAGGGGTGGGCGTTGGGGCTGAGCCTGTTGCTGCCGCTGCTGCTGGAAGTCTCTTTGCTGAGGAGAAGGTGTAGAACGCTGGAAGGACCTGCCGGAGCTATAGCCGCGGCTTCCGGAAGACCTTCCCCCGCCGGCGCGGGCAAAGGCCACAGAGTCCGTGGCGAGCCAGATAAGGAAGAATAGAATGCTGGCCAGGCACAAAATAGCAGGCGGCCGAGTAAATAATTTCTTCATGATAAACCCTCCAAAATTTTTAAATCATCAAGGATTGATGAAATCGTAAAAAGTCCAACCACCTGTCATTGCGAGAAGCGTAGCGACGAAGCAATCCCATGAAATCAAGCACTTACGAAATACGAGATTGCTTCGCTCCGCCCTGAACACCATGCGGTTCTGGGCTCCGCTCGCAATGACCACTTTGGGGACTTTTTACGAGACCATCAGGATTGGACCCATCTTTTTTTATAAATATAATGGAAAAGACTAAAAAATGCAATGTTATAGTGAAAACTAAGAAAAAGTTGTCATCGCCAGGGCGTTGGCCCGAAGCGATCTCAAAAGGGGGTAGCTTTGTTTCGCCCACAATGGTGTATGATATGACATTTTCTTTAGAAAGATGGTGATTGAATGAAAGTGAACGACGGTCACTAAGCAATTTGGTTGACGATTGGGCTTCGTTCCGCTATGATTTCTACCTTGGAGGATTTGCCCGATGAAGGGAGAAAGTGAATGAGATCAAAGGATGCTTACCATCGGGGTTTGTTGAAAATGCGGCGCAACGTCTACATGGGGGGCGAGCTTGTGGACAAAGTAGAAATTTGGCGATTCTCTCCGGCCAGGCGCCATAGGCTGCAAAGCGCCTTCACTGACCTATCCGCAGGACTTCTAATGAGAAGGGAGAAATCATGAACCTCGAAAGGCTCAAGAACGTCGATATTTTCCAGGGGCTCGCGGATGAGGAGCTTAACATTGCTGCTCAATTCTGCCAGGAGGAAAGCGTTCCCGAAGGGATAACTCTCTGTGAGGAAGGTGCGCGGGCTGACAAACTCTTTATCCTTGAGCAGGGGGCAGTATCCATTCGGTTTCAGAAGGGGGCTCATTATGCCATTCAAAGTCCCGGGAAAATTTTGGGATGGTCTTTTCTGGTTCCTCCCAATCGCTATACTGCTTCGGCTGTGACCATCAGCCCCTCCAAGCTGCTGGTAATCAAGAGCCCGGATTTCTATGACCTCATTCATAATGATAAGGAAATGGGGTTGAAGATCATGGACAACCTGGCCCAGGTGGTGGCCAGCCGCCTAAAGGCCTATGTGGATTATTACTGAGAGTGAAAGAGCTTCGGGGAAGAATTTTAGACGAGGAAACGGAGGGAGTCATGAACTTGAAGGATATGCGGGAAAAAACCATTCAGATGATGATGAAGCGCTTCCATTGAAGCCAGGCTGTTCTTGCGGTCGGGCAAGAGAAGCTGGGGAAGAGCAACGGAGAAGTCATCAAAGCCATGGGGGCCTTCGGCGGTGGTCTGGGGGGAAACGGAGAAGTCTGCGGGGCTCTGGTTGGGGCTCTGGGTGTGCTGGGCCTGAGGTTCAGCCGCAGTCGGGAGGAAGAG
>Ga0315280_10004912_pt1 | contig 19418 bp, 39 predicted proteins | sample YL17G06_40_MG_FD_203697 | JGI IMG/M metagenome (GOLD analysis project Ga0315280, IMG submission 203697) | Sediment microbial communities from Yellowstone Lake, YNP, Wyoming, USA - YL17G06_40 | ecosystem: Environmental > Aquatic > Freshwater > Lake > Sediment | place: USA: Wyoming | collected... | reverse complement strand
ATCTTTACGATGAGTCTGAGGGTTTTTGTCTGTTTCTCCGGATCTTTTATGGCCGCTATGAATACGTTGCTGTCAAGTAAGAAGGTCAGGGTAGCCGGTTCTAATCTTCTCATCGATCTCCTTCCTGACCGTCTCGACTATAGCGTCTATGTCTCTTCCAGCCAACTCCTTCTCGAGCCTACGAGCGATCTCTTCGACATCGAGCTTCTGAAGTAGCAATTGCCCATGACCCCTATTCGTAAGGATGAATTTGGTATCCTCCTTGATCCCTAGCTCAAGACGCAGATTCTTTGGGATGACTATCCTTCCAGACCTGTCCGACGCGACTACTTGTGCCATGTATACCACCCAGGCCCATCAGTGGCAAAATGGCATTTAAACTTTTCCTTCCTCTGGACGGACATCGCCAAGAGAAAAGTTCATCGGCACGGCTATCACATACGAGGAGACTCCATGCGGACAAGAATCAAAGTCCCCTGAGATAATCTTTTCGTAATCTTCCTCTGTTATCCGCCATCCTGAGCGACGTATCTCACCAACATTCTTTACCATTCATTCTTCCATATTCTTCCAGCCTTGCATATCCTTGTGCATCGGGTTTCCATATCTGGGCTTGTACTTGATTGTAAGATTTCTCACAAGTTCACTATACTCTCATTCGGAGATTTCCTTTGATTGAGCGATAGCAAGTAGAGTAAGTCAGATCGCAGCCATCAGCAATCATCTAGGATAGAGCCTAACTCGAAACATCAAGATGTGAGACGCATCCTTGAGAAGTATCATTTTGACTTTTGCCAAGTTCAGGTTATGCGTCAAGCCGCGTCACTTCGAGAGCGCAAAATGGCATACGTCGTTGAAGGCAATTTCAAGCCTGAATCCTATCCTCTGGCGCTCTATCCTGCCTCATACTCTCAATCTATCTCATGCGAAGGAAGCTTCCCGAACCAAGCAAGCATTTCAAAGAGCTATATGGAACAGTCTTCAATTGCAGCTACCCGGTCTGGGTCCTAGCTGTAATAACGCGCTGTCAAAGGAGCCTAATTGGGTAACCTTTTGGTTTTAGCTTCATGTACTGAGTATTCTCGTCAGCAGTCACGCAGAACGTCTTCTTTGCTTCAGCTAGAGCTACAGGAGTTGCATCATATATTGTAACCCCGCCATCGTATGCGATTTCACCCGCCCTAGAAAGAAGCTTACGGTCCATAGGCGCTGTCTGCAAGTGTAGGTTCAGGAGGAAACCTATGGCGTTAGATAGCTTCTTTGCGTCGTAGTCAGGCTTGAATCGAAGAGCATTCACAACCTCGAAATACAAGCTTTGGGATACCCAGATAGCTATGCTTCCCGAGACGTGCCGATCTCTGAGCTCCAAAGCCTTATCAGTTGTCTCCTCCTCGCTGAACCATTTGACAGCTACTGAAGAGTCAACGACAACTACTTCAACCTGTTCCGCCATTTACGGATCTCCTTTACTCCACTCCATTTGGAGCGAGTCGATAATCGAAGCTCGTCTATTCCTTCAGCGGCTCTACGCATCTCTTCTTGGCGGATGGCCGCTTCGAAGGCCTTTCTAGCCACCTCACTCCAGTTCACACGCTTGTATCGTCTCATGTGACGCCTCAGCTCTTGTGGGATGCTTACCGTCACATTCGCCATTTCAAATCTCCGCCCAATGATTAAGATTCAAGCAACTAATATGTATTCTGGATACGTATAGTCAATACATAGCCAGCGCAACCGTCGAGAAGCATGACGCTTTGAGACTCATTGGCGCTCATCCGTCTAAAGAATCTACTACTTCGTAGGCTAAAATCGCTAGTGGAATAACCGCCTCTCATACACGGCTTCAGCCATCAACCAGATAGCAGGGATCGAGAGGGAAGCCAAACCTATGGCTAGGGGAAGTAAGCCGAAGCGACAGACCTCAAAGCCTTCTTTTCTAGCTAGGCGTAAGAAGTGCTGCAGGACACGTTGAAAACCGCACTCAAGCTCAAGGCGATTCTAAGCCTAAATCTTGGTCTCTAATAGCTTGGTGGGAAGCGACAAATACTGTGCGAAGGCTCATATGCTAGTTTCCAAGTAGCAACTGCTAAGAAGAATGATCCCGTATGCACTCCACGAAGGCTGCGAGAGGCACCTTATACCTAACGATCCAGCAGCTCATCCAATACCTCGCAGCCTTCATCTTCTACGCTGGAGTCGCAAGGTTCATATCACAAATGGAAGTCGGCTTATGGTCCATACTGACAGCGTCAACAGCCATCTTCACAACCCTCACACTATTCGGACTCCCGGTGGCAACTCAGAAGTACATCTCAGAAAACTATGGAAGAGGAGATCTCGGCGCAGCCGCCTCCATCTCGCGACTCAGTTTCAAGATCGTAGCGTTATCCACGCTCCCAACCCTGATGGCAGTTCTTCTGCTCTCGCCTTCTCTCTCAATATTCATTCTCGGAGGAGCCGAATACATGATCCCATTCATCCTAGTCCTCTCAGCCTCAGCCATACTGAACTTCACCGCTCTATATGGCGCAGATATGCTCGGTTTAGGAATGTACCTAGAAGTCGCAGTCCAAAACCTCGCCTTCATCCTCATAAGCAAGGCTTCAGGGTTAGCGTTAGCATACAGAGGCTATGGTCTGCTCGGGCTAGCATCAGGGTCGCTGATCGGCGCTCTACTCTGCCTCATACTCTCAATCTATCTCATGCGAAGGAAGCTTCTCAAACCAACCAAACATCCCAGCGAGCTATATGGAACAGTCTTCAGATACAGCTACCCAGTCTGGATCCTAGCCATAATATCCTTGGCTCAAGGCTGGGCCGACATCACAATCCTCTACGCATTGACAGGTCGACCAGCAGTCACAGGAATCTACTATCTAGCCACAGCTGGTGCCACTCTCCTAGCCATCTTCTGGGTTGCGATATCAACGGTCATACTGCCACTCATGTCCTCTGAAGAATCGCGAGTTGGAAGACAAGCGTTACCAAGCATATATAATGCTTCAAGCCGCCTGCTTAACGTTCTAATCCTTCCTATTGGTGCGGGCTTAGCCGCAATCTCGCCGACAGCCATCAGAATCGCCTATGGATCAGCCTACATCGAAGGCGCGATCCCCTTCGCCTTACTAACAGCCACAGCTATACTCCCAGCATACATCTCAATAAACACCTCAACCCTCCAAGCCATAGCTGAAACAAAAGCCTTAGCGAAGATCGGCGCGATCTCAGCCATCACCGATATAGCGCTCGTCGCAATCCTCGTTGCACCGCTAGGAGCGAATGGAGCGGCCCTAGCAAGAACAGCGATGTTTCTAACCGCTTTCCTCTTGACGCAGAGGACACTTGCCTATAAAGCTCAGATCAAAATCGACCTTAGCCACTTTTCAAAGACTATCGCTCTGGCTGCGCTCGTCGCTCTACCGCTAGCCGCAGTCGACTATGCTCTCACATGGTCATATCCGATCAACTCCATAGCGAGACTTGCCTTAGAAGGAGCATTCTTTCTCATAGCATACATAGTCTCAGTGAGACTATTCAGAATCCTCGAGAGAGAAGACCTCGAACTCCTAAAGAAAGCGCTCCCAAACCAACTTGAAAGAATCGTGAACATAATTGAAAACTTCATTACCCATGGAACTACAATTTGAGTCCAACAGCTTCAGTCGTTAGCTTCTGAGCTCACTGGATAATTTCAGGTGGGGACATAGCGGTATCTTCCTCCGAGAAGGCCGTAAAGGAACCCTATTCCATACGCGATATGCATCAACGGGAAACCTACTGTAAGGATGGGAATGACCTTCGTCTCGGTCTTCAGTTTGAATCCGACCTGGAGAGAGGCGCATATGGAAAAGAGAAGATACAGAACTACCGCATATGAGTAGAGGAACAATATGAAGGCGTTAAACAGAGATAGAAGAGGCCCTGTTAGAAGTCCTAGGACGAAGAGAGAAGGAAACGCATATATGGGCCTAAATGATCGCCAATCTTTCTTAATCAAACAGGCTCTTCCATGAGCATACCAGATGATCTGTTTCACGAATGGCTTGAAGAGAGGACGCCTATGATGCCAGACGTATAGAGTTGGAACATACAGTAGTTTAAATCCGAGCTTCTTCATTTCGTAGAGTAATGCGTTTTCCTCACAGGAATCCAGTCTTGGGTCAAACACTCCAGCTTGGGCCAGCGCGATCCTGCGGCAGAATAGGTTGCAAGAGATCAGTTCGGATTCATCAACCTCCCGGCATTCACCCTCACCACCAGCTACTGTATATCTGCTCAAGCTCGATCCCGACCCAAATCTAGAAGAGGAAACAAGGTAGGTTTTGACACATGAATACGTGCCAAAACCGTGTCAAAACCACTTAGACCACTAGAAAATGGCTCAAGTGCATTAACAAGTGCATTAAACTCACATTGAGTCAATGTGATGTGCCAAAACCCTTGAAAATAGGGTTAGGCTCATGATAGAGGTAGGTTTTGGCAAGGCTTTCACTTTGACCTGTCTCTCATCTTTAATATCGCCAGTTTGGAGAGGTCAATAGGGGGATTTAGATGTCAAGTCATGTCAGAAGAGATCAAATTGTGCTTGTGACAGCCATCAAAAACTTCCGAAAATTAGTGTTATCCTACAGAGGCCCCCCAGAGGGCCTTAAGGATTTCCTTCTAAAACAATTGGATCAGAAGGACAATTGGGCTGATGAGATTCTGGCGCAAGCTATGGAAGAACTAGCGATCTAAAGGTGTCTTGATTAGAGCATCATAGGCTTGCGTGATCAGTAATCTGATCAGATCGGAATTTGAGACGAAGCCATATCTTTTTTTGAGATCGAAAAACTTCTGTTCCATATCGCCTTCAAGTCTAACTGTGAATGCCAATTGTTTCTTATCGTTAGCTTGAGCCATAGATGAACCTCAAAGGTTCTTTATTATCCCACACTCATTTTTAAACATTATTATGATGCAAAACCTTATATAACCACCAAGCACCATAAAGAACCTCAATGGTGTGTGACGGTGATAGTGACCGTTAGACTTGACGAAGAACTATCAAAGAAAGTCGAAGCTCTCAAGCAAGCTAAGGGATTTGTCAATGCAACCGATTTGATCCGTGTTCTCATCGTTGAAGCTTTCAACCGTGAGGGGAAGGAGAGATCCCAATGATTGAGAGCCTTCCTTCTCTTTCTGATAACCCAACAGTCGGGGCGATGATAGCTCAAAGAGTGTCCGGAAACTCAGAGAGCCAGAAATTGTGTGGCCCCGAGCTTGCTCTTACTGGTGGAAGACCGAAGCTTGATCGTGAGAAAGTTTGGGAGCTGAGCTATCAGAAGCGATGTTGGTATTGCGGAACTCCTTGCGACATGGAAGCTCAGAAGTGCCCCAAATGCCAGAGGGGGAGATTTGAAGAATGGACTCCCACAAAGATCGCTAGATTCTTGCATATCAGTAGAAGAACAGTCTATCGTGCCCTTGAAGAGAAGCCTGAAGACTACAAGCCTGATGCCCTTCAATTCGTATTGCCCACTGATCTTGAAGCTTGCGAGTCGATCAAGAACTGGCGAGAGTCCATCAGGCGATCAGGTCATCTAAGCACAATGAATCATGTCGCCAAAATGATCAAAGCATTTCAAGGCAAGCTTGTTCCAAATTGGAAATGCCATCCAGATCGATTCGACTTGGACAAGGCCAAGGAGTTTGTTTCAGCCTACCTTGACCACTACAAAGTCAAGAAGCTTCCCCATGACCTACGCCTTGGAGTCAGAAGCTTCCTTGGATCAAAGAGCATAGCGATCCCAAGAGGCATGGGATCACAGTTTGGACTAGGGGGAGAGAAAGTCGGTTACGGCAACTATGGACATATCAAGCTCACTGATCAACAGATCGATCAAATCCAAGAAATTCTGAAGGATGATCTTGAGACTCGCTTATTCTTCAATTGGGGCATAGAAAGCTGTGCCAGAAGCGAAACAATCGCCAAGACTGAGATCAGCAAAATTGAGCCGCAAGAAAACGGTCTTGTGATCGCCAGAGTCTATGAAAGCAAGACCGACAAGCCTTGGACAAAGTATCTACTGACTTCAAAATATCCTCATGCGAGCAAGACTTGGGAAGAAATTCAAGCCTACGTCAAAGCTCATCCTGAAAGAAGATACCTCTTCCTAGACAACGAATCTGATTACAGGCATCTTGAAGCTAGAATGTCCAAGAAACTCAAAGAAGTCTATCAAGCCCTAGGACTCACCGATCCCTACTTCTACGACAAGCCCATCCACAGCCTTCGACACATCGGGGCTCATCTCTGGCTCAGAAGAACAAACTGGGACTACGTTCTAGTGGCAAGGATCGGGGGATGGGAAAGCGTACAGACACTCATCGACTGCTACGGAGAAATGACAGCCGATGTTGTTCTTCAGAAAATCATGGAGTTGGAGAAAGCATGACAAGGAAGATATCTTTCATCGCAAGAAGCCCCCCAACTCGAAAACTAGAGAAGCCCCCTTGTCGTTTTCTCAAGAAAGACTGCACTCATCCTGACACTCTATTCCAATGCACAGATTGTTTGCTGGCCAGCATCAATGAGAAGCTTGACTCAGGGGGAGAGTTGCAGAAGAAAGCTGTCGAAACATGGATTGACCTGATGAACTTCATCGTGAAAGAGATCAAAAAGGACAGAAGGAAGAAGCCATGAGTTTTCCCAAGGCTTACGTCAGAACTTTCCGTGCCTTCTTCAAAACTAGGCTTGGCGTGACTCTAGTCGAAAGAGTTCCTGAAGAAGTGGTATCTCGCAAAGGTGACTGAAGAATGACCGATTATCGCCATCTTGGATTCATGATCTATAAACTTCTCAACAAATGTTGGGCACTCCAAGAAGCCAAGAAGCCCCATTCTCTTCTTTGCCCAACCGATGAAGAGATTGTCGATGCTCTTGGCTTCTGTCTCGAAATCTACAACATGAAGATCGAAGGGAAATTTACCACAGTCAAGTCAAGGGAGAGCAAGCCATGACTGACGATCAGCCTCACTTGCATAACCGATCTATCAGGCTTCTCATGCTTCATGCTGTCCCTGAAGCCAGAATGAGCCAGCAAGCCCTTGAGTTCTTCAGGAATGAGCTTGAGCTTTGGATCATCAAGAAGACTAGAGAAGCCTACTCACTGGCGAGACATGGCAAGCGGATCACGATCCTGCCAGAAGACATCTCAATCGCTCTAGGGAAGGAGACACTATGACTGAGACTTTGATGGAGTTCGATCAAAGAAGAAAGAAGCAATATCATGAGACTCCATTCGCAACACAGAGCTTCTCTCCCCCTTACAAGCCAAGCTCAGTTCAAAAAAGATTTTGTCCTCAATGCCAGCAAAGAACCTTGCAAGTCCGACTTATCGAAGCTCTCAGTGGTCGAGTCCACTGGCTCTGTCGATCATGCGGAATAATGAAGGAGATTGTTCGCAAATGAGTGTCTCGCCAGATAAGACTCCTTCTGAGATCGATGCTCTGAGACAAGAGCAAGTCAAAGCGGCTCAAAAACTGAATGACTACATCAACGCACTCCAAAACAAGATTGAAGAAATTCTAGGGGAACTGAAGCTTCTTCGAGATCGAGTCAAGGCTCTCGAAGATACTTGGAACGATGCTGTGGAGAAGGGGGCAATCGCCTATCGAGAGTGATCTGCATTGAGTCATCAAGATTGGATTCCTGAGTGGATGGCATCATGGCTTGTTGCCTTTGATCGCAATCCTGAGAACTTGAAGGATTTTGAAAGGAGATTTTGCAAGGATTGAACCAAGAAGAGTCAGGTTGGACTACACTGAGCATAAAGCGATCAGTTAGAGCCAAGCTTGAAGAGTGGGAAGGAAGTCTCTCCCCAAATGACAAGATTCTGAAGCTTTTGGAGATCGCTAAGAACCCCCCATCATAAGAATGCGATGAATTCCATATCGCCAGAGACATCTTTGCTCTCCTAAACGAGCTTTGCGATCATGAACTTACAACCTACAATGGCAGAGAGAAAGACGCTCAAAAACTCATCGATGAGAAGCTTCGAGACTTGATTGAATCAACTATTCAAAAGAACAAGCGAGGAGCATCGGAAAGATGGCCGGACTACAACTGTCCATTCAAGAAGCTTATCGATGATAAAGAGGGCCTCTGCCTCAAAGACACTCCCACACGCAAATACTCCATAACTCCCGCTGACTGTTGGGCCTGCCTCAAACGAAGGAAACTCATCAGAGAAGAATACGGCCATACAGCAAACGGCAAACGAGTCCCCTACTGGGACACACCGGAATTCCAAGCTAGAAACCCTTACAGCCGAACCAAACCCGCTGACGAATCATGGAGAAACCCATAATGACAGATTACTGTTTCTACATCGACGCAAAAGGGAGAACCTACAAGATAACCTGCAAAGAAAACAAGCTTCAAGACGGCATCTGCCTTGACACCGGCAAACCATGTCTCCTGAAAGACTGCAATCATGCAAACGCAGAAGAGATGGAAGAACCAGTCCCCACAATCCCATGGGTATGGTGAAAATCATTGACTGAATTTAAGATAGCTAGATACCGCAGCATCTGCGATGTCTGCCTCAAAGACATAGAGGAAGGAGAAGAAATCGCTAAGCTCTCAACCTCATGGATTCACGCCAAATGCCTACCTAAACTCAAAGACCTAAACCGAATGGTGGTACAAGTCAAATGAGCATTGAGATCAAAGGAGAATTTGTCATCAAAGCCTTCAAGAAAGGGAAGAGACTGAGCATCCAAATTCTTCATCTCGAAACCAAGGAGTCAGAGAAATGAGTAAGCCAGTTCCATCGAAGGAAGAGATCAGCCAGAAGATCGGGCAGCTCCTCGCCACAAGCGATCTTTCAGCTAAAGCAATCATCCAGCAAGTCTTAGGCAAGAAGTCCCCTGTTCAAGCAGAGCTTCAGCTAGTCTACGGTCATCCTGAATGGAAGGCCCGCAAAGACCGACAAACCAAGAAGAAACTGGAAGAACTGAAGCCCCCAACACCGGAAGAAGGCAAAGAACCTGAAATCGAAGTTGAAAAGGTCGGCATAGAGAAGCCCCCTGAGAAAGAAGAGAAGAAGGAAGAGAAAGAGGGCCTTCTTCCCAAGATCATCAGCGGCAAACCCTTAGAGAAAGGAAAGTTTGTCGGAGTGCTCAATTCAGGCTTCGAGTTCCTATGCGATGCAAGGCCACATCTGAAAAGACCATCACCAGCAAGCATTGAAAACTTCGATGAAGCCCTTGTCGATTTTCTGAATGAGCAGACCGTGAGAGAGTGGATCGGAGAACACTGGAGTAAACTGAATCTCGTTTTTGCATCTGGCGTGATAGCTGTCCCCTTGATCAAACAGGAATGGGATCATCGGAGAGAAGCCAAGAAGGAGAAGAAGTCCCCTGAGAAGCTGGAAGCCCCCCCGAAAGAAGCCAAAGCAGAGATCGCAACAACTCCAACAGGACAAACCGTCACAGCAATTGCAACGCCGCCACCACCTGAATCTGAGAAGCCTGACTGGTGGTACAAACTGAAAGGAGAAGCGCCACCGACATGAGCAAAGAATACTCTGATGAAGAGATTGAGAAGAAGCGAGCTATCGAAGACTTCGCCATCTACGTTGATGGCCTTCTGAAAGATTTCTTGGAGAATAACCCTGCCTTGATGGGAATGGGAACAATCGATTTTGACAAGATGCCATCGAAGGCAAAGCTTCTCTTCAAAGTCATGAGGATCGACACAAAGAAACTGCCTGAAATCTCTGTCGAAAGCACATCGAGAACGATTCGCCATCTAGTCTACGAATGGATCGTCAACAACCCTGATCAAATCAAGGAACTGCTCGGGAAGTCCCTTGTCAAACTCACTGAGTTGAATCAAAAACTACTCGGTGGGGGGAGTGAGAAATAGAAAATGTATGAGATACCATTCTGGTTCTGGTACATCATCCTTGGATTCTTCGGTGGAGCAACCTACGTTGCAGTAATGAAGCTATGGGGAGAAAAAGCGGAAACAGCAAGGAGAATCCTTCTCGGTGGAGCAGCAGGCTTCATAGTCTATCTAATTGTATGGGCAAGTCAACCTGAGTATCTTGAACATCCCCTAGCCTACTTGCTTGCCCTGTTCTCTGCATATTGGGCTGTGGACTTCATTGAGTCAATAGCGAGTCGATACAAACCAACTGCACTTCAAATAGGCGATCACGTCACTGTCGATCTAGGATTCTTGACACCTGAAAGCTACCCGAACTATCGAGGCTTCAACCAGCTAATTCAAGAGAAGATCACAGCCGGAAAACCGACAGGCAAACCAGCAATCCAACTCTTCGTCTCAAAGAAACTCCCTGAAAGCGAATTGAAAACAGTGCTTCCCAAAGAGATCAAAGGCATCCCAACTGACGTGATCCAAGTGGGGGAGGTCCTAGCAGTATGACACCTGAAGACCATAGAAAACGGTATAGACCTATCGTTGGGGGAGTCTCAGTCTCAGGGCCTTGGAGCCAAGCTACAGGAACAAACGGAATGACAGTCATAGATGCAAAAGATCAAGAACTTGCAGCATTGAGCAACGATCACGTCTATGGATTCAGTCCTGGCGTAGGCGTTGTCACCTGTATGCAACCTGGCACCGCAGATCGAGAGCAATTCACTGATCCCACAGCCAGATTTGGCACTCTAAAGCGAGTGGCAGATGACTTGAGCAAACCCGATCCCCTTAGCTATGCTGGAATCTACGTTGATCACTATGTGGACTCTGCCATCGCAAAACCCGATCAGCCAGAGCTATTGTCCAAGGAGATTCTTGAGATCGGAGTACCCAAAGGAGTCAAAGCAAGCTATCTGAATCTTCCTGTCCAAAAGTCAGGTCGAACAAGTGGACTCACAAAAGGCAAGATCACAGCCGAACACGCAACAGTCTTCGTGGGCTATCAGAATCCAATGAACTACTTCTACCGAAAGAAGATGGTGGATCAAATATTGACATCGAAGATGCTCGATGCTGGCGATTCAGGAAGCATCCTACTGACTGAAGACGGATATGTTGTAGGACTTGGATTTGCTGGATCAGATCAAGTAAGCGTCTTCAATCGATGGGAGAATGTTGAAAGACTGATGCAAGTCAAGTTGCCACCATCTGAAGTGCCACCTATACCACCAACGCCACCGGAAGAGAAGCTTCTGCAATTCAGCATAGACGAAGGCAACAGATGGGAAGACGCAAAGACAATTCGAGTTAGACCAAAGGGGGCAGACTGATGCAAAGCCTTGGAACACTGGCAATCGACAAGCGAGAGGACTTCTACAAGCTCCTTGAAATGCTGAAGCAGCAAGGACAGAGAGGCTTCTACAATCCTGAGAAAGACGAGTTTGAAGTCATCGAAATCCAATGGCTCACAAGAACATTCGTTAGCAAGGAAGGCAAGCTCAAGGGAATAGGCATTAAACGTGCCAAATAACCGAAAAGCCCCGAACTGTCCGGACTGTGGTAGACTGATGAAGAAGATTCCTCAAGTCTACTACTGTCCAAAATGCAGTGAGAACCTTGAGAAGACAATCAGGAAGATGACTCATAGATGACAAAGAAGAAAGTCAAATGCGAGTTCTGCGGCAAAGCCAAAGATGTCATGCTATACTATAAGGGCCACTACATCTGCCATGACTGCCGAACTGAAATGACGAAAGGAACAGTGATCGTTGAATCAACTGAGAAGGGGGATAGGCTTGTCAGGAGAAATTGAGATTGTAGAGAAGGGTTCGCCAAAGAAGTCGGTAAGCTGTCCCAACTGTGCGGCAACATTCACAGCCGATGTCACCAAGGAAATCAAATGCTCCAACTGTGGTTGCAAGTGGAAACTGAAATCCCATTACAAACCGGAAAAATCAACTGAGAAGGAGGGATAGCAATGGGAATAGCTGAAATCCCTGACATCTTGAGAAGACTCTCCGAACTCGAAAAGAGAATTGAGAAGCTCGAAGCCATGAAGAAGGCGATAAAGTAATGGCCAAGGTCTTCGTCTGCATTCCAACTTGGCAAGGATGCTTAGGCCCGATACTGGATAAGCAGATAGACGCTTTATCCCGACAACAACAAAGAGACGAATTAGACATCCACTTTCTAGTCAATAATACTGATGAAGCCGGATTCAAAGAGATCGAGCGAAAGGCTAAGGAACTCAATGCTCAAACACGAGATTTCGGACAAATTCCTTTCCCCCTGGGCCTAGAGAACCTTTGGAACTACGCTAGAGAACAAGTCCTGAAAGAAGATTACACGCACCTATGGATTCTCGGTGGAGACAACATTCCAGTCCCCGAATACCATTTCGCTCACCTTCTCGAAGCCGACAAAGACGTGATCGCATCGCCAGCATTCCTTAAGGATTCTACGTTGCCAGCAACAAACGTCTTTCAGCTAACCGACACATCGAGCCCCTTCTATCCATACAAAGGAGCGCATGAACTTCCTTTAAACCAAATCTTTCAGCTTACAGAAGGCATGGGAACAGCATCACTTCTCGCCAAAAAGAAGGTTCTTCAACCGATCAAGTTTCGATGGCGAACCGGAGGACTATGCTTCCTCGACACGCAATTCAGCGAAGACATCTTCAAACATGGATTCGAGTTCTACAGTACAACATTGATATGGACAAATCACACACGGCCAAACACAACTGATTTCGTAACGCTAGCAACAGACTTCCCATATTGTGCCGGAGAATTTGTGAAATGGAGAAGTCAACTCAATTGGGGGTGGTGGAAATATGCCTAGAACAATCAAATGCTCCATTTGCGGAGCAACATCACCTTATGCTGGATTCGGTAGGCGCATGAAATGGCTTCGTAGGCATAGAAAGCGGAGTCATCCAAAGGCCTTCCGAGAAAGCATAAGAAAAGCAGTGAGAACACGGAAGGCCAGAGCTTGATCTCTAATTTCTGCCAGTATTGTGACTACTACAATAGAACTAGAGTGTTCTGCGAGCTAGTCAAAGACTACATCGCCTGCCTAGACTACTGCCCGAGAACCCGTCAAGTCCTCCTAGATCAATACTGTAGGCGTTAAGCCTTGAGACTTAAGGCTCTAGTGATCCTGAATGACAGAGAATCGATAAAAGACCTAGGGGACTTGCTGAAGATCGCTAGAGCTGAAGGCCAGAAACTCTTCCACACAAGAGAGAACATCCAAGTCCTAGAAGTCTTTCACAGTCACCTTGTAAACGGTTTCGTGGTCGTAATAGGTGACGAATGGTCGAACAATAGAAGTGGCGTAACGAAGGAGAGATGAAAAATGAAAAATGAACAAGAAACTAGTCTCTATGCTCGTTTTGGCTTTAGCTGTGACTTTGGCAGTCTCTAGCATTGCAAATGTACATGCTCAACTTTGGATGAAAGGGTGGACATATAATAACAGCAGTGCCAATTCATGGAACTTCAGATGTCTGACACAGGCAAACGGATGGAATGTGCCGAGATCTGGAAACATAGGCGGGGTATTACAAGGAATCATAATAGCTGGAGCCTCCCCTACATTAGTTGAAATAAGCATAAGTGCATGGTCAAACGGTCAGGTGCTTGTCCAAGCAGCATACATGGACAGCGGGAACTACTACATAATTCAACCTCTCATATCTGTTCAACTAAATACATTCTACACTCTTGGATGGTACTGGGCGGGTGCAGTTCCGGAAAAGCCTTATGCAGTTTTCTGGCTCATTCTTCAAACAGCAGATGGGCAGACGATACAGACATGGCAAACACCTTTGCGAGCAAATACGATATATAACGTCAGGATGTTTGGTGAATCAACGACAACCGATGAATCAGCATGGAGTGGTGTGTTCAATGGCTTCTGCTTCCTAGCTCCATTCATAGTCGGATATGGTCCTGTGCCAAACAGTTGGTGGTCAAGATTCACATATGGCACCCCACCAGCATATTTCAATTGGTTCGAGTTTCAACAGCCAAACGGATCATGGACATATGAAATAGCACACAGTAGATGGTGAGACCGTCAGGAAATCAGCCAGAATCCCTTTTTTTATTGAGTAATCGTTGTTGAGTTGACTACTTGGTTGATAGTTGTGATTGAATATAGAGTGAGTTCGATTTTGGCAGTGGATACAATTTTCGCGAATCCAGGTCGAAGGAAACCCTCATCAAAAGCTCGGTTATGCCAAATTACTGTGAAAGAGAGATAACCTCCCGAATATGGATCAGGAACACTTGGATACTCAAAATCGCATATAGTCAAGGCAAGTGTTCCGTTTTCATAGAAGATAGGTTCAAAATAGTTTATGTGGACTGAATCGGCATCTCCTTCAGCCTCAACCCAAACATCTCGGATCGGATCACCGCCGCGATAAAGACGTTCAGTGTACCAGCCGAAGCCTGATCCGATATGATATTCATAGATGTACGGTGCGTTGCCTTCATCTATTCCTTCAAAATGAAAATATGGATCTTGAGGTTTCATATCATTGATCTCTTGGATGTCTAAGTAGCCGAAATATGAAACGGGAAGCAAAAGCACTAGGAAGAGAATCGTCTCAAGCTCAGATTGCATGAGAAACACTAACTGGCATGAATCTCTTAAGTCTTATGAGAAGTCGTAGAGCGAGAAGATAACGTCATTTTGACGTTTTCAGGCTCCTTGTGACAAAGGAAGCATAAATACTCGATTTTCACTTAGTTTTCTCATACCATCGGGAGAGAAGAGGGATAGAACACCATCTCTCCCGATGGCTTCCTTCTTCTCTTCCTTTGGGAATCGAAAACAAAGGAAAAACGCTATGAGTTCAGAATTGAAGAAGGCTGAAAGGATTTTAACTGAACCGATAGGCATCGCAATTGTCCTTGTTCTTGCTGTCGTCTTCGTGATCCCGTATTTCCACAAGAAGGTCGTGGCTGAATATTTCAAGAATCAGCCCACTTGGGTTCAAAGCATCGTCTACTTCGTAGTCGGTGGAGTCCTCGTCTCAGTCGGATACTACTACCTGAAAGGCATCTGGAAGAGCATTGCTGAAGCTCTCGGAATAGGCTTCTTCTTCGCTGGCGGCCTCGTTCTCGCCGGACAAAGCATAATTCCCGTCAAAACTAGCTAGGTGACTCGACATGGTTCAAGGAAGACAAAGATATCTCTACACGGACACTTGGAGTTCCGATAAAGTTGGGAAAACCAACTACACCACCGAGAAGCTTCCCAAGAACACCTACATCAAAAATATTCACCTCTACCTGTATGGCAAACTCACAACCACAGCCACAGCTCCGACACGCCATGAAGATTCCCCGATGAGTCTTGTCAGGCTTGTCTCGTTGAAGGGAGCTGGCTCAGGATTCTTCGACGTGAGCTTTGCAAGATGGTTCTACCGACTCTACTACTTCTACGGTCTTCCACTTGAAAGATGGAATATTGGAGTCACAGCATCAACACAGTACGAGCTTTACGCTCACGGAATAATTCCGATGGGACTCACAAAGTATGCTGAAGGAGTCCTACCCCCTGTTTTCGATGACCTTTGCCTAGGCATCCAATGGGGAACATTCAGCGACCTCTACACTGCAGCCGCTCCGTCTTCATGGGATACAACTCCATACGTTCAAGTCTACGTGGAAGAGGATGATGTAGGCCCTGCACCTAACACTGTCCCGCTAATTAAGACATGGGAGAAAGAACAAAGTATCACAGCCGCAGGAGACTTAGACCTTGACTTTCCCAAGGGCAACACGATCCTAGATGCCATGATATACGTCATCGACAACTCAGTACGCTCCGACACGCTATGCACAAAGTTCTCCCTGAAATCGAGGAATCCCAATGAAGACTTTGTTGAAGCCTTTGAATGGGCGAAATGGCAGGCCAAAGACAAGCAGAGATACGGCATCGAGAACCCACTGCCTGAGGCTGATGGATCGACAACCAACAAGAGAACCATCAAAGGATTCGCTATGGTCGATTTCACTCCAATAGGTGGACTCCCAATGGTTGTCGGAGGCAAAGCAAGAGAGCAGGTAGCATTCAAAGGAACCTTCGGCTCACCGACAGGCACAGCGAAGATCGGAATGCTCGTCAGAGAACTCCTTCCAGCACAAGGCTAACTTCCCCTATTTTTTTTGGTCGTGACTTCGCTATGTCTCAAACTAGTGAAACCGATGATGATCCTCTGCCGATTCCTAAAACTATTCCTGACTGGATGTTCAGTGAAATCAGAGCAAAGACTTGTCCCTATCGAGACTTCGTGATCAGCGTCAAAGTGACAGTGAGAAACTTCTTTGTGATCCTCACAATCGGGGAAGCCATCATTGGACTCATCACTCTTGCGATGCTTTTGAAGGGATGAGAAGACTTGACTGAAACAAAGAACATCGTCATCGCATCAGGCGTTGATTCTTGGAACATCTTCGAGCAATACGTTGAGATTCCAGTCACAGGTTTGAAATCTGTTGTCCTTCATGGTTACGGCAGTGCCCTAATTCTATACAGTCCCATTTCAGGGGGAAGTGCTGAGTTCTCAGTCAATGACACAATCATTGGACAAGGTGGATTCAGTGCCATCTCAGGATTCGCAATGGACAAAGACATCACATCGATAATCGTTCCAAACACCAAGAACAAATTCAAAGTCTCATTCAAAGACTACTGGGGAAGCTACGCACAGGCTCACTACTGGAACTTGAACATGTGGCTTGAAGTAACAGGCGAATCAGTCTCGCCACCAACTCCACCAACCCAACCACCGACTACGCCGACTGTAACCGACATTGCTTGGTGGATATTCATCATCATACTTGTCGTAGTTGTTCTCGTAGCTCTTGGATGGTCACTGCCTAAAATCAAGAAGGTGTTGAAGTGATGCAAAGAAATGCGGAGATAGTCATAGCGGCACTGGCTCTCTGTAGTCTCATGCTTCCATCGCTAATAACTCAAATGAACTGGATGAGTCCAACAGGACTGATGTCTTACGAAGACCGGAAGAAGTGGCTGATAATAAGTTGGGTTCTCTTTGCAATCGGACTTCTCATTCTTTGGATTTGGATGAGTAGAGGCGAATAAGAATGAGCCAAGGAATATTGATGACTCCACAGCAATTTCAAGAATGGCTTCAAAGACTTGGATCGCTAGAGCATACGCTTTATGAGCTTACAAGAACCCTGAGACAGAAGCCGAAGCTTCGCAAGGCAATCATCTTCACAAAGAGTGTTGCCCTATCAACAACAGAAACCTTGAAACATTCCTTGGACTATGAAGCGAAAATTTTGGAGATCACAGGATGGTGTGACAGCACATCAGTTAAAGTCAGGATACTTGATCCGAAATCCTCAATGTTGGATAGACCGTCAACAGGCGAAGAAGCTTTCCCAATGACCACACAGCAATTCAAATTCAGCCTGCTCTACGACACATGGGAGAGAAACAAGGAAATAGCTGTCGAGTTCCAAAACACTGACGCATCCAACGCCCACATCCCCGTCATAGTGATTCTTGTCGAGAGGGCTGATTGAAGATGGATATCGAGCAGGAGATTATCTTCAACAAGACGGATGTGCCAGTCACAACTGAATGGCAATACGATGAAAGAGAACTTGAATACGACTGCAGGATACTCGGTGGATTCATCAAGTTCGCTCCAAACTGTCAAAACAAGCTTCTCGTATGCCCAAAGGTCGGGGGATCACCGACAGCAAGCACTCCAATCCCTGAGTTCGGCAAGGATGCTAATCAATGGCTCATTGGAGACGGAGACTTCGTCACCTTCTCATCTTTCAGAAAGGCAAAGCAAGGAGAGAAAATCATCATGGCCTACAAGAACACGGATGGCGATGGCGATACAAGAACACTCTTCGCTGCTATCCGCATCATAAGATCGGAGATCGGCAAGCTAGAGAAGCTATCCTTCACAGAATGGCTTGAACTATTCCCTAAAGTCCTGAAATCATGGTTAACCTGAAAAATTGAAAAGGAGGAATGATGGAAAATGGTTGAGAGCAACGTTGTAACCGTCACATATTCGGCAGCACCACCACCAACTGCAATATCTCTCAATTTGCAAGTCAACAAGTCAACCTACGATCCAGCAAAAGACGAATTATGGTTCATGGTCACAGCAAGCGCAGACTGCTATGGAAAAGCACTTGAACTCTATGTCGATGGACAGGCCACAGGATTACGGAACAACTTCGGCAACAATCCCTATGGCGATAGAACTCACGTCAACATCGTAGTCTCTCCGGTCAATATGCCACAGCAATTGAAGGCTCAGGGATCGCATAGTTGCAAAGTCGCTAGTGTGGGATGGTAGAAGTTGCCAGTAATAGGCGCAGTCATAAGTCTTCTAGGTGACGATGGCAAAGGCAATGTAGTGACAGCCATCATAGTCGGAGATGGACAGAAATTTTGGTTCAAAGGATATGTCCATGATAATTCTCCAATGAGAACCCCACTGGCAAACATGAGAGTGGACATCTGGTTTGACGAGTATTCGCCTGAGCCCCCTTACACCTACCGCAAATCATGGTGGCTCTGTACAGTGTACACGAACAATGCTGGATACTTCGATAGCTATCCCTACGACACTTGCTATCTGAAATACATGGGGCAGTCAATGCGAGGCTTTCCAATCCTACAGCTATGGCAAGCGAAGCTAGGGAAGATTTGGGAAGGAGAAGTCCAAGTGAATTTAGGCTTTAAGGCAACGGTGACTTGAAATGGTTGAAAGCAATATTGTAACTGTAACCTATGGAGAAGCTCCCCCTGTCGTTCCCTCGACTGAGAAGATCAAATGTCCTTTCTGTGAGAAAACCTTCGATAGCTATGAAGCCTTATTCAAGCATTTGTCAGAGAGCCATCAGAAAGAACTGGCAGTCATCATAGTCGCCATAGTAGTCGTGATAGCTCTAGTGTATTGGGCTGCCAAACGATGAAGAAAACAATCGGAACCATAGTCGTCATTGTTGTTGCCATAGTCCTAGCTTGGTTCATCATCGAATATGCGAAGGCTCAGAAATACAAGGAATCTCTTCCTACGCCTCCACCTGAAGGCGATAAGACTTGGCTTCTAACATGGATGCGAGAACAGAACTATCCTCAATGGATGATCGACTTCATGGCGAAGTGACATGGCGTGGTCAAAGAGTTCGAGCAGAATGTTCGCATTGTTGCTAGTACAGTCACCATCAATGTAGCTGTCTCCGGTACTGTCCAAGTCAACATAGCAAGCATCAGTCCGGCAGTCACTTTTAATGTTGCCATCCAGTCTTCAGCCGTAACCCTCAACGTAGCTATCCAATCTTCTTCCGTGACTCTCAATGTCTCTGTCCAAAACGCCTATCTCTACATCAGAACTGAGACAGGTCAAAACCTCAACATCGACATCAAAGCTCAGTCAGTGGGCAATCTGAATGTTGCCATAGCATCATCA
>Ga0315280_10004910_pt1 | contig 19419 bp, 23 predicted proteins | sample YL17G06_40_MG_FD_203697 | JGI IMG/M metagenome (GOLD analysis project Ga0315280, IMG submission 203697) | Sediment microbial communities from Yellowstone Lake, YNP, Wyoming, USA - YL17G06_40 | ecosystem: Environmental > Aquatic > Freshwater > Lake > Sediment | place: USA: Wyoming | collected... | reverse complement strand
GTAGCGGCAGGGTAGCCCAAAAAGTACAGCGGGGTGGATTGCATCTGTTAGCGCTTGAAATCAACGCCCTGAACCAAGACAAGGAAAAGGTCTTGTCTGGAAAAGCTACCATAGCTGTGCCAGTTTGAGAATTTAAGGAAGGAATACCTGCTTTGAACCAGAAACCGGAACTATCAGACATACACCAAGGGGATAGCTTACCTTCGGTGGTAAAGCATATTACCCAGAAGGATATTAACCTGTATGCCGAGGCAAGCGGAGATTTTAACCCCATCCATGTAAATGAGGCCTTTGCCGCTCAAACCCCCCTTGGTGGCACCATAGCCCATGGTATGCTCATTCTAGCCTATATGTCAGAGATGATGACCGAGGCTTTTGGTGAAAGCTGGCTTGAGGGGGGCAAGCTTTCGGTACGGTTTAAAGCACCAGCCCGACCCAACGATACTATAACCACCAGTGGCAAGATTGACTCCATTGAGCATAAAGAGGGCATCCCGCACGTCAATTGCAGCATAGAGAGTTGTAATCAAAAGGGCGAAACGGTGATTACCGGTGGGGCAGTGGTTAAGCTTGGCTAATACTATAGGGGAAGGAGATATTTAATGGCAGGAGCCAACCAGAGGATAAGGATAGCCATAGATGCTATGGGTGGTGATTATGCCCCCGGTGAGGTAGTCAAAGGTGCGGTTGGGGCTGCCGAGAAGGGCAATGTAGAGATTATCTTGGTTGGGCCTACCACCACGGTAGAATCAGAGCTAGCCAAATATAATACCTCCCGTTTACCCATCCATTGCGTCAACGCTGATGACTTTATCCAAGAGGAGGAGCACCCGGCTCTGGTGGTTCGCCGCAAGCCTAATTCCTCTATAGCTGTAGCCACCAAGTTGTTGAAGGCAAAGGAAGCAGATGCTCTGGTTGCGGCTACCTCTACTGGGGCAATGGTTACCAGTGCCATACAGTATCTGGGTATGGTAGATGGGATAGACCGTCCGGTACTTGGCGGGGTTCTCTCCAACATCGCCCCAAATACAATAATAATGGACTTGGGCGTCAATGTTGATTGCAAGCCAGAGCATCTACTAAATTTTGCAATCATAGGTTCGGTTTACGCCAGAATGTTCCTGAATATTGCCAATCCCACGGTAGGTCTGCTAAATATTGGTAAAGAGGAGGGAAAGGGCAATCAGTTAGCTCGGGAAACCTACCCCCTGCTAAAAAAGAGCGGCTTAAATTTCATCGGCAATGTGGAAGGTAACGGAATCCTCACCGGACAAGCTAATGTTATTGTCTGTGATGCTTTTGTCGGTAATGCCATCTTCAAATTTAGTGAGAGTGGAGCTGAAATCGTCGGTAAATATTTCAAAGATAAGATGAAACGATACCCAATACTAAGCCGCCTGCTAAAGGGCAAGGTTAAGGATTTAGTGGCATCACTTTCCCTGCCTGATAGTGTAGGCGCTGGTCTCATCTGGGGGGTCGACGGCCTCGTGCTGAAGATACATGGGCATAGTCGAGCTCCAGATGTTACTATAAAAATAGCTCAAGTCAAGATGGCGGCGGAGAGGGATGTGGTGAGTTGTCTAAAATCAGAGCTAGCCAAGATTAGAAAACACATCAACTTGTGAAAGGAGTTATTATGTCGGCTGTTGAGGAGACCATTAAAGATATTGTCGTTAAGATTGTGCATTGCGACCGGGAAGTCCTTACCCCTACTGCTACCTTTAAAGATATGAAAGCTGACTCCCTAGATATGGTGCAAGTCCTTGTCGCTTTAGAGGACGAATTTGGTATTGAAATCCCCGACGAGGACGCCCAGAAATTCCAAAATTTCAGCGATTTTGTTGCCTATATGGAAGCTCGCATAGCCAAGAAGAAAGGCAATGCTTAAAGGTAAGGTAGCGTTAGTAACTGGTGGTTCTCGTGGCATCGGCAGAGCTATAGCCCTCAAACTAGCTGAGAAAGGGGCTGATGTCATTGTCAATTTCTTTCGCCGTCGCCAAGCTGCGGAACAAACAGCTAAGGATATTGAAACTCTGGGGGTAACTGCTAAGGTTATTAAGGCTAATGTCGGCGACCCAGAAAAGGTTAATGAGATGTTTGATATTATCAGTAGCAGCTTCGGCCGGCTGGATATATTCATTAACAATGCCGCCTCAGGTCTACCTCGTTCCGCTCTAGACCTAGATACTAAAGGCTGGGATTGGACGATGGACATTAATGCCAAGGCTTTCCTGCTTTGCACCCAGCGGGCAGTTAAGCTTATGGAGGGGAGGGGTGGTAAAATAGTTACCGTCTCCAGCTTAGGCTCGCACCTGGTATTGCCCGGTTATACGGCAATAGGGGTATCTAAGGCTGCCCTTGAGGCTTTAACTCGCTATCTAGCCATAGAGCTAGCCGCTAAAGGCATCTGCGTTAATGCCGTGGCGGCGTCACTGGTCACCACCGAAGCTGGCATGCTTTACGCCAGGATAGCCAAAGAGCAACTGGGAGAGGCCTTTGCGTGGCAAACGACACCGGCGGGTAGACTAGTAACCCCTGAAGATATAGCCAATGTGGTAGCCTTTCTGTGCAGTGAGGAGGCTTTTATGATACGAGGACAGGTAATTATTGTTGACGGAGGTACTTCACTGGTACCTTTTGGCGTTATGAGTAAAGGAGGATGAAGGAGAAGGACATTGGATAAGCAACGAGTAGTAGTTACCGGGATGGGTGTTATTTGCCCCCTGGGGTTAAATATAGATGAGTTCTGGGCAGCATTGGTAGCTGGAAAATCAGGCGTTAATTATATTACCCATTTTGATGCTACTAATTACCCGGTAAAAGTAGCCGCCGAGGTAAACGGCTTCGACCCGACGAAATACATGGATATAAAAACCGTTGAACGCACCCGGAGGGCTATTCACTTCGCTATCCCTGCGGTTAAGGAGGCAATGAAATCGGCTAGACTGGATATGACCAAGGAACAGACAGAACGAGTGGGTGTGGTCACCACCAACATGATGGAACCTGAGTTTATCGCCAGCGGGTGGGAAACACTTCAGAAGCGGGGCCCAAGAAGGGTTGACCCGCTGTTTTTTACCAAGGCAGCCCCTAGTATAGTATCCCTACACGTAGCATTGTTAATCGGGGCGAGAGGACCCAACACCAGCGTCAACAGCCTCTGCGCCAGTGGCACTGATGCTATAGGGACTTGCCTAAATTTCATCCGCCTAGGCTATGCTGATGTCATGATAGTCGCCGCATCTGATGCTTCGCTAGACCCGATGACTATAGCTGCCTTGAGCCGGCTGGGAGCTCTGTCCCAGGAGCCAGACCCTAATAAGGCTTGCCGACCCTTTGACCTCAACCGTAACGGCTTCGTCTATGGGGAAGGGGCAGGGATAATGATATTAGAAACCTACGAGCATGCTAAGCGGCGGGGGGCACCAATTCTAGCTGAGCTGGCCGGGGCAGCCTGGACATATGATGCCCATGATATAACCGCCCCCCATCCTGATGCCGAAGCCATAGCTATGAGGAACGCCCTCAAAAATGCCGGGGTAAAACCAGAAGAGGTTGATTATATCAACGCCCACGGCACCAGCACCAAGCTAAATGATGTCTGCGAAACTAAAGCCATCAAAATGGTTTTTGGAGACAGGGCATATAAAATCCCGATAAGCTCCAATAAGTCTATGTTCGGTCACATGATAACTGCCGGTGGTGCTGTCGAAGCCATTGCTGCAGTATTAACTATAATGAATGGGATTATCCCGCCAACTATCCACTACGAGACCCCTGACCCAGAATGTGATTTGGACTATGTGCCCAATGTGGCCCGCCGGGCACAGGTAAATGCCTGCCTGAAGAATAGTTTTGGTCTTGGCGGGCAAAATTGCTGCCTAGTTTTCAAACGCTTTAAGGAGACTTAACATGTCTTTAGAATTAGAAGGTAAGGTGTCGTTGGTAACCGGTGCCGCTCGGGGTATCGGCAGAGCCATCGCCCTCAAGCTGTCAAGCCTTGGGGCTAAAGTGGCGGTTAACGACGTATCAAAAGAGACCGCCAGTGATGTAGTTAACACTATAATAAGTCAAGGCGGAGAAGCTATTGCCGTAGTAGTCGATGTAAGAGACAGCGAGTCGGTAAAAGCTATGGTGCAGGAAGTGACTGACAAGTGGGGTAAGATTGATATTTTAGTAAATAATGCCGGCATTAACCGAGATACCCTGTTACTAAGGATGTCCGATGAAGCCTGGGACGATGTCATTAATACTAATTTAAGGGGGGTGTATACCTGCACTAAGTTTGCCCTGCGGTCAATGATGAAGCAACGATGGGGACGCATCATCAGTATTGCCTCTATCGCCGCAATACTAGGCAATGCCGGGCAAACCAATTATGCTGCCTCTAAAGCCGGCATCATCGCCTTTACCAAAAGCATAGCCAGGGAGGTAGGCTCACTGAATATAACTGCCAATGCTATAGCCCCCGGCTTCATTCTGACTGATATGACCGAGAGGCTGCCTCAGGAAAGGAAAGACTTTATCCTAGCAATGATTTCACTCCAGCGTTTCGGCAAGCCAGAGGAAGTCGCCGAGCTGGTAGCCTTCTTAGCCAGCGACCGAGCTAGCTATATCACCGGGCAGGTTATTGGTATCGATGGGGGGATATAACCCCCATCGATTTACCATAAGCGTCTCAATCTTCAGCCCACCAGCAAAGATAGAGACTCCCGGGTCCGGTGTGTCTACCGACTACCGGGAAGGTTCCAGTAACATAAAACTCAACGCACTGGAACTCTGAGGAGATCCGCTTCTTTAGCTCTTCAGCCTCATCAGGCACATTGATTTGATTTATAACTACGTGAATTTTCTTGTCTCGGCACCTCTGCTTCATTATCTCCAGCAATCCTTCCACCGCCTTCTTCTTGGTTCCATACCTGGCTAAAGGGGCATTTATTACTCCTCTGGCAGCATCCGTCTCCAGAAGTGCCTTGGTGCTGACCTTAGCCTCCGCCCAGGCACGACCGTCAAGTATCCTCCCCCCGCTGGCTAGGTAATCAAGATTATCAACCAGGACAATATACTTGACCTTTGCCACCGCATTATTAGCCGCTTCCACTACCTCGGCAAAGCTCTTGCCAGCAGTAGCGGCTCTGGCAGCTTCCAGGGGAATAAGCATCAGGGAGCCGCAAACAGTGCCAGAATCAATTACCTCGATGGCAGTTTGGGGTAGCTCTCCCTCAGCCATCTTTTTAGCCTCCAGCGCCGCATTAGGTGACATGCTAAGCCTGGCGCTGTGACCAATGTATACAATACCCTCTGCCTTCTGGCTCAGCTCTCGGTACGCTTCCAGGAAGTCCCTTACAGTGACGCTCGAGCTTGTAGGTAGCTTTCCTGTTTCCTTTTGTTGAAGCAATTGTTGATAAAACTGGGGTAGATTTAGCTCAGTTTCGTGATAGGTCTTGCCTTCTATGGTAATATATAATGGCATCACTTTGATATCGTATTTATCGGCGATTTCTTGAGGCATCTGGCTAGTGGTATCAGTCATAATAGCTACTTTTTTCTTCACTATTACCCCCTTTCTCGCTTCAGCCTCCCATACCCATACAGCCACGCCGTCCCGTCGTTTCAAGTGGCATATTGGCTCTAATCCACTCTTCAAGCCCCTGTTTGCTCTTGGTCAACGGCGCTTCTAGCTTGTGCACATCAATGCCAGTGAGATAAACGCTTGCCCGTTCCTTTCTGGCTCTATTTATCCGCTGGTTGAAATCTTCAGCCAGGGTAAAGGCTTGGGACAGGGTATCTCGTAGCGACTGAGCCAGAAAGCCTACCTTTTCACTGTTCCTCTTCCAGCTATCGGTCTTAAATTTCTTGGGACGCCCCTGAAGGCTGAACCTCTCCATAAGCCTCAGATTCTCATTTACGTCCAAAAATAGACTACCAATTATCTCTGGCTCTGTCTTTTCAACTCGGCGCCGCCTCGACATGACAATAGAGAGTACGATAAGAATAATTATTGGTATTATAATCGTCCATTGTTGATTACCTAAATCCATTTGTTACTCCTCACCTTAGCTTATTAATGTTTATTAATTAAACCAAATTATTAACAATATGTCTATAGGCATACCAGTAGGATTACTTTGCCTTCGCCAACAGGCATATATTTCTGGAGAAGAACTTGAATGGGTAGCGGTAGGAGCTCTCGGGAAAGGATTTAAGAACATCAAAGCCAGCCTTCCTTACCAGCTTTTCCAGCTCGGGGTAGGAGAAAAGGTAATAGTAGCGGTACAGGGTCTTGCCCTTTGTCCGCCAGGGCACGGCTACCTCTTTTGGCTTAAACCAGAACCTGGGTTGCCAACGGTTCCATACGGTGATAAAGGCTTCACTACCCGGCTTTAATACTCGCCTCAGCTCAACTAGGGCGGCTTGTCTCTCCTGCTTGCCTTTTATATGGTGGTAGGTGGCTACGGCAATTGCCCAGTCAAAGGTGTGGTCAGAATAGGGAAGATAGCCAACATCAGCCAGGGCTAAGTTTACCGCAAGGTTGAATTTTGGGGAGTATTTTCGGGCAAACCTTAGCATCTCGGTAGAAAAGTCTACCCCATATAATTCAAAGCCCTGGCTAAAGGGTAAAAAGTCGGGACCGTGAGCACAACCAAGGTTAATTAGCTTGCCCTTCTGCCACCGCTGTGCCAAAGCTTCTAGCTCGCTGCGGAATATAGACCAATGCCTGAAGTTATACCAGCTCGGGGCTATCTGATTAAATATATCTCTAATCACCCTATCCCCTTTATCCCCTTCCCCTCAAGGGGAAGGGGACTTGGTTATTTAAGAGAGGCTTCGCCTCTCTTTGACTCTCCTTCAAAGGAGAGGGGGAAAGTTTCAGAAGAGGGGCTTCGCCCCTCTTAGACACCTATTAAAAGAAAATTTTGTTGTTACTACTAGCCCAAATCTGCTAAACTGAGTATACAATGAAAAAATTTACCAGGACAATATCCGGGGTTACCCCAGTAGCAGTGATGACCCTGCCCCTGAAGTGTCCGGGACAATGTATCTATTGCCCTACCTACTCAGTTACACCTCAGAGCTATACCCCGGAATCGCCAGCGGTGTTACGAGGCAGGGAATGTGGCTATGATGCCAGGAAACAGATTAAGCTAAGATTAAAAGCCCTCTCCGAGATGGGACACCCCACCGATAAGGTTGAGCTGATAGTCATGGGAGGCACCTTTCTTGCCTTCCCCAAGGATTACCAATACCAGTTTATTAAGGACTGCTTTGACGCCTTGAATGGTGAGGAATCGCCTACATTTACATTAGAGGAAGCAAAAGAAATTAATGAAACGGCGAACCATCGTTGCGTCGGGCTATGCCTAGAGACCAGACCTGATTGGTGTGGGCAGGGGGAGATAGATAGGATGCTTGAGTTTGGCACCACCAGGGTTGAACTCGGCGTCCAGACCCTGGATGACGAAATCTACCGACTGACAAGAAGGGGACACACTGTAGAGGATGTAGTTAAAGCCACCGCATTACTCAAGGAACATGGCTTTAAGGTGCATTACCACTGGATGCCGGGACTGCCTGGCTCAACCCCGGAAAAGGACCTAGAGCTATCCAAAAGGCTATTTGAGGATGCTCGGTTTAGACCGGATGGCTTGAAGCTATATCCGACCATGGTGGTGACTGGCACCGAACTGGAGGAGTGGTATCGGGATGGGCGCTATCAGCCCTACGATGATGACACCATGATTAACCTGATTGCTGAGATTAAGTCTGTTGTGCCCAAGTATGTCAGAATCTCAAGGGTGCTACGCGACATCCCATCCAAGTTTATCGTCGGTGGTCTAAAGGACTCGCTCCGGGAGGTAGCTAAACAGCGCATGAAGGAGCAAGGTAGGGAATGTAGGTGCATCAGGTGCCGGGAGTATGGTCACCGGGTACAGACTGGCTGGGAAATAGGCAAACCCCGGTTGGTAAGAATGGACTATGAAGCTTCAGGGGGTAAAGAGATTTTCCTATCCTTTGAGGATGAAAACGAAACGCTGTTTGGCCTGTTGCGGATGAGGGTTCAATCCCAGCCCATATCTAGTCTAGGGCTAGAGGCTAAAAGCACCCAGAAAAATCTACGATTTTCCTGGGAACCCGCAGATGGGAATCTAGCCATAATAAGGGAACTACATATATATGGTCCCGAGGTTTCTCTTACCCGGCGGAACCCAAATGCAGCTCAGCATAAGGGTTTAGGTAAGGCACTAATGAGAGAAGCTGAGCAAATTGCTGCCAATATGTTTCAATCCCGATGGATGGTCATCCTAAGCGGGGTTGGCGCCAAGGAATACTACCGTGCTGAGTTTGGCTACAGCTCACAGGGCGACTATATGGTCAAGCGTCTGGCTCAGATTCCAAAGTTTAGTCTTCGCCCTTTTCAAGCTGCTTCAGTCTAGCATCACCAATACCAAAGTGGTGGGCTATCTCATGCCGAACTACCCTCTGTATCTCGGCAACAATCTCAGTCTCAAATCGGCATTTAGCCTCAATCGGCCCCTGGAATATAGTTATCTTATCCGGTGCCACCAGCCCATAGTGCCTGCCCCGCTTGGTCAATGGCACACCCTGGTAAAGACCGAGAAGGGTTTGACCTCGGCTTAACCCCGCCTTAGCCAGTTGACTTTGAGTCGGCCAATCCTCAACCACCACGTCAACGTTTTCCAGCTTAGTCCGAAACTCCTCAGGTAAACTCTCAACCGCTCTTGCCACTAACCACTCAAATCTTTCTCTGTCCATGACTTATAAGCAATTTGAAATTTGCCTCAGGTGTCGGCCCATTATTTGCTGCTCTTCAGATAGTCAATAGCCCACTGGATGGCGTCTTCTCCCTTAACCTCAAGCTCATAGTCAGGGACTATCCCTTTGCCTTCTATGAGATGACCTTTGGGGGTGAGCCAGCGAGCGGTGGTAATATATAATCCTGAGCCATCCTTAAGCTGGCGCAGGATGTTGACACTGCCCTTGCCAAAGGTTGTGGTGCCGGCAATGGTAGCTTGACCATAATCCTGCAATGCCCCAGCCAATACCTCACTGCCACTGGCACTGTAGCTATCCACTAAAACAACCAATGGTAGGTCAGTAGTGACCGGCTTATGTTCAACATTCATAGCGGTATGGTTTCCTTGATTATCCACCACATCAACAACTACGCCCGCCTTCAAAAAGTAGCTGGCAACATCAACTACTGTCGTTAGTATGCCACCGGGATTACTTCGGAGGTCAAGGATGATGCCACTAGCCGCTTCAGCGGTTATCATATCCAGCACCGGCGATAGTTCTTCATCGGTGCTCTCAGAAAAATAGGTGATATTTATATAAGCAATGTCTTGTCTCATCTCAAAGCGGACACTGGTTAGCTCAATTTCAGCCCTGACTATCTCAATTTCTTCAGGCTGAGTCTCACCCTGGTGAAGAACCAGAAGCCTGACTGATGTCCCGCGTGGACCACGGATAAGAGCCACGGCCTCAGCTAGGCTCATCCCTGAGGTAGGTTTACCATCAATTTCCAAGATTATATCGCCAGCCTTAATACCTGCCCTATCCGCTGGCGAATCGGCAATAGGGGCAATAACTATAATCTGATTGTCCTCAATGGCAACTTGGGCACCAACACCCTCAAATCTCCCTTCCAGGCTGCTCAAGGTCAACTGGTAGGTCTCAGGGTCTAGGTAAGAGGTATAAGGGTCATCCAGTGCCTCTACCATACCCTTGATGGCTGCCTGACTCAGTTTGCTAGTATCAAGCCTGTCCCTCTCCACATAATCTTGAAAAATTATATTCCACGCCTCCTCCACAACATCCAGACCCTGGCTTGCGACGGGGGGAGTTCTGGTGCCTAAAGCACAACCAGTACCCAAAGATACAGCCAGGCTCACCACCAATAAAGCTATTACCGTAATTTTTAATACCCTTGACATTGAATTACGCTCCCATAAAGTGTTTTGTAACAAGATTTATTAGTTATTTTATTGAGGGAAATATGAGTAGGGTAGTCTAATTTAATTATGAGGTAGAATTTGCCGGTTTGCCGGTGTGAACCTTCTCATCTTCAGCGGTGACAATATCTACCATCCTAATGGTATCTTCTATATTGTTGAGAGCCAGGGATATTCCAAGCTTTCTTAACTCAGCATAGCCCAGCCCTCTAAACAGGCGGCGTCCAGCTACCCAACACATCGCGTCGTAGAGCGCTGGCCATTCCTTCCCGTGGCGGTGAATACAGAAAAGGATGAAGTCACGAGCTATAGGGTTAAGGGGCTCCATCACTATCTACTATATCCCTAACCGGCGTGGTCGGCAAGCCCACTAACGGTTGTTGGCGTTATAGTTTTAACCTTAATTATGCATCATAACCCTCGGTTACTAAGTCTTGCTTCCTTTCCCCAACTCCAAGCTGGGGTGGAAAAATTATTTGCCCGCAGGGCATAATTCAGCTACAATCAGGCGAGCAAAGAAGATAGAAGAATTAGGTTAAGGAATACTTACCATCGTCAGCAGACTATTCAGAAACCGTAATTTCATATTTATTCTGGCTATTGTGCTAGCTCTGGCTGCCGGTCAGGAAGCAGCTTGGATAGAGCCACTATTACTGCCATCACTGGCAGTGGCTATGACTTTATCCACTGTCAGCGTAACCAACCGCGACCTTGCCTCAATAAAAAGCTCGCCTCGCCCGATATTTATTTCGCTGCTACTCAACTACCTTCTCATGGGAGGCATAATGCTACTCATGGCAAGGTGGCCGATAAATGATAGTGAAATATGGGCTGGATTTGTAACCCTAGCGGCTATGCCTCCAGCGATTGCAGTAACGCCCTATAGCTATATGTTGGGAGGCGATACCATTTTCTCACTAATTGGTACCACTGGGTTATATCTGGTGGCGCTGGGGCTTACACCGGCAATGATAGTATTACTGCTCGGCGCTAATTCTATCAGTCCAGTCAGGCTGCTACTAATACTGGTGCAGTTAATAGCAATTCCGCTAGCCATATCTCGAGCATTGCTTGCCACCGGGGCAGCTCAAAATGTAATTAAGTGGCGGGATACGGCGATAAACTGGGCTACTTTCACCACCATTTACATCATCATTGGCTTAAACCGTCAGGTTTTCTTTGAACAGCCGGGTATCTTGTTTACGGTTATCATAATAACCGTGGCTTTGACCTTCGGGCTGGGGCATGCCATTGACTTTACTGCCAAGAGGTTAAATATAGACCCTTCGACCAGACTCAGCTGGATAATAATGGGCACCAGAAAGAATACCGGGCTGGCTAGTGTAATTGCGCTGGCTTCTCTTGGCGAAAGGGCAACAATACCAGCCGCCGTCCTAGCTATGTTTGCCGTTTTATTTATCGTGTGGACGAGCTTTTACTTTAAGAAAACAGGTCAAGTAAACCTGTAAGCCGAGTTCTGTACTCCGAAAGTTCGGAGCGGTGACCATCTGTCTAGCCCTGATGTTGCCATCAGGGTCAAGCGACCTACCCAGGGACAAGCCGGGCGCTCTTATATCCCTCTGTTTGGTCTTGCTCCTGATGGGGTTTACCCAGCCGACTGGTCACCCAGCCGCTGGTGAGCTCTTACCTCACCATTTCACCCTTGCTCCGTTTAAACCGGGGCGGTATGTTTCTGTGGCACTTTCCATAGGGTCACCCCTCCTGGGTATTACCCAGCATCCTGCCCGGTGGAGCTCGGACTTTCCTCCCGCCTAAAGCGAGCGGTCACCCGGTCTACTTGACCTGCTTTTATACTACGCTTAAGAAGCCCTAAAGTCAAGAATAAGCCCCATCTGCCTCAGGCCAGGAATAGGATGCGCCCGCAGCTACTGCATTGGGTCAAGCTACCACTTCTTGCCCGCTGTAGTTCGCTTGCCGACAGGGATATGCCACAACCACGGCATATCCCCTGTTCCGCCTTAGCTACAGCTGTCCCCTTCTGCTTCTTGAGTTCGTGGTAAAGCTTAACCGCCTCGGGGTCAATCTCAGCCAAAAGCAGCTGCCGCTTATGCTGAAGATTGGACATCACAGCTTTGACCTGCTCAATGTCAGAAGATAGCTGCTGTCGCTGACTGTGCCACTCAGCCTCTAACTTTTCAAGCTGGCTACTTATGGTAGCGACACTGCCTGTAGCCAGCTCAACCTGCTCCATTATATCTAGTGCCTTATCCTCCAGTTGGCTACGCTTAAGCATCAGCCCGTCAACCTCATGCTGGAGGTTAGTCAACTCTTTAGGACTGCCGATACTGCCACTATATAGCTTGTCTTCAGCAGCGGTCAGTTTGGTCGTAATGTCCTCTATTTCCCACTCAAGGGAATGCTGCTGCCGCTGCAATTCTTCTAAACGGTGGCGCTCCGATGTGAGCCTGTCCCGTACCCTGACCACCTCCTGGCTTTCCCCAAGCTGACTGGTTAATTGCTTGAGGGTCTGCTCGTTGGACTCAAGCTCTAAATCAACCTCTTGCAGCTGGTAGAGCTGTTTAGCCATACCCATTTTCAAGCCCATTTTATAACGGCTATGCCATAATATCAATTTAGCTGAAATTATCTATTAACCTCACCCCCTTTATCCCCCTCCCTTATAAAGGGAGGGGGAAAGGTTTGTAAGAGGGACTTCGTCCCTCTTACACGCCCTGTGGGATAAAATGGCTTCGCCTCCCTTTGACCCTCCATGATACGGATATATATTCCTATCATGTGGGAAGAGATTTAAGAGAGAGGCGACACCCCTCTCTAACCTGTCCCCCTTTCCTTAATAAGGAAAGGGGGACAGGGAGATAGGTTAGCAAACAATTTCTCAACTTTATTACAGCGAGGTTATTTATAAATCCCATCAAAAAATAGGACAAAATTCTATGGCATAAGTAGAACATATGTGCTATTATTTTATTGGGAAACAATTCCTATCTAATTAGCTTTGAATTGTTTTTCTAGTTATGTAAAGGAGAGGGACTATGAGGCTATTGAGGCTAGCCGTAGAAAACCAGAGATGGGACCTAGCCGCCCACGCCATTATTTTGGCTACGGCTAAGGTTCTGAACGACGGAGATAAACCATATGCCAGCAAAAGCAGACAGGAAAAAAGGCGCACCAAAGGGCAATCAAAACGCTAGGAAGCACGGCTTCTACTCTAAGGTTCTTGACGAGGCAGAGCGACTTGACTTTGAGCTAGCCTGTGGCGTTGAGGGCATTGATGATGAGATTGCCCTGCTAAGGGTCAAGATAAAATCCCTCATTGCCCATGACCCGGAGAATATCAAACTCATTATGCAGGCAACCAATACCCTGGCGGGGCTGGTTAAGACTAGCTATAAAATGACCAAAGAACAGAAGAAGGGGCTGAAGGAGGCAATAGGCAATGTCCTTAGGGATATCGCCTTCCCGCTCGGCATCGGCATCGGCGCCACTATGGGTAAATAGTGAATTGGTAACCTATCCCCCCTGACCCCCTTCCCTTATTAAGGGAAGGGGGGTGTAGGTAAGAGAGGGGGCTAAAGCCCCCTCTCTCTAAAAACTCTCCCCCAATTAAGGGAGTAGATTAAAGAGGTGAACCTCCGTCAAAAGGAGCAGGTCTAGGAGAGTAAAAGAGAGGCTTTGCCTCTCTTAAAAACCTCTTTCCCCCTCTCCTTGGGAAGGAGAGGGGGATTAAGGGGGTGAGGTTAATAAACAATATGCATATAAATAGACTCAGACCGTACCAGGGAGAGGTGGCACTGGCTATCTTGAATAGCGTTTTTGGCAGGAAGGGGCTTACCTTCTCGGTAGAGATTGCCCGGCAGGGAGGCAAGAATGAACTATCAGCCCAACTTGAGCTTCTACTCTTGACCCTCTATATGGCTGAGCCACAAAACCTGGTAAAGTGCGCCCCTACATTCAAGCCACAGACGGTGATGATGATTGTTGGAACACCCTGATGTTCATAGACTCCGAAGTAGGCTTGGCCTTCCTGTGTCGGAGTTCTTTGGGCCTTGCCACACCAATGGCAGACGCTCTGGCCATAATCGCACGTTCACTTCGACCAATCTCCTGCGCGATTTCCTGAATACTGGCCTCCCTAATGTAAAGCTCCCTCAGTTTCTCATCCTCTTCCGGTTTCCATCGCGGCCCTGACCGTGAGTTCCTCTTTGCCCATGGTCGCTTCAGCCCCTTGCGCAGCGCCTTCTGGCCCAGGGCGTGCCAGATTCTTGCCGGGAAGGCAGCTTTTATAGTTTCTGGGGTTGAAGACGGCCACAGCATCTCGAGCAGACTCTCCTCTTCTTCGGTCCACAGCTTATCACGAAGCAGATTCTCTTTCGAGCGCCTTATATTGACCACTTGCCTCAGTCCGGCTCTCCAGACGATGGTAGCCTCGATAAGCGTCTGGTCATGCCGAAGTTCCACCGTCTCAATGAGCAGGGTAATTAGCCGGTTGCGTAGCCTTGAGGGATAGTGCTGCCACTCCTGGTCAAGGTTTTCCAAGAAACGGACTACCTTATCCAGATCTATCGGGGTGGCTGCCTCCAACTGCGGTTTCTGTTTCAAGAGCTCCAGCTGCGCCCTCGCCTCTTCAATAAGCTGCCAGTAGGTCTCCTCCCGCTGAGGGTCGTCGCTTCCCAGATAGCCCTTCAGCCTGGCTATCCGTGCCTTGAGTTCCGACTCCCGCCAACAGCGCTGCTCTTCCTCCAGACTGTGCCGTTCAACATCGTCTTTGAGTCTCTCCATGACGGCTCGGGCGTGAGGTGTGAGGTCAAGAGCACGCAGAAACTCTGCCGTTAGCGGCGGGGTGAGAAGATGGTCTGCTATTTGGAGACATGGAGGCTCTAAGGGCAAGTGAAAGCTGCGGCAGGCCCAGCGCCGCTCGCTGTTAAGAGAGCTGAGCTTCCTTGCCTCCTCATGATTCATACAATGGAGAACTCCAGTCCAGTCCATGGGCTCGTGATAGGCTGCCCTGCCTTTGGGCTTGTCAGAATGCGCTATTTCGTAGGCTTGCAGGAATAGGTCGATTGGCACAACAGGATCGTGGTTATTCTCGATGAGCGTATCACGCCACTGCCAGATACCGACCAGCTTGAGATTAGTGGCCAGTTGCTTAAGGTTATTATAGGTGATAATGTAGCCATTGTTGTCCCTGGGATAGAACCTCAGGGTAGACCTGGTCTCCATGTACTGTAACTCCGGTGGGAAAAAGGGGAATGTAATTCCCTGCGCCGCAAGCGTTCGAACCGCCTTGTATAGAGACTGCTGCCTCGTTATTTCCTCAAGAGCTTGTATGACTACTCTCTTATGTGGAGGATACGGCTGCCACTTGTCCAGGATGTACGAGCCGTCACGTCTTTGTCCCTCAATGGGGACGATGTAGCCGGGACTTACCGGACTGCCGACATGCCTTCCTTCAGCCGCTTTTAAGGCACGGCGTCTACCCAGCCTTATACCAAGCCTCTTCATCTCATCAGCAGAATCCTCAATATCATCGGCCAAGTTTTCCCAGTCGCGGGGAATAGCGGGATTATGTACCCCATCGGGAGTCCTTATGCGGCACTTGTAATCCTTGAGCAGCTTCAAGAGCTTATAGCCCAGCACCCGATCGCGGTCTCGTGACAGCCGACTCATTCCTTCGGTAAGATAGACAGCTCCAACCTCACCGCTCATAATCATCTCAGATAGGCTGGCGAGACCGGGACGCTTGTCTTCGCTGAGGGAACCGGACAGCCCCAGGTCACGGCAGTCAACCAGGATATCTCCCTCCTTAAGAACTCGGGGGATATCGGCGCCACTCTGTATCTCTACCAGCCACTTTTCAATCTCAGCAGGCGTCACAACACATCGGTAGCCATCCTTCACTGCAATGTCAACGAGTTTGGCGATCTCCATGATTGACTCGTGGCTCTCTCTGATCTGCCCCTGAGAGGAGACTCTGCCGTAGATAAAGGCTTTCTTGTAAGGCAGCGCCCTAAGTTCGTCCTCAGCTGGCATCGTCTTAGCCAGCCGAACATTTCGGATAATCTCGCTCAGATTCACCATTGTGACCCTCCTTTATCATTTCGACCAGCACCCGTGCGATGTCGTCTGATAGCGGTGGGGTAACCGCGATGAGCTTCGGCTCACAAACTAAACTCTTGGCTCTCTTAGCGAATAGAACCGACCACTTCCACCACTCAGCATGGCTTGCAATGCAATCGTTCACCAGGTTCAAAGTCGCCAGATCGTTCTGAAGCACAGCATCCAGATAACACCTTATCAAATCGCTTGGTCGTTCCTTATCTGTGCCTAAAATGGAGGAAAGCTCGGACAGGATGGGCTCCCCCTCTGGGCTGAAAGGGGCAACAGCAAGAACACAGAGGGAACGCAGCACGTCGGTCTTAGCCTTGAGCTCATCTCTCTTAAAGCTATTCAGGATTACCCGTGCGTCGAGACAGGCTTCAATTATGGACTTAACCTGAGAAATTGGTGCCCAGCTCGTGACGGCCTTCTGCAAATCTTCCAGAGCAACCATATCCGGCTGCGGCATTCTGCCAATCTGCTTCTTTAAGCCCGGCGTTAGCTTCACCGGCCGGCTCATTTCCCAAATACCCTCGTCTCCCACTTCGTCAACCACCTCAGAGAAGCTATGAGCCGGCAGAACCCACTCAGGTAGCCCGCTACCCTGCTTGAATGAGGCATAACTCCTCTTTAACCATTCGATCAGTGTCTCTGTCTCCACTTTCTTCACACCTCCTTTTGTTCTTCTGCCCCGCTCCGGGGCAGCTCCTCAACTGAGCCCAGCCCGAGTAGCCTGAGCATCAAGGGCAAATTCTGCCAGAGCTTACCTACAAACACCCTGACCGCATCCTGGTTCGAGCCGGTAAACTCTAACTTGATTTCATTCTCTCCGGTCAGGGCGACCTTAGCCTGAATGTCGGCTATAGCCTTAGAATAGGCTGCAATTGCCTCCGAAGAGATGATCTCAATCTTAGTCGGTTGCTTTGGCTCAATCTTGATTCCTTCCTTAAGAACGGTAATGCGCACCTCATCGCCCTTGTCGAGACTCCACCGCTCCACGATTTCAGGAGGCACAGGCACCACCAGGCTACCGCCCAACTTAACTAAATGTCTATCTATGGGTTTTGGTAAGGACTCGATCATATGCTTCTCCTACTATATATATTACTAAATATATATAGTAGACGGGATTTTGTCAAGCCCTAAATGCTGTGCAAGGCATGGTGGATTGAGGTGCAAGCGTGAGTGGTGGTATTCTTGCACTTTTCTTGCACCGTTAGCTTTGCACTACCACGGAGTTAGGCTGCCATGGGGGGGTGGGGGGTGCCTTTCCCCACGCTATTGACTGAGCGTGGTTTTCTTACCATCGTTTGCTAAGTGGAGGTCTTGAAACCGGTTGAAGTGCAAAACCTAGAGCATTAAGCGCTCTGGTAACCAACTATACGACAAGATGGGCTGTACCCTATCCCTACATCCTGCCAGATAGCCAAAACGGACTCCGCCCCTATTCCATCTATACTATCATTCTATCAATCTATGAGCCTGACGCCATCGGCGGCATGTATTGCCACCGCTGTGTTAACGTCTTTGATCAATGGTGCCGGGGTACCCCCTCCCCCCTCTCACCCACCTCAATATTCTACACTTTCGTCAGTAATTAACCCCCCATTAGCAGGCAGATAATCGTCACCCTGCATGCCACACGACCTCCAACAGGGTGTCATTGATAACCGATTTCGGTTATCATGTAACTCATAACGATGTTTTGTGTAGTTGGCTACTTAGTTGCTGGGGCAAGAAGCATCTACATACTCGCTAGCAAATCCTATTCCTGCGTGCCTGCTAATCAGCCCTTCCTATTTCCAGCATCTTGTCCACAGCCAATTTTGCCTTAAGACGAATCTCTTCAGGAACCTTCACTTGAGGTGCCATCTCCTCCAGAGACCATAGTATCTTTTCTAGGGTGATTAGCTTCATTCTGGGGCAGATTGCCTGTTCAGAAGCAGGGACGAATCTCTTGCCCGGGTTCTCCTTTCTGAGCCGATGTATTATGCCTATTTCTGTTCCTACAATCATCTGGGTGATATCCTCTCGTCTCGCATATCGGCAAATCCCCCCGGTGCTTAGGACTTCATCAGCAAGGTTGATGACCTTAGGTCGGCACTCTGGATGGACCACCACCTTGGCCTGAGGATATTCCTGTCTCAGCCGCGCAATGTCTTCAAGTCGAATCCTGAGATGAGTAGGGCAGAAGCCGGGCCAAAGCATCATCTTTTTACCAGTCTTGGTAGAGATGTAATGACCCAAGTACTGGTCAGGAACAAACAGTATTTCCTTCCTGTCCAAGCTCTCTATAACCTTGACTGCGTTAGCCGAAGTGCAGCAAACATCTGACTCCGCTTTTACTTCTGCCGAAGAGTTGATATAGCAAACCACAGTGGCATTTGGGAATTCCTGTTTTTTCTCCTTTAGCCCTTTAGCAGTTACCATGTCTGCCATAGGGCAGCCGGCACTTATATCAGGCAACAAGACTATCTTATCCGGACAAAGAATAGAGGCCGTCTCCGCCATAAAATGAACTCCACAAAATACAATCACACCTGCATCTGTCTTGGCGGCCTTTTGACTCAGTTCTAAAGAATCACCGACAAAATCAGCTATATCCTGAACCTCACCCAATTGGTAGTTATGAGCCAGGAAAACAGCGTTCCTTCTTTTCTTGAGGCTTATAATCTTCTTAATCAGTTCAGCATCTCTATTTCGGATCACTTATATTACCTTCCCATACCCTTATTGTGTCCCCCGCTTTAACCATTCCCCCTTTGATTACCTTGGTAAATACCCCCTCTTTGGGCATAATACATTTGCCCATTTGACGGTAAATAGCACACCCGATAGTATAGCAGTCTTTACCAATCTGGGTAATTTCTAAAACAATCTCTCCTCCTATAGCTATACGTGTGCCAACCGATAGTGAGAGTAGGTCTATTCCTTCGGTGGTGAGATTTTCAGCAAAATCTCCTGGGCCTACATCCAAGCCTAACCTCCGCATTTTATCAATACTTTCAGTTGCCAACAGGCTTACCTGACGATGAGTACAGCAATCGGCATGAGCATCACCAACAAGACCGTAACCTTCCTTGACGACACCTTTAGCTACGGGTTTCTTCCTAGTACCTTTTTTCTTGCTCCTACAGACTGCGATTATCTTACTCACTTATAAATGTCACATCCTTTATTAGAGTAATCTGGCAGCTCTATCTCCCTCCACCCACTTTTCAACCTCAACCAGGGTAGTATTGGTGCAAAATGCACCACCTGGTGATTTGACATCCTTGGTTAGTACATTGGGGCAGCCACCACGGTCTATCCCATTTTCATCAGGGTCATACCAAGCACCCTGCGGAATATTCACCACACCGGGCAT
>Ga0315280_10004909_pt1 | contig 19420 bp, 10 predicted proteins | sample YL17G06_40_MG_FD_203697 | JGI IMG/M metagenome (GOLD analysis project Ga0315280, IMG submission 203697) | Sediment microbial communities from Yellowstone Lake, YNP, Wyoming, USA - YL17G06_40 | ecosystem: Environmental > Aquatic > Freshwater > Lake > Sediment | place: USA: Wyoming | collected... | reverse complement strand
TGGTATCCTCGCAGGATCTTCTTCACCGCCGAGGTCAGGTTGTCATAGCGCTGGCGATGGAAAACGCCACCAAAGTACCGGAAGGCCAATGCGTGGGCTTCCAGGAAGGCCTGTTGCGTGGCCCGCCCAGCAGAAAGCTCTTCACAGAAAAAACTTGCAGCCGCATCGCCGCGCGTGCATAATAGCCGCCCGGCAGCGAAAGCGAAGGGGCAAGGAAGATGAGATGCGCGGATTCTGTCGCGTTTTCCGAGCCGCTTATTGCACTCACATACGACGGCTCACATCGAGCAATGGATCGGCGATCCGGATTCCTGCTGCCCTTCCTGCCCCGCACTCAAGGTGATGGATTTTCTCCCCGGCAAAGGCAATTGTCCTCATGAGAGGTGTACCATGGTGCGACGTTTAGCTTTGTACCTCAGCTTCGCGGTCTTTGCGTCTCTAGTCTTCATGTACGGCTTCTACTCGCCGGTGCGCGCTCAGCAACCGGGCAATGACCTCTATCAGGGCTTTCTCGATCCTCCCCGGAAGTATTCGCCGGAGCCTTTCTGGTTTTGGAACGGGAAAATGGAAGGGGCGAAAATCCAGGAGCAGATCCGCCAAATGACGGAGCAGCACGTCTTCGGAGCGTTCCTGCACGCCCGCGACGGTCTGGAGACGCCTTATCTTTCGGAGGATTGGTGGAAAGCCATCGGCGCTGGGCTCGAAGAAGCCAGGCGGGTGGGCTTTAGTTTCGACTTCGTGGATGACTACGATTGGCCCTCCGGCGAGGTGCGCAACATCTGGATGACGGCGAACCACCAAAGCGAAGTCATCGCGCGTAACCCGAACTACCGAATGAGAACCCTGAGTTACAAGACGGAGGTGGTGAAAGGCCCTCAGGCCGTCAGCCTCGCGCTACCCAAAGAACTGCAAGCCGTCGTGGTGGCCCGCTGGCTGGGAAACGACCGGATCGACGGTGCGAGCTTGCAGGATGTCAGTTCGTCGGTTGAAGGGGGGCAGTTGAAATGGTCGGCGCCGGAAGGGGATTGGGTGGTCATCCCCCTTTTCCTCGAACCCGCCACGGGGCTGGACGGCGGTTACGTGGACCTGCTGAATCCCGAGGCGATGAAACTCTTCATCGATCTCTCTTACGGAGAATTCTACCGGCGCTTCGGGTCCTATTTCGGAGACACCATCCACTACTCTTTCGCGGACCACGAAGGGGATGACGGCTACCGCATTGCCTGGACGCCGGCCCTGTTTGACGAATTCGCCAGGCGCCGGGGTTACGACCTGCGCAAAGTCCTTCCTTTGCTCTTCCTGGAGGGCGGTAGTCAGACGACGAAAGTGCGTTGCGATTACCTGGAGACGGTCACGCAGCTTTACGATGCCTCTTTTTGGACCGGGATTACCTCCTGGGCGCAAGCGCACCACATCGGGCGCACTGGCCACGGCTGGGAGGACTGGCTGCAATGGGCCGCGGCCCTGCAGGGCGACCTGTTCACGATTGAGCGGGGGCTCAATCCTGTGGGCGTCGACTCGCTGTTTGACTTTGGCCGTCAGCCAGTGGCCTTCAAAGTGGCCCAGTCGGTGGCCGACTTCGAAGGCCGCCGTTTCATGTGCGAAAACCAGGGCGTGCAAGGCACAGATTCCTACCTCGACCTGGAAGGGATTCGCCGGGGCACCAATGGCATCGGCGCCTGGGGGGTTGATCTTTTCGTGCCCCACGCCGTCAACTACGATGCCTCCAAAGCGAACTACCCACCTGACTGGCTGCATCAGCCCTACTGGCCTTATTTCCATTACTACGCCGACTACGTCCGCCGCATCAGCTTCATGAACGGCGAAAGCTGGCATATAACCAACTTATTGTTGTACTATCCAATAACCTCTATTTGGGAGCATGCGGATCCCGTCTTCTCGAATAAAGTCAACTATTCCGAAATTATGAGCCCGAGCGTCTGGAACGCTACGAGCAACCTGATTAACGACTACAATACGCGCCTGATCCTGCAATTGGTGGCTCGGCATTGGGACCACGACATCGCCGACGATTATTACCTGGAAAAGGCTCGGATCGAGGGTAAGGAACTGGTGATCGGTCCACAGCGGTTTGACGCGATTGTGCTGCCTCCGCTGACAACTCTGCGGCGGTCAACCCTGAAAAAACTCCTCGACTTCTACCGGGCCGGCGGCACGATTCTGGCGATCCGTCTGCTGCCTGACGCTTCTCCCGAGGCGGGCGGAAACGATGCGGAAATCAAGGAGGGAATCGTCAAACTTTTCGGCGCGGACGCGGGCCGCACCGTGCAAGCTTACGTTGAGCAGAAGAATGCTGCCGGCGGCAGCGCGTACTTTATCAGCTCTGAAATCAATACGCTGATCGATCTGCTTGACGCTCATCTACCGAAGGACGTGCGGGTCACCCAAGGCCCCGATTCCAGCCTCTTCTACCAGCATCGCGAAAAGTCGGGGCAGCACTACTACTGGCTGGTCAATGATTCGGACCGGCCGCGGGTTAATCACGTGCTGTTTTCCCAGGCCGGGATTCCCGAGAAATGGGACGCCCTCACCGGTGCGCTCTCGCCGCTCTTCCACGTGAACCGGACGGACGGAACGGAAGTGCGCCTCGCCTTCGGTCCCTGGGACGCCTATTACGTGGTCTTTCAACCCCTGGGCACGGCTCGTCAAGAAGCCGAGCTGGTGAGCACTAACGCGGAGAGTTTGCAGGTGATATCGCGCGACCCGCAGGCCATTCGCGTCCGCCTTTCAGCTCCGGCCACGTTGGATAAAGTCCAGGTTGCCCTCCGCGCCGCCGGCCAGACCTATCAAGCGCAAACCCTCACCGGGGCGCTTAAGCCGATCTCCCTGGGGGGTGATTGGAGCTTCAGACCGCAACCGGAAAAGATCAGCGTCCCCTACGCCAGAGTCATGGACTCAGCCAAAGACCGGGGGGCTGAACTGGGCTGGAATCGCGCCGACTTTGATGATACCGAGTGGCCTTCTCTCTGGCTCTCTGAGGCACAGAACACCGTCCGCAACTGGAACGTGATCGGGCCTTTCCCCAATGAAGATGACGCGGGCTTTACGCAGCCCTTCCCGCCGGAAAAATCCTTCGAGCCCGACCAGGAGTACCCGGGACTGAACGGCGAGCCAGTAGGTTGGAAGCCCTACTACGGCGACGTTCCCTACCTCGATGCCGGCAGGTGGAACATCCGGATGGAGGTTGGCGGCGGGCCGTTCGATGACGCCGCGCACATCGTGCAGTTCAACCGCGTGTTGCCGACCGCCGGGAAAACTTGGATCGTAAGTTACGCCCTCTGCTACCTCTATTCCCCGCAAATCCAAAAAGCGCAATTCATCGTGGCCGCGGACAACGCGGCGCGCATCTGGCTCAACCAGAAACTGGTCTTCGAACGCCTGCGACACCCGTTCTGGTACGAACTCAACGAAAACTGGGCCGACCGGATTCCCCTGGAACTGCAAGCCGGCTGGAACGCCGTGCTGGTGAAGGTAGGCCTGGGGGAGTTCGCTGCTAGCGGATTCTATGGCTTCACATTCCGCGTGGCAGATGCTACCGGGCGGTTCCTGCCTGACATTGTGAGCAGCCTATCTCCCAACGACGCGGCGGTTCGCGGTCCAGCACGCCGGAGCTGGCGCTGGTATCGAGTAGAGGTGCCGCCCGGCTGTGTGGCGGTGGTGCCTCCGGCGCTGCGCGACTCCTACCGGCTCTTCCTGAATGGCCAAGAATTGAAGCCCTCGGGCCAACAGCCAATTGACATCCGAAAGCTTCTGGGTCGCCGGAAAAACGTCCTGGTCGTCGCTGCCCCAAAAGATGACCGGCTCAGCGCGCCCGTCGAATTCGTGACGGGCTTCACGAACTTCGCCCTGAAGCCCTGGACGGCTATAGGATTGGTGAATTTATCCGGAACGGCGATCTACGAAAAGGACTTTACACTTCCTGAGACTTATCGTGGCAAGCGGCTCATCCTGGATTGCGGTCGCGTCAGTTCCGTGGCGGAAGTTCACGTCAACGGGCAGAAGGCCGGGACAGTGATCTGGCGACCTTTCCGCGTGGACATCACCAAGTTTGTCAAGCCAGGCCCCAACCGGCTGCGAATCTTGGTGACCAACACCGAAGCGAATCAGCGAGCCGTGGGGACGTATCGCCGAATTCTCAAGAACATCGATGTGGACGGCCTCGAGGGGCCAGTAGAGATTGTTCCTTATGTAGAGGAAACCCTGGTATGCAGGCCGGGCCCGGCTCGATAGCCCTTCTTTGCCGGATGCTTTGCCCGGGGACGAGCATTCCCGGCGGTCGAAGGTTCGAGCCGAGGAGGGATTCTCCTACCCTTTCGCGCAGACCTTCGCCCGCCCATGTTTCACGCAATCGTTCCGCCCGGGTGACGCTTGAGAACATCCGGGTCATAGAGCGGCAACAGGATCTTGGCCACCTTGCGGATTTTTTCGTAAGCGCGGTCGCACTCTTCAAGACTCTCCGCAATTCCCAGCGGATGGTTCTGCTCCACGTTCTCGTAGTTGAAGAACGAATCGCTGGCAACCACTGTGCCCTTAACCGTCTCCACGCAAACCGCCATTGACGAGCGGTGATGAACGCCCGTCCAGAAGGTGCGGATTCCGGGAACGATCTCCGCATCCTCATCCGGCAAGAGCCGAACCTTTTCCGCCGCCGTGGTGCAGAGATACTCTACCACGTCGTCGGGAATCCGGATGCGGCGCGGGACGTGCATCTCGCGTAGCGGGGCATGGAAGTCCTCAATCCATCCCCGGCGTGATATGCAAACCGTGGCGTTCTTGAAGAGCGGAACATTGGCCGTCGCGTAACTTTGCAGTGGCGTCAGGAAAACATAATCCACCTTCAGAGGATCCACACCGATCCTCTTCAGCGCGTTTTCCGGGCGCTCCGATTCCCGGCGGATCATCTGGCATCGCTCGCCGGCAAAGTGAAGCCAGAACTTGTTCAGTTCAGTCAGGTCCCTGGGCGGGCCCGTGTTGATGATGGCCGTAAAGCCTTTGGCCTGGATGACCACCATGTAGAAATAGATCGTCTCCCAGGTGTCCCAGTGAGCCATCCAATAGACCTCGGAACCGGGAATATCGCCCTGCCCCATTTTCAGGACCCGCACTCTGTAACGCATCAGCGTCCTCCAGAAAAACCGCTGTACTTTGTCGTGACTGCAAACACCAGCCAAGCTACCCGGGAGCGGATTCAATCCCCAGCCCGCGGATTTTCATTAAGGTGTTTTGTCTCAAACGCCTGCGAGTGTCGCGTTACGGAAGAAAGTGAAACACGGCAGTGGCTGTCATCCTGAGCCCGCCGCGGGCGGGCGAAGAATCTCCTCTTGAAAGCACTCAGTCCAAACGAGATGCTTCGCTTCGCAAGGCTAGGCTCAGCATGACAGGGTCTCCGTCCATGTGTCACGTATTTCGGTTAGGCGACACTAGTCGGACACAAAAACGTAGTGCCCGGTAGCGGCAGTGAGTTCAACAGCCGCGGGAGCTTCTCGCACCTTCTCCACACCCCTCACACCCGCACCTGGACGGCCGCCCTCAAGCAAGACGCTATCCCCGACACGCAGGCGCCGTTTCGCCTCCGGCAGAAACGGAATCCGGACGGAGGCACGGGTTCTTTCCGGCACATTGACCGAGAGTGTGAACAGCTTATTCTTCGGTTCTTTCCGCCACGCGACGCTGATGGGCCCGGTGGGTGCGGGTACAGTCCCCTCTGCCCATTCGAGAGAGGTAGTCTGGGGTCGGATCGCAAACGTCGAGAAGCCCGGACCGGTCGGCCGCACGCCGAGCACCGAAGCGGATAGGCTGTAGGTGGGGCCTGCCAAGTTCGCGTCGAAGGGTGAAGCGGGGCAGGCTCGGCGGCCGAAACCGCATGCGTGGTGCCTGCGGTTCCAGTAGCGGTCACAAGCCCGGGAAGGCGGTTGGCCACCAGCCCGGCGGTGCTGGTCATCAGAAACTTGCGACGTGACACTCCGGCTTGAGTCTCAGATGACATTCTCCCTTCTCCATCGTTCCCGGCCAGGAGTTTCTTGCGAATCATTGCTTCTTGCACACCAAAAGCTCATCCAGATAAGGCACGATGCAGACCGGCCCGAGCAGCCCGTTGATGCGGATGCGCGGCAGGTTTGCCCGCCACGGCCCCACAGCGATTTTGTTGCCCTCGGAATTGGTGACCACTATCCGCAGGCGGTTCTGGCCGGGGCGTAACAAGTGCGTGATGTCGAAGGTAAACGGTTTCCACACTCGCACCCCGGCGCGCTGGCCGTTCACCCACACCTCCGCTGCAACGCCAACTTCACCACAGTCAAGCAGGACATGGTGTTTCAAGTAACCCGCGGGCAAGGTGAAATCCGTCTCATAGGCGGCGTCACCGGAAAAGTTTTCCAACGCCGTGTCAGACCAGCTCAGCAAATGGAAGGGGGTCGGGCCGGTAACAAATCGCGGCCCATCATATATTTCGGAAGTGCCTTTCAACCGTATTGCGGCAATCATCTGCTGGCCCGGCAGCCACGAATAACGCACTAAGCCATCCGCACCCGGGCGGGCAACCTGGCCGTTTATGAAGATTTCCGTCGCGCGCTTCGCCTTCGGAGGCGACAAAGCAACCGTGCCCGGAGGAATTCGATAACGATACCAGCGGCAGCCGCTATCCACCTTTGTCCGGTCCGGCAAGGTCTTTGTAGGGCTAAACACCAGTGGTGAACCATCTGCGCCTTGCACCTCAGTGACCCAAGACGTGTAAACCCAGGAGGCGAAGTTCAGCCCGAAATCACCCCGATCGTTTTCCAGTTTGAGAAGCAAGGTGTTCCAGCCGGGCTCCAGCCAAACCTTCGCGGCCAGACCCCAGGCACGCAGCGCTTGATAATAGAAAGCGTGGGTGTGCTGAATCATGATCCGCTTCCCGTTGACCCAGGCGACGAAATTCGGCGCCGCCACACGCACCTCGGCCTGACGGCGGTCCGGCGAATGAACATAAGTGAGGGCATAAGCCACGCCCCAGCGCTCTCCTTTGTTTTGCAGGGGAACTGCCAGGTTGACCGCGTATTCGGGCGAAGAATAGTGCTGCCAGCGAATTGTCTGGCCTCCGCGGCCCTCGTAACTCGCCTCCAGGTCGATGGCTTTCTCGGGCGGCAACTCACTGAAGAAACCGGCGTGGTTGACATTGGCAAACGGCCCCAGCACCCACCAATCACGAACCGACGCCACCTCGTTCGAGACCCACTGGTGCGGCCATTTCGAGTCGTCAAAGTCGGTTGCCGCCCAGGCCAGACCGGCCTTCCCTTCCGCATCCACAGCCGTTCGGACGTAGGGAACCTCCACGCCCCGCGACAGCGGCCGGAACTGCCAAGTGTCCGACAGCTCGAACGGCTTTAGCGTCTCCGGCAGGTTGATGGAACCGCGGTAACGATCAGGGCCGCGGGCAAACTCCGCAAAATTCTCGCCCAGGCGCGCTTCTGACTTCACCGCCAGACGGATGGTTTCGGGCGTCTGGCTCACCAGGTTGAATTCGTCAAGATTGGTGGCTGCCAGTTCCACCTGCTGGTCCGCCTTGGGCGGCGCGGCGAAGACCAAGTAGCAGGCATCGCCGGGCTCCAATCGCAGACGCACCTCCGTTCCCTCGGCTGTCACACGGTGAAAGACGGGCGAGCCCACTCCTGTGTCCGCCTGCCAACGCTGGGGCACACCCCGGTGCGAGAGGAGCAGTCGGTTAGTGCGCGGTTTGTCCGTGTCGTTGATGATCCAGTAGAAGTGTATTCCCTTGCGTACCATGTGATTGAAAACCAGTTTTTCCGCGGGCCCCTCGAGCACGCGGAAATCCTTGGGCACATTCTCTTCCAGAATCGGCAGGACTCTCGCCACGTGCTCGGGAACACGCATTTCCCGGACATCGTTGCTACCGTGCCAGAAATTCCACTGCATTGCCTCGCGTAACTCCCCAGGAATGAAGTAGGCTCGCCCACCCGCACCATTCTTATTGAGACTATAGGGAGTACTCCCGGCCTCCGGGCCAAAAACGGCTTTGACCATCTCGCGAAGTTCCGGATCGTCCTCCCCGTACTCCATGGAGTTTTGCGGCAGTGTACCGAGGGCGAGAACGATTCCCCCGGCGTTATAGAACCGCTGTACCTTTTCAAAACTCGTGCGACGCACCGTGCTGAGCGGGGGCAGGATCAAGGCGCGGTAGTCATCACCGCCAAGCCGCAGCGAGTTCCCAGCGACTTGTGCTTGGCCGAGGTAGTAGGAATCGATGATGTCGTAATTCCATTGGCCATTCGTCAGCAGATACATCAGGCTCGAATAGTCCTGCTCGGTGAGCGGGGCGATTTTCTTTGCGCCGCCGTCCGGATAGGGGACGTTTTCGTCGAACACGGCCGCCGACTCGGCCCAAATAGTCTCCAGCGGGTGGAAGATGGCGATGTTGGAAACTTTCTGAGCTCCCTCATTCATAAAGGTGATTCGCCGCGCCAAATCCGCGTAGGTCTTGAAATACTTCCAGAACGGCTGGTCGTAAAACCAGTCGGGAGCGTAAAGCACTTTCTTGTTCTCGTAATTGAAGAAAGGCGTCAGCAGCGTCGCGCCCCAGGCCCCGATGAGATAGGTTCCCGTGCGCATCGTGCCCAGATCGGTGTAGGAATCGTTGCCCTCCAATCCCTGGTTCTCGATCCATAAACCCCGGCCCTCAAAGTGTGCAACCGAGGCGGCTTCCATAAAATCGCGCGGCCAGTGCTCCCAATTGAAGAGCGTGTCCGCACCCGCAAGCGAGAGGCGTCGCTCCAGCTCAAAATAGTTTCCCTGACTTGACGCATTGAAGAGCAGCGGCGACTCCCACAGATGACTGACAAACTTGGTGCCCCGCTTTTCGGCCCAGTCTCGCAACTGATCGTAAAAGGACCTGGCATAAATCTCGCTAACAACCTCCAGGTAGTCGCAGCGAACCTTGGGGGTCAATCGGCCACCCTCGAAAAGCAGCAGTGGTAAGTGCTTTCGCAGGTCATACCTCTTTTCCCTTTGGAAAGTCTCGAAGAGCGCCGGTGTCCACGCCGTTCGGTAGCCGTAGTCTCCCTCATGGTCGGCAACCAGATAAGAGATGTTCTTGCCAAAGGCATTGCCGAAACGCTTATGGTACAGTTCCAACGCAATTCGGATGTAGGATTCAATGGTCTGGGGATTGAGCAGGTCCACTTGCCCCCCGTCGGCTCCCTCGCTTTCCATCAGATAATAGGCCACAACCTTCCAATCACCTTCGGGCGCATCCCAGGTGAGCCGGTGCCCTTCGATGCGGGCCTGAATTATGTTGAGACTGTCGCCCTCAATCCGATCTGCACCCTGAGAGCGGGCGGCGACGGCAAATTCGATCTTTTCCGGGGCCTCGAAGCTCAGCGTGGCGGGTCCACGCACATCCTTTTTGACATAACCGAGGCTGCGCATCCGGAAGGCCGGGTTCGCCTTCACCACGCGGCTCTGCACCGGCTGGAGCAGCCAGGGGTCGCGAGCCTCGCCATCCGGCCAGTCGAAGTCGATGATGAAGTTCAAGTCGAAGTCCAGTTGCTCCGCTTTCGCCAAGGCCACCCCGAAGGCCTTGAACCACTCTTCCGTCAAGTAGGGCGTTCTCAAACCGTCGATGGGAAACACCATCGCCCCCGAAACACCCTGGTCGGACATCATCTGAATCTGCTGGGCCAGCCGGGTCGGGTCCACTCGGTCGTTCCAGAACCAGTAGGGACGAATGCCATATCGTCGTGGAGGCGTTCGGAATTGGGCATAAAGCCTGTCCACGGGAGAAAGAGCTTTTCGCTGAAGACTCCCCGCAGGCGGAACCGATTTCTCGCCTTTGCTAGGTGCGCCTTGTTGGCCGAGGACCACCAGGGCAAGAAAAGCCAAAGCGCATGCACAGGCAAAGGAAAGGGGGAGCTTATTATTCAATATTCTTTTTCTACGCATGATTATCCTCCGCAACAAGTCTCCGCGCGCAGGAGTTCCCTGGGCGCAATGGCCCTCTGTCCGTGAGGTTCGAACCTTCAAAAGTACCGGGCTAATGGAGCAGAACTCGGCGCGCGGGAATCAAGCGCACCGGCCCCGATAACCCCGACTCGAGGAAAAAGAGCCTTTGCTTGAAAACCACAAAGTAAGGATCGCCGGTCAACCCCTCCCCCACAATCTGGTTGCGAAGAGAGTTCACAACCACGATTTCCAGGTGGTTGCGGCCGGGCTGCACATAAGGAGCCATGTTGACGCGATAAGGCCTCGCGAGCAGCGTGGCCGCATGCTTTTGATTGACCCACACTTCCACAACGTCTTTGACTGCGCCAAGACTTAAGTCGAGGGAGAGGTCCGGCTGAACATACTTGCCGTCCAAATCGAAATCGAGCCAGTACCGCCCTTTACCTGAGAAATGCCGAAGTTCCTGGATGAGAGTCCAGTCCTTGAGCTCTGCCAGATGGACAAACCGCTTGTACTCCTTCCTGTTTTTGTCCTTTCCAACCGCTTCGAGGTCCCACCCCGGTCCTAATGTGAGGGCAGGAGGGACCTCGTCTCTAGGAATTGTTACCTCCACGGTCTTGCCACTGCTCAGGCGGGCCCAGTAGGTACCCGCTTCGCCGACGAGGCCGAATAGCTGCCCTTCGGAGCGGAGAATTCGCGGGAAGTTTCCGTCCACAGCGTGAACCACTTCCGGCGCTTCGCGAAGCGCAACGAGGGCCGATCCCTAAGGCTCCAGGTTGAGATCAAGGGACACACCATGTTCGTCACGAGCATACTGCGTGGGAGGATCGACTCGCCCCGTCCACGGATCCCAGATTTCGGGTACTGCGCCAGCGGCGTTGAACTGCACGCGAGCGTACTCATGCGCCGCTTTGGGGTTGCGGAAGAAATAAAACCGCACAGGCCCGTGATCAAACTCGGCGAAAAAGATGGTCGGTTGCGGGGTGTCGAACCGTAGATTCGCTCGTACACCCAACGCTTTCTCGAGTACCCGTGGGCACCTGTGTCCGCATCTCTCAAATACGCCGCTGAGCCTCTCTCAAACTCCGCGTTAGACTCCACCGCGGCTGGCAACGTAACGCCAAACATGTCGACGATAGCTTGGCGAGTTCTAGCACTATTCTCTATGGTTTGGAAATCCGATTTCGTCCTCTGGCTTTGTCAACTTGGTTTGGCCCCTTTTGATCATCTGATTCGGCCCCACCTAATGAAAATTGTATCATGGGGGAATCGCATTATCTTGGGCTCAGGCTTGTTCTTGAGGTTTATTTTCTCCTCCTCGCCGAGTCGGGATCGCTCGGGCGAACTGTCCCCGGCGAAGAGGCTGACTTGAGAGTTAGTTGGAAGGGTGGGTTCCAAGCAGCCCGAGGAGGATCACCCATGCGATCACGAGCAGCGCAGGCATCATGGCAGGCTCTTTTCACGGCCTATTGCAGCCGCTTGCAGTTTCCGACGTAGTTCTGAGACCTCCGAAGGCTCCGGGTGCACTTTAAATCCAATGGGCCCTGCGGAGGAACATTATGATTGTCCATCCCACGCAGCCCGCGCTCAGCCACATGAAGCCGATGCCCGTGTTGCGCAAAACTCGCACCTGGGTTTTCTCGTTCGTCCAGCTGATCACAAACGTGGACTCGTGCCGGCCTTTCACGATCAGGTTGCAATCGTGTTCCTCCTCCGGGTTTGGGTTTTCAACCCACGTCCCGGTTACGTAGTAGGTTTTATCGGGGAGGAGGCACCGTTCGCTGAACATCATAGACGCTCAACGAATATTCCACATAAAAGGGGCCGCGCGACCGCTATGCCGCTGCCAAAAGGCCAGGACCCAAAAACCAGGGCCGCGCACCTTCCCCTGTGTTATAGTTCTGCTCGCAGTGGCAAAGCGATCCAGGCGGGAGGGTCGGCGGTGAGGGTGTTTTGCATTTTCTTTCTGAATCATTGCATCCGCGCCATCTCGCACACCTACGGAGGGAAATGGAATCATGACAGAGGCCGTCACTAACCACAGCACACAATACCTACTCAGGCGACGTTCGTTCTTACAGGGTGTTGCCACCCTGGGAGCCTTGGCGTCGTTCAGTCCCTTGGCGCTGCCAACCGGGGATTTCGAGCAGAGTTTCCTGTCGCCTCCGGACTCGGCCCGCATGTGGACCTGGTGGTTCTGGCTCTCCGATCGTGTCGACACGAAGAGCATCACCGCCGACCTCGAGGCCATGAAGGCTCAAGGCATCGGCGGAGTGACCGTCTACAGCCTCAGCGGCCCCGGGGTCGACACTCGGCTGCGCGGCCCGGATTATATGAGCTCCGGCTGGTGCGAGCTTTTCCAGCACACGGTCAGTGAGGCCAAGCGCCTGGGCCTGGGGGTGAACACCATGCTGTGCAGCGGCTGGGACGCTGGCGGCCCTTGGATCACCCCGGAGCTGGCTTGCAAGCAGCACACCCATTCGGAGTTGACCCTCACCGGACCCCAGCACTTCCGTGGCGAGCTCCCACATCCTGCCTCCGATCCGCGCTTCTATCGTGCCGTTGCCGTTCAGGCCTTTCGCATTTCCCCCCATCCGCCCTCGTCCACTCCGGAACGTGCGCAGGTGGAAGCCCGGAACGCTCTGGTCGCTCTAAAGAACGGCATGGATTCGCTTGGCGAATCGGGCAAGGTTCCCATCCAGGAGATTTGCGCCGCGCCGCTGCGGCCGTTGCCGCCGGAACCCAACGGTGACATTCTCGATCCGACCAGTTGCGTCGACCTTGCGGCCAATTTTGGCGAGAACGGAACCCTCGACTGGGCAGTTCCCGAAGGCAAGTGGGTGGTGTACCGTGTCGGCTGCACCCTGACCGGAAAGAAGACGAGTTGGTCCTCGCCGACCGGTGAAGGTCTCGAAGGCGACCCCATGGACTCCGCAGCCATCGAATCCCAATTCCAGCACATCGCTGCTGTTCTGCTGAAGGACGTCGGACCTGCCGCCGGCCCGATCTTCCGCGCGGTCGAGATTGACAGTTGGGAAATCCTGCTGCCGAGCTGGACCATGAAATACCTGGATGCCTTCCGCAAATATCGCGGCTACGACGCCCGTCCCTACCTGCCTGCCCTGGCGGGTCGAACCGTCGGCAGCGCCGAAATCAGCGACCGCTTTCTGTACGACTTCCGCAAGACCCTCGGCGATTGCGTTGCGGAGAATTACTTTGGTCGGCTGACGACGCTCGCCCAAGGCCCCGGCATCATCCAGCAGAGTGAAGCCGGCGGCGTCTGCTACCCCAAGGTCATGTCCATGGACGCCTTGAAAAACCTGGGCCGTTGCGCCGTACCCATGGGTGAATTCTGGCAAAGCCCGACTTGGAGAGAAAAGGACGATCAGAACACGAATGGCAAGCAGACTGCGTGCGCGGCGCATCTCTACGGCAAGAGGGTTGCCGCCGCCGAGGCTTTTGCCTCCTTCTGGCACTGGGTGGACTCGCCAGCGACTCTCAAGCCGACCGCTGACCGCGCCTTCTGCGAAGGCTTCAACCAGCTCGTGATTTACTCGACTGCCACGCGCAGCGACGAAGGCACGCCCGGCACTGAGTTCATCGCCGGCACTCATTTCAACCGGCGCGTCACGTGGTGGAACCAGGCACGCCCCTTTTGCGATTACATCGCGCGGTGCAGTCATCTCTTGCAGCAAGGCCTGTTCGCCGCTGACGTGCTGTTCTACAACGGCGACGGCTGCCCGAATTTCGTGGCGCCAAAGCACATTGACCCGGGACTCGGACCGGGCTACGACTACGACGTCTGCAACACCGAAATCCTGCTGACGCGTCTCTCGGTGCGCGATGGCCGCATCGTGCTGCCCGACGGAATGAGTTACCGACTGATGGTCCTGCCGGACCGAAAATTCATGCCGCTCGAGGTCGTGCGGAAGCTGAAGGAGTTGGTGGCGGCCAGCATGACCCTGATCGGTCCAGAGCCCGAGCAAACTCCCGGCCTGGCGGACTACCCCGCGTGCGACCGGCAACTCAAACTGGAGGCGAACGACTTGTGGGGTGATTGCGACGGGCGCACGGTAAAAGAACACCCGTTCGGAAAGGGGCGCGTCGTGTGGGGCGTCACCCCTCGTGAAATCCTTGCACGAGCCGGTGTTGTACCGGACTTCCAGCACGACGGCAACGCTGAAACCTTCATCGATTGGATCCACCGCTCCGACGCCTCCAGAGAAATCTACTTTGTGGTCAATCGCAAGGACCGGGAGGAATCTCGAACCTGCACCTTCCGCGTCAGCGGGCGACAGCCGAAGATATTTGACCCGGTGACTGGGGCCGTCCGCGACGCCCGAGCCTTCGTTCAGTCTGGAGGGCGTACGTCACTACCGCTCGAATTCGCACCCTTCGGCTCCATCTTCGTCATCTTCGATAAGAAGATTCCTGACACGCAAAACGGCGCGGGCCGGACGAATGGGGAAGCGCTTGCGCTTGCAACCACAATTGCTGGACCTTGGACCGTCCGGTTCGATCCAAAATGGGGCGGCTCCGCTTCGGTTCAATTTCCGGAACTCGTCGATTGGACGCATTGCCCGGAGGACGGCATCAAGTACTACTCCGGCACCGCTACGTACTCGAACACCTTGCTGCTCAATGCGAGTAGCGGTCAGCGGGTGTTTCTGGATCTTGGCGATGTGAAAGATGTGGCTGAAGTCCGGTTAAACAGAAAGAAGGTCGGCATCGCGTGGACGCGGCCGTATCGGGTCGAGATCACGTCGGCGGTGCACGCTGGTGAAAACAACCTGGAGATCGATGTGGTGAATCTCTGGCCGAACCGCATGATTGGCGATGGTCCGCTCCCGCCGGAGAAGCGCTTCACGGTGACTAACATTCCAATATATTACGAGCATAAGCCCCAGACGCTGCTGCCCTCCGGCCTCCTCGGACCCGTGACCGTGCTAGTCGGATCCTAGGAGGAGATGCGCAGAGCGTGGCGGGACCGCGACTGAAGACCTCTTGTAGTGATCCACGATGACGTCGATAGATTTGGCTTGCTGACTTCGTTAGTCCACTTGCGTTTACCCAATCTAAGAGGGGTGATCCAGATTCTGGGCGAGCGACGGCCGCACGCGGAAACCCTCCGGCAATTCGGCTTCGTTCAAGCCAAATAAGATTCTGCCTGTGAAACCACAGGTTTCTATCGGCAGTGCTCGGGCGGCAGGGAAGCTGAAATACCGACGGAACCCGGGGTTCGCCCGGCATTCCCGATAGAAGCGTTTGTACTCAGCCGCTGCGCCGGGGCTATGGAGATTGAAGGTTTGGAAGGCGGCAGGGAAAGCGAGTGGAGGATGGGGATGCGGCTTGAAAATGGGCAATCGCTTCAGACCGGCCGGGCACAAGGCGAGGCCGGGAGGCGTTTTGTTAGCTCTGAGGAGAGGGGGAAGGCAACCGAAACACACGTCCGAGGTGAGACTCGATGAGTCACCGGAGAGCGCCGAAAGAGAGCGGAACCTTGCCGTTGAACTCATGCAGAGCTGTCCATGGAGCCGGGCTGGGAGAGCCCACCGGCCGAACTGCCTGATTAAGCGGTCACGTGTGGCCGGTGCCTATCAGTGCTTCGGCGTTTCATCGCTTTTGGAGGCAGTAGCGCTCTTGGACTTGACTTCCCTTTCCGGCAGCCGCGTGAAGCCATGACCAAACTGAAGCGGGCCTCACTGTGTCAGCGCGTTATGCTCGACACAAAGTGATAACTTCCTGAACCGACCTCATAAACCGCTGCCCCCGTCTCCGTGCGCAGGTACTTGACGCCCGGCGCATCGCCTGCGGGCTTCCCGCTTTCGGTTACAGTCGCCGCATCCTGCGCGGGTATGTAAGCTGTTGCCGTGGTGTTGGCAGGTACTGCAACGCTCCAGGTGAAGCGATCTCCGTCAAGCTTCCAATCGCTCACAATCTTGCCATACGGGGATTCGTGCGAAGCCCTCACGGAAGTCAAGTCGCCAACAGGAGTCGGGTGCATGATGATGTGCTTAAACGCCGGCTGTGCGGGATCGGGACGAATCCCAGCCAAGTTCTCATAGAACCAGGTGACGAGGTCGCCGACCAGCATCAAATGGTTGCCCGAGTTCATTGCGGGATTGGCGGTATCGCCGTTCCAAAGCTCCCAGATCGTGGTGGCGCCTTTACTGGTCATGTAACCCCAGCTTGGGTATGTCCTCTGGGATGCGATTTCATAAGCGACGCCAGGATAGCGGTTTTCCGAGAGCACCTGCATAAGCCACTGGCCACCGATGAGCCCTGTCCCGATGTGCCCTTTGTTCTGTTCCTCAATTTTCCGGATCAGCGCTTGGGCGACGCTCTGCCTGTCCTGTTCCGGAACCATCCCGAACGCCAGGGGAAGGACGCTGGAGGTTTGTGAGCCGTTGCTGTACTGGCCTTTTGCCTGGTAGAAATAAGCCTTGTTAAATGCAACCAGCATCCTGCCGGCGCGTTGGTTAAACTGGTTCGCATCGCCTTCCTTACCAAGAAGCATCGCGAATCGCGCCATCAGGCGGAGCAGGTGGTAGTAATAGGTCGTGCCAAGCACGGTGCCATCCGTCTTGCGATCCGGATCGTTGGAATGGATCAGCTCGGGAGATTCGGGCGGAACGCACCAATCCCCATAGACATCACGCGGCATGAGATCGTCTTTGAGGTACGTCTGCATATGAGTTACCCATTTCTTCATGCCGTCGTAGTGCTGCTCGATCACCCTCAAATCGCCATACTGATCGTAAAGGTGGTCAGGAACAATGATGAAGCTGGATGGCCACGTGACATTGTCAAAGTAGAAAGGCCAATACGCCGGGGATACATCGCTGACACTGCCCTTTGAATCCTGGGAGTCCGCGATATCGTTCACCCACTTGGCGTAAAAAGCGGCAACATCAAACAAGTAGGGTTCGCCCCGGCTTTCGGCAGACCGGTCACCGAGCCAGCCTTGGCGCTCGTCGCGTTGCGGGCAGTCCGTAGGCATGCTCCGGTAATTATCTTTGGTGTCCCAAACCACGTTTTTATAAATCTGGTTAATCAAGGGATTGGATGTCGTGAAGTCAGCGTGCTGCTCAACGTCATCGTGAACTTCGCGCCCCTCAAGGGAGGAGAGGGTGGGTTTGCCGGGGAAGCCCTTCACTTCGACGTAGCGGAAGCCGTGATAGGTGAAACGCGGCTCATACACTTCCGTCCCACTTCCTTTGAGTGTGTAAGTATCTGTCGCCTCTGCGGAGCGGAGGTTGTCCAGATAGAGCGTGCCGTCGGGTCTCAGCCTTTCGGCATGGCGAAGTGAGACGTGGCTGCCTTTAGGTCCCGAGACGGTCAGGCGGCACCACCCCACCATGTTCTGTCCCATGTCAAAGATGTAAACACTGGGGCGCGGCTCGGTCACTCCTATCGGCCTGATGGTTTCCGTAACCCGGATAGGGTCAATCGTCTGAGCCGCGAGGGTTCCGGAGGGACCCTTTACGACCTGTGCTTGTTGCCAGTCGCTATCGCGGAAGCCCGGACCGCTCCAGCCTTCCATCTCCTTGCGGGCATCGTAGACCTCGCCGTCATATTCGTTATTGGCACGGATCGGCCCCTCGCTGGTCAGCTTCCAGCTTTTGTCGCTGGCAACGCGCGCGACTTTTCCGTCGCTATATTCGATTTCCAGTTGCAGCAGCAGCTTGGGATAGCCAAAAGTCCGCATGAAAGTGGGAACATTGTGACGCGGGGCGAAAAAGCGACCGTTGCCGAGGATTACCCCGATCGCGTTCCTGCCCGGCCTTAAGAGCTTTGTAACATCGTCGGTCAAGTAGAAGACTCGCTTGTCGTAATCGGTCAGCGCGGGCACCAGCGCATCGTTGCCGACCTTTTCACCGTTCAAGTAAGCTTCGAAGAGGCCCAGGCCCGAAACATAAAGTGTGGCACGCTTCACCTGACCTTCTACCTGGAAGCCCTTGCGAAGCATGCGGGCAGGCAGGACGCTGCGCTCCGCCCAGCCCACCTCTCCCCAGGGAGCCATGCCGTAGGCGCCCAGGACTTTGGCTGTCCCCCACGACGAGTCGTTGAACTCGCTGTTATTCCAATTGGGGACTTCTGCCGAGCCGACTCGCCACTGCTGATCCGTGCGGACGACCATGGTTTCGCCCCGTGCCCATTCCATTTCAACTGTGCCAATCAGGCCAAAAGGATCGCTGCCGGAAGCCACAACGGCGGCGGCCAGGATGTTCGCGCCCGGGTACAGAGCTTGAGTGATATCGAACGAGAGGGGGTCCTGAACCCCTTTGGCTTTTCCCACCTCCTTCCCATTAATGTAGAGCGTGCAGGCGCCAGAGCCGACTATGTACACGAGGGCATCCGAGACTGAATTGTCCCGCGGGATTTCGATCGTCCGGCGGAAGTATCTCGTTCCAGGGCTTGGCTCGGAGGACCCGATCCAATGGGCTCTCTTTAACTGCTCCGGTTTGCCCTCACCGCCATCGAGCCCGATCCAATTTCCCTTCCAGTCGCCAGCCTCGAGGAGCCCCATTGACCACAAAGCATGCTCACTCCAATCAGATGGCTTCCCCTCGTTGTCCCAGACCCGCACTTTCCACCAAGCCAGCCCACCAGACGCCAGGGATTTGCCGCCGTAGGGCAATTGGATAGACCTATCGGACTCGACCTTTCCAGTGTCCCAGAGATCGCCCTGATCACTGCGCAGGAGTTCTTCGCTGCTTGCCACCAGAATCTGGTAAGCGGTCTGCATCCGACCTCGCACCATGCGATCCGTTGGCTCAAGTTTCCAGCTCATCCGCGGCTGTAATGTATCGATGCCGAGGGGGTTTTTGCGATATTCGCAACGCAAATCCACCGGTCGTAGAATGCCCTCTGCAGCAACGGCCGTAGGACATGGAACCAAGAAGACCAGGAAGCAAAGTGCAAGACCAAATCTGCACATTCAAATACTCCTCATCCGGGATTTCCATTTCGGTTTGTCGGCTGACCAGTAACGTACACCTGACTGGTCCCGGATGTCAATGCTTCAGCCTGGCTTTCAGTGCAGGGTCTTTCCGGCGGCCGCGGAAGGGCGCAGTTCTACCTCTCCTGCGAGTCCCAAAACCCGGAGCTGCCGCGTGTCCGACCGATTCCTCAGACATTGTTCCTTCAGCGGCCTCCCTCGTCAGCGAAATCTGCTCCGGTCTGCGGCGCGCCTATCCCGCTGGTGATCGTAGCACCGCGATCCTCCCCAGCATGCTTCCGAAAAGCCGCCGCGTCAGATGACTCTCCGCCAGCCACCGCCAGTAATACCGGGCGTGTTTCACCAGCCGGTCGCCGGTCTTCACCAACCGCTGCTGCAAACTCGTCAGCGACCAGTTGCCGATCCGCTTCGGCAGCACCCGCCGCCACAAGTTCCCCAGGTTGTAGGCGATCGCACTCAGCCAGAGCCGCACTTCGTTCGACCGAAAGCGGTGGCAGCTCAGCC
>Ga0315280_10004908_pt1 | contig 19422 bp, 17 predicted proteins | sample YL17G06_40_MG_FD_203697 | JGI IMG/M metagenome (GOLD analysis project Ga0315280, IMG submission 203697) | Sediment microbial communities from Yellowstone Lake, YNP, Wyoming, USA - YL17G06_40 | ecosystem: Environmental > Aquatic > Freshwater > Lake > Sediment | place: USA: Wyoming | collected... | reverse complement strand
TGCATCCAGTCGGCGGTGCATTCCCACCATGCGCCGGAGCTGTCACTGCCGTTAAACCCTGCAGCCGTGCCTTCCCAGACGTGACCCATTTCGTGGGGGGTAGCTCCTGACGGAGGATCATATCGGCAGTAACCGGGGTTCGCCATTGCGTAGGCGAATCCGTTGCCGTCCATAGACATATATGCTCCGCCGCCGCCTCCATCATTCCAGGTCATAAGGAAGTTGAAGTTGGTCTTGTACTTGCTCCCATCCGGGTTGGTTGCGGACTCGTTGAGGTCGTGCATGCTCATCTCAGTGACCCAACGGTCCCACAGATGCTCGAACATCTGCAGGTTGCCCTGTGCCAGCCCTTCAGTCATTGGCGTGCTATCACGATTGTAGTGTCCGAAGCAGACCCTGAAGTGGTCCGAACGTCTGGTTTCCGTGTTCGGGTCCTGGTTTGAATACTGAGTCTGGTTATCGTAGTAGGTCTGGCCTAACGAGGGAATGGGGACGAACAGACTGCCCAGCCACAATATCAGGCATGGGAATCCGACTCGGCAGAGCACGCAGCGCATTTCTGTACCCCTCACTTCCTCTCGCATATCCCGTGCGATGCTTCTGGCGCCTGCCTATCACGGCGCCAGGCGGTGAGTCATACCAGCAAGCAGGCTCTGTACTTCAGTATACCGCACGGCAGACGGCATGCACGTCTCTATCGCTTCCGTAACCGTTCAGGGTTCAGTAGTGCAGCGCCGACCGCGCTAACGCACCGCAACCGCAAGAGCCATTCCGATCAGCGCTATCCCGCTGACCTGCCAGACAACGTAGTCTCCGACATGCCCACTGTGAAGGTAGCGCATCCCGCGGGCCGCTGGGTCCGCGACTGTGCTCCACCTCTGACGCACGGGTTCAGCCATCCTGTGGACAGAAAGTGAGAGCAAACAGAGGACTCCGGCCGCAAGAAGTGAGATCAGTGAACGTACGAATGAACCCGAAGTCGATCTGATCAGGCCTACGCGCGACTGCGGAGCTTCCACGGCTCCTTTCAGCACCCGTTCCGGATAGGCTGCCCGGTCCTGGAACACTTCAGCCCAGGCCACCGCCTGACGGTTGAAACCAGGCAATCTGTTGACCACCAGGCACCCGAGCAGCAGCAAGGCCGCCGGCAAGACCATTGCCAGCGGAGTCCGACGATGCTCGCCGATCGTCTCAGGAGTCTCTCGCTCCGTGGGGCTTTGGGAGTCCGTTCCTCCCACGGGTGAACCGAATCCGAGGAATACCCGCCCGGTCATACGCAGCACTGCACCGGCTGTCAGCGCTACTGTCATAGTCAGCATAAGCGGAACCCAGTGGTATCCGTGACGAGCACAAGACTCATCAATCCAAGCCTTGCCTGTGAACGTGGCGAACGGGGGTATCCCGCAGAGGCCAAGGGCACCCACCGTGCTCAGCACTGCGGCCCATTTCAGGCGCCTTCCTCTGCCCCTGAGTTCGATCTCATCAACAGAGGAGACGCGGTGCAGGAGTATGCCCGCACAGATGAAGAGCGAGGCTTTGGCCAAGCCGTGACCGATAAGATAGACTCCGGCTCCTGCCAAGGCGTTGCGATCGAGGAGTGACAGAAAAGTCGTCCGGGCAGTCGAGTTCAGCGAAGACGGCGGCTTCCACCCCTCCGTCGAACCAGAAGACCGCATCATGCAGGCCGGGCACCGATATGCAGCCCGAGACCGCGGCGCTGTCTCCGCTGTAGGCCATCTGCTCCCGGAGCGGCGTAGGGTCGCAGTCGACTATTCTGGGAAGTGTGTACCTGATCTTCGGGAGATCCTGTAAAAACGAGGGACCTGCGTTTCATGTCGTGTTCTGCCGTTCCAGTACCATGGTAAATCAGATGTCAGCTGCCAGCCGGACGGTCTCCGCCTCGGGGCGGTCCGTGGTCCGGAGTGAAAACCGGGGCAGCCGGAGCAGTTTGGCGTCGCGCCCGCTGATAGTCGTCGTCAGTGAGCCGCCCGTGACCTCGATGGTGCGTCCGCTCACTACGTCGCTGGCCTCGAGCACTCCGTCGCATCCGGAAAGACTGACTTCGAGGTGCTTATCGTCCGAAGTCAGGTTCAGTATGAACACCAGGGTGCTCCCTCCACACTCGTGCAGCCCAAAGCCTGGATTGACGGTTTGAGCGTGTCCGCCATCGCCAAAGAGGGCCGGGCAGGCCTCTGATATCAGCCGTCCGCCAGATTCCACGTAGCCGCGATGCGCTCGGCGTTCTCCCGCTCGATCATCATCTTCCAGATCCGGATATCCTCGGGCTCCGACGCTCGGCTGTGCATCAGGCCCTCCCCCGATGGTCCGGCCTGGCTCTCCGCCGTCCAGAACGTCTTGCCGCCCGAAGCACCGCGGATTAGGTCGTGAACCTTGAACGTTTCGGCGCTGTCGCAGTTGAACCACAGAGGGAAGCACGAGCCCGTAGATATCGACCTCGGCAGCGTTCCGCCAGTCGTCGGTGAGCATAGTGGCCATGCCGCCTATTGTGTTCGGCAGGCCGTGCGATACCAGGAGGGCATCAGGATCCGCCTGTCCCTCGGACGTGTGTATCCAGCTCCACATCGCCCACAGCCTCACCGTGTTCATCCCCTGTGCCTTCATCTCGCGCAGGTCACGTTCCCAGTCGCGTTCGGGCGGGTTGGGCGTGCGGTAGTATTGGGCGCAATACGGGAAGAATGCATCCAGCATAGTTAGTTAACCGTTCTCACAGTATCGGAGGCGCAGCGCTGGCGAGGAGGTGACCTTCGCGAAGCCTCGACAACCCGCGCGGAGCACGTTACGTGGACCGATTTTCGGGAACTATCGCCATTTTGGGTAAGGCGACTCCTCAGTAGAATGTACAAGAGGCGTCACAGTGGCGCCAACACGCAGGCATATAGAGGCCACGCACACAAGATCCGAACACGTACCTGCCGCGAGTTAAGCGTGAGCTAAGCTGCTAGATGTAGGGCACAGGGCACTCGGAGGCAACCTTTACACGGGTGGGTCGGGATGATGGGCGGCCCACGGAGTGGTACTGGAACCCCAGCCGTCTCATCCGCTCCGGGTCGAACATATTCCGTCCGTCAAACATCACAGGTCGGGCCATGCTGGCTGCCGCTTTCTGCAGGTTGAGGAACCTGAACTCGTCCCATTCCGTCACGACAGCAACTGCGTCTGCTTCGGCCAGGGCCTCGTAGGCGTCCCTGCAATAGTCTACCTGCGGGAACAACTTGCGCGCGTTGTCCATCGCGATCGGGTCGTAGGCCCTCACCACTGCACCGTCCAGCAAGAGTTCGGAGATGATCTCCAGGGACTTCGCGTCTCTGAGGTCGTCGGTGTTGGGCTTGAATGCAAGCCCGAGGATTGCAATGGTCTTGCCGCCCAGCGAGCCCAACTCGGAGCGCATTCTGCCCACGAATCGCTTCGGCTGTTCCGCGTTGATCTCGATCACCGATGTCAGCAGCTTGAAGTCGTAGCCGAGCCGCTCGGCAATCTTGACGAGGCACTGCGTGTCTTTGCCGAAGCACGATCCGCCATAACCCAGCCCCGCCCTCAGAAACTCGTGTCCGATGCGCTTGTCATAGCCTATTCCCTTGGCGACCTCTGTGACGTCAGCGCCCGCAGCCTCGCATATCCCGGCTATTGCGTTGATAAACGATATTTTCGTTGCGAGGAACGCGTTCGAGGCATACTTGATCATCTCCGCTGAGCGCGGGTCCGTGATGAGCATCGGACACTCGAGCGGCGCGTAAAGCTCCACTATCCGCATCGCCGCCTCGTGGTTGGAGGCGCCGATGATAATGCGGTCGGGGTGCAGCGCGTCATGGACCGCGTTTCCTTCTCGCAGGAATTCGGGGTTGGACACCACGTCGAACCGCGTGTTTCTTCTGCCGTTGGAGGTGCTGATGATCCTGCTCATCTCATCAACTGTACCCACCGGCACGGTGCTCTTGTTGACAATGATCTTGTAGCCGCCCAGGTTATGGCCGATCAACTCCGCTACGCCTCTTACGGCCGAGAGGTCTGCATACCCTCCATCTCCCGGAGGAGTGCCGACGGCGACGAACACAACGTCCGAGGCAGCAACGGAACTGCTGATGTCGGTCGAGAAGCTCAGCCTGCAGTCCTCGGCGTTGGTTCGCACTATCTCGGCCAACCCCGGCTCGTATATCGGCATGCGCGCACTCTGGAGCATCTCTATCTTGCCCGAATCGCTGTCCACACATATCACACGGTTTCCAAGATCGGCCAGCACGGCTCCAGTGACAAGGCCGACGTAACCGGAACCAACGACACACAGGTTCATCTCACCGCTCCTCACTTAGGGATGATTCGCCTCCCGTGTCCGCACGGAGGAAGTGCACGCACCCTTCGACTGGTAACAGATACCCACACAAATGACTCGATAATCTCGTGCCTCGAGCGGTCTCGGCCGCAGTCCGCCTCGTTGACCAAACACTGTGTTTGGCAATGGCGTGTTCAAGGCGAGAGTGGTTCAAGCAGACCCGTTTCCAGTCCGCACGCACGTCGTCCCTCGCGGCCATTTCTGCCTGAGTCCGCTCACTCGACGCGCCGCCTCGCTTTGCTCTACCCACCATGGAAAACGCAGTATCACGTTGCTTATCAAGCTCACGAATAGCATCCGACGAGATTGCGTATAGTGGGATGTAATGGTGCGATGGAAACGCTCCCGTCGGAGTCGCTTATATGCCGAAAGCGGCAGGTCTTTCGGCTCATAGGATTGCAGTGCTCGATCATGGACAGATCCATCCAAGAACGCTTTCAGGCAAGGAGCACGATCCCGTGATGAGTTGGACGGCGGCCATTGGTGATGTATCTTTGAACCTCTATCCGAACCACGATGCGCTGAAGGTAGGAACCCTGGAACACGCCCGGATCTTCCCGGTCTTTGCCATGGCTGCCCAGGGCAGACACGCGATAGTCTCTGCCTTTGTCTGACGCATGGCGGGCCGGAAATGGACCGGCGGCGGGCAGCTCAAGACTGATCCCGAGGAGACGGCACTTGGTGCTAATCCGCCTTGCCACATCTGAAGCTCGCCCGCAAGCTAGTGCTCAAGATGGGAAAGGGGAGGGAGGCGTTTCGGGCAGCTTCACGCTCAGATTCACGCGTAAACCAGCAACTCAGGCGTAGATAGGCAAAAAGCGGAAAACCCCTCTATGGAAAGTTCTCCGCTCCATGTCTGGTAGGGCAAGCAATCACCAGCGAAAACTCAAACCACCTTGAGAACGGGGCTCGGTGTTATCGGAAGTCCCCCGAGTCGGCTTACTGCCGCTGCCAACGGTGCCCGTGCCCCGTTCTCAAGGTGCGTGTGCAATCTGAACTCAGAATGGCCCTCTTGAAGAGTCTCGCGCGATCCAAACATCCTGTCTTCGTCAGAAACCAGACGACTTGGTGCACCAAGAAACCGCTGGCGAAAACCAAGAGCGGTTTTCGGACGCGGGCTCTTGGACAGCAAGAATCACAGAGCAGAAAGCCCGGCGGCATGGCCCACGGGATATGCTGAGCAATGAATCCCGAAAGTCACTAGTCGGGCGGTAGTTTGCTACGAAGGTCTTGCCCGACGAGGACGACCGCTGGATTGTTCAATTCCCCATTTTCCTGTTCTGCCTGATCTAAGTGCTTACGTGCCTCCTCGAAGCGTTGCTCAAGAATATCCAATTGCGCGAGCATTGTAAGCGTCATTGGCAGGAAAAATGTGTCGCCTTTGTCACCAGCAAGACTGAGGACTTTCTCATATGCTTCGCGCTCCTCCTTTGGCTTGTTCATTTTCCGCATCACTCCACCGATGTTAAACCAGCATCCAATGATTCCTTGCGTATCATTTGCAGCCTCAAATCCCTTAATCGCTCGATGCCAGCACGCGACGGCGCGGTCGTGTTCGCCCAAGTCCTCCAGAGACTTTCCTTTAGAAATGATCAGCTTCCGCCGTGCATCGGCAGATGTAGCCGTGGCGATCTGGTCGTCAATGATATCGAGAGTTGCCTTTGAGTGGCGTGCCAAATCGACCTCTTGCCCTGTTGCCTGTGCGATAAGGCAGAGATTCTTCAGCACGTCCAACCTTTGGCTCGAAGCAAGCCAATCGGCTTGGAGCAGCATAGAGAAAATGGATTCCGCTTCCTGGAATTCGCGCAACTCCACAAGCTTGCAGGCGTAGCGGAAACACACCCATGCTGCCCTCTTTGAAATCCCTTGCTGCGTTGCCAACGCGGCTGCCGTCGCATAGTATGGTTTCGAGTCAAGGCGGAGTCCCCGCCGATCCAGTAGATCGGCAATCCCCAACGTGGCCTCGGCCGCTTTGATGTGGTCACCAAGCCTATTGAACAGTGCCGCTGCGGCGACGAGGTCCTCGCAACCCAGTTGTGGGTCATCTGCTCTGCCGTGAAGCTCTCCGCGCTGAAGAAGTATATTGGCAACATCCCATTTGTGTTCTTCGCCCATCTCACACAGAACATCCAAGGCTCGCGCATACTCCGCCATCGCGTCATCGAGCTGAAGATTGTCGAAGAGTCTTGCGCGCCAGGAATGGCATTCGGCGAATCCCATTTTTGCCTTATGCTGCTTTTCCTGATTCCCGGAAAGGTAAACAGATGAAAAGCAATCGTAGGCTTCCTGGATGAAACCAAGCGCAACCGCACTTACCGCTCGCTCTTCTTTGGTCTTCTCTAAAGCAGATAACGCCAGCAGCGCATAACCTTCATCTAGTTTGCTTCCGAGGAAGCGGCTGTGCTCAAGGGCGCTTGTAACAAAGCCTCGCGCTTGGTCAAAATCACCCTTGAGACGATGAGCCTCGCCGAGAAGCTGGAGCAGCCTTGGACGGTCGTTTCCAAGATCAACCGACTCAGCGTCTCGAATGCACTCGTCCAAGGCGGCTAACACGTCATCCAAATCGCTGCCGCCTCGCAGGCGAAGCCTCCAAATCTCAAGTCGTGCGCAGATCTCTGCAGCCGTGTTGCTTTCTTCCTCAGCGAGCTTCCGAACCTCTTCCCAGAGACGAATGGCATTCTCTTCGTCGTGTTTGTCCGTAGCACTACGCGCTTCCTCTATTCTGGACTTTAGCAGTGGACTAGTTGGCAGTATCTGAACGGATGTAGTTGTTAGGCTATCTTCCGTTAGTGGCGGCGTCTTGTTAGCCTCAATTTGATATAGAGCCTCATCTTCCGCTTGCTTCTTCCATTCATTAAGAGTTGCAACCGGATAACGACTCTCATCGTTGTCGACCAACTTTGCGCAGTTCTGGCAAAGCCAAATGCCGTTCTCAATGGCTGATCGTTGAGACTTGGACAGACTATGGTCATAGCGCGGTCCATTCTTAGAAGCAGCAGTAACATGAGCCGCAACTCCGATGTTGAGGGCTTTGTTCGGGTCTGAGTGCGGACCACTCGTCATCCTTCGACATGCCGGGTTGGAGCACATCATTCCGACTCGTCGTGCCAGTGTATCCTTTACTCCTGTGCAGAAATCGTGTCTTGTGTCCCGGTCGATAACAATCTCTTCCGGGCGCGCGAGACTCCAGCCGCATTCCGCTTGCTTCTGGATATCGATCCCCAGTTCGTCGTGACGACACGCTTCAAGAAGCTTCGCATACTCACGCTCGCGATCCTCCGGCAGCCATTTGATATAGGAGAACTGTGCAAGGGAGCCTTTGATGGGGGTGTCATCGAGCCGCAGGGGAATGAAGCGGAGTTCCTTATTGAGAGGATCTCGAAAACGGAATGTGTAACTCTCTAGCTTTGCCCAGTCGGAGCCGAACGCATTCGCCGACATGCAGAGCACGAGCACGCGGGAGTTCTCCACCCCCTCCTTGATCAATGCCGGGATATTGCCTCCGGGCTTGATCTCCCATTCATCAAACCACACGCGCAGCCCATCCGCCCGCAGTCGCTCCGCGATGGCGCAAACGACTTTCCTATCCATCAAGCTATGGTTCAGGAATACATCATATTTGAAAGCACCAATCATAGCGTACCATCCATTTCAGGGTCTAACATGCGACCTCTCAATTCATTCTCGGGGTCGTCGCAATGTGGTCGAACGTAAAAGCCCCAGTGTTACATCGGGGTTTTCCAACTTCTAGCTTGGTGGAACAAGAACAACCGGCTGGAAGACACGCCGGTCGATCAGCTCAAACTCAAATAGATGAACCTCGATCTGTGCCGAGTCGTTTTCATTACTGGCGTCAGCAAGTACCTCTGGAAGATCAAACAACGCTACTTGGGCTTCATCCTTCGGTAGCTTGGTCAGCTTGAGCAAAGCCCGACTCCATTTGGAAACCGTTGTAGGAGGAGCCTCATCAAGCAACTCTGCTGAGATTGCGACTTCAACACCAGCGATATGTAATACTTCGTCAGAGGTAGGGATACTGTCGAAATACACCGGAATCACGCCCCGTTCGTAGCCTATTCCAAGATCAGTTAGGAACGGATCTCTTGAGGAGAAATGCTTGGTTGGAAACCAAACTGCACGCCTCTGGATCAGGTCTTCCGGTGATTGATTGATCATGAGATCAATTGCTTCCTGTGGAAGATAGGATGTGGCGAGTGCCATCATATGCGCCTCGCCTTCCGCATTTGGCTTGTCTACCATCATATACGATGGCAGCATTCTCGCAGGACCCATCAGACGGATCCTTGGTGAGGCATTTTCTTGGTCCCATTCACTCCCATCGTCCGGGTGGGGTTCAGCCCTATTCTTCTTCACCATCAGAAATGGAAATGTCGCCGGAAACAACCATGTTGGAGGTATGGGGAGTGCTACCGCGTCTACCTTTACTGCTGGGGATTGGGTGGTTGCCAGCAAGAAATGCGCAGCCAGATTCCCGAATCTGTCTGCAAACGCCATGAAGCGTGCTACGTCATCCGTGACAACCATGAACGAGAGATGCGAACCGGAACGGAACAAGGCAAGCATTTCCGTCCTCCACGCGAAGTGCCAAAACGGCAGGTAAGCCACTGCGTGTTCTGGAGAGTAGCCGATTAACTGACCAAGACTGCTAATTAGTTCAGGAAAAGAGCAACTCGGACCTCGCGCAGCCTGCAGTTCATCTTCGATTGCGCTTCGATTGCGTGCGATTGATGTGCAATAATCATTGAAGTGATGCTTATTGCAGAGGCTCTCGGCTTCGTCTAGCAGTTTCCGCGCTTCTCCGAATTCCCGGCGGAACCTCAACGCATTTGCAAGGTCTATTCTTGCCGCAGCAGCAAGGTCGTTAAAACTGCGTCCTTCAATCGTCGAGAGTACCTTCCTGTAAGCTGCAATTTCGTCCTCAAGTTTTCCTTGCGCTCGGTGCATTCGTGCCAGCAATCCATAGTAGTTGGCAAGTCCAAACACGTCACCATGCTCTTTGAAGATCGCCCCGGACTTCTTGAGCCATAGGAAGGCTTCTTGTTGTTCACCCAGTTCATTGTATAGTGTACTGATCTGGCCCATTAGATGGCCTCGACGCTTTGGGAAGCTCGCAGAACGTAATCCCTCTCTCAGCAATTCAATGGCTTCAATGATCAGAGCGCGACGTAATTCCGCACCCTCTTTCGGTATGATACGCGCTTCATCAAGCAGGCAATCTGCCAAATGCTCGTGAAGATGCTCATTCAGTGCAATCTGCTTAGCTCTACTCACGAACTCACGAGCTTCGTTGTCCTGTCGAACGGCACTTTCGATTGCATCTGATACCTCGCTCATAGCGGCCGATGCTCCAGACATCACGTCGGCTTTCCTGTCGTCTGGAGTTTCCTTGCCAAGTCTCTGAAGCTTGCGCGCCACATCGTCCTTTGCCATCTTGGTCTTCCAGTTGCGAGCTAGGACGGCCGCCAAGCGAAGAAAACGAACTTGGTCAACGAAGTGCCCTGATTCTTCAGCTCCGGCGATTGCACCCAGTATCGCAACAAGAGCGTTTTCCCACTCCTCGTGCGTTGCATAGAAGCGAGATACAGAATGAAGACAACGGGCACCCCAAAGCGGGTTCGACACGTCTCTGAAGTACTCCAGCGCGCGCCCAAAGCAATCGAGACCGTTCTGCCACTCTGCATTTGTACAATGCACCTCACCACAGAAAAGTAGTGCTTTGCCGGCGTCGAGCCTATCACCGGAGATGCGATGTTGCTCCTCGACCATTCTGTAGAACGCGATGGCCTCGTCCAGATCGCCAGCATCGCGGCATAGTAGCGCTTTGTTAATGTAGCAGACAGCGAGTGTGTGAGCATACTGCTTCTTCCCATTGCCTGAGACGGACAGGGCTTGCTGAAGCAGCAGATGAATGGCCTCGTCAAGCTTGGCCACGGCGCTGTCGTGAAATCCTAGCGCGCGCTCAAGGAGGCTCAGAGAGATCAATGATCCCGCCAAATCGTCCGTGTTGCCACTCTGTCTAGCTATGCCTAGAGAGACGCTTATTGTCGCCTGTGCTTCATTGATGTTTCCAGAGAAGAGCAGCATGTCTCCCAAACCAAGCAGGACATTGTGCCTAAGTTCTAGGTTATCAACCGGAACCAAGACCAATGCGTCTCGAAAATGCTGCTCCGCACCGATGAAATCCTCTCTGGCCTCGTAAAGCGCCTGGGCCAAACTCAAACGAACCTTAACTCTTGCAACTGTATGTGCCGATTCATCTGCAGCGACCAGCATCTTATCAAGAATCGGTATAGCCTGCGAGTATTGATCGGCGTCGATCAGCTCTTTGGCTTTGACAAGTTCATCCTTTATCTCGCCGGGAATGGCATCTTCAGGTGCTTCTTGTGGTAAGTTCAGCGCGGCGAAAAGCTGGTGCCAAGCGAGCTCCTGGTCTGCGTCCTCAGTAAAATCAATATGTGTAAGCGCTCCTATGCGGAGCGGCTTTTCACACGGTGTCTTCAGCAATGGGATGAGGCGGAGGTCGCGATTCGCCGGGCTTAGCGTCTGAACCATAATGTTTTCTATCTCGCACCATTCGCTAGCCAGGTAATCAGGTGTAAGCACGAGTAGCGTCTTGCGGCACTGCACCACACCACGTTCACACTCCTTGATACTGGCAGCACCGCGGGTGAAGTCGCGGTAGTCAACAAACGCACGCAGTCCAGCTTGCTCAATTCGCCTTAGCAGATCATGGCGCACCCAGTTCTTGTCGTGGCTGCTGTAGGAGATGAAGACGTCATAGTCATATTTGAGTTGGTTCGGCATCAGGCTTCATACCTCCATTGCGGGGCAAATCCCGGCATAGTCACATCGACCACACTTGAAACCATCCGGGTTCGGATCGAACTTGCGGGCGGAGATTGCCTCCGCAACAGAAAGCACGTGCTCGACCACTTCCGAAAGCTGCGTATCTGTGCGGGCGGTTGATATTATCTCGTCTGTTTGCAGGAAGTGCAGGCTGAGCTGTTCAGCTCTAAGCCCCAGACATTCTCGGACAGCGAGCGCATACATGCTGAGTTGCAGGTCCGCATCGACGTCCTTCTGAGTGCGCGGCTTGCCCGTTTTGTAGTCGATCACTGAACATGCCCCGTCACCCAGTGCATCTATCCTGTCCACGTATCCGGTGATGAAGTGACCACCGACCGGCAGCGTGAACTTCCACTCCAGGTGTAGAGGAACGATCTTCGCCGACTGGTATCGTGTATAGAACGCCTCCAGCGCAGTTTCGCCGTCTCGGCGATAGTTGTGCTCCTGGCTCGGTATCACATAGCCTTCGTTCTGCCAGTTCTCTTGATAAGTTGTCTTGAGGTCAGCGAGAGACGGTTCTTTGCCAGCCTGCACTTCCTCAAAGAATCGCTTGAGCGATAGGTGCATTGTGTTGCCGAACGAGAAGTATGGCTTGGCCTTGTCCGGTATCTTCAGTTCATAGGCAAACCTGTAACCCAGCGGACGGTCTTCATAAGTGGACATCCTGCTGTAGCTCATGTAAAGCGGCTCATGTGGAGTCGATGCGGCGACCGACGAAATCACGTATTGCTCGTCGAGCGCGCTCCCGACTAACTCACACAGTGCGGGATCGATTCCTGGCTGGACGAGAATGCTCCGTATCTGGCTGGGATCACGGTCTTTTTGCCTGATGGATGCGAGGAGCTTCGTATATGGCCTCAGCATTTCGATGTCCGCTGAGGCGTTCAAGACACGTATAATCTGTCGGCGAATGTCGCGCTCGGCAATCGCCATCTTCGAGGCAGACTCGATCTCCTGGTCGAACGCAGCCTCGGGAGCCAGCTTTTCCACGACAGCACTGTCGCCGCTTACCTCCTGCACGAACACGGACGGCTTCTTGCCCTTCTTTTCCACGCAGGAGAGATACAGCCTGCGCTGGGCGCGGGTAAAGGCAACGTAGGCAAGCCTGCGTTCCTCCTGGATGTGGAAATCTCCTTGCGGCGCGGCCTCCCGCACAAGTTCGTCAGGAAAGGGTATGGCGTCCAACTTCCTGCTCATGGGGAAACGTGCGCTCGACATGCTTACGACGAACACATAAGGCCACTCCAACCCTTTTGCCGCATGCACCGTCATCAACTGGACGGCGTCCCTCGAGTCGTCGACCTCAGCTTCTTCTTCGTCCGCACCGGACTCCAGAAGGTAGTCCAGATATTCGGCAAAGACGGCGATGCTCTTGTCCTCTCCGGCCTCCTCAAATTCCTGAACTTTGCGCAGGTACTTCGCGAGATTGGCGGCACGCTGACGGCTGTCGATAGAATCATCGTAGAGGTACCGCTTCAGCACTTAGGTCGTCTCAAGAATGCTCCGGCAGACCTCGCTTGCCGTCTTCTCTTGCGCAAGTGCCTTTAGGCCGACAAGATAATCCAGAGCCTTTCTCATCCGTTCGCCGCTTTCCTGCTCAATGTCCACACACTCGTCGATTCGACTGAGCGCGCCGCTCAGGTCCAACTTCTCGTCACTCATCCACCGGCATAACGTCCTTAAGTCGCTTGGTGGTATGGACCAGTCTGCAAGAGAGAGAGCGCGATGACGCGACACTCCGTCCTCTCGGCCGGCGGCGCATTTGACCAATGCGCATGTGTCCCTGATCTCCTCTTTCTTGAAGAAACCCGCGCCGCTTACGACCTTGTAAGGTATCTGACGCCGTTCAAGGGCCGCGACAAACTCCTCCCTGTGGCCGTGCGCCCTGTAAAGGATAGCAAAGTCAGCAAACCGCCTCTCGGATTCCTGGGTCTGAGAGAGCACGGACACGATTTCGTCTGCCACGGCCTCAGCTTCCGCAGGGAAAGACGGTGCCTTGAGCACCGTGACCGGTACGCCATTCTCGCTCTCGGTCCAAACCGGCTTCTCCGCACGGTAGCGATCCACATTGTTCGCTATCAGCCATCCCGCAGTGTTCAGGATGTTCTTTGTGGAACGGTAGTTGCGCGTCAGCGCGAACGGCTGTCGTGTCGGGTATGCCTCATCAAATCGGAGGAAGCTTGCGAATGACGCCCCTCGGAAGCGGTAGATGCTCTGGTCTGGATCGCCTACGACGCATACAGCGGCGTCGGATCTGGAGAGTTGTTTGAGGAGTTCGATCTGGACAATATTCGTGTCCTGGAACTCATCTACTAGAATGTAATCCCACCTGGACTGGACCTGCTTGCGCACGTCAGGATGTCCTGATAGCAGCCGAAAGGCCATGATAATCTGGTCGCCGAAGTCTATGCAGTTCTCCGTCAGAAGGATCTCCTGATAACGAGTGTAGAACCGGGCCAACTCCTCGTGTTTCTCCACCTCGATGAGTTGTTCAGTGGCTTCTTCCGGGGTAAGAGATTCTTTGGTAACTTCATGCTGCTCTCTGTGTTTGCGCACGTAGACTTCGTAGTCCTGCGGGGCGACACCTTCGTCCTTTGCCCGGCTTACGTGCCCAAGCAGATCAAAGATGTACTTGAAGGGATCAGAGTTCGGGAGGTAGTGACGAAGACCGAACTCCTCTATGTGACGACGTACAAGCACCCAGGCTGCTGTCTTATCCAGCACCTGGACTCCCTGTCTGAATCCGGCTTCCGCAGCGAACTCTTGCACGATGTTCCAGCACAAGGCATGGAACGTGTGGATGTTGAACTCGTGCACCCTGTAGGGAAATACTTCGGCCAGACGGTCCGCCATCTCGTCCGCGGCCTTGGTGCTAAAGGTTATCGCCAGAATCCGGGCAGGCTCGATATGGAGCTGTGACACCAGATGCTCGATCTTCGAGATGATGACCCGGGTCTTGCCCGACCCCGGCCCAGCGACGATCACCTGCGGTCCCGCCACGTACTCGACCGCAGCCCTTTGTTCAGCGTTTAGCAGCATTCCTTCATCGTTGGGTGTTTTCCCATCAATTCTCTTGCTTGTTTCATCCACCATAGTGGTGCCAACCTCCAGCGCAAGCCGCATAGGCAACAGACAGCGCGGCAACTACCAGAACGACAATCGAAACGACTAACGTGGCACATCCTGCCGCCGCCCCGAATTCCCGCTGTCTCCCCGATCTGGTGAGCGGAACTCCGATCTTTCGTGAAATTCTCGATTTCGCCGCCGATATGCCGAGCAGCCGTTTCCAGGAGAAGCCGCCTCTGTTCATCTGTGCCTCCTTTCAGCGAAACTCTCCCCACTCGTTCAGACAATGGGTGCAATGCAATCTCGGACGGTTTGGCAACCTGCTTTCGCCGCCGAGTTTGATCTTCAACGCCGCCGCAAGCCGTAGTAGTCTTGGAGTAGGGTTACCATATGTGATTGGGATCACCTTTCCGCTGTGGCATTGAGGACACACCTGGTAGTAGCCATTGCCTTCATTCTCTATCCAGAGCAGCACCTCAAGAACTCGCACAGCAGACAGCGGAAACCGGCTCATTTCGGGAAGGCCGCGCAGACGCTCGATGTCCTCAAGTGAACCCAACAGCAGGTTGCGGAAGCATTTCATTCCCCAAACCATGTGGGCCGCTTTGCTGGAACCTCTGGGCAACGGTGCTTCCGCGTTGCAACTGTTGATGTAGATAGCTATAACGCTGTCGTAGATTGGAATGAGCTTCGGACGCTTCTTGTGGAGTATCTTGGAGGACACGGCGGCACCAGCCCAAGGGATGTCGCAGAACGCTTTGAACAGAGTTTCTAGGTTCTCCCAGGAAAGATGCTCATCCTGCAAAGACACGTCCGCAGGGATATGGCTCAATGCTTTCTCCACGGGTTTCTTGTTCTTCCAGATGCTTTGGACCTTTGAAGCCGTATCCAAACGGGAGTTCATCATAATGGACAGCAAGATATCGAACAGTGAAAGCGTAGAATCCTGTGGCGTGACCACGCCATCGTAAAGCTCATACTCGGACTGAACAAACCGAATGAGCTTCCGGTCGGCGTTCAGGATCTCGTCCCCACTGCAAAGCCTTATGTTCACTGTGATCGCTAAGCCTCCACTGTCAGGCGCACCCTTACAGGATATCTGCAAGCCCCGGCACCACCTCTGCCAGGTCGGTGATCTCAACCAAGTGCTTCTGGTCGTTGTAGTAATCGGAGACCACTCGGTAATGTTGTCCGAACTTACTGTGGAACTCCGTTCTTAGTGCTTCGTTCTTGCTCAGAACGCTGGTCAACGCTCGGTTTCCTGCAAGGAAGCGGAGTGCATGCTCCGTTCCCAGCAGGTACAGGCACCGTCGTTTGCCGCCACTATACTCGGCAAGATAGAAGAAGTCCTTGAAGAGCTGGTTCTGCCGAATGGACTCCGGGCCACCTTGCCAGTTAGTTAGCTTGAATTCGGCCGCTCTCTTGTTGGTCTCGAGATCAAAGCGGCGACCAGTGTTGCCGGCCCCAAGTGATACATAGTCCACGACCTCATCTTCGTCCAGAATGTGCGGCAGCGCAACCAGTATCCCGAGCACGTGGATCACCACATTGATCTGTCCAGCGACGGCCTTGAGCACCAACGCCGATCCGAGAAGTGGCGTGCCAATGCCACCTGCTGAGAAGAGCAACTGCGTCTCGGCTTTCCCAATCCCAGCAATGCCGTGCTCCAGTTCCCATATCCTTTTGGTCAACGATTTGCCGTCGTAGAATCGGTCGATCTGCTCGGCCGCTTTCTCAAGATCCACGACAACCCTCCTCTGCACCCATGCCAGTCTGGATCATCGGGGCGGACGTGACGATAGCTCTCTCAGTCTGGGCGCAGGTTGTCGCCATCGTTACCAGCAACCCCGATAGAGCTCCGGGGCCGAGTGTTAATGCTCCGATTGCCAGAATGTTCGAATTGTGGTCGCTCTCGAACGTGATCAGCAGCTTGTCGTGATCGGCGATCTCTTGGCACAGCAGTTCCGTCTTCCCGCCCGGTACAGCGTGGGGGACGACCACGACATCCGACACCGCGGCTACCAACCTGTTCCGTTCCTCGGCGCTTTCACGGGTCTTTCGCTTATGGTTCTCGCCGAATTGAGAGATGAGCAGGAGTCGGCCAGCCTCCAGCAGCGGTCTATATCCTGAAGGAATCCGCATTCCAATCAAGCTGCGAGCAGGGCAGACGATCAAGCCACACGAACCGTTCAGCAGCACTTTGAGGCACTCCTGTTCCAGCGGCGAGTGAAAACCGCTGACCACACAAGCTTCCGTGTTCCGAAGCTCCTGCATCATATCGAGCGTCTTCAGTATGATGTCACCCGGGCACTGGATCGAGCAGAGCAGGCCGATCTTGCGGGACCCCAACAGTCTGTCACTGCCAAGCATATCAACAAACGTCGGGCTGACCAGACCAGGTGACAGCGCGAGTCTATCGCCACATCGGGAGCCTTCTACGGGCAACCTGGTTATTTCGGCCTTTGCTTCTTTCACGTTATGCTCACAACACCGTGCCCCTGTCCGAGTAGGCGGCGATATCGATCTCAGATAACCCAATGCGCGGTAGGTCCCAGCGTGACTTCCACTGCTTCAGCACGGTGATGCCTTCCCGCTTTTTGTCAACACGAATACAGCTCCATAGATTCTCCCAAATCCATGCCCAGGCAATCCGCTTCTCCGGGCAGATAGCGTTTTCTCGATCCCAAAACTCCGGCGGATGGTCAGTGTTCTTGCCATCGATCTCGCGCGGTGGAATCTCCACATGCAGCAACTCGTGCTTGCAAATCAGAGCGGCCACCTCCCGTGGTGTATCCGGGTGGTTGAGTATCTGGTGCACGTACACGCCGGCGAATCCGGTTTCGCGATCCGAGCAGATACAGGCCAGATGGCCATAGTCCACGAAGCAGCAGTGAGGGCTCACATTGATCTGAGAGAAATGCCGGAGACGAGCGTTCTCCAGTTCCTCCTGCAGATCGAAACTCGTCTGTGGCAAACACGGCTGACTGCGCGCCTTAGCAAGCCTTTTCCATTCCCTTGAGTACGGATCGCATATGATCATCGCGGTATTTGGCCACAACAAGAAGACACGTGGGTCGGTCGGCAAGCATGATGGGGCGGCTCAATCCTCAAGGTCGCCTCTGCCTGATCGCGTGTTGTCTGTGCGATTGTCACTGGCCTGCTCGCTTATAGCGACCACAAGAGACTTGCCGCTCTCCATCGACTCCGACAGCACTGTGTCCAGGACGTGCGTCAGGGAGTCTGTGTCCTGCAGCCGCGAGCCAATCCAGCCATCCTGGACAAGCCGGATGAACAGAGTGTTGTTGATGTACCTGCCAACGTTATCATACCTGGCGCATATCCCGCCCCACGGGCCGCGGATTTGGCCCGTATCCACTAGCGTCGCCCAGAAATCAAGCGGTAGATACATGCCGCGAATCAAGTCCGTCGATACGGGGGTGAATGTGGTCTTCGGACACAGCTTCCAGTAAAAAGCCCCTGAGTACAGCCGGTAGTCATCGGCTGTCGGGGTCGAACCGCTGCGCGGGGCGACTGACGCTCCGGCAGAGCTCGTCATGCGCTGCAGCTCCAGCTCATGCGAACCGTCGGGTCTGTATTCGTACGGTTGGCCTATCATGCGCTTGTACTGCACCATGACCATGGAACGGTACTTGTGGTGGTAGTACATGAGGTCGACGCCAAGCGTCGTCTCCAGTGTCGTCCTGTTGAAGTTCATCACAGTAAGCTTCTCACCGGGGCGACGGAATTCGATAACGCCCACCTGATTCTCAAGCACGAAGTTCCAGCCAGCGGGGGCGACTAGCGAGTCATGCACGATCATCTGATCTTCGCGAATGTCCGCAGTGGTTAGGCCCCGCAAGAAGGGTGCTACATCATCGTGCGGCTGCGATGTCCACGAATTGAGAAGCGGGTGAGGTGCACCGAACACACTCATTGCCAACGCGACAGCATCCTTCTCCAACGCAACCGTGCCATATTCCGGACGCGAGAACTGTCCGCCCGCATCACCCAGCTGCCATGGCCGGGAACCATGCGGTTCTCCGCCGTGAGCCATTCGCAGAAACCATGTGACCAAGCTGGCGCACCCAGTAGGTCACATGAGTCGTGCTGCCTTGTGCTAGCAGCCTACCACGTTTGTCGGCTGATCTCAAGGTCTACTCAGCAGTCCCTACCGACGTGTATCGTGCAGACGAGCCCGTAACGTTGCGCCGCGCTGCCACCGGGCGGCATGAGGCAGTACGTGCGGGGCGGGGCGTCTTTGTCGCGACCGTCTTAGGGCAGGTGATAGCGCCAGCAGTATTGCCTGCGGCACTGGTCTAAGATCCCCTTCCGCCAGAAAGACCAAGGAAGCTTGCTTCGAAGCTTCGCTCCCAAGATGCGGCCCGGCTGACGCTCGCTTGCCTCCCGGGCTTCATCGTAGAGATTTGCCTGCAAGCAATGCACGGGGGCGGCAGCCGCGAGGTCTTAGGAAGGAGTCAGAGATTAGCGAAAGCCAGTGGGCGTGTGCCTGATGTCGGCTGAAGGTTAACCGGTGCTCCCGCCCGTAGGGGCTACGAGCGAAGGTTAGCGAGACAGGCAGCGAGTGGTCTCCGTAGAGGTCCGGCCTACGACATCGACGAGGCCGGTCATGCAGTTGGTGCGGAGCGACCGGCGGGGTTGCACCGGCCACTGAGGACCGGTGCAACGACCCTGAAGACACGTTAGCGACGGCTCTCATCACGTTTCAATCCTCACCGGTCACTGAGGACCGGTGCAACGCAAGCCCGCTCACCAGTCTCCTCATCGAAGCCGCCGTTTCAATCCTCACCGGTCACTGAGGACCGGTGCAACCGCCCGCCTGTATCTCATATTCTGAGATACTGCGGTTTCAATCCTCACCGGTCACTGAGGACCGGTGCAACGGGCGCGCTATGGGATCAGCGCTGCGACTACCATGTTTCAATCCTCACCGGTCACTGAGGACCGGTGCAACCAGGCCCTGGCGCGACGTCTTCACCGACGAGGTAGAGTTTCAATCCTCACCGGTCACTGAGGACCGGTGCAACGACCTCCGCGCCCGAACTGACCCCGCCTGTACAGGGTTTCAATCCTCACCGGTCACTGAGGACCGGTGCAACTCTGCGACCTGATGGAGGATGCGA
>Ga0315280_10004907_pt1 | contig 19435 bp, 17 predicted proteins | sample YL17G06_40_MG_FD_203697 | JGI IMG/M metagenome (GOLD analysis project Ga0315280, IMG submission 203697) | Sediment microbial communities from Yellowstone Lake, YNP, Wyoming, USA - YL17G06_40 | ecosystem: Environmental > Aquatic > Freshwater > Lake > Sediment | place: USA: Wyoming | collected... | reverse complement strand
GTTTATTCAGATTGACCTTCTCCCAGAATACATTGAGCTACTATGAATAATAAACTTTCTGAAAGAATCTTCTAGGGGCATTTTCATTTGTCACTCTTGATACTGCTGGCCTCTTGTTTCCTGATCATTCGACTTGGTTGTTTAAAAAGGAATGGGTTCTGGTTGTTTTTCTCCGTAGTGTGCGGCTATGGTGACGAGGTCGCGTATGGTAATCATGTCCCACGGCGGCGCGATGTTCGCGTTGGGGTTCCAGTTTTCGTCTCCTTCACGTGAAGCATAGATAGAGGCTGCCTTGAGGAGGTCGTACATGCCCACGCGACCATCGCATTTCACATCTCCCACCAAGGCGGAGACTCTGAGAACCGCGCTTCCAGCGAACGATGTTCCGTTGAAGAGGCTGCCAGCCACCGTCAGGGTCACGTTGGCGTAGCTGATGCCCAACGATTCCAAGTAGCCAATAACGTTGGTCCTGTTGAACCTGACTCTCATGTCTCCGATGCCGTTGCCGTTGTGGTCGCCACATACGGCGTAGGCAGGGTCCGCTTGAAGTGTCTTGTTAAGCCGCATGCTGGATACGTCTACGTCAGTCACGTTGTGGCCTTCTGAAAGCTCAACGTATGATATGAACCAGTTGCCGGTGCTGGCCAAGTTGAACGCGTCTGGACAGAAACTCACGTCAGCCTCTATAGGTGGCCGTGGCAAAATCTCGAACACTTCAACATCGTCGAAGTATGCGTCCACGGCGTTATAGCACTGACTAACCGAGAAAGCCTCGATGCTGTAGAGCAGTTCAGGAGTCACTGGCAACGAAGACGCGGTCACATCTAGGTCTTCGCCTCGGAGTTCGCCGTCTATCCAGACAGAAGCCTTCAGACTTGTCCTGTTCAAGACCTCCCTAATCGTGTACCATTGACCAACCGTGTAGTTCTGCAGAAATATGCCGCACGATTCCATTGTTCCATCATCATTGAACGCCACTGACGCAATCTCGCATGAACCACCATAGGCAGCTTTCGTGAACGCCAAGCGCGCATTATCTCCTAGTCTTCCAAGAGACGCTTCCGCTCGAGCAGAGGCACGAAAACCAATGCATGAGGCATTGGAAACGAATCTTCTTGCCGCAAGAGCCGCATTGTAGTCTCTGCCCAGAAGATGTAGCGACTTCGTCGGTGAAGATGAGACACTGTCGACGACTACCTGATGCTGAGTGCCCATGCCGTTGAACCAAAGCTCCCATCCGTTGCCAGAAGGAAATGTGCCCACATCGTAGCCTTCGAAATCGTCCCAAAACAAGACAACCTCTACCGAACTATTGCCCAATGCATGTCTAGTTGTGTTTGAAGCGAAGCAGAACAAGCTCATTGAAATTAGAACAACCATTACAATGCAGTTTGGTTTTTTGTGCAAGTTTCTCCTTCTCCCATATCTTTAGTGACTGGTTCTGGGCTTTATCATTTTTGGAAGAATCTTTCATACCCATCCCCAAAGTTCACAGCTGGCAAGTGAGATCATTCTTGCGAGAGAGAGACTTGGATTGTAAACAAAGGATTTTAGGCTGGTGGACGTATTCTGGTGCGTGTGCCGGGGTGGCAGAGTGGATAATGCGCAGGCCTTGAGAGCCTGTGGATCTTCGGGTCCGCGCGGGTTCGAATCCCTCCCCCGGCGCCAAAAACATCGTGCTAAAATCTTCCAGCCCGCTTCGCAGAAGTAGTAGTAGTGAGTGAATTTCCGTCGGTCACTACTACTTCCAACCCAAACCAGACTCCTAACGAAAATGGCATTCTTGCTTCCCACAAACGCTCCAACATAACATCAACAGACGCACGTATCCCATTGAACCCAAAACAAAAAAGGGACGAGTAAAAGAAGTGGGCCACACTATAGGCCCAAGTATCCTAACAGGTTGTATTGCACGATCAGCGCTGCGAACAGTGTTCCAATGAGAGACATGACGGTGATCATAGTGTTCAGTGAAGGACCAGCAGTGTCTTTGAACGGATCGCCCACAGTGCCGCCTATGTTGCCAGCAACCACTGTCCTGTCTATTTGGTCGTCTTGGGGAATGCTGAGTTCCGCTTTGCCTACGAGGTCGGCGCTGATGGTCGCGGTTTTCGTGAATATTCCTCCATCTGCTTTTGCGAACAGTGCCGGTGAGTTTGAGCCGAAGATGTGGTCCAGCACTATATTCGAGTCGCGTGCGAACCCTACTGGATTTGCACGAATTCGAATTCCACCTGTGACGCCATCAGCGTTTCTCAGACAAATAGTAATTGTGCAGATTGCGACTAGACTGGAAGATTGAGTTAATAAAAAGGTGAGGAGTGTTAGGTTTGAGCCTATCAGATTCCTAGCAGTTTCACTAGGTTGTAGTTGATGATCAGTACGGCCAGCAGTGATGAGATGAGAGACATCACCGTAATCATTGTGTTCAGCGATGGACCAGCAGTGTCTTTGAACGGGTCGCCGACTGTGTCGCCTATCACGGCAGCCTTGTGGGCGTCCGAGCCCTTTCCGCCATGCTTTCCGGATTCGATCAATTTCTTGGCGTTGTCCCAGAGGCCGCCAGCGTTAGACATCATCAATGCCAGCAGCAGGCTGGAGAATATCGAACCTGCTAGGTAGCCTCCGAGCGCCTCTATGCCACCGACGAAACCAATAACCAACGTAGCAATGATCGCCACAATGCTTGCAGGCATAAGCTCACGCAAAGCTCCAACCGTCGCTATATCAACGCACTTCGCATAGTCTGGCTTGACTCCTGGTTTTCCTTCTTTGAGACCCGGAATCTCCCTGAACTGTCTCCTGATCTCAGCAATCATCCTCTCAGCGTTTCTTCCCACGCCAAGTATTAGCATTGCCGAAAACACGGCAGGAATAGCCAAGCCTATGAGTGTGCCAAGCAAGACCATTGGGTGCAAGATGTCAAAGGTGACAGTGTAGCCCGCTCTCGACGCGATCTCCTGAAACGCCGCCAGCAACGCAATCACGGTCAGCCCGGCCGCGCCTATTGCGAACCCTTTCGTAATGGCCTTAGCCGTGTTTCCTGCGGAGTCAAGTTCGTCCGTTATGGCAACAACTTCCTCGCTCAGGCCTGATTGTTCAGCAATTCCCTTCGAGTTGTCCACGATGGGGCCATAGGCGTCATTTGAGACCGTCAGTCCGACTATTGAAAGCATGCCCAAGGCGGCAAGAGCGATCCCATAGACTGCGTAACCTCCGCCTAGGGGCTCGCAGATCTTGTACGAAACAGCGGCAGCCACAGCTATTCCTATCAACGGAAAGATGACGCTTCGCAGACCGTATGAGAAGCCAGTTAGTATGTTCAGTGCAGCTCCAGTCTCAGAAGCTTCAGCCGTCTTCAGCACTGGAGCTTTGTCTTCTGAGGTGAAGTAGTCGCTTGTGATGCCAATGATTATTCCGGCCGCGAGACCCACGATTGTGGCTCCCCACAGCTCCCACATATAACCGAGATACCATGTTGTCACCGCAGTCAAAATCCCAAAGATTACGCACGTTACGTAGGTGCCGTTGTTCAAAGCGGCTCCTGGATTTCCTTTGGCGCCAACGCGCACCGTTAAAGCACCCAAGACAGCGGCCAGTATGCCCAAGCCAGCGTACACCAAGGGGATTTGCACGTAGAGGTTTGTGTTTGTGCCGAGGCCTACGCCGAGAATCATTGCTGCTACGATGCTTGCCACGTATGAGTCGAACAGGTCTGCGCCCATACCTGCCACGTCGCCTACGTTGTCTCCCACGTTGTCAGCTATCACAGCAGGATTTCGAGGATCGTCTTCTGGAATACTCAGTTCGACTTTGCCCACCAAGTCAGCGCTGATGTCAGCGGTCTTTGTAAATATGCCTCCGCCTGCTTTGGCGAAAAGCGAAAGCGAACTGGCTCCGAAGCTATAGGCTAGCACTGCAGGAATCGTCTGGTCCGGTGGCATGCCGGTGATTGCGTAGACAGCGCTTATTCCTAACAGACCCACGCCGACTACTGACAGACCCATCACGGCTCCGCCTCGGAAGCCTATTGGAAAAGCCTTGTTCAGACCTCCCTGTGCCGCGTTTGCGACTTTAGCGTTTGCTTTTGTAGCGATGTTCAGGCCTAGGTATCCTGCCATAGCTGAACAGAATGAACCGAACACGTAAGCTAGTGGCAACTGAAGATTCAACACGAGGTCGTGGGCCTGCCATAACGGTTGCGGCAGAAAAACCGCGATCAGCACAGCCACAACGCCAACGAACATGGCGAGCACCGTGTACTCCCTTTTAATGAACGCAGCCGCACCTTCCCTGATTGCGCCCGAAATCTCTCTCATTTTCTCGTTGCCGCTATCCTGTTTGTTCACGTAACTGTAGAAGTAAAGTCCGACAATCATTGACACTACTGCAGATAAAGGTGCCAATATCCACGCGTCAAACATTCTTTCAGTTCTCCGATTTTCTCCCTTTTTTAGAAGCTGTAGTGTTTTGCAGTTCTCTTATAAACTTATTTGCCGAAACGCTTGGTTCGTGGAAAAAGGTTAAAAGCGTCTGGAGAAATGCCTACTGTTCTGGAAAGGAGTGGGTGGATTGTCGAAGCCGTGGCACGCGACTGAAACTGAAGAGGTTTTGAACAATCTGAACACGAAGCAAGATGGCCTGAGCCAGGAAGAGGCCCAGAAGCGCCTGCAGCAGTACGGCCTCAATGAGCTTCAAAAGGAGAAGGGCACCTCTCCGATAAAGATGTTCCTCGAGCAATTCACCGACATCTTGATTGTCATTTTGCTCATTGCCACGGCGCTGTCTCTTTGGATGGGCGAGATTGTCGATGCGATTGTAATTATGGTTATTGTTTTGGCCACGGCGATTTTGGGGTTTGTGGAGGAGTTCCGCTCCGAGAAGGCCGTGGAAGCGTTGAAGAAGATGACGGCGCCCACGGCCACAGTGCTGCGGGGCGGAAAGGAACTGAGAATCCAGACCAGCGAAATCGTGCCCGGCGACATAATCCTCCTCTACACCGGAGACAAGGTACCGGCAGACGTGCGACTCATCGAAGCCATCAACCTGAAAATAGACGAAGCCGCGCTGACGGGCGAATCCTCTCCAGTGAGCAAGAACGTGGCTGCATGCGCTGAGGAAACCGCACTCAATGATCGCCGCAACATGGCATTTGCGGGAACGGTCGTGGTTTATGGCCGAGGCAAGGCTGTGGCCACCTCCACCGGCATGAACACGGAATTCGGAAAAATCGCAAAAATGGTCCAGATGACGAAGGAAGAGCAGACACCCCTTGAAAAGAGAACCCAGTCCATAGGCAAAGTGATAGGCATTCTATCGGTAGCCATATGCTTGGGCGTGGCCGCAATCGGATTTGCCGAAGGCCGCAACCCAATTGACATGATCCTGTGGGGAATCAGCCTCGCAGTAGCCGCAGTTCCAGAGGCACTGCCCGCCATCGTAACAGGTGCGTTGGCAGTCGGCATGTACCGCATGGCCAAAGTGAATACCATAGTAAAGAAGCTTCCCGCCGTCGAAACATTGGGCTGCACTAGCGTCATCTGCTCCGACAAAACTGGAACCATGACGAAGGGCGAGATGACGGTTCAGAGGATTTACGTTGGCAGCCAGAATGTGAAGGTTTCTGGTGTTGGCTATACGCCTGAAGGCGAATTCATGGTTGAGGATCAGAAGCTTGACGCGAAAAACGAGGATCTACGCACCCTGTTGACCGTTGCGACTTTGTGCAACGACGCAAAGCTTGAGAAGGACACGGCGACGGAAAGGTGGGCGGTCAAGGGAGACCCAACTGAGGGAGCGCTGGTGGTTGCCGCGGCAAAGGCCGGACTGTGGAAAGAAGAGCTTGAGCAGGCACAGCCACGAATAGGTGAAATCCCATTCTCCTCAGAAACAAAACGCATGACCACCGTTCACATTGTTTCAGGCAAGAAGAAGATAGCTTACATGAAAGGAGCGCCAGAAATAGTCTTGGAAAAGTGCACGAAGATACTGTCAGGCGGCAAAGTAAACAAGCTAACCGAGAGCGGCCGATCTGAGATTCACGGCGTGAACGACGCTATGGCCAGACAGGCCCTGAGAAACCTGAGTTTCGCATACAAGGAACTGCCTGAGACGGTGGATATCGTTGACGAGAAGATCGAGAAAGACTTCGTGTTCGTGGGCATTATGGGCATGATTGATCCTCCACGCGAAGAGGTCAAGAATGCGATATTCACCTGCAGAAACGCTGGCATCCAGGTAGTTATGGTCACTGGAGACCACAAGCTGACTGCAGTAGCTGTGGCAAAGGAACTCAACTTGCTAGGCGAGAACGAAGAGCAAGGCAGAGTGCTCAACGGGGACGAGATTGAGAAGATGGGCGACGAGCAACTGCTGAACGTGGTTGAGAATGTGGTGATCTACGCGCGCGTTTCGCCTGAACACAAGATGAGAATTGTGAAGGCTTGGAAGGCCAAGGGAAAGATTGTGGCCATGACGGGCGACGGCGTCAACGACGCGCCGGCGCTAAAGTTGTCCGACATAGGCGTGGCCATGGGCATAACAGGAACCGAAGTAACAAAAGAAGCAGCGGCCATGGTAATAACCGACGACAACTTCGCCTCAATCGTGAAGGCCGTCAAAGAAGGACGCGAAATCTACGACAACATCAAGAAATATCTGACCTACCTGATGCGCTGCAACGTCATGGAAATCTTGGTAATGTTCTCGGCAGTCATTGCGGTTCCCTTTCTGGCAAGAATGCTTTCTCCGGGCTCTGCTGCTCAAGCTATCAGCGATGCAACTATAGCTCTGACGCCTGCCCAGTTGCTGTGGGTGAACTTGACGACTGACGGATTGCCTGCAATAGCTCTAGGCATCGATCCCGGCGACCCTGACATAATGGGTAGGAAGCCACGTGATCCAGAGGAAAGCGTGTTCACGCGCGACGTCAAACTCTACCTGTCCCTGGTTCCGATATTGATGACGACGCTGTTGCTGTTTGGGTACTTCTATTATCAGCCATGGAGAGGCGTGGTGGACGGAAAGGACATGCTGGTTGAGGCGAGAACGCAGCTGTTGACTGCGATGATTCTGATGGAGTTGGCGAACGCGATTTCCGCTCGGTCACTCAAGTACCCAGTGTGGAAAGTGGGCGTGTTCAAGAACAAGTTCCTATGGTACGCGGTGCTGTCGTCGTTCTTCCTTCAGCTCACAGTGCTGTACGTGCCAGGCCTAAACACTGCATTCAATGTAAGCGCACCAGAACTGCTTGACTGGGCTTTCGCCATACTGTTCACGGCAATAACCTTCGGCACACTGGAAACAGCAAAGTACATCGCCAGCAAGAGACGCAAGAAGTAGTGCCGGAAAAGTTTAAATGATGTCAAGGCGAACAGTGCTTCAATCACTTTGGAGAAGGATTGAAGAAAAATGAGTGGAAAGCTGTCTAATCCAGCACCTCTTGGACTGCTGGGCTTCGGAATGACTACTGTGCTTCTCAACTTTGTCCACAACTTCCAAGGAGCTAGCGTTGACCCGATGATTCTGGGAATGGGCTTGGCCTACGGTGGACTTGCTCAGGTCATCGCGGGCATTATGGAGTACAAGAACGGCAACACCTTTGGCACTGTCGCTTTCACGTCTTACGGACTATTCTGGTGGTCATACGCGTTCCTAAATCTACTGCCGAAAAGCATCTTCTTCAGCGGATACGCAACGACTTCTAATGAATCCTTTATGGCTTACTTTTTGATGTGGGGAATCTTCACGTTGTGCATGTTCTTCGGAACGCTGAAAAAGAACCGCGCACTGCAGTTCGTGTTCATGAGCCTTACGATACTGTTCTTCATGCTTGCAATGAGATTCGGCACACTCGCTTACACGACGATGACGGCTGGCGACTTGGAGATGCTCACGAAGGTTATCGGTTTTGAAGGCATCATCTGTGGCTTGAGCGCTGTGTACCTGGCCATCGCAGAAGTCTTGAACGAGACCTACGGAAAAACGGTGCTGCCGATCTGCCCAGTGAGCTAGAATCGGCCTTCACCCTTTTTTATCGTTTCAACTAAAAAGGTTTATATTTTTGTAAAGATGCTTCTCCACAAAACCTATGGATGGTTGGACGATGTCAGAAGCTAGCTTGCCATTTAACGATAAAGTGTTGCCTGGAAAGGCTTTGAAAGAAGAATGGGAGAAGTCGATCAAGAACCCGAATGAGTTCTGGGCTGAGAAGGCCAAGGCCATTGACTGGTTCAGAACCTGGGACAAAGTGCTTGACGACTCGGACAAGCCCTTCTACAAGTGGTTCAAGGGCGGAATGCTCAACATCAGTTACAACGCTTTGGACAGGCACTTGGACACGCCGAGGAGAAACCAGCTTGCTTACATTTGGGAAGGTGAAGGCCAAGGTGAAGTCCGCACATACACCTACTATCAACTTTACCGCGAAGTAAACAAACTCGCCAAAGTGTTCAAAAATTTCGGACTCAAGAAAGGCGACCGCGTGGCAGTCTACCTGCCCATGGTCCCCGAACTGCCGACTACACTGCTGGCAATCGTCCGCATAGGTGGAGTCCACACGGTAGTGTTCTCTGGCTTCAGCGCCGAAGCACTCGCAGACAGAATCAACGACTGCCAGGCAAAGATACTCATCACCGCGGACGGGGCCTACAGAAGAGGCAAAATCGTCACGCTTAAGGACACGGCCGACCGAGCGCTTGTGAACACGCCGACGATTGAAAAGGTGATCGTTGTGAAGAGGACGGGCCAGCAGGTCCCGATGAAGGAGGGGCGCGATGTATACTATCATGAGGCCTTGGCGAAAGTGGAGGCTAACGCTTACGTTGCGCCTGAGCCGATGGAGGCTAACGACCCGATTTTCATACTTTACACTTCAGGCACCACTGGAAAGCCGAAGGGAGTCCAGCACGGCACAGGAGGCTACTTGGTTTGGGCTTATTGGACGCTGAAATGGGGCTTCAACCCGAACGACAAGGACATTTGGTGGTGCACGGCCGACGTGGGCTGGATCACAGGCCACACGTACAACGTGTACGCACCGCTCACCATGGGCATAACCTCGCTAATCTTCGAGGGCACACCAGACTACCCGGCGAACGACAGATGGTGGGACATCATCGAAAGACACGGAGTCACCATACTCTACACCACACCCACAGCCATCAGAATGTTCATGAAGTTCGGCGAAGAATGGGTCAAGAAACACGACATAAGCAGCCTGAGGCTTCTGGGAACGGTAGGTGAACCGATCAACCCGGAGGCGTGGAAGTGGTACTACCGCGTGATCGGAAGAGAGACGCTGGCGATAGTTGACACCTGGTGGCAGACCGAGACAGGAGGCTTCATGATTTCCCCGCTGCCCGGCTTGGAGCTGGTGCCGCTGAAGCCAGGTTCAGCCACGAACCCGTTGCCAAGCGTACTGGCCGAGGTCTGGGACGAGAAAGGCCAGCAGACACCAACAGGAATCAAAGGCTTCCTAGTGATTAAGACTCCGTGGCCGGGAATGCTTCAAACCATATGGAGAGACCCTGACAGGTACAAGCAGACCTACTTCGGAAGATGGCCAAACATCTACTACACAGGCGACTACGCGGTCAAGGACCCAGACGGGTACTTCTGGCTGCTCGGAAGGGCAGACGAGGTGCTCAAGGTGGCAGGCCACAGAATCGGCACGGTGGAGCTGGAAAGCGCACTCGTATCACACCCATCGGTCTCGGAAGCTGCAGTAATGGGCAAAGAAGACGCGTTGAAAGGCGAAGTCCCCGTGGCCTTCGTCACGCTGAGAAGCGGATTCACGCCCTCAGACGAACTGCGTGCGGAACTCGTCAAACATATACGCAACACCATAGGTCCGATTGCCACGCCAGACGCCATCGTCATCGTCAACAAACTGCCGAAAACACGCAGCGGAAAAATCATGCGCAGACTATTGAAAGCGGTGCTACTTGGAGCAGCTTTAGGCGACACCACCACGCTGGAAGACGAAGCTTCAATGGAAGACGTCAAAGCCACATACGAGGAAATGCGAAAACAGCTCGAAAAGAAGCAGTAAACGCTTCTTTCTCACCTTTCTCTTGATTCTCGATTTTTGCATTTTGCTCTTACAGAGTCCCAACGTACACGTAGATTCTTGAAATGCCCATTGCCTTCAGCGTGACGTAGCGACAGTATCCGTCAACTAATTGCATGTTTTCCTCTTTGACGACCAGTGGCCACAAGACTACGCCGAAGCGTCGGATCACTTCTTGCAGTTCCTGTCTTCTCTGCGCAAGGCTCTCCGCGAAAACGTAGCCTCCCTTTTCGTCCACGTAGTTCATGATTTCGGGGTTGAGACTGACTTGTCCGATCTGAACGATTCTTAGGCTCCATTTTCGCTTTGACAGATTCTTTAGCCACGGGTCCATTCTCGGGTCGCGGTGTTCACTTCTGGCGTCTTGTTCCCATTCTTTTCTGATTTCGGTGTTGATGAAGTCGTGGATGGCGTCTGGGTCATTGATCACCCAGTAGGCTATCCCTTCAAGCCTACGAATCGGCGTATCCACAAAGCCCACCGCCATCAGGCAGTCTCTTTACTCCTCCTGAATTCGTCTTCAAGAATGCTCATCATAACGCCATCGCTGAATTTGTTGTCATAAAAGTATTCGTCTCTTTCAACGCCTTCCTTTTTGAAGCCGAGGCTTTTCCAGAATCTTAGCGCGTTCTTGTTGAAGCCGACAACACCTATCGAAATCCTGTGGAATCCTAAGCGGTCGAATGCATAGCTGAGCAGGAGATGACCAGTCTCTTTTCCGTAGCCTTTCCCACGCGCATCTTTCTCCCCGATGATGATGGTCATGTCTGTGTTTCGCCAAGGTTCAAACATGCGGAGCAGCCCAGCTTCCCCGACCACTCTATTGTCCTTCTTCAAGACGATCGCGAACCACGCTCGGTTCTTGTCAGCGCGCAGTTCTTTGTACCATTTCTCAGCTTCTGCTTGACTGATGGGGTTGATTTCGCCTGTCAGCTTTCTGAGTTCGGCATCATTCGACCACCGTTGACTATGCTGTAGGTCCCTCTTGCTGAAAGGTCGGAGAAGAACTCTTTCACCGATGAGCGGCTTCCTTTCCACAGTCTTCATGTTCTTTCCCTCAGACAGAGCTACTGTGGTAAGATTGCTGACGGGTTCAGCTAAAGCTTTTCTACAAGATCGCCAGCGCTATGGGTGACTGAGTGCTGCTTCAACTGGAATGAGCTTCAGTCAGCCTTTTTAGGACTGTTCGCTAAATCTTGTCCTGTCGCTCCTTCGGGGGTTGTTGAGCTGAAATCCTCTTGGTAGACTAGGCTTTACCTGAGTATTCAAGGTACCCTAGGAAATACACGTCTTAACTATTGAAGTGATAGCATGTGGAGTGCCCGCGTTATGTGGGAGGGCTTTTTGGCGTTTACATGGTGATAGGTTGCTCTGATGCTTGTTCGGCAAGTCTGCGGTATTTTCCGCATATTTCTTCTGCCCTTGGCCGCAGTTCTTCCGGAAGGTTTGGATCATCATCCAACACGCTTTCTTTGTGCTGTCTTAGTCTGATTTTCATCCAGTACGTGTCGCGTTTGTGGAGGGCGTATTTGAGTTCTGTTTCCATTGCGTTAAGATGTGCTGTGTAGAATGGGATTTTTGGTGTTTCCATGATTACGTGTTCGTCTATTTTTCTTCCTGTTTTCTTGAGTTCACTTATTTCCACTAGTTCGTGTATCATTATGTACTCGTTGTTGAGAACGTCCTGTAGGGTTGTAGGGTCGTCGGAGAAGATTTCGCCTGTCATGTAGTCGTAGAATTCTTTGGCTAAAACGTCGGCAGGATCATAGCCGAACTCCTTCAATGCTTCTTTGGCCTTGCTGATTTTGGAGCCAATTTCATTCGACGTAGGCTCACCATCCATAATGCATAATGCTTGGTTCAGCTATAGCTTTTCGTCACGCCTTGAGGAGTTCAGACGATTCTCCCTCGACCTGACGGCTGTGAAAAGTCGGACAGATGCCTGATGCTGTTTTTTGGCCATTAATGTGACGCACACCGCGCGCTCTGCAGTTTGTGACATACCAACAAGAAAGAAGCCAGCCACTCGCATAAGCATTATTCTACAAGAAATATAGAGAAAAGTTCTATTGCGTGCGCTTACGGAGCAACGTGCACCGAGATGGAACCTCTCTAGCTGACGTTAGAGTGCTGTCCACCCACCGTCGACGAAGATTGTCTGTCCTGTTACGTAGTTTGATGCTGGTGACGCCAAGTAGAGGAGCACCGTTTTGAGATCTGAAGGTTCACCTGTTCTTCCAAGCGGTGTTCTTGAGAGTATGTGCTTGAGTGCGCTTTCGTCCTTGAAGACTTGTTCTGTCATCTCGCTCGGGAAAAATCCTGGCGCAATCGCGTTGACATTGATCTTATATTGTGCCCATTCGATGGCGAAGGCTCTTGTGAGGTTTATGACGGCACCTTTTGACGCATAGTAGGGCGCGGCATGGAAAATGTCGCCAACCGCTCCGTATATGGAGGCTATGTTCACTATTTTCCCATAATTCTTCTTTATCATTTCTCGGGCGGCCGTTCGGGCACATAGGAAGACGCCTGTCAGATTGACATCAATGACTTCTTTCCATTCTTCCATGGTCATATCTACTGAAGGACTCAATGACGCGATCCCTGCATTGTTCACCAGAATCTCCAATGATCCAAACTGTTCGACCGCTGTTTGACCATTCTCAGCACGTCGGATTCCTGACTAACATCGGTCTTGGCTGGAATTACCCTAGCGCCATATTTCCTTGCCAAAGTATCGGCGAGTTTTTCGAGACGTTCAATCCTTCTTGCTGCTAGAACGACGTTTGCCCCACATTCAGCGAGGGCTTCTGCAAAGGTTGTTCCCAAACCACTACTTGCGCCCGTGACAATTGCAGTCTGGCCTTTGATGTTGAAGCAGGCCTCTGTCTCTGTTTCTTCCGTTCTGTTCACAAAAACCCTTCTTCATATTCTATTGGTCGGTCGATATTTGTAACTTGTGGAATGGAATTTGTTTCAACTCAACCAGATCTTTCCACTTTCGACAATGGGTGTGTGCGATTGCTTCGCGGTTCCTTAAGCGGGTATGTTATGTGGGTACCATCCACTTCAGCCCAAGGCGTGACTTTGTGAACCTGTAAACTGGTTGGAGACAGAATGTGTTCGACCCGAACTCCCCGTATCGACAATGCGTCAGCAATCAACGAACGGTGGCAACGCCAAGGCACAGCCTCAGCACACATCAGCACAACCTTCTCCGCCTTCGCCTGTTCCATCAGCACCCCCAAGCTCTTTTCAATTCCTCTTTTTGCATGTAGTCCGCAAACCCTCTGAAGGACAAGTTTCGCCAACCTGTGTTTTGCGAATCGGGAGCAGAGTGGCGCAGACCACCAAGCCCTAACATGTGCACGTAGCCGATGCCTACGGCTTTCAAGCTGTTAGGCAGCTCTTCGCAGTTGAATTGAGGGTTATGTCTAGAACGTGGGATCGTACGTATGTCAACAACCTTCTGCACACCGTATTCTCGCAATAGACTGATGAAATCCTTCAACGTGCGCGTCGAATGTCCGATAGTAAGAACAGCAAACGATGCTTCAGAGGCACGTTTCTTCATGGCAAGTACCCTGCGCGCGCTAACATGTTGGCAAGCAGGGCAGTATCTCACGGAGGTCTTTGTTTTCGACTACCACGTCGGCTGCCTTCTTTACATTGCGTTCATCTGTGTTGAATGCAATACTCAGCCCCGCCTCCTTGAACAGCGGTACGTCGTATATGCTGTCTCCAATAACAACGCATTCAGCCATTGAGACGTTTTCCGTGACAGCTAGTTTGTTTAGCACTTTGAGCTTGTCCAGAAGACCCACTGTTTCTTCTCCTTCTCCTGTAAGGAAACCTTGCTGATCTGTTAAGATCCTGTTGGCAAAGATACGGTCTAATCCCAGAATTGCTTGGAGTCTATCAGCGAGAACTGAAACACCTGCGCTTATGATAACTGTTTCAAACGCCATCTTCTTTAGACATTTGAATGTTTCATTGGCGCCAGGCATCAAAGGAGCCTTAGACAAGATGCTTCTGATCTTGCTGATGTGAACCCGTCCCCATAAGGCAATGTCTCTTCTCATCAGTTCGCCGTAGGATATCTTGCCTTCCAAATATAGCTTCACGTTTTTCATGTTGTTCACGCCAAATGCTTCATGGACGAATTGCCAGCTACTCTTGATATCTACGAGGACGCCATCCATGTCGAAGACCACGATACTCAGCCTTCTACTGCGTTTTCGAGCATGCACCCAAGTAGTCCCCTATGAGCTTTAGAGTCATGGATTGAGCAATCTGTTTCCGTAGCTACTGGAAAAGAAGTTTTCGCTCGATTGCTTTCTCACCCTTGGTTTCGCAATTTTGTTTCTTGTCCTCTCGTCAAGAGTCTCCCAGATGCTTTCAATATTCGCTTCATAGCCAAGAGCGAACATCACGATGACACGGAAGTTCGATGGATATCCTAGTGCCTTCTTGACCTTTTGCTCGTCCCAACCGGCCATCTGATGAACCCGAAGGCCCAGATGCTCAGCCTCAATCACTAGACACATGACACTTAGTCCTGCATCGTACGCGTAGAACGGCAAGTTGTTGTCTTTGCAGTCTTTGTCTGGATCCGCGGCGACTGCGACGAGATAAGGCGCTATCTTTGCCCATGCATTCCCGCGAGTGAGAGCGTCTTCCAGAGCCGGCCGTGTTATGTCTTTCTTGTGTGCGAAAACATAGTTCCATGACTGGTTGTTAGAACAAGACGGCGCCCATCTTGCCGCTTCCACAAGTGCTGTAAGCTTCTCTGGTTCAAAATCCCTTTCGGCGAAGACGATCGGACTCATCCTGTTCTTGAGTTCACTCAAGATTGCGGTTTCCATGTTGGGTCCTCAATCTACACACGTGCATGCTTATTAAAAACTCGCGCTTTTGCAATTGCTAGGCAAGCCTGAACACACGGGTGTAAGCATGTCTTATGACGAAATTCTGAAAAAAGATGCCGCGGAATACGAGTCGTGTGAGTTCGACTGGAACTGTGAAAAGTGCTACAAGTCGCTGTGCCTCAGAATTGTTGCCCTGGCCAATTTTCCCTCGGAATATGGTCTGTTCAAAGTGGTGGCTTTTGAGAATAACAAGGATGGGAAAGACCATATTTTGATCGTTAAGGGCGATGTTGAAGGCGCCGAAAATGTCTTGACGAGGGTTCACTCATCCTGCGTTACAGGAGATGTACTGGGGTCGCTCAGATGTGACTGCGGCGATCAGTTGAGGAAGGCTCTGCAAATGATTGAGAAGGAGGGGCGGGGCGTTTTCCTGTACATGCAGCAGGAAGGAAGGGGCATAGGCCTCACGAACAAGATTAAGGCTTACATGTACCAGGACAAGGGAATAGATACGTACGATGCCAATGTACTACTTGGCTTCCAACCTGACCCTAGAACGTACGAGTTGGCGGCAGCCATGCTGAAGAAATTCCGCATATCGAGCATCCGCCTGCTGACAAACAACCCACAGAAGATCCGTGATCTTGAGGAATTCGGCGTCAGAATCACCGAGAGAATTCCGATTGAAATATCTCCAAACAGCTTCAATCGTTTCTATCTAGAAACTAAAAAAGACAAATTCGGACACCTCCTCTCACTGATAGCTGATGAAAAAGAGCAAGGCTAGTTCAAGCGCGGCGCGCCCTCCCATCTATGTCTGATCGATCGAACGTAGTTCCAGCTTGAAAACAGAGTGGGTGCCAAACCCAGTGTATTCAATATCGGACGTGTCTAGTCTTCTCTTTTTTTGGGTTCGTGCACTAAGAGCAGCGCGAGAGCGAAAGCTGGCAGAACAGAGGCTGCAGCGATCATAAATGGCAGCTGAGGCGAAAAGTGTTCATAGAACAGTCCGCCTAAGAAGCTTCCAGTGGCCATGACGATGTAGCCGGCGAAGTTCGTGAAGCCGTTCACTTTTCCTCTGTCGTCTCGCGGCGTCATGTCTGCTTGCATGGCGCCGTAGGCGGTGTTAAGCATCACTTGGGCTGCGCCCACGATTATGAGGGAGGCGAAGAGTGCAATGAACTGGCCGTATGCGAAGAGCCAGATTGCTGAGCCGAAGAGCAGCAGGGATAGCAGGAGGGGTGTTTTCCTGTTTGTTTTGTCCACGGTTTTGCCGATGGGAATCGCTGCTATGATGGTGGTCACAGGCATGATGGCGATCATGAGGCCCCACACGGTTTTGTCCAGATGCAGCACGTTCGTGGCGTAGTCGGGCATGTAGATGTTCACACTGGCGAAGCCGAACTGCACTATCAACAGCGTGAGCGACAGATACAAGAGAGACCTAGGAAGCCGTTTCCACACGCCTACGCCTTCTCTTAGGGCGGCGGGATAGCTGCTCAAGAGGTCGCTGAGCCGAGGCCGCTCAGTGGTGACTACGGTTTCCTTCAGCAGGAACGACCTCATGCCGGCTGCCACCAGAAACAGCGCCACGACGATTCCGTATCCTACCCGCATTCCGTTGACCAGCCCGTAAGTGTTGCAGAGAAAGACTGCAACAATCGGGGCTGGGGTTGTTGAGGCACTGGCTATGAGTGTGACTATGCCGAAGCCCATGCCTCGTTTTTCGGGGGGCAGGGAGTCGGCGATCATGGCCATCAGGGCCGGCTGGTATGTGGAGTTGCAGAGGCCCATGAGGACCGCGCCTATCAGAATATATTCCCATGAGGGGGCGAGAGCGAACAATACGAAGCTTAAGGCCACGCCGAAGGTCATGGAGCTTATTATCCATTTGCGGCCAAACTTGTCGGTGAGGTAGCCGCCTGGAAACTGCATAGAGGCCAAGGCTAGGAATTGGGAAAGCCCGATGAGACCTGCAATTGTCTCTGTCGCGCCTAGATTGAGCACGTAGAGAATATAGTAGGCTGCTGGAATCTCTGCGGCAAAGTCCACCAGAATCCAGCTAAGCACCATGACAGCATAGTTGCCTCTCACGAACGAAAACTCCTTTTTGATCCCTTTTACGAAATCCATTATTCGTCCTCCCATAGGCATGAAGGAGCTGGACACTTCTGATTAGTGTTTTGGACAGAAGTGGCCATCGAAGTGGTCACCTTCTTCTTCGTCGAAAACGAGTTTGCACGACCTCGAACATTTGCCAGCAACACACACTCTGACATGTCCACTCCTCATCGTTTGAAAAAAGTCAAGACATAATAGAGGGTAACTTCCGACCTGTAGTTACGACATGTGATTAGGCTGCTAGTCCACGAGCTTCGCTTTCCGAAGACCCTGCCGAGAGCCAAAACTCACACCGTGCTTCATAGAAAAAAGCAGCCCTTCCTTCAGTTCTTCGAAACAGGCGCTCAACCGTTTCGCATCGACTTTCGACATGCCTTGCTTGATAAGCTGTTTCTCGAAGGCTCGTCTGGTCTTCCGGACCCGCCAGCCCAGCGTCAGATACATCCAAAACAGATCAAGCGTCATACGTATCAAACGCGGAGCCGACTCGAACAGTGAGACAAAGATTGAAGAGGCGCTCATTTCCCATATTCTCCAGTCGATGTGCGGGCTACTCGTCTTCCTCTTCTTCCTTCTCGCGCCTCTTCTTGTCAATGGCTTCCGATATTGCCTCTCCGATGTCTACTCCACCCGAACGCCTTCCTCTCACGGAGCCTCTGAGCATGTCGCCGATGCTTGTGAAAGTGCGCATGTAGTCCTCCGTCAGCTTCACCGCCACCTCTTCAGGCAGCCCACCGCTTTTCAGCTCTTTGTAGTATGCCGCTGCAGCTCTGCCCATGTTCTTTCCTGCTTCTTCGGAGAAGACTGAGGCCAGTATGCTTTTTATCATGGTGGGAACCTCGGTGGAAACCACGCCAAGGATCTCCTTGATGTTTTCCGCCTCTTTCTTCGGATCCTTTTCGTCTCTGTCAATCATGTCTTTTCACCTCCAAACGCCTCACGCGAAAGTTAAGCGCTGTTGGACTTGTGCGGCTTCTGCTCTGGCCATGTGTATTCTTGCCTTCGCTTCGTCTATATTAATCTCTTCTGTCGGAACCAGCGAAGCCACGCCCTCAGCCGCATGCGACACCGCAATCGTGCCTTGCAGTGAGCCAAACAGGCGAGGCATCACTCTTCCATGAAACCACCCTTCGTGTTTCATATACTTCACCTCTAAACATCAATGGAGTGGTCACTGTAGTTAGGTGTTCTGCACAAAAGTGTCCACCCTACTGGTCAGCTTCTCCGACCAAACGATACGTCGGAATCCGGCCTTCAATCTTCAACAGTATTCCTTGCTTTACCAGTTTTTCCACTCTGCCCCGCACGATGCGCCTGCTGGCCTTACCCCTCATCGCAGCCACTTGCCGAGCGATACCAGAAATGTTCAAGACGCCCTTCACAGCCAGCGCCTGAACAATGCATCTCGAAATCTCGTCCTGGGCAACCTGTTTCTGCCTCAGATATTTCTCCGCATCCCTCAAGCGAGAGGCTACCTTCAAGGGTTCGCCATACATACCTATACCCACCCTCGTCAACTGCAAAGCCGCCGCCAAACCCTCATACTCTGGCTTTTCCAAGATGAGCTTCTCGAGAAGGTCAAGCCTGTTGATTATTTGATCGAGCTTTCTGCTCAGTTCTTCTGCGCTTGATGGGAGATTCTCTTCTTTGGCCAAGTTCCTTTGCTTCTTGAAGGCGGATACCATAATCTAGGAGTTCACGATTTAAAGGGTTGATGATTCAGAATCAGCCTGTATGATGCCTATATTCGTATGCGGCTGCACTGGGCGGAAGATATCCCCTAGCTCATAATGCTGTGCGCCAAAAAGGAGTTTCTTTCCTCACCTATTATACAGAAAATCATTATACCACCCTTTTTCTAATCTGAAGAGATGTCTGCCTTGAAAGAGGTCAGTCTGTCATCTTTCTGTTCCTCCTCGATCTCGGTTAGCATTGCTTTGATCTGGGCTCTCATTCGTCTTATGGCGATGCGTTCAAGCGCTTCCTCGCGGGTCATGTAGCGGCTTTGGGAATTGGTTCCGGATGTGCCGTCGAACCATTCTCCGCCCAGATCCAGTCTTTGCTCGGTTCGTTGTACGATAGCGTCTGTTTTTTCTCGTTTTGTTTGCTCGTGGAATCTGTCCACGATCTTCTCACGGATGAGTATGCCTTGTTTGTCGTAGACGGGTATTGTTTGGAGCTGGTTTCTGGGTGGTTTTTTGATGTGGAATGATGTTTCGTGTTTGCATTGTGGACAGTAGAATCTTATGTTGTCATGCTTCTTGTCGTGGCGGAGCCTGAAGCTCCTGCCCCCACACTGGGGACAGCCAGACACTGCCAGATCGGCTATTAGGGGGTTGTTTACGCTTGCCAGCTTCAATAGTTGAGCTTCAGATGA
>Ga0315280_10004905_pt1 | contig 19436 bp, 18 predicted proteins | sample YL17G06_40_MG_FD_203697 | JGI IMG/M metagenome (GOLD analysis project Ga0315280, IMG submission 203697) | Sediment microbial communities from Yellowstone Lake, YNP, Wyoming, USA - YL17G06_40 | ecosystem: Environmental > Aquatic > Freshwater > Lake > Sediment | place: USA: Wyoming | collected... | reverse complement strand
ATCTTTCTCATAGCCGCGTCTCCTTTCTAAAGATAGACTCGTGGTAAATACCTTACCACTTGGAGCCGCGGCCTTCATTGTATTTCACCGCAGAGGCGCGGAGAACGCCGAGAAAAGGCAGAAGCAAGAGGGTAAAGAGAGGAAAATAGAAGAAAATAGAAGAATCCGAGAATAGTGACAGGGTGTCATTTGGGGTTTGACTTTGATTTGTCCTGTGGGCTTTGATTCGTGCGGCTTCTCTGCGCTCTCCGCGTCTCGGCGGTGAAATATGCAGGTTAGGGAAATTTCAGGAAATCCTTATTGCTGCCCTTTCTATCACAGCATAAAATGCAAAAAGTGCACAAAAAAATGACAGGCAAAAAAATCACCAATTTACCCTTCATTCCGCACTCCTCATCCAACACTGGCGGCGTTGAGGCGTCACTCATTGATGTTGGCAAGAGGCTTGTCGCGGCAGGCCTCACTTATTCGCGTATGGGCAATATCAGTGCGCGCGCAGGAGATATGATGCTCATCAGCGCGACAGGGAGTTTTCTGGACAGACTCAAAGGCGAGATAGTGAAAGTTCCGCTTGACGCAGGCGAGCCACCGTCTCGTGCATCCTCTGATGCTTTGATTCACTTAGGAATTTACCTCAGGACAGAGGCGCGGGGGATAGTTCATACACATTCGCCTTTTCTGGTTGCGCTTTCAGCGCTTATAAGAGCGCATGCGTTTCGCCCACTTGATATAGAGGGAAGATACTATCTTGGCGAGATACCGATAGTTTCAGGCGCTACCGGTTCCAGGAATCTCGCGCGAGCGCTCGCCCGCGAGTTACAGACCCACCCGTGTGCCGTGGTCAGATTTCACGGCGCATTTGCACGCGGCGAAAGCCTCTACGATGCTTTCCATTACGTTGCCTGCGCAGAGCACTCCTGTATGGTGAAATACCTTGTGCTTCTTGCGCAGAGGACGAAAAAGAGGTAGGAGTGGCATCTTCGGAATTCCGGAATATTCTTGTTCGTCTGCCTAACTGGGTCGGGGATGTCGTGATGGCGACTCCCGCTTTGAGAGCACTGCGTGAGTCGTTTCCCAATTCAAATATCACTTATCTTGCCAGACCATACGTAAAGCAGGTTATAGAGGGGCTTCCTTTTTTCAATCATTTGATGGAACACACTTCAGGCGGGTTTTTCGGACCGCTCATACTTGGTCGCAGACTGAGGGAAAGCGAATTTGATGCCGCGGTTCTCTTCACAGATTCTTTCAGAAGCGCGCTTGAAGTGTTTGTGGCGGGTATTGGGCACCGCATCGGATACAGAACAGACCTGCGCAGTCTGTTCCTTACTGACAGAATTGATTATGAAGTTGAGGAAGGCAGGCGAAAGCCTGTCCCTATGGTCAACTACTATCTCAAACTTGTTGAGCATATCGGCGCAACTGGAGGCGATTTGAAGCCTGCGCTTTGTGTGAGTGAAAAGTCAAAGAGATATGCGCGGGATTTCCTCTCCCAGTGCGGAATACGGGAAGGTGATGTTCTGGTTGGTATAAGTCCGGGTGCGAAGTTCGGGAGTTCAAAACTCTGGCTTCCGGAGAGATTCGCACAAGTCGCGGACGCGCTCTTTGAAAGGCACAACGCCAGGTCAATAATATTCTGCGGTCCGGGCGAGGAGGAGATTTCACGGATAATTGCGCAGTCGGCGAAATCTTCCGTGATTGACACGAGTGATAGTATAATTGCGCTTGACGATTTGAAGGCGTTTATTCAGAGGTGCAATATTCTTATTACGACTGATGCAGGTCCGCGCCATATTGCGGTCGCGCTTGATAGACCGGTGGTGGTTCTGATTGGTCCGACAGACCTGAGATACACGAACGCGAATCTTGAGAAGACGATAGTTCTGCGTGTTGAGGACTTGGAATGCAGTCCGTGTCAGAGAAAAATCTGTCCGCGCAATCACGAGTGTATGGTAGGAATCAGTTCTGAGCAGGTAATCTCCGCTGCCGAGAAACTTCTTTTCAGTTAGAGAGGAAGGGACACCGGCTTGCGTTTGGAGAAAATCGTTGAAGAGTCAGTTTCCACAGGCTAAACTGGAGCATTTGAGAGCCGTTCACAACTAATCCCGGGAGAAGTATGGGAGTTGGGCTTTTCACTTATATCGGTTATGTGACGACAGCGATTATTGGGCTGGCGTTATTTCTTCTTCTCGTCGCTTCCGTTCTCGGGCTTCTTGCGAAGAAAGAGATATTTCTCTTTCCGCGGTTCACGTTTTTTCTTATAGAGAAGTTACGCAGTCCGCTCAAGTTTCTCTTCTCGCTGGTTTCGCGTGACAATTACGCAGTTGAAGAGATAGGGATAAAGGTCTGCAACAGGTTCAATCTGAAAAAGTATGAGAGGGTGAAACTCGCCGAAAGGATGGTTATTTTGCCTCAGTGCTTGCGGGACATAACCTGCGAGGCGCGCCTTGACCCGACAAGCGGCTTCAATTGCAAAAGGTGCGGAAGATGCATATCAGACAGGATAAGGAAGATTGATGGCTCAGTGCGCGTCTTTATAAGTCCGGGCGGAACTTTTTCAAAGAGGCTTGTGGAGTCTCGCCGACCTGGCGCTGTGCTTGGAGTCGCATGCCCGCGCGACCTGTTTGAGGGGATGAGCATCTGCGCGGGGTTTGGGATTCCTGTGCAGGGGGTTCTGCTTCTTCGTGACGGGTGCGTTGCGACCGCGGTTGACACGGAAAAAGTGTTCCAAACTCTCCTTGCCGGTGTGAGTGGCAATGATGCTGAATTTGTCAGCAGCGCTTAGAATAATTGATGCGAACTTGAATCGCGCTTTGGAAGCGCTCCGCGTGGTGGAAGATACTTTGCGTTTTACGCTGGAACGGGGTGACCTGGTTGAAGAGGTGAGGTCTCTGCGGCACCAACTGAGCAAAACGCTTTCGCCTTTTCAGAGAAGACTTGTCGCTGCGAGAGATGTTCTCGGCGATGTAGGGATAAAGAGAGCGAGGGCGCTGGGCCACAAAAATATACGAGAGGTTTTTTTTGCCAACTCCTCACGCATGAAAGAAGCGCTACGGGTCTTAGAAGAATATACCCGACTCGTTGATGCGAGGGTTTCGCGCAGTATCGGGTCGTTCAGATACAGGTTTTATGAGGTGGAGCGCAGCGCTTCCTTTGCACTGTTTCCTCAGAAGCGTCTTGCTGATGCGTTACTCTGTGTTATCGTCTCTTCTGAGGTGCCGAGAGGCGTGGTTCAGACCGCGTGTCTTGCTACACGCGGCGGCGCTAACATAATACAACTTAGAGAGAAGAATCTGCCCGATGCTGAAGTGGTCAAAATCGCTCGGAAGATAAGAAAGAACTGCGACGCGTCAGGCACGCTCTTTATTGTGAACGACAGACCTGATATTGCCGCTTGTGTGCGCGCCGATGGCGTCCATCTGGGACAGAATGATATGCCTATTCGGGAGGCGAGGAGAGTTGTCGGACCAGATGTGATAATTGGAATTTCGGCACACTCTGTCTTGCAGGCTCACGAGGCGCAGAGGGAGGGAGCAGATTATCTTGGCGTTGGCGCGGTCTTTCCGACGCAGACTAAGGCAAAGCCGCTTGTGGGTGGACTCAAACTTCTGAGGTCTATGAATGAGATAAAAATTCCCTGGTTTGCCATCGGCGGGATAGACTTGAAGAATCTGCCGGAAGTCCTTTCTGCGGGGGCGAGGCGCGTTGCGATTTCAAGTTATATCTGTAACTCGCCAGACCCAGAAGAAGCGGCTCGCAGAGTGAAGAAGGCTCTTCTGCGCTTCGCTCACAAAAAGGCTTGAATTGGCGCGGCGCAAATTGGATATGAATTGAATGTGACTGCAAACCGCGAGCAAAATGAGAAATGTCGGACATCATCAGGTCTGCGAAGATAGTAAGTATATGCACACTCATCAGCCGCATAACCGGGCTTATTCGCGATGTTCTCTTTGCAAAGGTGTTCGGGACAGGGTCAGTGGTCTGCGACGCTTTTTTGTTAGCGTATGCCATACCCAATCTTTTCAGGCGCCTGTTTGGTGAAGGTTCGCTCTCGCCTGCTCTGGTTCCCACCTACTCAGAGTACAGAGTGAAAGGGGATTCTGATAACGCGACGCGCTTTCTCAGCGCGACCTTTACAGCTGTAACACTTCTTCTCTCGGTAATTGTGGGCGTCGGCATTTTGAGTTCGCTCTTCCTGAGGCAGTTTGTCGGGCTTTCCCAGAAGTGGGAACTGACTATCAAACTTTTTCCGATAATGCTTCCGTACGTAGTGCCTGTTTGTCTTGTTGCTCTTTCCGCCGCTATTTTATCCTGTCACGGCAGATTTGCGATTCCTTCGCTTGCGCCAGTTGTTCTGAATCTCTTCTGGATTGTCGGGCTTCTTTTTGCGAGAAGAATGTTTGGGTATGACCAGTGGCGGATTGCTGTTTCCCTATCATTCATCGTTCTTGCGGCAGGATTTTCTCAGTTCATCTTGCAGATTCCGGTTCTGAAGGCGGAGAAGATAAGACTGCGTCCTCGCCTTGATTTGAAAGACCCGGGACTTGCCGCTGTGAAGCAGCAGTGGTTTCCGGTAGTGTTCTCCGCTGCTGTGATGCAAATTAACGTTCTGTCGGACAGGCTAATCGCTATGGGGTTTGTGCGCGACCCTGGCGGAGTTAGTACGCTATACTATGCGGATAGACTCTTAGAGTTTCCGCTGGCGCTAATTGGAATTGCCGCCGCTACGGCGGCGCTGCCGGCTCTTTCTGAGTGCATTGCAAGGCAGGACACGAAAACGTTCGCGAAAACGTTTGTTGATACGTCAAGGTCAATTCTTTTTGTTTCTGTTCCGGCAGCGGTTGGGCTGGCTGTGCTGCGTGTTCCGATAATAAGGCTGCTTTTTGAACGCGGAGAGTTCACTGCGCAGAGCACTCGGAGGACAGCGCTCACGCTTTTGTGCTATGCCTCTTCAGTCTGGTCGTATTCACTTTATCACATAACGACGCGCGCGTTTTATTCGCTGAAAGATTCTAAGACTCCGGCGAAGATTGCCGCGATAATAGTGTGCCTCAATTTGGCTTTGAACCTCATTCTTGTGTTTCCGCTTGCGGAAGCGGGGATAGCGCTGGCAACTTCAATCACCTCAATAGTGAATCTTGTCACGCTTCATCTTTTGCTTCGCCGAAGAGTTTCCGGGGTGAACATCGGCGGAATCTGGCGCGCATTTGCGCGGTTTCTGGCGCTATCTGCCCCGATGGCACTCTCCTGCCACATCGCATATAAAGCCGTTGAGGGTAAGTTACCGCCGAGTTTTCTTGCGAAAGCGATTGAGGCAGGGCTACCCATCGGTGTGGGTATATCAGTGTTTCTGGGGATTGCGGCGCTTATGAAAGTTCCTGAAGTGAAAACAGTTCTCGCAGGTGTCGGGAGAAAGGGAAGCCAGGTGGCGAAAGGGTCTTGAGGTGGCGGAGGAATTGCTATGCCAATAGATTTTGATTCTGCGGAGTTCAGGAAAACGCTAAGAGAGCAGTTCTACTTTATGCTGAAGAATGAGTCGCGGGAGATACTTGAAGATGCGTTGAACGAACTTGTGAAAGAGAGGCTTGAGGAACTCGCGCAGGAAGAGTTGAACCTTTTGGGGAAGAGCGTTCCTGAAATTGCGGGCGACCCGATTGAGGCTCTTTCGCACGTCCCGATTCATCTTTCTCCGCTGGACATTGACCACAGAGAATTGGTAAGAGGGGTCTTGAGAGGCGAGATGAAGAGACTCTTGCGTGACTTTATTTCGCAGAACGTGAAATGATTTCTCGTTCTGTCAATCCTTCAGAAGAAGATTTGAGATGACGAGCCGCTGAACCTCGGATGTTCCCTCATATATCTCGGTGATTCTCTGGTCGCGGTAGAAGCGTTCTACGCGGTAGTCCTTTATGTATCCGTAACCGCCGTGGATTTGAATCGCTCTGTCGCAGACAAACCGCGCCATCTCCGAGCAGAATAGTTTTGCCATAGCGCCCTCTTTGGCGTAGGATTTGCCGGCGTCTTTGAGCCAGGCTGCGTGGTAGGTGAGCCAGCGGGAAGCCTCTATCTCTGTTGCCATATCAGCGAGCATCCACTGGATAGCCTGAAAACTTGAGATGGGTTTTCCGAACTGGACACGTTCCTTGGAATACTTGGTTGCCGCCTCTAACGCTGCCTGGGCGATACCGAGCGCCTGCGCACCAATTGTTATGCGTCCGCTGTCAAGAGTGGTCATAGCCACTTTGAAGCCGAGTCCTTCTTTTCCGAGAAGGTTTTTTGCCGGGACGCGCATATCTTCAAACGTGAGTTCGCAGGTGCTTGACGCGTGAAGACCGAGTTTCTTCTCCTTCTTGCCGACTTTGAATCCCGGCGTTTTTGTGTCCACGATGAGCGCGCTGATTCCGCGCGTTCCGCGGTTAGGGTTTGTATTGACAAAGAGGATACAGGTATCCGCTTCAACTGCGTTGGATATAAATATTTTTGACCCGTTCACTGTGTAGGAGTCGCCACTTCGGATGGCGCGGGTCTTCTGGTTTGCCGCGTCTGAGCCGGCAAGCGTCTCTGTGAGTCCGAAGCAGCCGAGTTTTTCTCCGCTTGCCAGTGGCGTCAGAAACTCTTTTTTCTGCTCTTCTGTGCCGTAGTCAAGAATAGGCTGGCAGGCGAGCGAATTGTTTACAGCCATAATCACAGCGGTTGAAGCGCAGGCGCGGGAAATCTCTTCAACCGCAATACAGTATGAGACCATATCCATTCCTGCGCCGCCATACTCCTGTGGTATGCAGATTCCCATAAGTCCGAGTTCGCCCATACGTTTGACAAGTTCAGCGGGATAGCGTTCCTGTTCATCCAGTTCTGCTGCGACAGGCATAACCTCTTTTTCCGCAAACTGGCGGCACATATCTCGCATCATCTTCTGTTCTTCAGTTAGTTCAAAATTCACCGCTTATCCTCCTAAGTGACCCTAAGGTTGCCGCACAAGCGCCGTGGAAACTGGTGTCAGCGCAAGGCGAATGCTCATCACCACGCGATTGCGGCGTGGTACTTCTTCATAAAAAGAAATCCTGCGCACTCGGGCAGGATTTCTCTGTTCTGCAATTTACCGCTCTGTTATTTCTTCGGCTCTTCCGGTGCTTTTTCCTCTTTGGGCATTGGGTGTTCTATCTTCTTCTTGGCTTCGTCAAATTTGAACTCCTTGTAGGTTGGACTTTCGGGATTGTGGCACTTTTTGCAGAATTCTTCGCCCGGGTCTGCAATCAGACCTTTTTTCTTTGCCTCTTCTTTTTTATCCTTCTTGCTGTGGAGGCTGAGGTATTCGCTTGCAGCGCCGTGGCAGGCTTCGCAGGAGACGCCTTCTTCAATCTTGAAGGACTCCGCAAACTGCTCTTTCGGCTCACCGTAACCCGTGGTATGGCACTTGAGACACTTCTCACTCTTCTGCGGGTCTTCTATCCCCTGCTTCTTTGCGAGTTCTTTTGATTTATCCGTTGCAAGGTCTGGGTAAGCCTTTGAGTGGTCGCTCAGAGCCCAGATTTTATATTGGTCGCCGCGCTTCTCGCCCTGGTGGCAGGTTTTACACTTGCTCATACCTAAGTATTTGGGTTTTGCTTCTTCCTTTGGTTGTTCCTTAGGCGGTTCCTTCGGTTGCTCCTTCGGCTGCTCCTGAGCAAGAAGAACGAATGTCAGCGCAATAATCACAGAAAATCCCAGAACAGCGCAAATCACCTTAGTCATCTTTTGTCTCCTTTTCGCGTACCCAACGGCCTCGCGGAATTCTAACCACACAACAGATGTTTTCAAGAAAAATCTGTCAATTTATCCTTCCTATAGAATAGACGCTTCTACGCTGGCATAATTCTATCGGGGGCTAGGTAAATTCGCAGCCAATGTATACCCTCTGCAGTAAACCGCTAATCTAACTCCTCTTCGTCGTTCGGCTCCAATCTGGAACTGCACTGTTCAATCAAAGACCGTGCCTCTTCACTGCGGCTACCTTTAGGATGCCTTTTGACAAACTCTTCAAAAAGCGTCTTCGCCTGCTTGAGGTTGCCGAGGTTATAGTGGCACAAGGCAAGATTGAAGAGCGCACCGGGTTCTTCCGGGCGCTGCTGGTGGAGTTTCTCATACGCTTGCAGTGCGGTCAGGTAATCCTTGCTGTTATACGCTTGAAGCGCCTTTTGAAAGTCGTCATTATACTTACGCTGGGGGTAAACCAAGAAATGAACAAGAATGATGAAAGTGATAATGCCTGCTGCGAACGCAAATACGAGGCGCTGCCACAAGGGCATCTTCTTCCTTTTTCCTGCTACTTCTTTTTTGGCTCGCCGCGCCCAGAAAACCATCTGTATTGCAGTAACGAATGGCGCGACTGCAAACGCGATGGCGAATGCGGATGGTTCAGTAAACAGGAGCAAAGTGGACAAAAGAAGTCCTGTTTGCACCTTGCTTATCGCAGTGGAAATAGTGGAAGCACGATATGAGAATTTTACCTTTCCCTCAATGCTATTGGGAATACGAGACAGTATCCGCAAGTAGAGCAAGTTATTAAGATGGTCTAAATCAACAGGGAGAAAAATGCCGCAAAACAGCCCTGTGCCAACTGCCACAACCGGTCGTAGCGGGAATGTGTATGCCAGCCCGAGCCAAGCACAGAGGATAACCACGAATACAAGGTAACGGCGCGAAAATATCTTTCCTCTCTCTTCCACATCCTTCTGCCAGATGGGATTCAACTCGTAATGTTCAGACTCAATGTGAGCCTTATAGTGGCGAAGATAAGAACCGTAGCCGACGTGTGTAAGCACCTTGTCAAGCAAAATAAGAGTCACGATAAGCGGGATTCCCAGATACCAGTTGTCCACTATCACAGGGAAGTCAACATTTGCAAAACCCTTTCTTACGGCACCAATCTCTCAGTATTCGATGCCTTTGCGTGCCCTTATCCCTTTCTGGAACGGATGCTTTATCTCACGCATTTCGGTTACAGTATCTGCTGCCGCGATAATCTTTTTGCGTGCGCTACGACCGGTAAGAAGAAGATGAAGCGCTGTGGGCTTGTTCCTGATTAGACCGAGTACATCTTTCACCTGAATAAGCCCGTAGTCCACCACATTATTTATTTCGTCCAGAACAATGAGGTCGTATTTGCCGGACGAAATCTCTTCTTGGGCAGTTTTGAGCGCGCGAGCCGCTTCTTCCTTATGCTTTTTTGTGGGACCCTTGCGGAAATCTATAAATGTGCTACCGAGTGCGCGTATTGAAAGGAGAGGGGAGAGAGATTTTGCGGATTTCAGTTCGCCTGACCTGACAGAGCCTTTCAGAAACTGGAGAATCAGGACTTTTTTACCGTGCCCGACAGCACGCAGAGCCAGACCCAGCGCCGCTGTGGTCTTCCCCTTGCCGTCTCCTGTATTGACGATGACAAGTCCGCGCCCAGATGCAACTTGTTTAGAAGGAGACTGTTTTTTTGACTTCTCAATTTTCTTTCTTGCTCTCAACTGAGCACCAGTTCTTGCAGTCGCTTCGCGTTTGCAGGTGCGTAACCGCCGAAGTCGTTATTGAAATACGCGAAGACGGTCAGGTTATCCTTAAAGAATTTTCCCACGTGCACCGCCCACCACTTCAGGTCATCCTCTGTGTAGTTGTCTGAATACCAGTGCTCTTTTCCGTGAAATCTGAAATAGGTAAAAGGCGCGGAAACTTCTATAACCGAGGGCAGTCTCGGCGCGCTTATGATACAGCAGGCGACACCATATTTCCTGAGCAGTTCAAGAACATCCTTGCCTCCGAACCAACTGGTGTGACGAAATTCAACAGCGTGACGCAGGTCTTGCGGCAAAACTTTGAGGAAGGATTCAAGAAGGTCCAAATCCTTGCACAACGAAGGTGGCAGTTGATAAAGGATACAGCCGAGATGGTCTCCGAGAACTCGCGCAAGTCCGCAGAACTTTTCAACATTGGATTCTGCGCCCGATAATTTCGCGTAATGCGTGATTGACCTGTGTGCTTTGACAGTGTAAAGGAAACCTTCCTGCGCCGAATCGCGCCACTTTTCCAAAGTTGATTCGCGCGGAAAATGGTAGAAGGTAGAGTTTATCTCAACAGTGTTGAAAACCTTTATATAATAGGTAAGACAGTCCTTCTGCGCCAAGGAGTCAGGGTAGAAACTGCCTCTCCAGTGGGAATAGGAAAAGCCTGATGTTCCCACAAAGAGTTTGCTACTTTGTCTTTTTCTTGTCACGTTCCTGCTTTGCTATCTCAACGTGAACCTTTGTCTTATCGGCAAGTTCGTGTTCGGGGAATTTGCTCAAGATAATCTCCCAGTTGGTAATGGCGTTGTCGTAATCATTTTTCTTCCAGCATGCGAACCCTAAAAGGTAGTGGGCGTCCGCAAGGAATTTGCTTTGCGGATATGTGCTGATAAAGTTAGTAAGCGCTGTAATCGCCTCATCGTATTTGTCCTCAAACTGAACAAGTATTTTCGCTTCGCTGAGTGCGCAGACCTCTTTTGTCCCTTTCTTGTTCTCAGGGTCCACTTCAAGAACTTTCTTGAACTGTTTGCGGGCTTCATCTGGTCTGCCCTTCTCAAGGTTCAATTCAGCCAGTTTGAGGGCGGCGTCAATCATAAACCCTTTCTCGTTCTTCTGGTCAAGTCTTACCACTTTCCCATAGAATAGGATAGCCTGGTCTGTGTTTCCACGGATTACCCATAGTTCCGCGAGTTTGAAATTAGCCTCCAGGTCATCTTGAGACTGCGACAGTTTTTGCTTCAACTCCTTTTCAAGCGCGATTGAATCAAATATCGCCCTCAGTTTCCCGAGGAACTGCTGCCACTGGAGACAGTCAAGAATACGACTGATGGCCTTCTCATCATCGCTTGAGACGATAACAACAAACGGCACTGCCGGCACGCGGAACTTTGCAGTAGCGCCCTGTCCTTTCTTTGCCTCTTCTTTATAGCAGACGAAGTTCTCAGCATATCTTATGACATCCGGTGCTCCAAACACATTTGATTCCATAGCCTCGCAGAGTTTCTTCCCCGGCTCGTAGATATATATAAGGAGCGGTTTTTTCACTTCCTTCGCTTTCTTCACAGCAGTATCGTAAGTCGCTTCCCACTGTATCCCCTTTGCCGAAGGTTGTTCTGCAGGCGGCTTCTCGGCAGGCGGCGCCTGCGGTTTCTCCTCCACCTTCTCCTGGGCAACTGCCACCCCAAGGAACACAGAAAGAAGAAAGACACAAAGAGACAGCAAACAAACTTTTATCATCGCTCTCCTCCGAATCATTAGCCAGTGTTCCATTCGCTCCCGTAGTTGACCACTGGATGCCTATTCTATTCACGAGGCGCTCCCTTTCAACATCATTTTTCTCACAGACGCGCTCAGGCAAAGCGCCTGACCTGTGCGACCGGGAAGGAAGTAAATGGTTTGAACAAAAATCACACTTGCCAAATCCGCCAGGCGACCTCTATAATTACGACCGAATTTATCGGCTAACAGATGTGAAATACGGCGTCGCTTACACAAATATGATTATGATACATAGTAACTTGAAGGAAAAAGGAGGCGTCCAGTATATTATCCGGGGTAGCGTAACAGGATAAGGAGGAGATATGAAGTCGCTGAACGCCAAATATGCGCTGGCAGTGGTGGTACTGGTAATGGTATTTATTCCTTCCTGCCGGAGCGCGGCACCCTCTGAATACGACGTCATTGTGGCTTTGAATTCCAGTGATTATGACAAAGCAATGGACGCAGCGCAGTCTTTGTCTGAGTTCGACAATCGAGCGAATAAATCGCTCGCGTCAATGTTGAAGAGCCCGGACCCACAGAAAAGGAAAATCTTCTACAGGATTGCCAAGTATCTTAATGACGAGCGGTTGCAAATCCTCTTAGACGATGTCAAATCGGAAATGAGCAATTACAGGGATATAGATGACATATGCGAATTCCTTCTTTTTCTATTCGAGCATAAGAAGACCATTTTCACCAAGTTCGAAACTACCTTATCGGACCCCTGGAAAGCATTGTTAAGAGTATCCGCCTTAGAATCATGCGCTAAGCTAAGCGATAAGTACGCCTGCGGGAATTTAAAAAGCACTCTTCCAATCCAAGTCTATGGAGTGGGAATTTACTATCCAAAGATTGACTTTGATCTTGTTCGAGATAGCCCTACCCCTCTTGTTTTGGTTCAGAAATATGGAACGACGCAGAGCAAAGAGACAAAAAACTACATTATTAGTGCCCTATGCCAAGCGAAGGATAGCAGGACGGTTGACTTCATAATAGGAGTGTTGGATAAGGAAAGGGAAGTAATTATGGACTTTTGCATCTTGCGTCCATTAAAAGTCTGGGAGAATCATAAAATACAACGCTATCTCTCCGGCGACCAAGAACTCAGGAAGCTTATTGATGCCAACGAATGACCAACCTGCGGTTCCGGCAGTTCCGATGCTATTCCGAGGACGCCCATAACCGCTACTGGCAAAACCTTCTTCCACGATGGGCGGCAGATAGTAATGAAAATCTCTGATAATGCGACTTATATTTACGCTTGCAGTGGCGCTGTTGAGAAACTACTGCTCCCAAGAAATCTTTGCACAGTACATCACGACAGCCGCGCTTATTCCGATACTTGAACGCGACCGACCCACCGCAAGCAAAAAGGAGTATTCTCCTATTCCCCTGTTACCCGCAATCGCTATTTCAGGATGGGAAAAGAGGTTTGCAAACTTTTGAACCTTGCCTTACAATAAGAAACAAGTATTGCGCAGCGGATGGCGCACGCTTACGGCTGCGTCTTGGGTGGAAGGATACCGATAGTGTTCAGGTTCAGATACCTGTTTCTGGTAATCATCTTAGTTACAGCGTTCGTGGGTATATTTGACCACGACCTCTGGGGACCGGATGAGCCGCGTGTCGCGGAGACAGGCAGAGAGTTTCTTGATGAAGGCAGTAACCTCGCGCTGCCGCGGTTGGACAAAGAGCCGTTCCTTGAACAGCCGCCACTTTATTACTGGACACTGGCGGTCTCTTATACAATATTCGGGGCGCATAACGACGTCACTGCAAGAGTGCCCTCTATATTCTTCGGACTGCTTACTGTCCTGATTACATTTCTGTTTGTGAAGAAACTCTACGGAAGTGAAACAGCGATAAAGGCGGCGGCCGTTCTTTCGTTTGTAGTAGTATTTTTCAGCGCGGCGCACAGGTGCATTGTTGATTCGGCGCTCGTATTCTTTGTCACGCTTTCTATGTATTTTCTTCACTCAGCGTTGAACTCCAAAGGTGGCAAGAAGATTTTTTACTATACGCTCTGCTATTTTGCAGTTGTCGGCGCCATTTTTTCCAAGGGGTTTGTGGGGCTTGCGTTCCCGGTCGCCTTCTTCGTATGCTGGGTTGTATGGACAAGAGACTGGAAAGAGATAGTGAAGGCGCAGCCGTGGCTCGGGGCAGCGATAGTCGGTTCGCTGGTCGGAATATGGCTCTATTTGCTGGGGACGACAGGTTCCTGGGACTACGCTAAGGAGTGGTTTTTTCACAATAATATCTTGAGGTTTATACCTTTTCTGGGCAAGTATCGCGGGAGCCACGAGAACCCGTTCTATACGTATCTCGGTTCTTTCTGGAACGCATTTGCACCCTGGTGTATTCTGGTGCCGGCGATTTTTGTTTGGGCGTGGCGCAGAAGGAAAGAGGACAGGAATCTTATGTTTATGCCCCTGTGGTTTGCGTCCGGGTTTGTAATACTTTCTGTGGCGGGGACAAAGCGCGCTATCTATCTTGCGCCGCTATCAGCGCCAGTTGCGATTCTGACCGCTATGTATCTCCAGGGTCGCATGGATGGCAAGATAGAGGGAATGTTGTTCCGAATAAGCGAGAAGATTTTTGTTGCGTTGCTCTCTCTCCTGCCGCTGGTTTTTGTGGGCGCTGCCATATATATGAGATTCTATGATACGGTGCCATTTATTGTGTTTTTGCCTCTCATTATGGTTTCCTGCTTTGTGTTTCTCCGGTCATATATGAGGAACAGGAAAATATTGTTTCTGCCGATTACGGCTTACCTCCTCATCATCTACGCCGGGTCGGCGACCACGGCTTATCCGGTTATGAACAGAGAAGAATCTGTGCGTCCTGCTTACGCCGGGATAAGGAAGATTCTGGAAGAGAGAAATGCGCCTCTGTACGCTTTCGGCGCCAGCGAGTTTTCAAGGGGGGCTATGCCTTTTTACACCGGGCACTTTATGAAGTGCCTGCGCAATTACACGGATGTGGAGAACGTCTCAAAGGATGAGCAAGAAGTTCTTATGCTTGTTGTTGACAGGACAAAAGATTGTTCTATTTTCAAGATGATTCAGCAGTGGTTTCCTGCTGTGCTATATTACACATCCACGGAATATGGCGGACGGCCGATGTGGCTTTTGAGCAACAAACCTGAAAAGATGGACCCGATGGGTGGGGAAGTGCGATGACCGAAAAGATTGAAGTTTCAGTAATAGCACCAGTGTTCAACGAAAGGGAGAACCTGCGGGAGATGCACGAGCGGCTGACGAAGGTGCTGAAAAGTCTGAACCGTTCATACGAGATCATCTTCGTCAATGACGGGAGCACAGACGGAAGCGGGCAAATACTCGCAGAGATAGCGCAACAGGATGATAATGTCACGGTGATAGAGTTCAACAGGAATTACGGGCAGCACCAGGCTGTGTTTGCCGGATTTGAGAACGCGCGGGGCGAAGTAATAGTTACTATTGACTCAGACCTGCAGAATCCGCCCGAGGAGATACCCAAACTGCTTCAGAAGTTAAACGAGGGATACGAGGTGGTTTTCACAATACGGGAAAACAGAAAGGACTCGCTTTTCAGGAAGTTCGCCTCATACGTAAGGAATAAAATAACCGCTAAAACGACAGGGGTGAGACTCAAGGATTACGGCTCAATGCTTGTCGCCTACAAGAGAGAAATTGTTGACGCTATGTGCTCCTCGCAGGAAGTGTCAACTTACATCCCGCTCCTGGCGACCAGATACGCGAGCCCGCAGAAGATAGCGCAAATCAGCGTCAAGCACAGCGCGAGGACGAAAGGGAAGTCAAAATACGGTCCTATTGAACTTATAATGCTTGAGTTTGACCTTATCACGAGTTTCTCTTTATGGCCGCTGAGGATGATGATGGTTTTGGGAGCCGTTGTCTCCATCTGCAGTATTCTCCTGGGACTGTTCCTCCTCATAATGCGGATAATTATGGGAAGCCAGTGGGCTGCCTACGGTGTTTTCACGCTTTTTGCAGTTCTTTTCGCGTTTGTCGGTGCGCAGTTTTTCGCACTGGGACTACTCGGCGAGTACATCGGCAGAATTTACTCCGAGGTTAGAAGAAGACCAAGATTCATCATCAAAAGCATCTATCCCAAGAGAGAGAAAGAAAAATGAGAATAGTAGTTTTCGCATACCATAATGTCGGTCACGATTGCCTCAAATACCTGATTGAGAATAATGAGGAAATCGCCGCTGTTTTCACGCACCGGGACAACACGGACGAAGAGATATTTTTCAGGTCGGTCGCCGAGTTGGCAAGACAGAATCACATTCCCTGTTATTTCCCGGAAGACATCAGCGAGCCGAAATGGGCAGCCAGAATCAGGGAGATAGCGCCTGATATTATCTTCTCATTCTACTACCGTCTTATGATACCCGGGGAGATTCTGAGCATTCCGAAACTCGGCGCTATGAATATGCACGGCTCACTTCTTCCGAAATACCGCGGCAGATGCCCTGTGAACTGGGTGATTATCAACGGCGAAACAGAAACAGGAGTCACTCTTCACTATATGGTGGAGAACCCCGACGCCGGCGATATCGTTGCGCAGAAAAAGGTGCAGATAAATTTTGAAGACACCGCTTACACGCTGATGGGCAAAATAGAAAAGGCGGCTGTTCAATTGCTGCAAGAGACCTGGCCGCTTATCAAGGAAGGCAGGCACAAACGGATAAAGCAGGATTTATCCAGAGGCTCATACTTCGGCGGCAGGAAACCTGAAGATGGACTGATTGACTGGAAGAAAAGGAGCATTGAGGTGTATAACCTCATCCGCGCTGTCACACACCCCTACCCTGGCGCTTTTACATTTTACGGGGACAGGAAAGTCTTTATATGGAAAGTGGCGATTGTGGAAGGACCCGGTGGCGCAGGCACGAGCCCGGGCAGCATACTAATCAAGCGCGGCGAACTTTATGTGCAGACAGGTGACGGTCTATTGCAGGTTCTCCGGGCGCAGGTGGAAGGCTGCGAAGAACTTTCCGGCAGAGAGTTTATAGAGTCGCTGAACGTGAACAGCGGCGCGTCTTTCAGGTCAGAGGTGCTGAAATGAACATTCTCATACTTGGCGTGAACGGATTTATAGGCAATGCTCTCGTAAAGGCGATATTGGAAAGAACGAACTGGCAGGTCTATGGGATGGACCTCTCCTGCTCCAAACTGGACTCTTCCATTGACAATCCCAGATTCCGCTTCGTAGAGGGCGACATCGCCATCAACAGGGAATGGATAGAGTATCACGTAAAGAAATGCGATGTTGTCCTGCCCCTCGTAGCCATTGCAACGCCGATGGCGTATGTGAAAGAGCCGCTCAGGGTATTTGAACTTGACTTTGAGGAGAACCTGAAAATAGTCCGCCAGTGTGTCAAATACCGCAAGAGAATCGTTTTCCCCTCCACATCGGAAGTTTACGGGATGTGCCCTGACGCCGAATTCAACGAAGATACAAGCAATATGGTGCTCGGTCCAATAAACAAGCAGCGCTGGATATATTCCTGCGCAAAGGAGTTGCTTGACAGAGTCATATGGGCGTACGGGCAGGCTGAACAACTTGATTTCACTCTTTTTCGCCCCTTCAACTGGATAGGTCCTAAACTTGACGACATAAACACGGCAAAAATCGGCAGTTCAAGAGTCGTTACGCAGTTCATCATCAACCTGGTGAGCGGAGAGCCCATAAAACTTGTGGATGGCGGCGCACAGACAAGATGCTTCACATACATAGATGATGGAATAGACTGCCTTATGAGAATAATAGAAAACAAAAACAACGTCTGCAATGGACAAATATTCAACATCGGAAACCCGAATAATGAATGTAGCATCAGGGACCTCGCGCAGAATCTCATCGCCTTGCTCAGGAAACGCCCCGAATACAGGAAAATTGCTGATTCGGCGCAAATCGTGGAGGTCTTTTCTGAAGATTACTACGGCAAAGGCTACCAGGATATCTCATCAAGGAAGCCGTCAATAGAGAAGGCAACCACGATGCTCGGATGGGAACCAAAGGTGCCGCTTGATGAGGCACTCAAAAGAACGCTTGACTTCTTTATTGAAGAATGCAAAGCGAACGGACTGATATGCCCCCGCTGAGCCGCACAATCTCAATCAAAGCCGACGTTGATACATACAGAGGATTGAAAGAAGGCGTGCCAGCCCTTCTTGACATAATGGAAAAACATTCTGTGAAAGGAACTTTCTTTGTCTCCTTCGGTCCCGACAACTCAGGAAAAGCGGTCTGGAACATCTTCAAAAAGGGCTTTCTCAAAAAAATGGTTCGCACAAAGGCTGCGAAACTCTACGGCATAAGAACAATGCTCTACGGCACAATCCTGCCCGCACCAGTAATATCCGCGAAACTCCCCGACATCATCAAATCCATAGCCGATGCGAGACACGAGGTGGGCGTCCACGCCTGGGACCACCGACTCTGGCAGGACCACCTGGACGAACTGACAATAGACAAAATCAGAAGTGAATTTGAGAAGTCCTTTGAGGCTTTCAGAAAAGTACTCGGCTGCGAGCCGAAATCCACTGCCGCGCCTGCCTGGTTCTGCAACAAAATTAGCCTGGGCGTTCAGGACTCCCTCAACCTTGACTACTGCAGTGACTGCCGCACAGGAACACCCTTCTACCCGCGCATCGGCGCAACAGTATTCAAAACTCTTCAGGTGCCCACTAACCAGCCATGCATAGAAGAAATTATCGGAACCGCAGGCGTCAATGATGACAACCTTCTTCAGACACTCATTTCAAGTCTTGATAAATCTGTCCCCAACATCGTCCCTGTCCATGCAGAGGTGGAAGGCGGCGTCTACAGAAAGCAGTTCAGCGAATTCCTCAAAAAGACGCTCAATGCGGGATACAGGTATGAAACGCTCACTGAAGTCGCCCACAAACACAGAGACGCGCCGGTAAAAGACCTCGTGTATAAGAACCTCCCCGGCAGAAGCGGCTTGGTTGCAATGCCCGCAAAGTGACAGGCGTTACTATCGGGAAATCTTCAGAAGAACATTCGCCCGTTCCTCTGTATCCTTCTTCTGAGTGAGCAGTCTATCCGCGTGTAGAGATTGTATTGCGCCCACATTGATATCCTCAGTTATTATGTAGCACTGCGGATGCTTCTCCAAAAACGCTTTCAAATCCGCCTCTTTGCTCAACTCATCCAGACCACTTCGCCTCAAGTAATAGATTATGGAACCAGTGTGACTTCTGTAAGTCCTATACAGCGCTATCTGCTCGCCCGGCACATCTTTCAAAATCTCTCGCGCAGTTATGCAGAATCGCGCCAGCGTTCTCCCCCTTTCCCCAGCAGACACAACTGCCGTGAATAACCAAATCTCACCAATCATTGCAACCATCACAATCAACGCAAATGCCACTCTCGTTCTATTTTTTATAAGAAGAAGGATAGACGCAACAGCCCCGCCAATTATTGCGATTGAAACCGGCAGGTGAAAAGGCGTTTTCTTGATAATATCAAGAATCAACTCTCTGTTCTTCACAGACCTGATAAGAGATTCAGGCGTAAAAAATGCGACCAATAAGAGGATGCCTATCACCAAAAAGGCCGCTACCGTGACTCCAAACGCAACTCCAAGCCACTTAGCACCCTCTTTGTGCGCAAACCAGTCGCGCAGCGCGCGCGCGATGATTATCGCCATCGCAGGAATCAGAGGCATTATGTAGTAACTGCGTCTTGAGCCGCTTGCAGTGAAGAAGATAAAGATGCCCGCCGCTATCAGGAGAATAAGCCATTTTGATTCATTCTTTTCCCACTTCCTCGCACTCACGAGCGCCACTATAAAAAGGAGGCTCCACGGAGCAGCAAATATCATTGAGTGCTCAAAATAGACGTAAAAAGGCTCTTTATGGTCAAAAGGCTCAAAAAAGCGTTGCACGTTTTCACGCCACATCAGTTGTGCGGATTCCCAGGACCCTGTGGCAAGCATCGGCATCAGAAACAGGAGAACGAAAACTGCAATGCCGCATAAAACGCCGACCGCCCCGCTAACAGAAATAAGCCAGCGCAACCTCAAGGAAAGTGCTTCTTTGAATGCTCCGCCGCTCAAACCTCTTTTTCTCATTTCAATCAGCAGTTCAATTACGCTATAAAAGCCGACAACCG
>Ga0315280_10004904_pt1 | contig 19436 bp, 22 predicted proteins | sample YL17G06_40_MG_FD_203697 | JGI IMG/M metagenome (GOLD analysis project Ga0315280, IMG submission 203697) | Sediment microbial communities from Yellowstone Lake, YNP, Wyoming, USA - YL17G06_40 | ecosystem: Environmental > Aquatic > Freshwater > Lake > Sediment | place: USA: Wyoming | collected... | reverse complement strand
GGTAGGGCAAGCCCTACCCCTACAAATATCGGCAGGGCAAGCCCTACCCCTACAAATATCGGCAGGGCAAGCCCTTGCCCCTACCGAAAACCCGGATTTTCGTTGGCCCACCGCGTCGTAACAATGCTATGTCAAAGACCAGGACACAGTCCTGGACCGAGTCTGTTCACATCGTGCTCGATTCAGAACCGTGCGCGACCTCACCAGGTCAAGTCAAGAGCAGTGCTCTTGCGATGTCATCCGAGAGCAGTGTTGCAGCTGTGAGCACGCCGCCGATCTCTGATGATTCGTGGAGCGGACACTGTGGCGCAGACACTCTTGTCTGCGCACAACATTATTCTGATCAGTGCGCGGCTAATCGACCTTGCCATTTTTTCAGACAAGGGACTTCGTCCATCGCCCACTGGCGGATGATGCGCGCTTGCGCATACTCTCACAGCCTCTACTAATAGGAAAAATTGGCCACGCGAGGATCATATAATTTGGAGCGCAACCTGCGGTTTTAAAAGGATAATATCGATTTTCACTCGTGAAAGACTCTAATTTAGTCCGGCTAAACAGTTTTTGATTTCAATTATTTTTCAAGTAGTTAGAAGGAGAAAAAATATATCGAAAACGACCAATTTTAGGAAAAATGACTCCCAGATATTTAGAGTAAATAAACAAAGACAGCCATCAAAATCCCTCATACGAGCAGGATGGTAACGGATAAGGTCAAGGCCTATGGCCTTGAGGCAGAAAAAATGCATCGAAAACGGCCAATTTTTGGAACCAGGGCATAGCCCTGGACCACAGGCTAGCCTGTATAAACTGTTTTCATCATGCTCGCTATAACATCGAGCTTGGTGGTAACGAATCCGGTCAAGGACTCTGTCCTTGCCCCAGCCCCTAGACCCAGGATTCTAAAAGTTGATTAGCTTCGCAAGTGGTGCTATAAAGATAAAAGCAAGCGGCCAATTGTTTTTTCCGGACAGGAGGGGGTGGATGTCCAAGGTAAAAGGCACTCAGCTTCTGGAATACGCCCGGCTTATCCGGGCTAATAAAGACCGGGACTGGAAAAAATATTTCAGCGAGGAAGAAATGAAAATCATCTTCGGCACGGTGTTGCCCAATCTCTGGTATCCCCTTGAGATCTTTGAGCACGCGGGGGAGGCGGTTTTCAAGGAGATCGCTCAAGGCAAGCCGGAACTGGCGCGGCTCTGGGGCAGGTTTTTATTCGAGGACACAGGCAACCGCTTTTATCGCAACCTGATTCGCCACCAGGACCCCTTGGCCGCGCTCGAGCGGATCAAAACCTTCAACATGCACTGGTACCGGTTCGATGATCCCAGGTTTCAGCCGGTTGAAATAGCCCAGGAAGCTCCGGGCCGCGTGAAAATGACCATCCGCTATGATCACTCCGCGGCCGTGTTTGAACCGTATGCCCACCAGCTTTGCGGCGAATTTGAAAGAATGGTGGAGTTAAACGGCGGCAAGGAAGTGAAGGTTGAAATAGCCGAGCACGACTACACGGCCAATAAGCCCTTCGTGGTAATTATGGTCTCCTGGAAATAAGGTTTAGCTCTGACCCCAAAATCACCGACAGAAATTTGATCAGCATTGAAAGGCATCATAAAATGAATTAATCAATGGGTGGCAATTCCCAAGCTTTTCTTGGCGGGATGAAAATAATAAAGCGGGGCCTTTTTTTGCCCGTGATCCTTGGCTTTATCGCTGGAATGATCCACTATAACAACGTTAGAATGCGCCCCAAGATTTTTTCACCCGCATCGGTCGGGGCAGGGGCAGGATTGTTAGTGCTTACTATTCTCGGCTTAGCAACGCTGGTTCTGATCCTGGTCTATTGGATATCGCATCGCGGCCTCATTTCACCAAGCTCTCCACAAAAGATTTCAAAATTCGCCAAGGCAGCCTGGACGGTGTTGCTCCTAAGCCTGTTCTTGTGCATTCCACTGGGTGCGATCATTTTCTGCATTTCCTGTGGAATCTTCTTGGGCGAGGAAGTCTTGGCTGCCTTAGTTCTCCTAATTCCAGCTATTTTTGTATTAGGCGGCGTTATCGGGATTATACTCTCAATTTTCTCGGTTTCTGAGATAATCGCCTCAGAAGGGAAGATTGGCGGAATAGGAAAAACCGTGGCTGTTCTGATTATATCCCTAACCCCGGACGTGATCCTGTTCATATGGCTGGTTTTCGCGTTAGGTTTGTCCCGCCTAGCCCCCCTATGAACCCCAATGCAATCCCCTTTGTGTTTACAAGCCATTTTCAGTTCGCGCAAAATTTTTACCAGGATCGGCAAGCTCCTCTCGTTGCTAGGAGGTTTGACACTAAATTAAAGAGTGCTACAGGTATTGGGGACAGGTTAGTTGGAATAAAAAAGGGGGAAACAATGAAAGCACTGTCAATTATCGGCATTATCCTTGCGTTATTAGATTTGAGTGTTTGTTTCCGGTTTGCTGCAAAATTGATTTTTATGCTTCACCTTCATCTCTCGAATGGATTGGCTCTCTTTCAATTAAGCACTCCCATTTATTTATTGGCCATTTCAATTGTAGTTTTGGTTAAGGTGGGGAGAGAGAAAAAATAATTTCAATATTTTTCGCATTTTGGGGTTTTCGGGGTCAGAGCTAAACATTACACATTATCCTTTTAGTTTCAGCCCAACTTCGGCTGGGTTTAACTGCAGAGAAAAATTGCATGGAGAAATTATGCCTGAAAAGAAGATTTTGTCAAATCGAATCGCAGACAAGAGTGTCTGCGCCCCAAGACGGCGGACAGGCCGGCTGACCCGTATCCCGCGTCGCTTCTCTCCGCGGGACTTCGCCACGCAAAGCGTGCCTCAGCAAATTTCTGCCTGACTACCGGCTACTGGCTGCTGACTACTTAAGTTTGTAGCAGCGGGAGCGCGCTTCAGGAGTTATGCCTGGTTGACTGCTTTTATGAGTTGGGAGGCGATGAATTTTGCCTGCTCTATTTTCAGGCGGGGATGGATGGGCAAAGAGATCATTGTTTTTGCGGCTTGTTCCGCGGCCGGGAAGTCTCCCGGCTTGTATCCCAGGTAAGCAAATGCGGGCTGGAGATGGATGGGAATGGGGTAGTGGACCATAGTAGGTATTCCTGCTTTGGCCAGAAATTTCCGCACCCGGTCCCGGTTTTTCACCCGGACAACATACAGGTGGTAAACGCAGGTCCTGCCGGATGCGATCTGGGTGAGCTTGATTTTGTTTTCCTTGCCGAGTTCCTGCTCATAAACCTGCGCGAGTTTTTGCCGCTTTTTGTTCCAGGCGTCCAGCCGCGTGAGCTTGATCCCGAGGATTTTTGCCTGGATGGTGTCCAGCCGGCTGTTAACGCCGAAGATGGAATGGACATTCTTCTCATAAGAGCCGTAGTTCCTGGCCGCGCGGACTTTTGCCGCGAGAGCCGGGTCATTGGTTACCACCGCGCCGCCGTCGCCGAACCCGCCCAGGTTCTTGGTCGGATAAAAGCTGAAAGCGGACAGGTCTCCGAAAGTGCCGGCCTTTTTTTGCTTGAAAGTCGCGCCGTGCGCCTGGCACGCGTCTTCCACCACCCGCAGGTTGTGTGAGGCCGCGATCGCCATAATCCTTTCCATATTAGCCGGCTGGCCGAAAAGATGGACCGGGATGATGGCGCGGGTTTTTTTGGTTATGGCTGATTCGATTTTGCCGGAGTCGATGTTCAAGGTTTCGGAACAGGCATCGACCAAAACCGGTTTTGCGCCGGCCATTCGGATGGCAAAAGCGGTTGCGATAAAAGTGTTGGCCGCGGTGATGACCTCGTCTCCGGTTTTGATCCCGAGCGCGAGCAGGCTCAAGATCAACGCGTCTGTGCCCGAAGCGACGCCCAGCGCGTATTTTGCGCCCAGATATGACGCCCAACTCTGCTCAAAGTCTTGAACCGCTTCTCCCAGGATATAAGCGCCTTTTGCCAGCTCCTGTTTAAGAGCGTGGTCGATCCGGCTTTTAAGTTCCCGGTAGTCCCCCGCGGGGTCTGCGAAATGTATTTTTGCTTTCAATCCTTGATCCCCAGCCCCAAATAAAACAAGGGCTTCATTATGCTCCACCAGCCGATGAAGGGCGCCATTTTGGTGTAGCCGCGTCCGCGGTCAGGATAAACCTTACGCACCGGGACTTCAAGCACGCGGTAGCCCAGCTTGACGGCCTTAAAAAAAAGGTAAGGCTCGAGCTCGTAGCGATTCAGCCAGTCCTGGTCCAGGTTTATCCGCTTGTCATTGAGAATAGAAACCCTGATTGCGCGGAAGCCGTTAGTGGTGTCGGTGAACCGCGCGCCGGTGAAAAGTGAGAACAGGAGCGGGTGCACATATCTGGTGGCATAGTAGCGGTGGAGGGGCATATCGCCCAAACTTTTAGACGAAAGATAGCGAGAGCCTTGAACGAAATCAAAACCGCGCTCGAGAATCGGCTCGATCAGCCTGGGAATTTCCTCGGGGTCGTCCTTGCCGTTGCCGGCTATGGGCACGACAATATCAAACCCCTGCTTTTGCGCAAAGCGGTAAGCGGTCCGCTCGGATGCGCCCGCGCCGAGATTGTTTTCATGCCGGATTATGTGCACGCCTTTTGATCCGGGCATTTTCTCCGTGACTTTGTCGGTTGAGCCGTCATCGATCAGCAAGAATTCGTATTGGAGCGGGTCCCGGGCCGCGCGGTTTTGGATAAAGGCCAGCACGCGCTCGGCCACCCGGATGACCTTCTCGCCCTCGTTCCAGGCCGCGGTTTCGATCAGGATTTTGGCGGGTTTCAATTTTTGCCCTTCCTGAGCAGATAGTCCACGCGCCAGACGCACTGGACCGGCTCGCGCTCGCGCCAGAAGTGATTGAAAGACGGGAGGGTTTGCACCGGGACCTTGAGCTTTTTCTCCAAGTAATGCCCGAAGTCATCCGGGAAGAGCGCGACCGGCATCTGCTGCTCATCCCCCAGGTCCCTGCCCAGACTGAAGTTTGTGCGGCACCAATCGAGGTAGCGCTCTTTTTCCCGGTCATAAACCCGGCTTTGACTTTTTAAGGGCATCTGGCCGGCCAGACAGATTCCGCCCGGTTTTAAAACTCTGAGGCACTCTGTGAGCGCGGCAAGGATTTTTTCCTGCTCCGGGAAATTGATGAACATAAAATAGCTCAGGAGGCGGTCAAAACTTTCGGCTTTGAAGGGCAGGGACTGGGCTTCGCCCAGGACCAGCTCCAGGCCCGGCGCGGCTGAAGCCGCGGCTTTGAGCATTTCGGCCGCAAAATCAAGGGCGAAAACGGTTTGACAGCGTCTTCGCAGCTCCTCATCGATCCAGCCGCCTCCGCACCCGACATCAAGCAGGGAATGCTCCTGGCCGAGCTCCAGCTTGCCTGCAATGTCTTTGACCATAAGCTCGATTTTCTTTTGGGACCAGGTTACGCCCTCAATGGTTTCCCATTTGCTTAAGAGCCACTGAGAGCCGCCACATTCTTTGGCTTTGGCCTCGGACCATTTTTCCCATAATTCGCGGTTCATTTTTAGGCGAAGAACCGGTAAAAGATATTTCCCGCCTGCTCGGTCACATAATCCGGCGCGGACTTAGCGGTTGCGGCCTCGGTTATTTTTTTCAAGGCCTGACTCCAGCCCGGGCTGGTCCAGTATTTTTCAGGGACATAACGGAAAAACCTGATCTCCTTCTCGGAGGCGCCCAGATGCCGCTTGTAGCGGATGAGTCCCGGCTGGTCCTGGTCGGAAAGACCGGTGTCAAGAAGAGCAAACCCGGATTTTACCGCTTCCTCAATCGCGCTCCAGTTCAAAAGATTGTTGCCATACAGCTGCCGGTATTTGTAATCAGAAGCGCCGAACTTGAACACCAGGATATTTTTCCAGGGAATATAGCAGTGGCATGCGACGAGAGTGTCGGCCAGAAACGCTCCCAAGAAAAAGCCCAGTCCGGAGTCCATAAAAACATTCCAGATGTTCGCAAAGAATGAAAAAGGCTGGGCCAAAAGCCGGTGGCGGTTTTTGCGCACGGTCAGGTGTAGCCGATAAAACAGTCTTAACTCGGTTTTTTCCAGCCTCCTGATTTTCAGGCCCGACCGCCGCGCCTTTTGAATGGATGAGCGAAAAGTGGGATATAGCCCGGCCTGCAAACGCTCCAGGCCGACGCTCAAGTCCAGGCCGTGCCAGGCCGCGGTCTTGACTTTTTTATAGCCCAGCTTTGGGTCCGGGTCCGGCGAGTTAAGCAGCCGGATATTTACCGCGCGCTCCTGGTCCAATTTTGCCAGCGCCTGGAAAAGTGCGGATGCGTGGCGAGGATTGGTGAAGGCCGGGTCGCAGTAATCCGAGAATGAAAGCGCGCACAGCCGCTTGCCCGAAGGATCGCTGATGCGGACAAAAGGCAGACACGCGGCCTCCTCCCCGGCCTCCGCGATTATTATGGCCTCAGGATTGAAATCATAAGTGGCTTTCAAGACCTTGAGCCACTGGGGGGAGAGGAAAAGCGAGGATGGCAACTTGTCTATGAGTTTGGCATAGCCGGGATAGTTGAGCGGGTCAACAATCCTGGATTCCATTTCCGATGGCCGTATGCCTGGCCTTGCAGTCATTTCTTCCCGCAGCCGCGTTTGATCATCTCAAGAGCCCGGACCACGGCCAGCGCCTCGTTCGCGCTGCTGAGCGGCCGTGTGCGTTTTTGCACGCATTCGAGGAAATGTTTATTCTGGACGACCAGCGGCTCCTCGGAATCGACCACGGGAGAATTTATCTCGCGGTCCCGGGACATCTTCTGGAATTCGCCGAAGCTGAAATAACAGGGCTCTTCAAACCGGCCGATGGCATAAAGCCGGACCGGCTCCATCAGGTCCAGGTCATCCCAGGTGATTATTTGCCGGTCCCCGACAATCATAACCTCGCGGCGCTTGGGCGGGGTGAGCCAGCTGACATGGAAATGCGCGAGTATTTTCTGCGGGTAGCGCAGGGTGATGAAGGAAATGTCCGCCTTGGAGTTTCCGAGGTAGGACGCGCTGACCGCGGTGGCCTCAAGCGGCTCCTTTCCTAAGAGGTAGTTGCACATGGATATGTCGTGCGTGGCAAGGTCGTAGATGACATCCACATCCGGCCTCACCGGCCCCAGGTTGGTGCGAACGCTCATAATGTAATAGATTTTGCCGAGCTTGCCCTGGTCCAGATACTTTTTAAGCTTGCGCACGCCCGGATTGAACATAAGAATATGCCCCACCATCAAAATCCGCCGGGCCGCATTCGCGCGGCGGGCGAGGTTTTGGCACTCGGATGCGGTCAGCGCCAGCGGCTTTTCGCAAAGAACATCGAGGCCCGCGGAAAGCGCGTCGCGGACAGCCGCGTAATGACCGGAACTGGGAGTAGCCACCACCACCGCATCGAGGTCCTCATTTTCCAGCAGGGAATGATAGTCGCGGTAGAATTTGACCCAGGGATAAGACTGCTTCAGAACATTATGCCGGGAAGTCTTCGGGTCCGCCGCGCATACCACCCGGGACCCGGGAAGGCTGGAAAACACCCGCAAATGATTGGTTCCCCAGTGGCCGATGCCGATTATGCCGATGCGGGCCTGGTCTTCTTCCCGCGAGCGCCGCTCGCTTCTTTTTCCCCGGGGACGATTCATTGAACAAATGCCCTTGCTCAAACTTGATCGAGACTTAAATAATATTACCACTCTTGACCCTGGCTAACAACAGAATCTAAGCTGGCAGGGAAAGCCGGGCGGAACAAGACTGAAGAATAGCCTGACGCGGCTGAAAAAATTCAAGCGCGCCGGCTGTTCGTAACCGCCCGGTGTGGCCGGCCGGTAGTTTCGCCAAATCTGGCCATTTTTGAGCGAAATTCCAAATATAAAATTCATTAAGCTGAAATAATAGGCGCCGTGCCCTATTTGTATTTCGCGCTTGACAATGGTTAACTCGCAGGTTAACATAGAAAGGGTATAGAACTGTCATCTTCTACAGGACCGCGGATGGCAAATGCCCGATCCGGGATTTTCTGGATTCTCTTCCGTCAAAGGCTGCCCGGAAGGTGACCTGGGTGCTCAAGCTTGTGGAAGATTTGCCCTTGCTTCCGGCCTCGTTTTTCAGGAAGCTCGCGGGGGCGGAAGATATATGGGAGTGCAGAATAACATTCGGCTTCAATGCCTATCGCCGATTCTGCTTTTTCGCGGGCAATTCGGTTGTGGTGTTGACTCACGGATTCATCAAAAGGAGCCGGAAGGCACCGCGGGCCGAGATAGAAAGAGCCGAGGGTTACAAAAGAGACTTTCTGAAAAGGAGGCCGAACAATGAGTGACCTGAAAAAATACACGGAAGAGAGGAAAAAGAAAGATAAGAAGTTCGCTAAGGGCTTTGAGGAAAAATATGAGCGGTTTAAAATAGGCGTGATGCTCCGGATGGAGAGAGAAGCCGCGGGACTCACCCAGGAACAGCTTGCCCGCAAGCTCAAGACCAAGAAAACCGCAATCTCAAGAATTGAGAACCACGCGGAGGACATCAAGCTTTCAACTCTGGAGCGGTTCGCGGTCGCGCTGGGGAAAAAGCTGGAAGTCAGAATCTCCGAATGCCGATGAGGCTTCCGCTTGGGCCGCAAATACCTTATGAGGCGCAGACAGTATGGTGTCCTGACTAATACTTGAGTTGACAGTATCCCCCTGGCAGCGGCTACATTAAAATACCCCCAAGCCTGTATTTGAGCAAGCCGGAGACGCGGCCTCCGACGAACTCGTTACCGGCCCATTCTCGGCCGCGTCTCCGGCGGATATCTGTTTCTGATAAGCAATCAATAACCCCTCTTGGAAAGTCTGCATCGGCGTTCTTCCCTGGCATCGCATCCCCTGATGCGACCGTTCATTGTTGTCGTAAAAGATGAATTGGTCCAGGTCCTTTTGCAGTTCCTGCAGACGGCTGTAAATCTTTTTCCGGAAAGTCACCTTGTAGAACTCGTTCAAGCAGGTCTGATGGAAGCGCTCGCAGATGCCGTTGGTCTGGGGACGCGGGGCCCTGGTTTTGGTGTGCTCGCTTTCGTTCATAGCCAGGAACGGCTCATAGGGATGCTGGTCGTCCCTCCCGCAGAACTCGGTGCCGCGATCGGTGAGGACTCTCTGCACCACCACCTCCTGTTCCTCAAAGAAGGGCAGAACCCGGTCATTGAGAGTATCCGCCGCGGTGACCGGGGTTTTGGTTTCATAGAGCTTGGCAAAGGCCACCGAACTGTGAGTGTCAACCACCGACTGCTGACAAATCCTGCCCACGCCTTTGACCCCGCGGCACGCGGGGCCACATACATGGTGTCCTGCGCGAGCGCGACATCGACCTGCGCGGGATTTTTTTGCTGACAAAGTCCTTCCTGCCCGCCTGGATGATTTTAATCAGGCCTTTGAACTTTTTCGCGGCTTCAAGCTCGCCGTAATTTATCTGCCCTTTCATAAACTGGATGATCGTGGTCTTGCAGCCGTGGCCGGCCGCGCGGAAAGCCAGCCCGAGCGCGGCCGTGGTCTTGCCCTTGCCGCCTCCGGTATAAATCTGCACCAGCCCCTTTTTCAGTTTTGGCATTTCCTCTATTTAACCGCAAAGACGCAGAGAACGCAAAATCGTCGCACGATTGCCCGTTTGGCGGCAAGCCTGTCACAAAAACCGGGGAGCGAACGGCCCGATCCGGGTTGACTTTAACATTGCATATGCAATAATATATGCGTGTATGAGATCCGGTTCGCGGAGAGCGTCAGTAAGGATTTGGAAAAAATACCAGCGCATTATCGCAATGCGATTTTGGATGCCATTGAAAGGCATCTCTCGCAGACGCCGGGCCGGGAAAGCAGGAAGCGGAAAATTCTGTTGAGCTTGGTTCCTTCTTTTGAAGCGGTGCCGCCGGTCTGGGAACTGCGGGTCGGCAATTACCGGGTTTTTTATGATGTGGATGAGGAGGCAAGAATAGTTTTTGTGCGGCTGGTCCGCAAGAAGCCGCCGCACCTGACCACGGAGGACATAATATGAAAACGGTGACCGTCAGAAACCTTCAGCAGCATATCCGCGAGAATGTGGAAGCTGCTCAAAATGAAAAAGTGGTGATCACCCGCAAAGGCAAGCCTTCCGCTATTTTGATTGGCGTGGAAGGACAGGACTGGGAGACCGTTCTCCTTCAAACCAGCGCGCGGTTTTGGAAATTGATTGAGAAACGGCGCGCGGAAAAAAGCGTTTCACTCAAAGACATGAAACTAAGATTTAAAAAAACGAAAGCAAGATAGCGGGAAAAAATTTCCCGATTTTTTAACTGCGATTTCCCCTCTGCCGCCGTCAGTATAAATCTGGACCAGCCCTTTTTTCAGTTTTGGCATTTTGATAGAATTTCCCCGGCTTTTTTCCTCAACTGCTCCCGCTTGGCTAAATCATAGCCCAGAATCCACCACGGGGGGTCGTGGTCTTTTAAAAGCGTCTGGGCGGTGAATCTGGTTTCCAAATAATCCGCGATTCCGACCGCGTCTTCAAGCTCATCCTCGGTCATATAATTGATGATGCGCCGGTCCTGGTTCAGGTAATCTATTTCCTGGAGCATCAGCGCTTTGATTCCCCACTCGATCATCATATCCCCGGGCTTGAGGTCGTAAACGGTTGCTATTACCTGCTCCGGGCTGATTTTTTCCAGAAGCCGCATGGTGCTGAAAAGCTGGGCGGGTTCCTCGTTGGGGAATCCGACCATGGTGTAAATACCGAGCTTGAAGCCCATCTTCCGGAGCAACTCAACCCCCTGGCAGATTTCCTTGTCCTCAATATGCTTGTTCATTTTCCGGCGCTGTTTCAGGCTTCCGCTTTCAAGCCCGAGCAAAAGCGCTTCTCCCCCGGCTTCCCGGAAAGGATTCAGCCAGAGCGGGTTTAAAAGCTGGATATGGGTGATGCCGATGAGCCTGGCCTTGCGCTTGAACTGGGAGATGCCTTTGAAAACCTCCGCGCTGTGCCTGGGATCAAGTCCGAGGCAGTCGTCGTAAAACACAAGCTCGGACACATCCAGGTCCTCGACCAGATGCCTGGCCTCTTCCACCGCCCGGGCCGCGGGATGAAGGAGCGCCTTTTTCCAAAGCTGGCTGCAGAAGTTGCAGTGGAACTTGCAGCCCCGGGTGGTAACAAGGTAAGCTCGATCAACTTTTTCATTGCCGATCCCCGCGAGATAACCATCGAATCTCACCGGAGCCTGGTCTTCGAGATCAATATTAAAAACAGGCCTGCCCCCGGCAATAACCTCTCCCTCCTCATCCAGCCACACGAGGCCCGGGATCTCCGTTCTCGCTCGGTCTTTGTCCTCAAGGCTTTCAACCAGCGCAAGCAGCGAGTGGTCCGCTCCTCCGAGCAGAATAAAATCAATCAGCTCCTTGTTTTTCTTGAACATAGACTGCCAGAGCCTGGTCGGATGCGGCCCGCCCATAACGATTTTCGAGCCGGGAGCCAAATCGCTTGCGAGCTTGGCAAGCTGCAAGGCCTCCTTGCGGAGCGGCGTGTAAACCGAGATGCCGACCAGATCAAAACTCTCTTTTTCCAGGATGGTCTTAAGCCCCTTGCTCAAATCATTTTCTTTGCCCTTGCCCGTGATCACCCAGTTGGAAAATCCGTCCAGCACTTTGGTCTTGTGCCCGGCTTTTTCCAGAATCTGGCTGAGCAGGACAAGGGAATAGCTGGGAAGGAGATGAGACGAGAGCTGCTCTGAGCTTGAATCCTGCCTTTGAAAATCAGGCTGGATCAGGAGGACCTTCAAGCACCTCGCTCCTGTCTGCGAACCTCAATGGCTTCCTGGTACAAATTGATCAGCTTCTGGCAGTGGTCCTCAAGGGCCTCGATTTCAAGAGCGCTGGAAACCAGGCGCTCCGCCAACTCAGGGCTTTTGACTATTTTTTCCATCATTTCCCGAAGCTCGATCATATCCCCGGTTTTAAAGACCAGACCGTTTTTGAGATGCTTGATCGCCTCGGTGAAAGAGCCGATGTCCGAGACAATGATCGGCCTCCGAGCCCTGACCGCCTCCCGGATGGTGATGCCGAAGGATTCATACCACCTGCTGGGAAGCACCACGCAGTCAAGCTGGGCAAGCACTTGAGGAAGCTGGTCCGGCTGGTAGGCGCCGTGGAAATAGATGGGAAGTCCCTCGGCCATTTCCTTGAGCCTCCGGTCATAGTCATACTGGCCGTGGTAAGGAACCGCGTCGCCGAAGATATGAAGCTCTAAATCCGGAGCCTTTATTTTTTTGAACGCGGAGATAAGCATATCGACCCCCTTGGAAGGGATGAGGGTGCCCAGGTATCCGAACTTTTTTACCGGAGCGGCTTTGGGCCGGGAAGGGACATCATCGACCAGGCTTAAGTCCAGGCCGTAAGGAAGCACCATAGTTTTGCCTCCGGCCGCGCCGGCTTCGATCAGCCGGTCTCGGTGGAACCTGCTGGGAGCGATGATCCGGTATACCCGCTCCAACTGGCGCTGGATTTCCTTGTGCATCTCTCGAAGCTGTTGCTTTCCCCGGTCCTTGGCCAGAGTGTACATCGCGAGCTTGGCCGCAAGCCCCAGCCCCACGGTCTGGGGCTTAAGGCACTCCAGGCATTCATCGAGCACAATGCTTTTGCAGATTCTCTTGTCGTCCCGGATGCGCTGCCCGCGCGGGCAGAACGGGTGATGGTCGTGAAGGGTGATGATGACCGGTATACCGAGCTCGTCCGCAATCCGGATCATGCCTATGCTGGTGCCGCCCAGATGATGGATATGCACAACCTCGGGCTTCTTCTCCAAAAGATAATTCCGAAAGATGGTGTCGACTTCGTCGCGCTGGTATGTGGACCGAAAATCGATGAGCTGGCGCTGGTCAATCCGGAGCCGGGTGACCTCAATCCCCTCGTCAACCTCGATGTCCATCTCCAGGTGCTTGCGGTTTCCGAGCTTGCCCCGGGTGAAAATAAACACCTTTTCCTTCTCGGACATCTTCCGGGCCAAGTTCTTGAGATAGACCTCCACGCCCCCGATCTGCTCGGGCGGAAACCCTTGGGCTACATATACTATCCTGATCTCTAGACCCCCCTGCTCAAAAACCGGTCTATTTTATAATAGCACGAATATTTATCTTTCCAGCGGTCAGCCCAGCCTCCCATATACTGCGCGAGGTTCTGGCTGAAGACGAAAAAAGGAGCGTATAAGGACCAGCCTAAAAGACCCGGGGCTTTCAGGCCGAGAGAGCGCAAGGCTTTGATTGCTTTGATCGTGCCGTCAAAGCTTGCGCCCACAACTTCAATCGGGCGGTTGAAAACCTTGAATCCTCCCACCTGCCACCAGTTCTGATGGTCAAGATAAACGCGCTTGAACTCGTACCAGAGAGACTTGTTGTGCGAGTGAATCACCGCTGACTCCGGCTCATACACAATCTTCCATCCTTTTTCCAGAACCTGCCTGGCCCAAAGAATGTCTTCCGCGAACTTGCGGCTCTGGAAACAGGTCTCCTGCCAGGCTTCGCGGCGGATCATGGAGCTGACATTATCGAAGCTGAAGGCTTCAATCATCTCATTGGGCGAATGACTTTTTTGAGGATCGAACTCCTGAATTTTCCTGACCGACTGCCCGGCCGCCCAGCCTGAAAGCCGGATTTTGATCAAGGGCCGGCAATCCGGCCTGGGAATCTGGCGGCTGTATGCGCCCGCGACTTTCCGATCCTGGAAATGGTCAGCCAGTTTTTTGAGCCAATGATTGTCAGCGGGCGTCGCGTCCTGGACCAAAAGCGCAATAAGCTCGCCCGATGACTTCCCAATCGCGAGATTGCGGGTTTGGCCGTGGTTGAAATCTTCTCTTTTTACCTGGAAAAAAATGTCCGCGTATTTTCGGGCAAGCTCAGCGCTGCCGTCATCGCTCATGGAGTCAACAATAACCAGCTCCACCTGGCCCGGAAAATCCTGGCCCCGGACCGCATCCAAGACCTCTTTGAACAAGCCGCCCGCGTTCAGCGCGGGAATGACGACCGAGACTTTCATCACTTGGCCGCGTTTTCCGCCGGCTTTTCAGCCACCGCGATCAAATAATAGAACCAGTGCTTGTCCGGAGGCTCAAATTCAAAATTCTGCTCAACCGGGTTCAAATAGCTCTTGCCCTCAATGATTTTGAAGCCCGCCTCTTCCACCAGTCTGCGAACCTCGGCTGCGGTCCAGCACTGAATCCTTCCCCGCAGCTTTCCGCCCAGCTTCAGGCTCAGGTCAACCGCATACTTGAACTCCCTGAAGCCCTCGGGATGGAGAAGGTTATAGAACTGGAACCAGGCTCTTCCCCCAGGCTTGAGCACCCGAAAGCTCTCGCGCAAATAATGGAAAGCATCCTCCCGGTCCAAATGAATGAGCACGATCTGGAAATAAACTTTGTCAAAGCTCTTATCCGGGAAAAGCGACAGGTCGCTTTGGGGATGATGAATGAGCCGGACATTTTTTATTTGGCTTAAGCGCTTTTTTGCGAACCTGATCATCTGCCTGGAGATGTCAATCCCGGTGAAGCTCCTGCAGGATTTTGCGACCTCCCCGGCCAGCCGGCCCACACCCACGCCAACTTCCAAGCAATCATCTTCCGGCTTGATCTCAAGTTTATTGATGATGATTTCCGCGGTTTCTTTTCCGTGCCTTTCGATATTCTGGTCGGTTGGGAGTTCTCCGAAAGGAAGTCCCGCGACCGCGAAGTATGCCATCTGCTTGGTGCGTGCGAGATGATCCCAGTATTTTTTGTAGGTTGAACCCAGCTCCAGCCGGAAGATGCGCTCGGTGACATTCGGGTCTTTAAGGTCAGCCTCTGGTTCCCTTCGCAAAATCCAGCTCAAAAACCGCGTCTTAAGTCCAGCCGCCATACAAACTAAAATATCATCTCAAACTCGGGGTGGCAAACCGAGCCGAATTTTTAAATTCCCCCGCAGCCGCTCTTTCAGGCCCAAGGACTTGACCCGGCTCTTTGGAATCAGAAAAAGATTTCGGCCTTGATCGCCATTTTTAGCCGGAGGGGGAAGGGATCGATGATGAGTTTTCCCTGCTTGACCAGGTCCGGAAAGGTTTTGAGCAAATCTTTGGGCGGAACCAGAGCCATTTCTTTGAGCGCAGGAAGCGCGGTGAAGATCCCGAGGAAAACCGGTCCGAAATTTTTTTCCGCAAGTTTTAAAATCTTTTTGTGTTCCTTTTCCAAATCGTCGATCCTTTCCAGGCCTTTGCCTGCGAGGCTGTCGGTGGTGGTGAGGAGGTCAAGCTCGCGGTTTTTGTTGAACCTCGCGATTAAGCTGGTGTATATGGGCAGGCCGGAGAGGTCTTTAGTGCGCTCGTCAAACACGACCAAGATGATCGATTTTCCCGCGGGCACGGCCAGCTTCAAGAGGTTGGCCACGAAAGAATACCCTATGTCTCTGAGCGGAATAAACGGATACGATGCGAAATCGCCCGCGACAAATGACTCGCGCACGCTTCGGTAAACCTCAAACCCCTGCTCAATGAAATTCTGGTCCAGGCTGAGCCTGCTCTGAACCAGATGCATCATTCTTCTGGCCGCGCCTTTTTCCGCCAGCACCACCAAAGTCGTGTCGAACTGCTTCGCTATTTCCGGAAGGCGGTCCCGGTCAATTTCCTTGAGCTCGGAGGTGATTGCGCCTTGCTCGGAGTGAAAAGCCTTCAAAACCTTTCCGTGGTCGTGAAGGATAAAGAGCCGGCCTCGGGCTTTTTTCTTCCCGGCCTTTCCCCCGCGGCCGGGGATAAAGCCGCTTATAAGCGCAAACAGGTTGTTCCAATGAGTGGCGTCTATATCAATGATCGATATATTCTCGGAAATCATTTGGTCACCTCCATAATCCGGACCTTCCAGGCCGGCATATCAATCGTCACAGTCGTGTCTCCGGAAAATTCCTCCCCGCTCTCAAGGTCTTTGAGCCGGCAGGGACAGGGAAGGCTGATCTTTGCGGCTTTTGCCTCCGGCGATGGATTGGCCACAAACAAAATCTCTTTTCCGCCTCCGAAATGGAGCGCGGTCTCAACCGGCTCGGTCAGGCTCTTGAACTTGATCTCCGCTCCCGCCATCTTAGCGAGCTTCTCCATCAGACTCACGAGCGCGGCGGGCGGATTTTTTTTATCCTTGAACTCAAAACATTCCTCAATCAACACGAGCCGGCCTTTGCCCAGCTCGAAAACCGTGCAGGGAATTTCGCCCTTGATCTTCTCTTTTTCCACCAGCCGCTCCCGCAAGTAGGTGCAGCATTCTCCCCGCTCGTCCTGCACCGGCAGCTCCGGCCCCGCGATCAAAAATCCTCCGGACTCAACATAGTCTCGAAGTTTTTCCTGAACCTCTCCGCTCATAAATTCAAAAGACGCGACCGCGGCCATCTGGTAGTGCTTGAGGCTCGAAAGCGCCTGGCTGGTGCTGCCGAGAGCAAGGCCGATCCCGGCCTGGTCCAGGGCCGAGTAAATCGTTTCCTGGAAATTCCGATAACAAAGCTGGATCGGTCTTTTAAACCCGAAGCTGTCCTCAGCCGCGTGCAGTTCCGGAGGAAAAAGGTCCGGGCTTATGATCGGAAGCGGGTCAAGAATAGTGGCCGCGGCTTCAAGCCGCTCATAGTCCCGGCTGGCGAGCATAAGGCAGGGAGCGTATTTTTCCATCTTAAGGATTCCGCTCTGTTTGACCAGGCTGTTCAGGTTCTGATAGAACTCAAAGTAACCGATCCGGACCCTCCCGTTCCGGCTCACTGGCGAGCCGTACCACCGCTCCCGCTCCACAATCATATAAAAATTCACGCCCTTGATCCCGTGCATAAGGATCGAGGCTGTGGTGAATTTCTGGTCATCAAGGGAGATGGGAACAAGGGGAACGGGAATGAACAGCCAGCCGCCGGAACTGAACTCGGGAATAACCGGATAGCGGCTTAAGCCGGAGGCAAACCTCGCGAGTTTTTTGACCAAGGGATACTGGGTCTTGACCGGATACATATCCGGGCCCTGAAAGTCCAAAAATTTCTCCAGCTCAGAATAATTATTCGGCGGCATGTCCCCGGCAAACGGATAGTTGTGAGTAAACAAAACTCCCCGGATGCCCGCATCCTCCAGCATCTCTTTCAAGCGGCTAAGCGCGCTCTGCATATAGAACTCCCTGAACTCGACCCAATCCAGGTAAAAAGGCAGGTCTTTCTGCTCCTTGGCCTCAAAACCTCGAGCCGGCGGCACATGCTCGAAGCTCGAGTAGGTGGTGTGATATGAGCGGTTAAGCTCCGCAATTTCCCGGTATTTTTCCAGGATGAACCGATGCCAGAGCCGGACCGCGTCCGGGTGATAGTCATGGTCATAAGGGCTGGTGCGGAACATATTGCAGAACTCGTTGTCCACCTGCACCGCGACGACCGGGCCTTTGGGATGAAGGCGGGGTTTGAGAACCTTGGCCGCAGCCGAATACCAGGCCTGAACCTCCTCATAGAATGCCTCGCTCGCGTAGCTGGGCGCGGGGAACATTTTGGCCGCAACCGGGAGCCAGACCAGGTCGTCATCCACCGAGCGGGAAAGGCATTCCCGCCTCTCAAGCATCCGCCTGGGATAGCCGAAGCAGGTTAGCTCCGCGTTTATGTGCGGGCCGGGCCGGGCCATAACCTTGAACCCGCGCTCCTGGCAGAGCGCGAGAAATTGGTCCAGGTCTTTATTCGGGCTTTTTTCGCCGAAGTCAAATTTTCCTTTCTCAAGCTCGTGCACGCTCCAGGGAATGTAAGTCTCAATGAAGCCAAAACCCATCTCCTTGACCAGGTCCAGAAGCCGAGGCCAGAGCGAGGCCTCGGTCCTGAAATACTGGATTGAGCCGCTCCAAAAAGGCCTAAGCTCGCCATCGATCAAAAGACCGTTTCTCTTTGCCTCTATCGCCATCCCCCACTCATCCTTGACCATCAAAAATCATAGCCAAAAACAATGCAAGACCAAATGCGCTTCCAGTTATTCGGCTGCGCCGCTCAATTCCAATATAACTCTTTTCCCGGACTTGACTACTATCCCGCCCTTTGCAAAAATACTCCCGAAAAGATGCGCTTGCGCAAATTTATACCGGCGGCCCTGGCGTTGCTTGCGCTCCCCGCTTGCAGCCGCCAGTGCGACATGCCGCCAACTAAAAGGTCTTCTACTTCGAGCGTGAAGATCACCCACTCTTACGCGGGACTGCTGATCAAGGAGCCCAGCGGCCGTTATTCTTACCAGGACCTCCACATCATTCCCATGCGGGAGGGCCAGGCTTTCGGCTGGTGGATGAGGGTGGAAAGCGATCGCGTGCAGATGAGGTGCCGGGAAGAACTGGAATTTCCCTCGCCGCCCCCTGACTCGGCCCTGGCCCCGGAGCCGGCCGCGGTAAAAATGATTGCACCTGACGGCAGAACCATAATAACCGAGAAAGTTTTTTATCCCCGCAACCACTGGCTCTCGCATATATGGACAATGCACAAAAACTATCCCCGGGGCAAATATGTGTTCCGGGTTTATCTGGACGACATACCCGTTGGTGTGTTTCCGTTCGAAACTGAATAATTTTTATCAGCAGAGAATCTGCCTGTGAGAGCTGAAACTCGAAATGTTATTCAGCGCATCGCGCTGACTCGCCCCTAGGCCCCAATTCCCTGTTGCCCCGGAAATCAAAGTCTGATAGGATTATGCGGGAGGGAGGACTTAAGCATAAAACATATCCTTGACCCCGAAATCCCGGAACAGGTTTATGCCGCGCGTTAGCAAAAAAAGCAAGTTAGAACCGGCGATCGACTTGACAACCTTTTAAAAAAGTGTGAAAATAAAACAAATAATTAAAATTATATATAATTATATTAAAGAGAAATTAAGTTATATATAAATGTGTGCGCCTGTTGAATGCTCAATCGTAAAAGGAGGAGGGAAAATGAAAGGTCAGGCAGAGGAGGGGGGCAAGAAGAATGAAAGTGGACCGGTTTCTATCGCTAAGCTCTTTTCGCTTCTGAGCGAGGAAGATCAAAAAAAGATAGAAGCTGCGAAAGGGTCACGAAAACGTGCGGTCAAATTAGACGAGGCAGTGCTGAATAGGAGGATTACTTTATAGTATCTTTATAATTGTAGATTAAGTACTCATATCGCAGGCAGACTCTGAATAATATAGAGGAGGAGTCAAGGTAACTTTAGTGAATTCAAGCGAAGGCAAGAGTAGTTTCCCCGTAGGCCAAACAGAGGTACTTCCTTATTCATTCGAAACCTTATACGAAATAATAATCTCCTTTCTCTCAGAAAAAAAAATACAGCATTCAGAAGAGGAAAAACATTTCATAAAAGATAGGTATCCCCTAAAATATTTTAGGTAATGCAACTAATTTTTCGCACATTTGTTTCCACGATCTGGTTTTGGCTCAAGGAAATTTTTTCCCCCTCACAAGAATGGGGGGAAAAATTTCCGCCCCGACTATGCCGCCTCCCTTTCT
>Ga0315280_10004903_pt1 | contig 19439 bp, 19 predicted proteins | sample YL17G06_40_MG_FD_203697 | JGI IMG/M metagenome (GOLD analysis project Ga0315280, IMG submission 203697) | Sediment microbial communities from Yellowstone Lake, YNP, Wyoming, USA - YL17G06_40 | ecosystem: Environmental > Aquatic > Freshwater > Lake > Sediment | place: USA: Wyoming | collected... | reverse complement strand
GCGTGCTCCTCTCGAATAACTTCTATAACCTTAGCCTTGATCTCTTCCTCTTTTATATTCAGCTCATCCTTTATGATCTCACCGGTGGCATCCGGAATCGGCTCCGGCATCGGCATGACGTGAGGACGAACAGAAGCCATCTGCGGCCTGTAAGTTTGAGTGAGAATTGTCGCCATAATATTTCCGCCGAACGCCGGACGCGTCTGCTCCAAAAGCCGTTTTTCCCTGTCGATGGTCAAGCCAGTGCAGTCGGCAGTAAGTCCTGTCGCCAGCTCGGTGGCAACGGCACCAGCCAGATCGCGGCCCAAGCCCGTCGCGCCCATCAGCACAACCTCGGGCTTGTATTTGCGGATCAAATCCACAGTCCCCTTCAAATAAGGTTCCGTTCGATAGTCGTGCAAAATAGGGTGGTCGACGAGATAAACCTTTTTTGCGCCGTATGTGAACGCCTCGGGCGCCAGATGCTCAATGTTCTCACCCAAGACGAAGGCGCACAGGTCGACTTCAAGGTCGGCTGCGAGCTTGGCTCCAACGCCCAAGAGCTCCCAGCTAACCGTGGCAGCGCAGCCGTCCTGCTGCTCGACAAAAACCCACACGCCCTTATAGCTCATATCAGCTGTGGGCACAAAAACCTCTTTTTTCTCCTCCTTTTTCTCCTCTTTCTTTTCCTCTTTTATAAGCCCCTCTTTCTTCATCTGCTCTAAAATAGCCAGCTCCTCTGGGGTATAGAAAAATTCCAGCGCGTCCACAGGACACACCTTGATGCACTTGCGGCAGCCAATACACTTATCCAGAATTATTACTGGCTCGCCCCTTTCATCAATTAACATGGCATCAGTGGGGCACTCAGGCAAACACTTAGCGCCACAGGCAATGCACTTGCCTGCAAGCAGCCTGACCTTGCCGCGAGGTCTCTTCAGCTTCTTGGGCGTCTGTTCGCTCGAATCTGGCATTTCGCAAAGCCTCCCTACGATTTATACCGCTCGCCTTACGGCAAGACGGTTGCCAATTAACTCAAAACGGCAATAAATCCTTCTCGATAAGCTTATCTATCAACAGTTGCACTGCACCTTGCGGGTCTTTTTCGCCGTCGCCCAATACCTCGCCCTTCGCTCTTTCGGGCGCAAAAATCTTTTTGACGTTGGTCGGCGACCCCTTGAGCCCTATCTGATTCAAAGGCAAATGAAGGACGCTATTGTCCCATAGTGGAACCTGCGTCACCTCAGCCTCAAGGCGCTTGGGAACAGTCGGGTATCTCGGCTGATTGATCTCTCGGACAACCGTTAATAGCGCGGGCAGATTTGCCTGAACAACCTCTTTGCGCCCTTCAAGTTTTCTGCGCACTTTTATCGTGCGCTTTTCAAGGTCTATCTCCAAAATGCGATCGACCAAGGTCAGCTGAGAGAGCTTTAATCTGGTGGCGACCCCAGGTCCAACCTGAGCGGTATCGCCATCAATCGTCTGCTTGCCGCAGATAACGACGTCCACCCTGCCGTGCTCCTTCTCGATTCGCTTAATCGCCTCCGACAGGACGAAGCTAGTAGCCAGCGTATCGGCACCCGCGAACTGGCGGTCGGACAATAAAACCGCGTCATCGACTCCCAAAGCCAAGCACTTGCGCAGAGTGTCGACGGCGTTGGGCGGCCCCATCGATATCGCGGTCACCTTGCACCCATACTGGTCCTTAAGGCGCAGCGCCTCTTCCACCGCCTGTGTGTCGAACGGGTTGACGATAAACGGGACTCCTTCCCTGATGAGCGTTCCGGTCTTGGGGTCGATCTGAACCTGCGTCGTGTCAGGCACCTGCTTAACTGCAACAACAACCCTATTCAGCTTCGGGGCAAACGTTTTGTTTTGAGCCATTGCCTTCCACCCCTTTTAAAGAAAGATATTTTACCACCATCTTCAGCATTTCCGCCACAATGAATTTTGGATTTATATCATCAAAAAAACATGTGGTCAATCGTTTTTGCGCGGTTCGTTAATTCCTCCAATCACATGATATTACCTAAGGTGCTGGGCATTGGACAGAGCTGTAACTCGTCGCCTCGCCGACATCGTTATAAACATAAACCTCAATCTGATGGGATGTAGAGGGCAAGAACGTCTCGGCAGTAACCCAGCAGCCAAAAAACGTACCGCCCGAACAGTCGCAGGGAAGGCAGCTCTCGGTGCAACTGCAGTGTTCTTTCCCGTCAATTTTTAATTTGTAGCCATCGTCAACCTTGCTGTCCATCCAACCGACTATTATCCTGCACCCCTTGGCTAGACCGCATCGGCACTCGGCATACGATATGGCCGGCTCGTTAGGCCTGGTCTTATCCGAAGCGGTATTGGATTTTTCAGACTCACCATGCGAGTTGAAAGCAGTAACGTAATACTCGAAGCTCTGCTCGGCTCCGACGTAATGGTAATACTGCGTTGTGTCTGTCCCAACATCTACAAGTGCAGTATACGGCGCATCCTCAATCGTAGCGTCACTGAAATATATCCTGAAGCCCTGTTCATTGTCAGAGTTATCGCGCCAAGAAAGCAAAATCGCATCTGGATCGGCGCTCGCCTTCAACTCAGTCGGCTTATCAGGTATATCGGAAGAGTCCGAATCGTCGTCGCTGTCATCCTGGTCTGGCGGCCTACCCTTCTGAACGTTGCTCTCCGTTTTACAGCCAACGGCAAAGATAATTAGAATACAACTAATAATCACCGCCACACTCTTAAACATCTCTCCTCTCCCAGAGTAATTCTAGCGAGCTTCCATCCCACAATCAATTCTTTCTACACGCACAGTTGACTAGGCATAATCTACTAGCAAGAAACTTTATGAGTTTGACCTGATGTAATCGCTGATATAATATTATTTGATTTTTTTAATCTTTATGACATGAATGGCATAAGCCGCAGGGCGTTTCTAAGAATAGCAGGGCTGGGTGCGCTCGCTGGAGCGTTTCGCCCTAAATTTGCTTTCGCTATAAACCCAAGCGAATTTGAAATAAAAGGTTTGATAAATCCACACGGCCTTTGCGCGGTCGACGAAAACTCTATTGCGGTAGCCGAAGCCGGGAGCTACTCCATCAAGATTTTTAAAATTGCTCCAGTTGAGCTTATTCTTTCGATTGGAAGAGCTGGGAGCAGAGAAGGCGAACTTAACTACCCGAAGGGGGTTTCGCTAGATTCCAATGGCAATTTTGTCGTGTGCGACACCAACAACGGGCGCGTCTGTGTATTTGACAGAAACGGCCGATTCTTAAAGCAATTCGGCTCGCTCGGCGGTGCCGCGGGGAATCTCTTTTCACCGCACGCCGCAAGGGTTTACAAAAACAAACTCTACGTAATAAACACCCGAGGCCATTGGGTCACAGTTTTCGACTACGTTACTACTGAGGCCGTAGCTGTCTTCGGCGAGCTCGGGGACGACAGCGATAAACCAGCACAACAGGGGTATAAGTTCCGAATGCCACTCGACCTGTGGGTAGATGATGAAGGAATTTTTGTCGTCGACTCCAAGCACTCACGCATCGTGATTCTCGACCACGATGGCAACCTAAAAAAAATCGTAAAACTCAGCGCCTCTCAGCCAACAAATATAGTCCGAACCCCCGAATTGTCAGCTATCACTGATTTTTCGGGCAAAAAGATAATTTTTGTAGACCATGCCTTCTCAAACTTTCACGAAAAAGAGCTAGGTTTCAGGCCGTGGGGAATTGCAGCGCTCAAAGACAATATCTGGGTGAGCGACCTCGAAGGCGGCCGCGTGATAAAGATAGATTGAAATGATTGACTATGTAGAGATTGCCACGTTTATATTTCTTTTCATCTTTTTCGCCGCGACTGAGATATACAGGCTTAAGACGCCGGAGCGCGGAATAATCAGGGCAATCGAGCCGATTGCTGGTGGGCTCGGTGGCTATCAGGCAAAAGTAAAGCTCCACACTGGAAAGGAAGAAGAGGTGTATATATCACCATGCGTTATGTGCGCAGGGCGATTCATTCTCGGCAGCGAAGTGCTCGTTCACAGGACAAAAGATAGAACAGTTGCCAGCGCACCGCTCGTGTGCAGTCGCAAAGGTTAGCCATGTGGTTGATGGGTTATATATCACTCGGATTTTTCCTCATCACGGTAATCCTAACGCTACTAAGAAAAATAAATCTGCCGGTCCAGACGGTTCTGGTGCTAGCAGCGCTGGGCTGTCTGATAATAGGCGTCCCGTTCAAATTAGCTCAGGACGGCATTCAAGGAATTCTGGCGCTCCCTAACCAGATGCTCGGCGGAGTTATAGTCCACCCGATAACCGCGCTTCTAGCAGGATTGCTTCTGGCGGGCGCGCTCTCGGCATCGGGCGGTTTCATAGCATTTCGGGCAATTTTAAATTGGCTTCAGAAGACGCCGATCGGACTCGCTGGGACGCTCGTGATTCTCACACAAATACCGCTGATCGCGTCGCTGCCCTGCGGCCGCATCATCGCAGCCGCGCTTTTGCCGCTATTATTTGCGTTCGGCTCCGAAGGGGGGATGAACCTGCTCACAAAATCGCAGATGATCGTGCTTATCGGAGCATTCGCACGAAACGCGTTTGGCTCGTGCGGCCCATCGCCCATCGGAGGCGTCGGTCAGATCGGCGAAGGATTTTTGGGGTCACACTACCAACTGGCGGCAAACGGGATATTGAGAGCACCGCAGGCGCTTGGCCTCATGCTCGGCACCGCACTCACCGCGCTATTTTTAAAATGGATTTCACAGCAGCTCTACCCAAACGACGTAACCCTCAAAGATAAAGATGAATCCAAAACCGCACAAGCCGAAAAGCAGCCGAAGCCTGCGTTTCGCGGCTACGCGTCGCTTTTCATATTTGTCGCCGCGCTCGTTATTGCGATATTCCAGCCATTTGGAAAGATACCAGTTCAAACAGTATTAGTAATCGCCGCGATCCTGATAATGGTCGTGGGGAAAGCCGGACTGGAAGATTTAATGGCAGGAATAATTTTACTCCCCGTAACCGCCATGATTTCAGGGTTCTTGGCCGCCGGCGCGCTCGCAGCGACAGATGCGTTTGCAGCTTTGGGCAGCATCCTAAAGGGCATAGCAAACATACCCATCTTAGGAATCGCAGGAATGCTCGCGATATTTGTCCAGGCGCAAACAATCCTTCCGCTCTCGTGCGGACGAATCCTTACGGCCGCGCTGGTCCCAGTCCTATATCTTTTCGGACCAGCCTACTACGGGTTTTTGAGCTGGTCCGAGCTTGCGATCGTGATGTCCGCATACATGATAAACGCGACGACATCGTGCGGCCCCTCGCCGTTAGGCGGCGGTGGGATGATGGCAGAGGGGCAGATGAGAGCAGAAACTGGTTACATCAGAGGAGCGTATACTTTCGCATCGATGGCAACGATGGCCCCGCTTGCCGCCGTATCGATGAAATATCTGAACCTGTCGATTTTCGATCCACAAAATCCCGAAACAACATCCAATCTGTTAGCGCTCGCGCTGTGGGGCATAATCATCGTGCTGGCGAATCTCGCATTAGTAAGGCTGCTGCAAACATGGGTCAGGCGCGGAGCCGAAGGCGGCTGGAAACTGGGGCTTATCGGATATGCGCTCGGCGCGATGCTAACTGGTGGTGTAGTCGCATTCGCAGTATACGGGTTCAAGCTGCTCCCTATAGGGCAGGGACTATTCGGTGGAGCGCTCGCAGGCGCGCTAATCGGGAGCATGGTGCCAAAAAAATTAGTGCCAGAGCCGAAGGAGACATGAATTGCAAACGCTCATATTGTTTTTAATCGCGGGCAGCATTGCGGGCACAATAACATCATATGCGCTTGACATGAAAAGTCCGCGTGAGCTTTTGCAGGGCGCTATTGGCGGCCTCATCGCTGGGCTTTTGGTTGCGCTGCTTTTGCCGAGGTAAAAATGGCGGACGAAGAGAAAAAGGCAAAAGAGGATAGAAAAATCGGGCACCGCGAGCGATGGTGGCAGCCCGTAGCCCTGCCCGGCATCCGCCGTTTGCAGTTCTTTAGCGACCTGTCCGATCGGCCGTGGACAAAAAATCTCAACCGAGCGGCGATGTTCGGAATCGCAACCGCCTTTTTGATCGACTTCTTCAAGCCGATAACGCGCGACAATCCGCAAACAATTTATTGCTACGAATGCAGAGCCTGCTACGCAACTCAGGACAGATGTCCCGCTGCAATAACTTTTCAAGCGGAGCTGACGGTCGCGTCAAGGGTGAGCGATTACGAGCGATTTATAAAAAACGGCGGGCTCGCCTGCGTCCGATGCGGAAACTGCGTCAGCTTCTGCGTGGTCAACCTCAATCTGCCGATGATATACGGCCGCATGCAGGAGCTAACAATAAAATCTATGGAAGATGGAAAAATCCCAAGGCGAGTCCTGTCCTGGGCGTATGAGAATGGGCGAATCAATCGCCTGTGGATCGATAAAGTTGCGAGGTATCTAGGCAAAAAATGAGCGCTGAAAAGGGTAAAAAAATATATGAATTTCTCCGCTCAAGGTCGTTCAGGCTTATTCTGCTGGTCGCGTTTTTCGCTGCGTTTTTTGCGCACGCACGCTTTTTGTTCATCTTTGCGCTCGGACTCGCAATATTCGCCAGCGCGCTACGGCACTTCTCGTGGGGAAAACGTTTTTTGGATATTCTCATATTCCTTGCAATCGCAGCTTTGGTCGTTCAACTGCTCGCCTACAGGCAGTCCGCAAAGGTGCGCAAATTCATGGAATCGAACTCACCCGTCAAATTGGAAGAGGTGCCAGACGGGACGTATGCAGGCGAGGCGTGGGGAGCAAATGGAAACATAAAAGTGCGAGTCGACGTCAAAAACCACAGATTTGCGAATCTTGAAATACTAAGTCACTCAGAGCCGATATTCATCTTCGATGAAGTTATCAAAAACCTGCCAAAGCTTTTGAGCACGGATTTATCGGACTTCTACCCGCTTGCATTTCGCGGCTGGATTTCTGTCGATGGATTGGAACATGCAATTGAGAACGCCATATTGTCCAAGAATCCCGAATTTCCAAAATTGCCGCAATGGGCGAGCATCATATTTCAAATGACATCGCACAGGCCTGACAAGATAGCGATCAACGCGTTCTTCGTTCTGTTCATCGTGTTCTTGGCATTCGACTACGCGCTCGGACCCGTGCTGTTCCCTGGCACCGGCCAGAGCTTGAGCTGCTACAACTGTCAGGCGTGTGTCGGCGTCTGTCCGATCAAAGAAGTAAACGGGATGCCATTCCCCATAACCATGGTTACAGAGGCGAGGCTCGGCAGGTTTGAGATTGTCAAGGAGTTAGCTAAATACTGCGTCGCGTGCGGCAAATGCGCGGGAAAATGCCCTGTCGGCAACTCCGCACCGCACATCGCGGCTGCGTCGATAATAATCGCTAGGAAGAAGAAGGCTGTAAATGAATAAAGAGAAGCGATACGGATTTCTTATCGACCTACGAAGGTGCATAGGTTGCCAGACGTGTCAGATCGTCTGCAAATCAGAAAACGATGTCCCGATCGGCGTCTTCAGAGCATGGGTTAAGGAAATCGAGAAAGGGAAATATCCAAAAGCGTCGCGCTCGTTTCTGCCGCTTTTGTGCAACAACTGCGAGCACCCGATATGCGTCACCGTCTGCCCCGTGCATGCAAACAGAAAGCGCGAGGACGGAATCGTAACGACAGATCCGCACCGCTGCGTCGCGTGTCGCTACTGCATGGCGGCGTGCCCTTATGAAGTAAGATATGTCAACCCGTTCAAAAAAATCGTTCAGAAGTGCAACTGGTGCGAGCACAGAATCGACCAGGGGCTTCTGCCATTGTGCGTCCTGGCGTGCCCGACGGGCGCTAGAATATTTGGCGACCTCAAAGACCCAAACAGCGAAATATTCAAGCTCCTCTCGGAGAATCCGTTTCAGGTGATAATGCCCGAGATGGGCACGGATCCGCACGTTTTCTACATAGGATTTGACGAGGATGCGGTCAAGATAAAGAGGAAGCCAGATCGAAAATGGTGAAACTAGTTTACGACGTGCCACATCAGACAACGTTTGCATGGCTGATCGCGAGCTACTTCTACTTCACGGGCTTGAGCGCAGGGAGTTTTATACTGTCGACGCTCGCGTATGGCTTCGGAATAAAGCAATACAAGCCGATCGCAAAGACCGCGATAGTCACCGCGACAGCATTGCTCGCGATCGCTCCCATATTTCTGCTCTTGCAAGTGGGCTGGCCTGTGCGGAGCATCTGGAACCACTTCGTCTACATGAATTTTTCTTCGCCGATGACCTACGGCGGTTTCTTGCTCGTCATCTACCCGCTTAATTGCATGGTCTACGGGCTCTACATGTTCCGCAACAAACCTGAAGATGAGAAGAAGATAAAGCTGTTCGGCTTGATCGGAATCCCGCTAGCTATCACCGTTCACGGCTACACCGGATTTATCTTAGCCTTCGGAAAAGCGAGGGCGCTGTGGAACACCGCGCTCATGCCGACACTGTTCCTTGTGTCCGCGATAGTGTCGGGCATCGCGCTCATGATCTTGATCATAATGATCAAGGAGCGTTTCTTCTCGAAGACCAAGCAGGTATCGAAGGACCTCATATTCGGACTCTCCAAGCTCCTCGGCTGGGCAATCGTAGTCGACCTGTTTTTGGTTTTCTGCGACGTAACGGTCCTGCTCATATCCCACGAGGGCGCGCGTGACGCAGCGCTTTTGATTCTCGGCGGCAGCATGTCTCCGCTCTTCGTTGGGATTGAAAACTTTTTTGGCAAATTATTGCCGTTATATATCGTCTTCTCGCCGCGAACGAGAAAAATCGGCTGGATAGCGCTTGCAAGCGCGCTCGTCGTGCTCGGCATATTCTTCATGAGATACGTGACGGTCTTCGGCGGGCAGTTCTTGCCGATGATGTGAGGAAAAAATGGACAGGCGGACGTTTTTAAAGCTCGGGCTTTCGGCAGCAGGGATCGCAGCGCTGGAGATCTCTGGCTTTGCGTTTCCGTTCGTCCGCCATGTCGACCGGCGCAACCGAAGATTCCACGAGCCCCACATAGCTATGTGCCCGCTGTGCCCTACAAAGTGCGGCCTTATCGCATTCACGTATCTGAACGAGCTCGTGCAGGTCGAAGGAAATCCGATTCACCCCGCGAACAAAGGTAAAATCTGCGGGCGCGGCGTCGCGCTTAAGACGCTTTTGTTCCACCCGGACAGAATCACAAAGCCTCTCAAAAGATCGGGGGCGCGCGGCGAAGAGCGATGGGACGTGATAAGCTGGGAGCGCGCGGCAAGAGAAATCCAAGAGGGGCTTGCAGAATCAGGCAATATAATTTTTGATTCCGCGTCCGATTCAATCCCCGCGGCAGCAGTCAATGCGCTCTCTGAGCTCAAAGCTGAGATTCACACGGGTGCCCAGAACGATGCGTTCAAAAAGACGAGCTATCGAATATTCAACCATCTCCCTCCAGGGTTCAAGATAGAGAACTGCAAAACGATACTGCTCTTGGGCGAGCCGCTATCAGACAGGCCTGTTCCACTCGGACTCGAATTAGCGGAAGCAAAGATTAAAAACAACGCCGAAGTAATATCGATAGGCCCGTTCTGTGGAAAGGACGCTGGCCGCGCTGACTGGTGGATACCCGCTCAAACCAACGATATTCCAGCGCTGCTCGCTGCGACGATTGTCGAGCTGTCGTCGCACGGAGCTAAAGTCGATAAAATCCCCAGACTAAAGGAAGTAACGGCCAGCCTAAACGCGAAGGAACTTTTAGCTTCAAGAGAAAGCGATTATGAAATCGTAAAAAGGTTGGCTGACCACTTATATCGGCAGGACTTCGGATTTCTGTTCGGCCCCGAAATTTCGGGCTCAAAACACGCGAGTTTGATATTCGAGCTTTCGTGGATGCTCGCATGGATATGCGACCTGGAAAACACCACGCTCAGATTTGCCCGCGAGGTCCCAATAAGAAAATATGATGAGTCAACCGACAAAGAACTATTTGAGCACTACGATAATCTCTCACAAACCGCGCTTGTCTGGCACCGCGCAAACCCGCTATATCGGCACAACGTTTCAAAGGAGTCGCTGAAAAAAGCAGAGATGATTGTCGCAATAACACCGTTTTTAAACGAGTCGTGCGCGTGGGCGGACTACATCCTTCCTGAGGTCACGCCGCTCGAAGATTTTTATATAGACACGTCGATAACGCCCGACTTTGCAAACTACATTTTTTACGGAGCGCCGGCAGTTGCAGCCCCGGCCGAGTCAAAAACGCTTGGCGAAATAATGTGGTTGATCGCACCCGAGGACGCAAAAGCGCAACTACCATCGCAGGCAGAGCAACAAATTGGATGGGAGCTTGAATCGCTCGGACTTTCTAAGAGCTCAATCGATGAATTAAAAAAGAACGGATTTGCAAAAATCGGGCTGGCTCCGTTTTTAGACGTCGTCATGAACTTCAATCCAAATGCAGTAGCTCAAGCGTTTGAGGTCAAATCGAGTCCTGACAAGCTTGAACTTGTCACGATAACACATCCAGCCATGGGGCGCGACGAGCTGAGCTATCAGTCAAAATGGTGCTGCGAAGCCGCTCACAAGTCACAGGTCTGGATAAATCACGAACTCGCCAAAAAGCTGTGGATAAAAGACGGCAGCTTCGTGCAAATAAAAAGCGATGCTGGGGAATTTGATGCGACGGCGTGGGTCAGCGAGACAGTTCATCCGAAGGCCGTGGCTATCTATTCAGACGTCGGACGACCGAAGAGCAGGTTTGCCGTGGCGAAACCGCAAAATACGATCGACCCGGACTCGAAGCTCGTATGGTGGCACGACGAAACGCAAGCGATCGAGCCGAATCGAATTTTATCGCGCAAATTCGACGAGCAGGGAAATTTAATAACTGAAGGGATAGAAATCAAGTTACATAAAAAATGAAGAAATTGATCGGCAAAGCAATTGAGATAACCAAACGCATCGTCTTCTCGGTCGAACCGTGGGTACTAGTGCTCGCGCTCGCCGGGCTTGGAATATTGGGCCTTTTTGCGATGATCACATACAACCAGACAAACTATTTTTGCCAAAAATGCCACAAAGTGTTGGGTCAGTATCGCTCGATTTATCTCGATTCGCAGGCGCACGAGCCATTCAAAAAGGGTGAGTATAGCTGCATGGCTTGTCACTCCGATAAAGACGTGAGGACATGGTCGAAACGGCAGGCAAAGCTCTGGGCGCGTGGCGTCGAAAAGCTAACCCAGCCAACCGAATCGTTTGCGTTCGAGGTGCCGATCGACGATTCAAAGTGTCTCACCTGCCACTATAAAATTCTTGAAACAAATGAGATGAAATACTTTGAGATGCCCGAAAAGCTCGCAAAAATCGGATTGAAATTCGAGCACAAGCGCCATCTGGCGTTCAAAAGCTTCACCGCAGACGACGCGGAAAAGCTCGCTGCGCTTGAGGCGAAAGCGAACCTCTCTGAGTCCGAACGCAACGAGCTTGAATTCCTAAAGAAGGTGCACGATTCGAGCTGCGACAGGTGTCACGAGAAGAAAGCCGCGCTCGAAAGCGGGAAGGTATCGATTAAAAAAGATATTAACTACTTTTCGCGCAACCCCGCGAGCTGCGTAACGTGTCACCCAGACGCGACCGATTACATCCACCCGGGCACGCAGAAGCTCGCGTTCCCGAGCGAAAAAAACTGCCGATACTGTCATCGCGGCAAGCTGCACGGGAAGATACTGTTTACGCTGGCTGATAAAGACAGCCCGGATAAAACGACGTGTAAGATATGTCATCCGCTTTATAAACCAGAGGAAGGCGGAAAATGAACAAGAAAAAGACTGTTTATGATTATGTGCCGCCGCTCGAAGAGGAGCGGAAAAAGGTCGTAGACAAAATCCTTGCGATCAAGGAGCCGCCGGTCAGCAGGATGAGGCTGCTTTCGCAAGGGATAAAACCATACAACCGATTATATCTGCTCAAAGAAGACATAACGGGCGACAAGGCTTGCATCGCCTGCGGGAACTGCGTTGACTCATGTCCCGTCCTGAGAAAATTTCCTGAGCGGCTCGAGCAGACGCTGCAAAAAACATCGTTCGCGCTCGAAGCATTGGTTGCCCAAGACTGCGAGCAGTGCTACGCATGTGTGCTCGCGTGCCCGCAGGTCGATACAGAGATTAAAGATTACATAGTCGACAACAAAATATTAGAAGTAATTCCGCTCGCGCCGAAAATTTCAGCGCTCGACCGCTATTTCATGGCGGCCTTCGCTCTATTGTTCGGTCTGGCAATCGGCATATTTATCGCGTGGTGAGGAGGTCAAAGATGGCAAACGCCAAATCACAAGCCGAGCTGCAAAAAGGGCTGACTTCGGATGACGTCAAGGTTACAGAGGAGCTTATCCCGATCTTCATAATGGGCAAACGCTACGACGTGCCTAAAAGCCTGACGATCCAGAAGGCGCTCGAATACGCAGGATATTTCTTGATTCGCGGCTGCGGATGCAGGGCAGGAATCTGCGGAGCGTGCGCGACCGTTTACAGATTGCCGAATAACTACAAGGTCGAAATCGGCATCGCATGTCAGACGCTCGTCGTCCCCAACATGTACATCGCTCAGATTCCGTTTTTTCCCGCGATAAAGGCGAAATACAACGTCGAAGAGCTCAAAGTTGGCACATATACGCTCGGCGAAGTCTATCCAGAATTATATAAGTGCATGGGGTGCAACACGTGCACGCGCTCGTGCCCGATGGATATACAGGTCATGGAATACGTAGCGGCAGCGATAAGAGGTGATATCAAAAAATGCGCAGAATTGTCGTTTAGCTGCATAATGTGCGGCCTGTGCGCCGCGAGATGTCCAGCCGAGATAGTTCAATACAACGCTGCAATGCTCTCAAGGCGGCTCGCAGCAAAATATCTGACCCCGCCGGCGAAGCATCTAGAAAAAACCCTTGAGCTGTTGCAAAAGAAGGTTTTTGAAAAAGACCTTGATGAGATTCAGAAGCTTGATGAAAAAGAATTGCGCAAGGCGTATTCAGAACGAGAGATCGAACCGATTGAAACCGAAGAGTTCTGGAAGCCAAAGGACCGAAAACATCTGGTCCCGATTGAAGTGGTAGAGGATTGATCGAAAAGCAGGAGGGATAAAATGGCATATCCGCCAGACCTCAAGAAACTGATAAAACTGGTCGAAAAATCGCGCCCCAAGCGAATCGAGCAAGCGAAGCAGTGCCTCATGTATGAGCCGATGAAGCTCGAAGAACAAGAGGATATTATCAAAAAGTTTCATCCCGATTACATCGAGGAGGGGAAGCGAGCGATTGCGGTCGGGCCCAACAAGGGTTATCGAGTCGCAAACGAGTTCGCGGAAATCCTCGAAGCGTACAGCCGAATCGACCCCGACAAGTTCAACCTTGCGCGAATCGACTATTCTTGCGACATCCTCATAATCGGCGGCGGTGGCGCGGGAACTGCCGCTGCATTGATGGCTGAAGAGGCGGGTGCTAGCGTAATAATCGCAACAAAGCTGAGGCACGGCGATGCCAACACGATAATGGCCGAGGGCGGCATACAAGGCGTTACAAAGCCAGACAAGGACTCGCTCTATTGCCACTACTTAGACGTCATCGGAGGCGGGCACTTCAAAAACGATCCCGAGCTCGTGAGAACGTTAGTCAGCGAAGCGCCGCATGTAATTAGCTGGCTCGAAAAGCTCGGCACCATGTTTACTAAATATAAAGACGGTCGGCTGAACACGCTGCACGGCGGCGGAACGTCGCGCAAGCGAATGCACTCGTGCGGCGACATTACCGGCTGCGAAATAATGCGAGTAATCCGAGATGAAGCGCGGAACCGCGAAAAAATCAAGGTTTTAGAGTTCTCGCCGGCGATCGAGCTTCTGATAAGCGACAAAGGCAACTGCTGCGGCGCAATCCTTTACAACCTCGAAACCGAAGAGTACCTCGTCGTCCGCGCGAAGGCTGTGGTTTTGAGCACGGGCGGCTGCGGGAGGCTGCACATACGAGGGTTCATGACGACCAACCACTACGGAGCAACGGCTGACGGCGTCGCGCTCGCATACCGAGCCGGCGTGCCAGTAAGGTTCTTACACGCGGTCCAATATCACCCGACGGGCGCGATCTACCCCGAGCAGGTCGAAGGGGTTTTAATAAGCGAAAAGTTCAGGGGCGCGGGCGCGCATCTTCTCAACATACGAGGCGAGCAGTTCGTGTTTGAATGCAGCCCGAGGGACGTAACGTCCGCCGCCGTTATACGGGAGTGCTCGGAACGCAAACTCGGGATCCCGACCCCGATCGGAACATACGGTGTTTGGCTCGATTCACCGATGCTCGAAATAATAAATGGGACTGGATACCTACAAAAGGAGTTCCCCGGCAAACACATTCTCTTTAAACGTTTCGAGATAGACATTGCAAAAGAGCCGATGCTAGTATATCCTACGCTCCACTATCAAAATGGGGGCGTGAACATCAAAAAGGACACGACAACGAACATTGCCGGCCTTTTCGCAGCAGGCGAAGTTACCGGCGGAGTGCACGGAGAAAATAGACTCATGGGCAACAGCTTGTTGGACGTCTTGGTCTTCGGTAGAATAGCTGGCAGGACAGCAGCCGAATATATAACAAAACCACTAGATATAGGTGAACCGACGCTAGAGCATGTGAGAAAATATCATAAAGAGCTAGAAGCGGCTGGAGTTCCAAAAATACGACTGTCGCCGAAGCTTCTGCCCGACTACATAAGCGACAAGGTCAAAATGCGAAGATTGCATCCATCGATTCTCGAGAGGATTTAAATGGCAAATCAGAACAAGAGCCAGAAGAAAGCCGATGCTGATACCCCAAATCCACTGGGGAACAGTCAGCTTCCCCCCTTGAAAAAGGGGGATAAAGGAGGATCCAAAACCCCACCCCAACCCCCTTCACTAAAGGGGGGAAAGGTGACCCGCAGACGCGAGCCGCCAAGTCTCCTATACCCTATTTTGAGCTTCCCTGCCATTGCGTCAGCCGCAGCATTTGCAAACTGGATTGGATTTGTCGGGCGCGACACTACATTCTGGATAGTCGGACTATGCAGCCTTTTATTGTTCCTATCAATCCCCATATTTGTAAACTTCCTAACGCTCAATAACAAAAGAGTCATCGTTTTAGTTTCAACAGCATCTCTGTTGACCGCCATATCGTTCTTGGCCGAGTTCAACAGGGTTGCCGACTTTGGACCCGAACTACTTTCAGGCGAGCTGTCGGAAATAAACCGCAGCCTCAACCTCGACATTAACCCCAACGCATACTGGGCGGTATTCTTCGGTCACTTCCGCCCCGGTAAGCTAGGCTCAGAGGCAACAGGTAAATACACAATAAAGCTGACATCGGGTGAAAAGGACTTGAAGGAGTACTCAGATCAGTTCCAGATAATCCATAAACGCAGAAAGATGGCCAGGCGCGCATATGGTTATCAAGAATACCAAAACTTGACCGAGCGATTCAAAATAAAACTTGAAGAAGGGAAAGCCAATTCGCTTTTCTTGTCGTATATCGATCCAAAGCTGGAAAAAATCGAAGTAAAACTTTACAAATTGAGTTCCATCCTATTCTGGATCGGAATCGCATTTGCGATCATCGCGCTAGTTGCCGCGAGCGAGGTCGACTCACTTATCAAGGCTGCTAAATATCCAGGATTTTTCGCCTTCTCATTCGGCGCTGCTTTAGGGTTTACCTTTTATTATGGGACAGAGGCTCTGCCAGACTCCGAAATTGGAGCTCTCGCGTTCGACATACTCGTAGGCGGCATATTCGGGATGGTCATAGGCGGCGCGTTCTTCTACGCCCTGAATCCGTTTTTAACGAAATTGAATCGCAAACTAAAACTTTTAATATCGCGCTAAGGAATGGCAGAAAAATGTAGCGGTGCGATTCATCGCACAAAATGGATTGAGTTTGATAAATCAAACCGCTACATTACAAATACAGAAGGAGATGGATTATGAAAAAGGCCATCAAATTTTTCGAACAAAACCAAAAAAAAATTTTGAGTGAGCTATTCGATTTTGTAAAGATACCCAGCGTCAGCGCGAATCCAAAGCGAAAGGATGATGTAAAGCGTTGTGCTAACTGGCTCTTGGACCACATGAAAAGCATAGGATTAAAGAAGGGCAACATCATAGAAACTGAACTCCATCCGCTCGTGTATGCTGAATCTGAGCAGGTGCGCGGCAAGCCGACCATTCTTATCTACGGGCATTACGACGTTCAGCCAGAGGACCCGATCGATAAGTGGACATCGCCGCCGTTCGAACCGCAGATCAGAGATGGAAAGATTTTTGCGCGTGGCGTTGTCGACGACAAAGGACAATTGTTTGCCCATCTCAAGGCTGTTGAGGCATGGTTAAAAACCGAAAAGTTTTTGCCTGTAAATGTAAAGTTCATCGTAGAGGGTGAAGAGGAGTGCGGTGGCGATTCACTCGAAAAATTCTTGCACAAAAACGCAAAACTGCTCAAGTGCGACGCGGTGGTCGTCTCGGATTCGTCTCAGTTCGCACCGAAGGTTCCAGCGGTCTGCTACGGGCTCAGAGGAATCTGCTATTTCGAGGTCCTGATTCACGGTCCAAAACAGGACCTGCACTCAGGCGTCTTCGGCGGCGCAGCATCGAACCCAGCGACTGCGCTCGTAAAGATTTTGAGTTCTTTGAAAGATGACAAAAATCGCATAAACATACCACACATTTACGACGACGTGCGCCCGCTCTCAAAGAAGGAACGGGCCGAGTTCGCCAATCTGCCGTTCGATATTAAAAAGTATAAAGAAGAAATTGGCGTTAACGATGTATTGACAGAACAGGGCTACAGCGTGCTTGAATCGACGTGGGCTAGGCCGTCAATCGATATCAATGGTCTGTTCGGAGGATACCAAGGCCCCGGCTCGAAAACGATTATCCCATCGTCTGCGGGCGCGAAGGTCAGCATCAGGCTTGTGCCGAATCAGAACCCAGACGTCGTTTCCGACTTATTCGTAAAAACCATACACGAGCGCGCGCCGAAGGGGGTCAAGGTGAGTGTAAACGTGCTCGGCAAGGCGAAGTCGTTCATCGTCGACCCTGAAAGTCTGCTCATAGAGAAAGCCAAGCGAGCGCTCGAAAACGGGTTTGGTTACAAAGCGACATTGATACGCGAGGGCGGCTCGATACCTATCGTCACGTCGTTTTCGGAGGTATTGAAATCGCCCGTCCTTCTATTGGGTTTTGGCCTCCCGACCGACAACGCCCATTCGCCAAATGAGCAATTCGACCTCGAAAATTTCTATGGCGGCATAAAAACAGCGATTTGTCTGTATGATGAGTTGAAGGATCTGTAAAACAGAAGATTTTCGCTGCCTATCGTTTGGTCCACTGATGGCGTTTGCGCGCCTTAAGAAGTCCTGTCTTTTTCCGTTCCTTTGCGCGCGCGTCACGCGTTAAAAGGCCAGCTTTTTTGAGAACAGGTTTTAAATCTGCGTTATATACCAAAAGAGCCCTTGAAATTCCATGACTGATTGCCCCCGCCTGACCTGCCAAACCGCCGCCCTCCACGGCTATCTTTACTTCGAGCTTCCCTAAAAGCTCTGCCAACTTAAGCGGTTGGAGCGCGATCAACCTCAAGTTCTCTCGCGGCAGATAATCCTCGATCGACCGTTCATTTATCTTTATCTGTTCGCCAGCTTTCAGCCAGACCCTAGCAATCGCGTTCTTACGCCTGCCAACGCCGTGATATTGTGCTACGTCTGCCATCGTTCACCTCCTAAGGCAGCAAAAAAACTTCCGGCTTCTGTGCCTCGTGCGGATGCTTGTCGCCTACATATATTTTCAATTTGGTCATCTGATGTTTTGCCAGTTTATTCTTTGGCATCATCCCCCAGACCGCCAGCCTTATAACCTCTTCGGGTTTTTCTTTTATCATCTGCTTCGCCGCGCGCGCCTTGAGCCCTCCGGGATAGCCGGAGTGCCAGTAATAAATCTTGTCCTCCAATTTTTTGCCCGTCAGCTTCACCCTGTCCGCATTTATCGCAATCACGAAATCGCCGACGTCCACGTGCGGCGTGTACTCGGGCTTCGATTTGCCGCGCAACAGATTTGAAATCTGGACCGCAGCGCGTCCCAGCACTCTATTTTTAAGGTCGACGACCCACCACTTTTTTTCGATCTCATCTGGCTTCGCAACATAAGTGCGCTTCATCACATACCTCCAAGCAGAATAGCGTATTTTAAGCACAAACGATTTTCAATGTCAAGAAGCGGTTTTCAAGACGGCAAATTCCTTTCATGTCTTGCAGCAATTGATGCCCTTTCGCGGTTTCAAATCGGTTTCAAAACGGTTTTAAAACGGAGTGCGAAGCGGTTGCAATTCGATGTAAGCATTTGAAAATACAGTCGAACACAATTTGCCTCATCTATTATCCTGAGCCATGCGCTTATTGAATCTGTAGCAGGCGCTTTTGACGGTCGACGTCGCAGCTCCAAACATAACCGCTATCTCCTTGTAGCTCAGATTCAGGCGTTTATGCAGAAGGTAAAAATATGCGTGCCTTGCGCGAGACACATTTTTTGTCCTCAACTTCGGATTGAGTATGAACCTCTCAGGGACGCAGAACTGCTTTGCTACCTGTCGCAAAACATTGAGACACTCGTCTATGAAGCCGGCAAATCTTCGCTGTGTTTCAAGTTCCTGCGGCATTTTGTGAGGATTCGAGCAGCAGCTTTAAGACTTCTGCTCTTCTGCTCTGTTTTTATTATACCACAGATTTTCCAAAGTGGACAAATGGGACATTTTGGCTACAAGCGCTGGACAGATGAGCGACGACGGGAATCGAGATTGCTTCGTCGCTCCGCTCCTCGCAATGACAGTCCTGAGCATGTCCTTGCGAGCGAAGCGAAGCAATCTGCAGTAGCGCAGTAGTTTCTAACTGCTGATCTGCTGCTCTAATGCTCTGTGGCTCTGCCGCGCCTAAATTCATATTCAACTTAGTATGAAAATTTGGTATAAAGGGTAGGAAGGGGGAATAGCTTGAGATTTTCTGTTGACCCTACTCATTCTCGGAGGATCATCAATATAAATGGCTAAAAAGCCTAGAAAGAAGGGCGCTGATCGCAACCTCTTGTGGGGAATTGTTGCAGGTGCAATATTCTGTGTCATCGGTGTAATCGTGACAATATTTCTTGCGAGGGAAGCAGCAACGAGAAAAGAAGTAGAAGAGGTTAAAAAATTAACGGAAAAAATAGCGGAAAAGGTAGGAGTTAACCCTTATCTCGACGGTCTGCCACATGCGGCGCCGCCCGTCAGAGTCCCATTTGAAGAAGGTCTCAAAGTAATGAACGAATACAAATGGGACGAGGCGATCGGGCACTTCAAGGAGGCGATGAAGGAAGCGAAAGGGACTGAGCTTGT
>Ga0315280_10004902_pt1 | contig 19440 bp, 24 predicted proteins | sample YL17G06_40_MG_FD_203697 | JGI IMG/M metagenome (GOLD analysis project Ga0315280, IMG submission 203697) | Sediment microbial communities from Yellowstone Lake, YNP, Wyoming, USA - YL17G06_40 | ecosystem: Environmental > Aquatic > Freshwater > Lake > Sediment | place: USA: Wyoming | collected... | reverse complement strand
GAGAGGCATTGTCGCTTGCGCTCATGTTCCTGGTGCTGGTCGGTGCGGCGCTCCACGCGACCTGGAACGTCATCATCAAGGCAGGCTCGGACACACTGCTGGATACGGTCCTGGTGGCGTGCGGCGCCGCGATCGTCGCCGCCCTCGCCCTTCCTTTCGTTCCCCTTCCCCAGCAGGCGAGCTGGCCGTACCTGGCGGGCTCCATGGCCATCCACCTCGCCTATTTCAACCTGGTGGCCCTGGCGTACCGGACGGGCGATCTCAGCTATGCGTATCCGATCATGCGGGGCTCGGCTCCGCCGCTCACCGCCATCGTGGCCGCCGTGACCGTTCGGGAGCCCCTGTCCTTCGGCGCCTGGCTGGGGATCGCGCTGATCTCGGCCGGCATCCTCGCCCTGACGGGGGATTCGTGGCGCTCGGGGCGGTTCCACGTCGCTACCTGCGGATTCGGCCTGCTCAACGCCGTCGTGATCGTCGCCTACACGCTGGTTGACGGGGTCGGCGTCCGCCTGTCGGGGAACCCGTGGAGCTACATCTTCTGGCTCTTTGTTCTGGTTCCCCTTCCCCTGCTCGTGCTGGTCCTCCTCACGCGGCCGCGGGCATTCGTCGCCCAGTGCGGCGCCCGCTGGAAGCCGGGATTCCTGGGGGGTCTCTGCACGACGGCCTCCTACGGGGTCGCCCTCTGGGCCATGACCATGGCGCCCATCGCCCTGGTGGCCGCGCTCCGCGAGACGTCGGTGATCTTCGGGACGATCTTCGCTTCCCTGTTCTTGCAGGAACGCTTCGGTGCGGTGCGCTACCTGGCCGCCAGCGCCGTGACGCTGGGAGCCATCGCCATCAAGCTCTGGTGACCGGAGGAGGGGACAGCAGCGGATGGGGCCGCCGACCTTCATCGGGAACGATTTCGGCGTGGTGAGTGAGGCGGCGACCGCAGAGGCGGCCTGCGACCAGGGAGTGGAGGAAGGTGACGATGAACTGCCGTGAACGGGCGCTGGCCGCCCTCGCCCACAGGGAGGCCGATCGGGTCCCCCTCGATTTCGGCGGGCGCCACACGACGCTGCACCTATACGCGCACGAAGCGCTGATGCGGCATCTCGGCCTCCGCGGGCCAAAGCCCTCCGTTCGCAGCTACCACACCTCCCTGGTGGAGCCTGATCCCCAGCTCTTGCAGCGTTTCGAACGGGTGAGCGCCCTGTTCTTCCCCAAGGCTCCGAGCGGGTACGTCTTCAAGATCGATCCGGAGACCAACACGTACGTGGACGAGTGGGGGACCACCTACTACATGCCCCCGAACGGCTACTACTTCGACATGCACAGGGTTCCCCTCCCCGACGCCGAGACGGAGGCGGACCTCACCAAGTACGGCTGGCCGGATCCCACGGACCCCTCCCGCATCGCAGGATTACCGGAGCAGATCCAGGCGACCCACGCGGCCGGCGAGAAGGTCATCATCATGTGCGGGGCCATGCCGGGCCTGTGGGAGCATTCCTGGTACATCTTCGGGCTGGAGCAGGCCTTCGTGAACCTCGTGAGCAACGCGCCGCTCATGGAGGCCTTCACCCAGCGCGTCCTGGAATGGCAGATCGCCTACTGGGACATGGTCCTTGACCGGGTGGGGGCGTATGTGGATCTCATCCAGCTCAACGAGGACCTGGGGACGCAGACCGGGCCGATGATGTCGCCCGTTGCATTCCGGCGCATCTACAAGCCTCGTCTGGGCGCCCTCATCGCCTCGATCAAGAAGAGGACGAAGGCCCGGATCTACCTCCACTCCTGCGGCTCCATCTACCGCGTGATCCCCGACCTCATCGAGATCGGGGTCGAGGTGCTGAATCCGGTCCAGGTCAACGCAGCGGAGATGGACTCGGCGCGCCTGAAGCGCGAGTTCGGCAAGGACCTGACGTTCTGGGGAGGCGGCTGCGATCCGGTGGTCCTGGGGACGGGCACGCCGCGGCAGGTCGTGGAGGACGTCAAGCGACGCATCCACGACCTGGCCCCGGGCGGGGGGTTCGTCTTCGGCTCGGTGCACAACATCCAGGCCAACGTCCCCCCGGAGAATATCGTGGCCATGTTCGACGCCGCCCGGGAGTTTGGCGGGTATCCCATCGGCGCATAGGCTCTTAGGCCCATCGCCGCTAGGTTAAGTGGCAAGTCTTTGATTATATAACGTCCAATACATTCCTGTTAAATTTGTAGTTGACAGACGTAGGCTCATGTTTTATAAATATTCATGGTCAGATCTTGAGGATCGACAGGAGAAACCAAGACAATGGCGGTCGGATAACCTCTGAGGAGATCATACGAGGGGCAGTCCGACTCAGCCGAAGGAGGAGGACGAAATGCTTCTGGAAAGATGGCAGCCGCGTGTCCAGACCCTTACCCCATGGGACCCGTTCACGGAGATGGTGGATCTGCGAAGGGAGATGGACCACATCTTCGGGGACTTCTTCGGTCGAACCCCGTCCAGCATGGCCGCGACGGAGGCGATCTGGAGCCCGCTGGTGGATATCCATGAGACCAAGGACGGTTACCGGCTCATGGTCGAGCTCCCCGGTGTCAAGCAGGAGGATATCCAGGTTTCCGTCGAGGGTGAGGCGCTGACTCTGAAGGGCGAGCGGAAGCACGAGGCCGAAGTGAAGGAGGACCAGTACCATCGCGTCGAGCGGAGCTATGGCCGCTTCGAGCGGAGCATCGTGCTGCCCTCGGTGGTGGATCCCAGTCGGGTGACGGCCACGTACCGGGACGGCGTCCTGGAGATCCAGCTTCCGAAGAAGGAGGAGGCGAAGCCAAAGGAGATCAAGGTCGAAGTGGCCTGACTTCCCACGCCTTGGCCGGAGGAAGCTGTTCACATATGGGGAAGGAGGTTCGCCTCCTTCCCCTTTTTATTTCGGAGTGGAGATTCCGTCGCCAGAGAGAAAGTCTACAGAAACACCGGGGCCTCCCTTGGCTTGGGCTCCGATTCACGCGTCGTCGATTAGGGTCCACTCTTGCGAGCCGGGCGACACGAATTCCGGCCCACCTGTTCCAGATGCGCGCTCAGGTGACGCCGGGCTGCCTCAGCGTCGGCAGCGTTGCGCCACTTGACCTGATCGAATCGGGACAGCGCATTGCACAAGTGCGGGATATCGATGTTCCCATCTGCATCGTGATGGGGGAGATGCCGCAACGTTTTCCCTTCGGGTGTGGTTTCGATCGCCGCGAAGGCGGAATCCGGAAGCTGCCGGATGTATTGGCGGCTCCACGTCGCGGCATGAGCGGACGTTCCAGCCAGGACCAGGAGGCCAATCAGCATTCCAAAGATCCATCGCGTTCTCATGGCTCCTCCTCGCTTCTTGCGGCCTCGCAGCTTTCTCCTTGCCTCAAGGCCACACGCCCCCCGCGCGATCCGTTGACGCCTCTCGCTTTCTCTGCTAGGGTTCCATGGCCTCAGTCAACTCCTTCTCCCGCCAGGAGCCCCGCATGGCTGCGTTGTCCTGGATCGGATTATCCACGAGGCGCCGGAATTTCTCAAGCCTCACGGCCGGTTCGTATTCACGCTCTTCGGCCTTCTGCGCGTGGAGCGCCCCCTGGAACGGTTACGGGGCCTCCGGTAGCCTGCGCGCCTCGTCCTCTGCGGGCAGAAAGGATAGTCAGTGCCGCCGTTCCTCATCGTCAATGCGGATGACTTCAATCTGACCGAGGGTGTCAGCCGGGGCATTTTGGACGCCCACCGGGATGGGATCGTGACCAGCACAACGGTCGTGGTCAATCTCCCCGGCCTGGAGCGGAGCCGGGACTTGGCGGGAGAGTTCCCGCACCTGGGGCTGGGGCTGCACCTCAACCTCACCTTCGGCCCGCCCGTCCTGCCCCCCGGACGTGTGCCTTCGCTCGTTGATGGTAGTGGCCGCTTCGTCCGGGACCCGGCCCGGCTCAGAACGGTGGGCGCCCCCGCGGAGATCCGGGCCGAGTGGGCCGCTCAGGTCGAGCGATTCAAGGACGTGTTCGGGAGTCGTCCCACCCATCTGGACAGCCACCATCATGTGCACCGGCATCCCCGAATTCTGGAGACGGCGCTCGATCTCGCCGAGACGCTGGACATCCCATTGCGGGCGCTGACCCCGGAGATGGCGCAGCGCATTCGAGCGAGCCGCCTGCCGGCCGTGGATGAGATGGCAGGAGACGTGGGGCCGGAAGCCTTCTGGCAGCCCGCACGCCTGGTGGATTTCCTCCGTGGACTCGCGGGCGGGGTGACTGAGCTGATGTGCCATCCGGGCTACGTTGACGACGCGCTCTCTGTCAGCAGCTACTGCGCGCAACGGGAGGTCGAGTTGCGCTCGCTTTGCGACCCCCGCGCCAAGGATGCGCTGGCGGCGGCCGGCGTCCGGTGCATTACCTACGGGGATCTTGCCGCCGTCCTGTTTCTGTGCGAGTGGAGCCGGGGTCGCTTCGGCTGATCCGCGCGACGGGAAGTGTGTCAGGGGGTGTAATGGCACAGTGGAGGATAGGAGCATGGGCAAAGCTTACGGGATGCTGATCGCTGGCAAGTGGGAGGCCGGGGCGGATACGATCCCGGTCATTGACAAGTTCAGCGGCGCGACCATCGGCACGATTCCCCGCGCCACCAAGACGGACGTGGATCGGGCGATCGGGGCGGCCCGGTCCGCCTTCGGCGGGTTTGCCGAAATGCCGGCACATCGGCGCTCCAAGATCCTGGAAAAGACGTCGGAGCTCTTGACCAAGTACCGGGACGACGTCGCGACGATCATCTGTCGCGAGGCGGGGAAGGCCTGGAAGTACTCCGTGGGCGAGGTCGCCCGCGCCGTGGAAACGTTCAAGTTCGCGGCCGAGGAGGCCAAGCGCATCCATGGCGAGACCGTCCCCATGGACGCCTCGGTCGGGGCGGAGAAGCGGTTCGGCTTCTACTTCCGGACGCCCGTGGGGGTGGTGGTGGCCATCTCGCCGTTCAACTTCCCGCTGAACCTCGTGGCCCACAAGGTGGCCCCGGCGATCGCCGCCGGCAACACCGTGGTGCTGAAGCCGGCTACGACCACGCCGATCACGGCCATCCGCCTGGGAGAGATCCTGATGGAGGCCGGGTTGCCCGGCGGGGTTTACAATCTCGTCTACGGCGAAGGTGGTACCGTCGGGGACTGGCTGGTGACCGACCCGCGCCCGGCCAAGGTGTCGTTCACGGGCAGCCCGCCGGTGGGGCAGCACATCATGGGCCGCGCCGGTCTCAAGAAGGTGACGCTGGAGCTGGGGAACAACTCGGGCACCATCATCGAGGCCGACGGGGACGTTGACGCGGCCGTGCCCCGGTGCGTCGTGTCCGCCTTTGCCAACTCGGGTCAGATCTGTATTAGCTTGCAGCGGCTGTATCTCCACCAGGCCATTGCCACAGAGTTCACCCGGAAATTCGTGGAGGCCACGGCCAAACTGAAAGTGGGGAACCCCCTGGACAAGGACTGTGACGTCGGCCCCATGATCGACGAGAAGGAGGCCACGCGGGCCGAGGCCTGGATCAACGAGGCGGTGGGCCAGGGGGCGAAGGTCCTGGTGGGGGGCAAACGCGACGGGCGCATCCTGTGGCCCACCGTCCTGGATAACGTCCGGCACGACATGAAGGTCATGTGCCAGGAGACCTTCGCGCCGCTGGTCTCGCTCGTGACCTACAAGGATTTCGACGAGGCGCTGGAGCTTCTGGCTGACAGCCCGTACGGTCTTCAGGCGGGCCTCTACACCAGGGACATCAGCAAGGCGTTCAAGGCGATCAAGCGGGTGGACGTGGGCGGCATGATGATCAACGACACGTCGCTGTTCCGCGTGGACCACATGCCCTACGGGGGCAACAAGATGAGCGGGATCGGCCGCGAGGGCGTGCGGTTCGCCATCGAGGAGATGACCAACCTTCGGATGGTCTGCTTCAACCTGGCGTAACATCCTGCAAGCGACGGGGTCGCGAGCGAGCCTCTACTGCAAGGAGGGCCTCCACAGGAATCCGACTGCCCTGCCTTTGCATCATCTCGGCCCCAGCCGCCGCTTTGCTACGGTGCCCTCCTGACTTGGAATATCCATCCGTCGGACCCGATATCTTGGGCTCCCATGAAGTATAGCCGCAAGATATTGTGAATCAGGTCCGAATATTGCATGTACTTTCCTTTGAGGGAAGAGAAGAAAGCAGTTGACATCCAAACTAATGTATGGTATTTGGGAGCTAACTCATGAAGCCGAAAGAGGAAGCAACACGTCGCAGGAAGAGAAAGGGGGGCGCCATGCCTGCACTCTTGAAGGCACCACGCGGTACGAATTGCAGCAATACAGGTGATAAGAGCGAGATGAGCCCAGAGTCCTTGGATGAACTTGTCGCTGCCATGGGCAAGCGCCTCCAGGTGGAGTATATCGACGGCGCCATCCCATACCTCCGCGAGCACGAGCCGGACCTGTGGGCCGAGCTCGAGGCGCTGGATCAATGCGAGTCCCTTGAGGCCCTTCTGGCGTACGAGCGGCTCTTCTTCGAAGGGCTTCGCCGGTATGTCTCCCACCTGGAGGAACTCCGCCAGGCAGCCTGATCCAGATCCTCGCCTCTCCAGGGGGCCATCGGGTTTCTCCGTTCTCTCGGTTTTCCACTGCCCGAGTCAACTCTGACCTCCCGCCGCTCCACTCCATGTCCTCCACGAGATCGCGTGCTCCATCCTTGTTGAGGCCTGCGCCCGGGCGCGGCGATTCGTACCCTGCGATTGCAGCGTCCTTCCCCGAAGTGCAAAAGCTCTCGACATGCCAACGGATAGAAGTGTACTCTCTAGCCCGAGTGGACCACAGGAGGATGGGCGGGAGATGATGGATGGCTGATCTACGACGTGACGTCGGTCCCCCGGCGTCGAGCGCCATGCCGGATGATTTCAGCTGCGTAAATCTGGAACGAGAACCCGCACGCGCCCTGTGGGCCGGGCGCATCCGCGAGCACCTGGGGCGCGGCCTCACGGTATTCGTGCTCGCCAACAACCGCTTCCAGGGACGCGGCCCTGCCACGACCAGAGCGCTTCTGGCCAAGGTGGCCGGGGTCGCCTCCGACCCATGAGCGAGGATTTCCTCTCCTTCGATCTGCCTCAGCCCGTGATGCGGGGCATTCAGGCCGCCGGTTTCACTGTCTGCACACCGATCCAAGAGGAGGTGCTTCCCATCGCCCTCCGGGGGAGGGATGTGGCCGGCCAGGCGCAGACCGGAACGGGGAAGACGGCGGCTTTCCTGATCTCCATCTTCACCCGGCTCCTGCGGGAACCCGACCGGCGGCCCAAGGGGCTCGCCGGCCCGCGCGCCCTGGTGGTCGCGCCCACGCGCGAACTGGCCGTGCAGATCCATCACGACGCGCTCTTGCTCGGCCAGGCGACGGGCCTGGACATGCAGGTGGTGTATGGCGGCGTGGACTATCTCAAGCAGCGGGAGACCCTCCGCAGCGGAGTGGACGTGCTCGTCGGGACGCCCGGTCGCCTCATCGATTACTTCCAGCAAGGCGTCTATACTCTGAAGGCAGTCGAGGTCCTGGTCATCGACGAGGCGGACCGGATGTTCGACATGGGGTTCATCAAGGACATCCGGTACCTGGTGTGCCAGTTGCCCCCGCCGGAGCGGCGGCAATCGTTCCTCTTCTCCGCCACGCTGGGAAACCGAGTGCTGGAGCTGGCCTACGAAAGCATGAACAATCCCACCATGGTGTCGGTAGCTCCGGAGCAGGTCACCGCCGAGAAGGTGGAGGAGGTCCTCTACCACGTCACGAGGGAAGAGAAGTTTCCCCTCCTCCTCGGGCTGCTGGCGCGGGAGAAGGGCAAGCGGATCCTGATGTTTGCCAACATGAAGCATGAGGCCGAGCGGCTGGCCGAGCGGCTGGTCCGCGTCGGCTACCACGCCCGGGCCATCACCGGTGACGTGGACCAGAAGAAGCGGCTGAAGATCATGCAGGCGTTCAAGGAGGGCGGCCTGCACATCCTGGTGGCCACCGACGTCGCCTCGCGCGGGCTTCACATCGAGGGGGTCACCCATGTGATCAACTACGACCTGCCGCAGGATGCGGAGGACTATGTCCACCGGATCGGCCGCACCGCCCGCGCCGGGGCCTCGGGCAAGGCGATCAGCCTGGCGGACGAGCAGTACGTCCTGTCCCTGGAGGCCATCGAGGAATTCATCGGCCACAAGATCCCCGTCGAATGGGCCGACGATGCCCTCTTCCTGAAACCGGTTCCGCGTCCGGCCGAGCCCCTGGCGGCTCGGCGGCGTTCCGGAGGCGGGCGTCCGCCCAAGGCGGAAGGGGACCGGTATCGCGCGCCCGCCGCGGCTGCGCGGCCTCCCGCCGGGGGTACCGAACCAGGGAGGAAGCGGCGCCGGCGAAGGCGGAAACCGCGGATGCCGGCCGGGACGCCGCTGCCACCGATCGGCGAACAGTGAGAGCGGATCCCAACCATCCGAGGGACCTGAGGAGACGAGGCATGGCGACGAAGGAAGAATGTTTCGGCAGGGGCCTGACCCTGTACGGCCAGAACAAGCATGAAGAGGCCGTGGCGGAACTGAAGAAAGCGCTGGAGTTGGACCCGTCTTTCGCCGATGCCCACCTGGCGATGGGGCACGCCCTGCACAAGCTCAAGCGGCTTCCCGAGGCGGCCGAGGCCATCCAGAAAGCGATCGCGATCAACCCCCAAGACCCCATGAATCACACCAGCCTCTCCACCGTGTACCGGGACATGGGGAGGATCCCCGACGCCGAGGAGGAGATGGCCATCTCCTTCCAGCTCCAGCGCGGGTACTGAGCGCCCCAAGGGGGACTTTGCGGCACGCCGGCTCTGCGGCAGCCGCCCGGTCGTCCCTTGTGCAATTGTGGCAGAGGCGGTAGCATTCGACTTGGTGAGGTCCTCGGCCCTCGTGACGTATGCGTAGGGACTGTCCATGGATCCGACATCCGCAAATCCCAAGGAGATCACCGTCAGCCGAGAGAAGCGGGAAGTGCGCATCCGCTGGCGGGACGGACACGAGAGCGTGTACGGCTTCGATCTCCTCCGCCGGGAGTGTCCGTGCGCTCTGTGCAGCGACCAGCGGGCCAAGCAGTCCGCGGCCGGCGGGCCGAGTCTCACGGTCCTGAGCGGGCCGGTCTTCAAGGCGGGGGAGATCCAGGTGACGGAGGTCAAGACGGTCGGACGCTATGCCATCAACTTCGTGTGGAGTGATGGCCACGACATCGGGATCTATTCCTACGGCTTTCTGCGACAGGCGTGCCCGTGCCCGACCTGTCGCGGGGACGCGTGAGACGACGATCTGAAGCGCCGTGGAGTGCGCATTGACGGGAGACCGGGCGGCCCCCGGGGGGACCCTGCCTCAGACGCCGCTCTTATTCAGGAGGGGAGCGCCCAGTTCTGAAGTGGGGGGGCGAAGGTGGAGGCAGGACAACTGGACGAGTGAGGTGAGCATGAGTCAACCAGGCGGGGGAGGAAGCGAGCCGGGGCACCGGCATCGGCGGCGACGGGACCGTCGGCACCAGAAGCCGCGGCCGCGGGTCGAGCCCACGAGCCCGCGCTGGAGCAAGGAGTCGCGTCGCAAGGTCTGCCGGAAATGCGGCGGGCGGATGTATCCGGCGGATTGGATCTGGCAGCAGTACGGCCTGTGTCTGGGGTGGCGCTGCTCCCAGTGCAAAGAGAAGGTGATGGCGCGGTCGCTCCCGTTCAAGGGGCTGCGCAAGCGCAAGCCTGACCCCGACGAGGTTCGGGACAGGTCCGAGGCCACGGGGCGGGACGTGAAGCCCGAGCATCGGCCTCGAGCCTCCGGCGGGAAGCAGAAGGCTGAGCCGGACGGTAGAAGCCAGAAAGCATGAGGCACGGGAATGCGCAGCGAGACGAGGCGTAGGGGATGTGACGGGCGATGAAAGCGATCCTGGCGCGCCCTTCGGGCGGCTTCGGCTTGTGCGAGGTCGAGCCGCCCGCGATCGGGCCCGGCGAGATCCTGGTGGAGATGCGGGCCTGCGGCCTCTGCGGAACGGACCTGGCGAAGCTGGCCAAGCCGCAAAATTCCGCGCATGTTTCCCTCGGCCACGAGCTGGCCGGCGTGGTCCGCGAGGTCGGCCCGGGGGTGATCCGCTTCGCGCCGGGGGACCGCGTCACGGCCGCCCATCACGTTCCCTGCGGAGAGTGCTGGGCCTGCCGGCATGGCAACGAGTCCATGTGCCCGCAGTTCAAGGCAACGAACATCGATCCCTGCGGCTTTGCCGAGCTGATCCGCATCCCCCGGCTGCACGTGGAGCGGGTGACCATTCCGCTGCCGGCAGAGATGCCGTTCGACGTGGCGTCGTTCACCGAGCCGCTGGCCTGCGCCGTCCGCGCCGTAGAGCGGTCGCACGTCCTGCCCGGCGACCGCATCGCCGTGGTTGGCGGCGGCGGCATGGGCTTGCTCATCGCCCAGACCCTGGCCGCCCGGGGCGCAGTTCCCATCGTCCTGGATGTGTCCGAGGCGCGGATCGCGTTGGCGCGCGCCCTTGGGGTGAAGGCCACGATCAATCCCACGCGCAAGGACGTCAAGGAGGCCGTGGCCGAGACGACGGGCGGCGTGGGCCTGGAGGGCGCGATCCTCACGGTCTTGAGCGAGGCGATCCTGGCCGAGATGCAGCAGGTCCTCCGGCCAGGCGGCCGCATCAACATCTTCGCCGGGCCGTCGGATGGAGCGCGCCTTTCCCTGGACTTCGCCGATCTGTATCAGCGCGAGCTGTCCGTCTTCTCCACCTATTCCTCGACGCCCGCCGCGTTGGCCGAGGCGTTCGACCTGCTGGCGGGCAACCGGGTCCGGGTCGTGCCCCTGATCAGCCACCGGCTCCCCCTCACGGCTTTCGAGGAGGGGGTCGAGCTTCAGAAGAGCGGCCGGGCCACCAAGGTGATCTTCCACCCATGACTTCCTCGATCGGTTTCGGCTCCCATCGCCTGATGCGGGCGGCCGTCCTGCACGGCGCCGAGGACGTGCGCATGCAGGACGTCCCCATCCCGGTCCCCGGCCCGGGCGAGGTCCTGGCCCGCGTGGACGTCGCGTCCATAGACTTCACGGACCACAAGGTGTATCTCCGCGGCCAGCACCCGATGATCAAGATCCCGGGGCTGTTCGGTCACGAGTGGGCGGGAACGATCGTCGAGGTTGGCCCCGGGGCCGAGGCGCGCTGGCGGGCCGGCCAACGGGTGGTGGCCGCCAACTCGGCTCCCTGTCTTCCGGACGAGAATCCCGTCTGTCGCCAGTGCCGGCGCGGCCGGCCGAGCATGTGCGAGAACATCCAGTACAACAATGGCGCTTTTGCGCCATACATCCTGGTGCCCTCCCGGCTGGTCCGGATCAACATGCACGAGATCCCTGCGGACGTCCCGGCCGAGCGGGTCGTCTTGACCGAACCGTTGGCCTGCGTGATCCACGCCGCGCGGCGCGTCCCCCTTCAGCCGCTCGACGCCGTCGTCATCCTGGGGGCGGGGCCCATGGGCCTCTTCTGGGTCAACACCCTTCGCCGGCGATACGGCCCAGAGCTCGTCATCGTCTCGCTGGATTACCAGGACGATCGTCTGGCGGTGGCCAAGATCATGGGGGCCAGTCACGGACTGAACTCGAAGGGGGGCAACGCGCGCGAGTTGCTCCGGGCGGCCATCGGCCGGCCGGATGCCGACGTGGTCATCGAGTCGGTCGGCTCGCTCGCGGCGCACCGCGAGGCGCTGGGGCTCACCGGGCGCGGCGGGACCCTCGTCTCGTTCGGGGGCGTGGCCGCGGGGCAGACTTTGCCGGTGGACATCGGCCGGGTGCACTACGAGGAGATCAGCATCCTGCCGATCTACCACCACACCCCGCCCGACGTGGCGGAGGCGGTGCGGCAGCTCGTGGCAGGCGAGGTCCCGGTCGAGCGCCTGATCACCGCGCGCCTTCCACTCTCCGAATTGCGCAGGGCGCTCCAGATGGTCGGCGAGAGGACGACGCTGCGGAGCGTCCTCATCCCGGACCACTGAGGGTCTCGGTCGGTGTCGGGGTGAGTTGAGAGGTAGGTGCCGGGGCCCCGGAACGGCGTTCGTACGCGCCTGAGTGGTGCGTGGCGGGATAGGGCGCCAGTCTTATTACGCTGAAGCGACAGCATCCGGTCGATTCCACTTGGGCGGAGGGGGAGAGGGACCAGATCATGCCTGATACGTCGCTCGGCTTCATCGGGCTTGGGGTCATGGGCGGGCCCATGGCCCGGAATCTGATCAAGGCGGGGTATGCAGTCACCGGCTTCGACACGGATCGCGGGCGGTTGGGCCGGTTCGCGGCCGCCGGGGGGAAGGCAGCGTCCTCGGCGGCCGAGGTCGGCAAGGCCAGCGAGATCGCATTCCTGTCTCTCCCCACCGGAGACGTGGTCCGGCAGGTGGTGGCGGGGGAGGGCGGCCTCACCGCAGTCATGAAATCCGGGACGGTCATCGTGGATCTCAGCACGACGGAGGCCAGGGTGGCCCAGGACGCGGCCGCCGTGTGTGCGCCGCGCGGCATCGCCTTCCTGGATGCGCCCGTGAGCGGCGGCGAGCAGGGGGCCATCGACGCCAGCCTGTCCATCATGGCGGGGGGGGATGCCGCGGCCTTCGCGCGCTGCCAGCCGATCCTCGCGGTCATGGGACGGTCGGTCGTCCACATGGGCGGCAGCGGCATGGGGCAGGCGGCCAAGCTCGTCAACAATCTGATCGTCGCGGCCGGCTTCGCCGCCGTCTGCGAGGGCTGGGCCCTGGCGGTCAAGGCCGGCCTGGACCCCGCTATGCTGCACGAGGCGATCAAAGGGGGCTGGGCCGGCTCGCGCGTGATGGAGGAGACGATCCCTCGCCTCCTCAAGCGGAACTTCGTACCCGGCGGCACCGTGGACATCATGACCAAGGATGTGGGCTACGCCTTGAACATGGCCAGGACGCTGGATCTGCCGGTCCCCATGACGGCGCTGGTCCACGAGCTCTTCCGCATGGCCAAGGCCCAGGGAAAGGGGCCGAAGGCCCAGCCGGTGCTCATTACGTTGTGGGAGGAATGGACCGGAATCCAGGTGGGCGGCGAGAGGGCCTGAAGACTATTTCGAATTTCGAAATGGGGGAACCGGGGTGGAAAAAACGCGACGGCAGGAAATCCGCGAGCTACTCTCCGAGGGCACGTGGACCCTGGATGGGCTGGTGGCACGGTACGTCGTGGCCAAGAAGATCATCGTCGAGGACCTGGAGCATATCGCGCGCTCCGTGGCGCCGCGCCAGCGGCTGGAGATCCTCCCGCCGGTGTGCGGGGAATGCGGGTTCCGATTCAAGGGCCGCGCGCGATTCTCCGATCCGTCCCGTTGCCCCCGGTGCAAGAACGAGCACCTGAGTCCGCAGCGTTTCCGCATCACGTGAGGGGTGACGACGCGAGAGCATTCGAAATGCGGCGGGGGGAGAAGGCCCCTCATCCCCGGCGACCGGCGGCCCGCTCGCCGGGGATGAGGAGATACTCCTTTCCAAGGAGGGATGCCATGCGGGTGTGGATCAGCCTGGCGTACCTGAGTTTGGTGGCGTCACTGGTCAGCCTGGGCATCGCCAATGCCTCGTGGCTGCTGCAGTCGCCGACCGCCGGATTGAGCCCCCGCGCCTATGCCGGCGGTGCCGCCATCGCCCTCCTGTATGCCATCACTTTTCTGCTGTTCGATCTGGCCCAGCGCCGCTGAGGCGAGGCGCCATCCCCGGGTCGCCCTGCGATTCCTCCGTCGCCCGGGTCGATACGACAGCCGGGATCGCTCAAGCGCTCTGACCCTCGGGCCGCTGAGCCGGCTTCTGAGTCCGCGCCGGCGTGCGGGCTGGCGCCGGCTTCGCCCGGCGCGGCCTCCGCTTCGGTTTCGGTTGCGCGGTCACCTTGCGATAGCCGCCGGCAGGATCCCTGGCCAGCAGCCTCTCCTTCTTCCATCTTGAGAGGATCGCGTACAGGTGAGCCTTGGGCCGTCGGCCCGCCACGGGATGGCGGGTCAGCGTCTTCAGGGTGAAGCGCGCCGGGAGCGACCGGAACACCTCCTTCCAGTTGATCTGCCGGGACCGTCTGGCCCGGCGCCGGACGCGGGCGGGTCCGGGACGTGCCCGCCCACGGAGGAGACCCTCGCCCTTCGCGTACTCCGCCTTCAGGCCGGTCAACTCCTCTTCCCGCTTGGCGATCTCCCGCTTCAGACTGCGTAGCACCTTCAGCACTTCCCGCCGGATGATCCCCAGCTTCCCCTCCAGGTCCGCCAGGTTCTTGCCCCTGCTCCGTCGCGCCATGGCTCCTCCTCTCGTGGTTGGAAGATGAGACCCATCGTCCGCCGGCAGGCCAGCCCGAGGAAGAGGGACGTCGTGGCCTCTCCGCCCGGGGACCGAGGACGAACGGGCCCGCTACCGCTTTCCGGACTCCTTGACGCGCTCCAGATACTTTCCGGTGGGCACCTCGATCCGAATCAGTTCTTCTTTCTTCGACAGGACTCGGTACAGCTGGCCCTCGGCCTCCACGATCATTCCGGTCAAGAGATCCGATGCAATCACCATAGCCGGGGCTCCCCTCCTGTTTCCCGCGCGAAAAGGGGCGCGCGGCGGGATGCTATCACAGACGAAGACGTGGCGGAACACCTCTGTCTTTGTCCGACGGGATGAGTGTCCTGCCCTGAACCGGACCCCGGGGACGGATGTGCCGAGGCGCGGGCCGACTCAATTTCGCATGGCCCGCACCTGCGCCTCGAACTTGGGGTCGCGCTCCAGCCGGAAATCGCCACCACACTTGCTGCATTTCCCGGCCCAGGACTCGTCCTCCTGCTGCGCCAGGACGACGACCCCGCAGACTTCTTTCCGGGGAATGCGGTGCAGGGTGATGGCGATGAATTGGCTGCCTGTTGTCATGGCCAATCCCTAGCGGCCTTGTCCTAAGTCTCTCGGCATTTGGTTTCCGACATGCCGGACAGTCTTGGCTGGCCGCTGACAGGATGCCACTGTTCGGGCATGGAGGTCAAGAGGAGTGCGATTCTACCCATCCCATGCACCAAACGGGAGGGGGCGGACGACGGCCGCGTAGAGATTTGGATATTTGTGCTCGCCGGTTCCCCCTGTCCAGAGATCCCGGAAGGAGGAAATTCCCTCGCCTGGCGGGAGGTTAGCAGCGGGCGGACGGATCGACAGCCCATTGGCCCTTGGATTGCTTTAATCATGTGAGAGGGCATCATCCGAGCGGCCCAATCCCGTAATCTGTCGTCAAGGAGGGCATTGTCATGGCATTCGCATTCGAAGGGCTGAACGTGTACCAGCGAGCGCTGAAGGTTGCGGAAACGGTCAGCGGCATGGCTGCGGCATTCGGCCGGGGGCATTACCTTCTGGCCGACGAACTCCGCCGAGGCGGCTACCGCATCTGCCAGCAGATCGCAGAGGGGACCGGACGTTGGCCACGCGCGGAGCAGCGCGGGGCTTACTCGGCGGCCCGGGGGATCGTCCTCGAGATGGTCCCGCTGCTGGAACTCGCGCGGCGCGCCAGTCTGCTCCCCGTCGAGATGCACGAGTCGCTCAAGGGCGAGTTGGAGGTGCTTTCCAAGATGTTGACTGGCCTGATCCGGGGAAGCGAAGACAAGACTGCTGTGAGCAGCGAGAAGTAATCGAGGCCCCGAAGGTCCAGGTACGCGTCGAGGGCACTCAGGAACTCTGCACGAATGGCTCACTCTGGAAGCGGGGATGAAGAGTGGTAGCGACTCTAAATCTCAACGCCGCTAAGTTTAATTCCGCCCGGTCGATGCCCCCGGGGTGCCCCGAGCAGGCGTGCCGCCCGGTGGGCGGCGGGTCCGGTCCGGAGCCCCGCCCGAGGGCGCGGCGACCCGGAGCAAGGCCGCTCCACGCCATGCTGCCGGGGCTCGGATGCCGTCGCGGTCGCGGCATCCGAGTGGCACCCCGGGGGTGGAAGACCTGGCCGAGCCACCAATGAAATCAACTAGGAGTCTGTCGGAGTAATCACGGTGATAGTTGGCAGTGTGAGTAAGACTTCGTGTCCCGAGCGGTTGCCGGAGAGCGATCCGGCCAGCGGAGGGGCGGTGCACGCCCCTCCCAGCGGTGGCCCGGGGGCCCGCTCATGCTGCCTGCGGCGTCCACCCCGCCCGGAACAGCTTCAGGAGGTTGTGCGTGAGGCAGATCAGGAGCCACTCCGCCTGGACGTTGACCAGGCCACGGAACGAGAAGCGGCGGAAGCCCCGGGCGTCCTTGATCTGTCCGAACACCGGCTCCACGATCGCCTTGCGGAGAGCATAGACGGCGCGGCCGGCCGCGCCCCGGACCTTCGCCCGCATCGCGCCGCTCACCGTCCCGTCGTCGGGGCGGGGTGCCGGCACGGGGGCCTCCCCGTGCTGCTGCCGGTCCGGGGGCACGTACAGCTCGATGGCGGCGACGGCCGGCGCGGTCACAGCCGCCTCGCTGAAGTAGCCGCTGTCCGCCGAGGCCGCCGTCGGGGCCGCCCCGCAGTTCGCCACCACCTGGGTCAGCATCGGCACCAGCCGCTGCTTGTCGTTCGCCGCCTGGGTGACATCCGCCGCCACGATGATCTGCGCGTGGCCATCCACGGCCGCCTGGGCGTTGTAGGCTTGCACGAAGCCCTTGGTGGCACCGTCCTTCATGATGCGCGACTCGGGGTCGGTGAAGTTGCGCTGCGCCTTCGGGTCGGGCGTGGCCTGGGCCGGGTCGGGCACCTGCGGGGGGCGGCCCGCGGGCTTCCGGCCGGTAGTCTCGGCCTTCCGCTCTCGCTCGGCCAGCTTGGCCTGGGCCGCCGCCACGGCTTCCGCCGCCTGCGCGCGCGCCTCCGCCTCCAGGGCGGCCTTGGCTTCGCGGATCTTGGCGAGGCGGCTCTCGCGGCGCGCCAGCTCGGCGGGCAGCTCGTCGCCCCGCCGGCCCTTCCCGTACTGGGCATCCTCCGCGGCATCGACCTCCTGGGCCTGCGCGAGGAGGCTGGCCACCTCCTGCTCCAGCTTCCGCTCGGCCTCGGCCATCCGGCCGTAGCTCATGGCCTTGTGCTTCGAGGCGTTGGCCAGGACCTTCGTCCCGTCGAGCGCCACGTGCCCCAACTGCACCAAGCCGGCTTGCCGGCAGAGGCCGAGCACGTCCGTGAACAGGCCCGCGAGAGCCTGGAGGTGCTGCTGGCGGAAGGCCGCGATGCTGTCGTGGTCGGGGTGCTGATTCGCGGCCAGCACCCGATAGGGCACCTCCTCGTAGGTGGCCTTCTCGATGCGCCGCGAGGAGGGCTTGCCGGTGCAGTAGGCGTACACCAGCAGCTTCACCATCAGGGCCGGGTGGTACGGCGGCTGGCCCCGTCCGTCCCCGGTCTCGTACGTGACGAGGATCGGGGTGAGGTCCAGCGCGTGGTCCACCACGTCGCTGATGAACAGGGCCAGGTGGCCCTCCGGCAGCCAGTCGCGGAGTGCCGGGGGCAACAGGAACAGCTGGTCGGGGTTGTACGGCTTGAATGTTTTCATGCGGCCACTATAGTGCGGACGGCACGCTTGTCCAGAACGCATAATGTGTGCCGCGCGGATTTTTCTCCGACAGGCTCCTAGCTACGAATTAACTTAGGGTCTATGACTCTAAATCTAGTGGGTCGAAAACTTATGCACCCTATACTTTGTTCTTGACAACTAAACAGGTGTTGGGATAAACACTGAGCCAGGAGACGGGAGGGTTTCCCCTTGGGCCTTGAACTCATCCCGAGCACAATCCGTGACCGCTACGTCATCCAGGAACGCCACCATGCCTGCGCTATTCTCAAAACCGATTTTCCAGACGAGTGGAACGACATCATGGCGGCCTTGCACCAACTCACGCTACCCAAATCCGACATCCTCGCACCAGGGGGAAGAAAGTCGCCTATCAGCGTCGGCCTTAACGGGTTCTTTGCGGGCAAAGGCTGGCGCGAGCGGAGCTTTGACATCCGCGTCACGGCGGACGGCGAGGAAACCCTTGCGCCGACACATCACGTGGACTACTTTAAGAACCGTGTGGCCATCGAGACGGAGTGGAACAACAAGGACCCATTCTACGACCGGGACCTCAACACCTTCCGCCTACTCTTCGAACTGAATGTCCTCTCGGTTGGCATCATCATCACGCGGGGGGACGACCTCCAGAAGATTTTTGATAAGCTTGGGAAGGGCAAGTCATACGGGGCGTCAACGACGCACATGTCGAAGCTCATACCAAAGCTGAACAACCGATCCGCCGGCGGGTGTCCGGTGCTCGCATTCGGAATGACGGGGGCGCTCTATGATTCCGCTGCCTGACCTCCTCCGCAAGGGGAACGGGAAGTCGTTAAAGTTCAAGACCATCTATGCCGACCCACCTTGGCGGTTCGCGAACCGCACAGGCAAGATGGCACCGGAGCATAAGCGCCTCCATCGGTATCGGACAATGACGATTGACGAAATCTGCGCGCTCCCCGTGAAAGAGGTTGCGGACGAGGCGTCGCATCTTTACCTCTGGTGCCCTAACGCCTTGCTCTGTTGGGGGCTTCGCGTGGTGGAGGCATGGGGCTTCACCTATAAGGGAAACCTCGTTTGGTATAAGATCCGGAAGGATGGCGGTCCTGACGGGCGAGGGGTGGGTTTCTATTACCGGAACGTAACCGAAATTCTGCTCTTCGGGGTTCGCGGATACCTAAGAACGCTTCCGCCTGGCCGGAGGGCCGTGAATATCGTCTTGAGTAGAAAACGTGAGCACTCCCGGAAGCCAGACGAGTTCTACGAGTTGATTGAGAAGTGTAGCCCGTCACCTTATCTCGAACTCTTCGCCCGCCACCCACGGCCAGGATGGGTTCAGTGGGGCGATGAGATTGATGAGGGCAGGGAGGCGAAACCCAGCCCCACTCCGCGCAGGATCGTCCACGCTCCAGCACTCCAGCTCGTAATACCGGCCTAATCCCAGCGCGAGCGAGGAAGGTGATCTGACGCAGTCGCTCCATACGCTTGGGCCGAGCCTGGGTCGAGTGGCGAAGGAGCTACTGATGGCTAACGCTGGCAGAAGCGACCGGGTTTATACAGTTGTGGATGTATGGCGCGGCGTGGCTGTGGGTGCGTATAACTTCCGATCCCTCCGCGCTGCGCGGGTAGCCTTGAGGCGGATTCGCCGCGGCCGCAATCTCCAAGAGGATGATGTTCAACTCTTTGAGGGCACCATCTACTCGGGTAAAAGGAAGACCAGGAAGATAATGGAGTTGCCCTCAAGTAGCGTAATTCCGTGAGGTCCACTCTTGCCCGCCAAGGAAGGGGGATCCCCGCCGTCCCGCTGGTCCTCGTGGGTGTGGAGTCATGATCCTCTTTAGCACGCCGCCCCCTCAATAAGCACGGCCCTGCCATCCGGCAGGGCCGTTGCGCTCATGGGTGACACCCCCACCCCCGGATTTGCCCGAGCGGGTCGGGCATCCGTGACGCAAGAGCGCGTAGCTTAGAGTGGACGG